>Ga0256876_1000002_pt1 | contig 46289 bp, 38 predicted proteins | sample MC6MC0419MT_FD_186340 | JGI IMG/M metagenome (GOLD analysis project Ga0256876, IMG submission 186340) | Metatranscriptome of enriched soil aggregate microbial communities from Iowa State University, Ames, United States - MC6-MC0419-MT... | ecosystem: Environmental > Terrestrial > Soil >...
ATCATGTATAACAAAATTAGAACGTATTAAATAGTGGCGAAGTTTGATGCGTTGCGGCAAAGCCACGTTCCGCGTCTCAGAGCGCGGGCCGGTTGCCCTTCGCCGCGCCGCATCCTAAGAACCGTGTCGGGGACGTCCGGACTTTTACGCACGCGCGGCGCGCTCCGCCGCGTGCCATCTCTTGTTTCGTGCAGGTGACCCCAATGTCCCGCATCGCCGCGTTTTCGCGCTTGGTTTCCGCCCGGCGTCGCCTCGCGTTCGTTTCCGCCGCCGCGCTTCTCGCGCTGTCCGGGGCGGCGCACGCCCAAGGCGCGCCTGGACCGCTCCCCGTCTCCGCGGCGACGCCGATTCAGCGGCGCGTGGCGGACACCGCCGAGTTCACCGGCCGCTTCCAGGCGTCCAGCCTTGTCGAGGTGCGGGCTCAGGTCAGCGGCCAGCTGATGCAGGTCGCGTTCAAGGACGGATCCTACGTCAAGAAGGGCGATCTGCTCTTCAAGATCGACCCGCGGCCCTACGCGGCGTCGCTCGCCCAGGCCGAGGCGGCGATCATCACCGCCCAGAGCAGCGTCGACCTCACCAAGTCCGACGTCGACCGCGCCAAGGACCTGATCCGCACGGGCAACATCACCGATCAGGTCGCCCAGCAGCGCCAGCAGGCCTACGCCGCGGCGCAGGCCAACCTGCAGTCCGCGCGCGCCCAGGCCGACACGGCCCGGCTCAACCTGGAATGGACCGACGTCCGTTCGCCGATCGACGGCCGCATCGGCCGCAAGCTGGTGACCGAGGGCAATCTGATCGCGTCGGGCGCGAGTTCGACCATGCTCACCACGATCGTGGGCGTCCAGCCGATCTATTTCTACTTCGACGTCGATGAGCAGAGCTTCCTCCGCTACATCGGCTTCGTCCGCTCCGGCGCGCTCAAGCCGGACGAGAACGGGGCCCCGGTGAAGATCGCGCTGCCGAACTCGGCCGAGTTCAACATCGACGGCCGCATCGACTTCACCGACAACCAGCTCGACCAGCAGACCGGCACCCTGCGGCTGCGGGCCACCGTGCCGAACGCGGACCGCTTCCTGACCCCCGGCGTGTTTGGTCGGGTGCAACTGACGTCGAGCCCCGAATACGACGCGCTGCTGGTGCCGGACGACGCCATCCTGTCCGACCAGACCCGCAAGATCGTCATGACGGTCGGACCCGAGGACAAGGTCGTGCCGAAGGTGGTGGAGCCCGGCCAGTTGAACGGCGGGCTGCGGATCATCCGGTCCGGCCTGACGCCCCAGGATAAGGTCATCGTCAACGGCCTGATGCGCGCGCGCCCCGGCGCCCAGGTAAAGCCCGAGATGGTCGATCCGACGAAGCCCAAGGAGCAGCATGGCGGCGACGCCAAAGCCGCTCCCCAGGCGAAGTAAGGAACGAGCCCGTGGGTATCGGACATTTCTTCGTCGACCGCCCGATTTTCGCCTCGGTCGTCTCGATCGTTCTCATGATCGTGGGCGTGGTGGGGCTTCTCAGCCTGCCGATCGCGCAGTTCCCTGAGATTGCGCCGCCGACCATCAACATCTCCGCCCAGTATCCCGGGGCGAACGCCGAGACCATCGCCGAGACGGTGGCGACGCCGATCGAGCAGCAGGTCAACGGCGTCGAGGGCATGATCTACATGACCTCGCAGGCGACCGGCGACGGCGCGCTGTCGATCACCGCCACTTTCGCGCCGGGCACCGACCAGGACATCGCGCAGGTCCAGGTGCAGAACCGCGTCGCTCAGGCGGACCCCCGCCTGCCCGAGGCGGTGCGCCGCAACGGCGTGCAGGTGAACAAGCGGTCGTCGGACTTCCTGATGGTCGTCAGCCTGCTGTCGCCCGACAACTCGCTCGACACGATCTACATGTCGAACTACGCGAGCGTGAACGTGGTGGACGCGCTGAAGCGCATCGACGGCGTCGGCGACATCCGCATCTTCGGCGAGCGGGAGCTGTCGCTGCGCGTCTGGCTCGATCCGAACCGCCTCGCGGCCTACGGCCTCGCGGCGAGCGACGTGGTCTCGGCGATCACCGCGCAGAACGTGCAGGTGTCCGGCGGCTCGCTCGGCGCGCCGCCGGCGCCGCGGGGCACCGCGCAGCAGATCACCGTCACGACGCAGGGGCGCTTCCAGACGATCGATCAGTTCAAGCAGATCATCGTTCGCGCCACCGACGACGGCCGCCTGCTGCGGGTCGGCGACGTGGCGCGCGTCGAGCTCGGCGCCCGCACCTACACCTCGAACTCCTATCTCGGGCCTTCGCCGTCTGTGGGTCTCGGCGTGTTCCAGCGCCCGGGCACCAACGCGCTGGACGCCGCCGAGGCCATCAAGGCCGCGATGGTGACGTTGAAGGCCTCGTTCCCGGCGGGCCTCGAGTACAAGATCGAGTACAACCCGACTGAGTTCGTCGCCGCGTCAATCGAGGCGGTCGAGCACACGATCTACGAGGCGGTCGGGCTCGTCGTGCTGGTGGTGTTCATCTTCCTGCAGTCTTGGCGGGCGGCGATCATTCCGGTCGCCGCGATCCCGGTGTCGTTGATCGCGACCTTCGCCGTGATGTCCGCGTTCGGCTTCTCGCTGAACATGCTGACGCTGTTCGGCCTGATCCTCGCCATCGGCATCGTGGTCGACGACGCCATCGTCGTGGTGGAGAACGTCGAGCGCAACATCGCGATGGGCAAGACGCCGCGCGAGGCGGCGCACGTCACCATGGACGAGGTCGGCACGGCGGTCATCGCGATCGCGCTGGTGCTGTGCGCCGTGTTCGTGCCGACGGCGTTCATCCCCGGCATCTCGGGCATCTTCTACCAGCAGTTCGCTCTCACCATCGCGGCCTCGACCATCCTCTCGGCGCTGGTGTCGCTGACGCTGTCGCCCGCGCTCTGCGCGCTGCTGCTGAAGCCGCACGCCCATGGCGAGGGCCGGCGCGGCCTGCTGACGAAGGCGGCGGACCTGTTCAACCGGAACTTCGATCGCACCTCGCACGGTTACAGCCGCAGCGTCGGCTGGATGGTCCGGCATAAGGCGATCTTTCTGCTGGCCTACGTCGGGCTGATCGCGGCGGCCGGCTACATGTTCGTGAAGGTCCCGAGCGGCTTCATCCCGCAGGCCGACCAATCCTATGCCATCATCGCGGCCCAGCTGCCGGAGGGCGCCTCGCTCCAGCGCACCGACGCGGTGACGCGGCGGGCGAGCGAGATAGCGCGCGGCGTGCCGGGCGTGCGCAACGCCTTCGCGATCGCAGGCTTCAGCGGCGCCTCGTTCTCCGCAGCCTCGAACGCGGCGGCGATCTTCGTGATCTTCGACGACTTCGACAAGCGCGTGCCCCAAGGCGCGAGCCAAGGCGCGCCCGCGATCATCAACGAGGTGCAGAAGCGCCTCGGGCAGATCGAGGAGGCCTTCGCCATCGCCATCCTGCCGCCGACGGTCCGCGGCATCGGCCAGGGCGGCGGCTTCAAGATGTACGTCCAGGACCGCTCGGGCGTGGGCTTCGTCGCGCTCGAGGGCTACGTCGCCGAGATGGCGCAGAAGGCCAATCAGAGCGGCCAGATCGTCGGAGCGTTCTCGACCTTCAACACTCGCGCGCCGCAGGTCTATCTCGAGATCGACCGGGTCAAAGCGCAGCAGCTCAACGTGCCGGTGGAGAGCGTGTTCAGCGCCCTTCAGACGCTCGTCGGCTCGTCCTACGTGAACGACTTTACCGGAGTCGGCGGCCGTTCGAACCAGGTGACCGCCCAGGCGGACTCCCAGTTCCGCGTCAGCATGAGCGACCTCTATCAGTTCAAGGTGCGGTCGACCTCCGGCGCCTTGGTGCCGCTCGGCACGCTCGTCACGGAGCGCAACGCCACCGGCCCTTACACCGTCGAGCGCATGAACATCTACCCGGCGGTCCCGCTGCAGGGCAACGCGGCGCCGGGCGTCTCGACCGGTCAGGCCATCGCCTTGATGGAGAAGATCGCGGCCGAGACGCTTCCGTCCGGCGTGTCGTTCGAGTGGGTCGACCTCGCCTATCAGGAGAAGCTGGCCGGCAACACGGCGATCTTCGTGTTCGGCCTCGCCATCCTGTTCGTGTTCCTGTTCCTCGCGGCGCAGTACGAGAGCTGGGCGTTGCCGCTCGCGATCATTCTGATCACGCCGCTGTCGCTGCTGGCGGCGCTCATAGGCGTGTGGCTGAAGGGGTCGGACAACAACATCCTCACCCAGATCGGCTTCATCGTGCTGATCGGCCTCGCGGCCAAGAACGCGATCCTGATCGTCGAGTTCGCCCGTCAGCGCGAGGACGAGGGCGAGGATCCGATCCAGGCCGCGGTCGACGCGTGCAAGGATCGTCTGCGGCCGATCATCATGACGTCGCTGGCGTTCTCGCTCGGCGTCGTGCCGCTGGCCTTCGCCACCGGCGCGGGCGGCGAGCTGCGCCAGGCGATCGGCGTGGCGGTGCTGGCCGGCATGGTCGGCGTGACGGTCATGGGCATCTTCCTGACGCCCGTGTTCTACGTCGCGATCCGGCAGCTCGTGAACCGGCTGGGCGGGAAGAAGCGCGCGGCGGACGGGGACAAGACCCCTCCGGACGGCGACGGACAACCCCACGACGCGACGCCGCGGCCGGCCTGAGCGAGCGGCCGGGTTAACGATTGGTTGCGGGAACGCGTCGGTTTGGACGCGTTCCCGTTCACGGATCCTCAGATGTTCTGCGTCAAGATGCTGCGCGGCGGGCCCTACGGAGGGCCCGGTGGGGATCGGTCATGAGCGGAACTGGGATCGGGGCTGACGGCGGCGCGTCGCGGCTCGACTGGGTCGACGTCGCGAAGGGCGTCTGCATCGTCCTCGTGGTGATGATGCACTCGACGCTCGGCGTGGAGAAGGCGGCCGGCGAAGTCGGCTGGATGCACCACGTGGTGGCCTTCGCCCGACCCTTCCGCATGCCGGACTTCTTCCTGATCTCCGGCCTGTTCCTCGCCGTGGTGATCGACCGGGACTGGCGCACCTACATCGACCGCAAGGTCGTGCACTTCGCCTATTTCTACGTGCTCTGGCTGCTGATCCAGGGCGCGGTGAAATGGCCGGGGCTGGCGATGAGCGACGGCCTGGGCGCGGTCGCGCACCAGTTCGCCCTGTCGCTGGTCGACCCCTTCGGCACGCTGTGGTTCATCTATCTGCTGCCGATCTTCTTCGTCTTCGCCAAGCTGGTCCGCCGGGTCCCGCCGCTCCTGGTCCTGGCCTTCGCCGCCCTGCTCGAAAGCCTGCGGGTGCACACCGGCTGGACCGTGCCGGACGAGTTCTGCGCCCGTCTGTTCTACGTGATGCTCGGCTGGTACGCCGCGCCCCTGATCTTCCGTTTCGCCGAGTTCGCGCGGACGCGCCGGACGCTCGCCGTCGGCGGCCTGCTGGCGTGGGGGCTGGCGAACGGCGCCGCGGTGCAGGGCGGCGTCTCCGAGTGGATCGGGGTCAGTCTGGCGCTCGGCGTCGCGGGCGCCTGCGCGATCATCACCGTCGCCGCGCTGATCGCGGGAACCGCCGTCGGGGAGCCGTTGCGCTACGCCGGCGAGCGTTCGATCGTCATCTACCTCGCGTTCTTCCTGCCGATGGCGGCGACCCGCATGATCCTGCTGAAGCTCGGCGTCATTCCGGACATCGGGACCGTCTCGGCGCTCGTCACCGCCGCCGGCGTGATCCTTCCGCTCGTACTGGAATGGATGGTGACGCGCACGGGATGGGGTACGTTCCTGTTCGTCCGGCCGAAGGCGTTCCGGATCGATCGCAGGCCGCGTCCGAGCGCGGCGCCGGTCGCGGCGTGAGCCGGCAAAGCGCGGCGAGGCCCCCCGCGGCGCTACGTCACATTAAGTTAAGAATAAAGTATAAGACCCAGAGCCTGCGGGCGAACTCCAATCGTTCTATAACGCCTCCATAACGCCGCCGCGAAGGCGCTATGTCCAAGGAGTTAGCCGTATGACCTTCCGTCGTCCGATCGCTCGTGTCTTTGCATACGCGACCGTCGCCGCCGGCCTCGCCCTCGCCGCTGGAGCGGCTGCGGCTGACGAAGGCCCGTTCACGCAGGACCAGCTCACCAAGGGCAAGTCCGAGTACAACACCCATTGCCGCACCTGCCACGCCAAGGACGGCAACGGCGCCCTCGGGCCCGAGCTGCACGGCGACACCTTCAAGGGCCGCTTCGGCGGCCAGACGGCGGCGGACGTCCGCACCTGGGTCTACGAGAACATGCCGCAGACGGCGCCGAAGTCGCTCAAGGACGAGCAGCTCGACCCGCTGATGGCCTACATCCTCTCGCTCAACGGCTACACGCCCGGCGCGACGGCGTTCTCCGCCCAGTCCGGCGCGACGCTCAAGATCCCGGAGTGATCCGGACGCTCTGACCTTCGTCGCGGCGGCCTCGCCCGGCGCAGATTTCGAGAACCTCGTCGCCTCCGGGCGGCGGGGTTTTTTGCGGCCTGCGCCGCAAGCGCGCTCAAGCGCGTCAGGCGGCGCCCCGCGCCGTTTCGGGTTCCCTTCGCTCTCTCGACGCTTATAGTCCCGGCCGAACCTCGACCGGGACTTCCGCCGCATGCCAAGCCGTCCTGTCGCCAAAGGCGATCACGTCGTCCTCGTGGACGGCTCGTCCTACATCTTCCGGGCGTTCCACGCGCTGCCGCCGCTGACGCGGCCGTCCGACGGGCTGCCGGTCGGCGCGGTCTCCGGCTTCTGCAACATGCTGTGGAAGCTGCTGCGCGACGCCGGATGGGTCGACCCGACCCATCTCGCCGTGATCTTCGACAAGTCCGAGACCACCTTCCGCAAGGAGGTCTACGCCGACTACAAGGCCAACCGCTCCGAGCCGCCGGACGACCTGATCCCGCAGTTCCCGCTGATCCGCAACGCCACCCGCGCGTTCTCGATCCCGGCGCTGGAGCAGGGCGGCTACGAGGCGGACGACCTGATCGCGACCTACGCGCGGCTCGCCTCCGAGGCCGGCGCGGAGACGACGATCGTGGGCTCCGACAAGGACCTGTTCCAGCTCATCGGCGGCGGCGTGACCATGCTCGACCCGATGAAGGACAAGCGCATCGGGCCGGACGAGGTGTTCGAGAAGTTCGGCGTGGGGCCGGACAAGATGATCGACCTGCAGGCGCTGGCGGGCGACAGCGTCGACAACGTGCCGGGCGTGCCGGGCATCGGCGCCAAGACCGCGGCGCAGCTGCTGGAGGAGTACGGCGACCTCGAGACGCTGCTGGAGCGCGCCCACGAGATCAAGCAGCCGAAGCGCCGCGAGAACCTGATCGCCAACGCCGAGCTCGCGCGCATCTCCAAGCGGCTGGTGACGCTCGACCAGCACATGACGTTGGACGTGCCGCTGGCGGACCTCGCGGTGGAGGACCCCAACCCGACGCGGCTGGTGGCCTTCCTCAAGGCCATGGAGTTCAACACCCTCACCCGCCGCGTGGCGGAGGCGACCGGCGTCGACATCGCGACCGTGACGCCCGACGCCGAGATGATGTCGGCCAAGCGGACCTCCGGATCCGCGCCTGCGCCGTCCGGCGATCTCGACGCCGAGCCGGATTCGCCCGCGAGCCGGGCCGACGAGATCGACCAGCTGGAGCGGACCGCCGCGATTGCAGAAGGGCCGACGCCTCAAGCGCTCGCCGAAAAGCTTCGGGCGGAGGCGGCCGCGGCGCCGGTCGACCGCTCGACCTACGACGTGGTGCGCACCGCGGAGGGGCTCGCAGAGTGGATCGCCGCCGCTCGCGAGCAGGGCCGCGTCGCCTTCGGCTTCGAGACCACCTCGATCGACCCCATGCGCGCCGAGATCGTCGGCGTGGCGCTCGCCGTCGCGCCGGGGCTCGCGGCCTATGTCCCTCTCGGCCACCTCTCCGCCGGCGGCGACCTGCTGTCGGAAGGCGGCGCGGGACCTGGGGAGGGGCAGATCCCGACGGCCGAGGCGCTGACGCTGCTGAGCGACCTTTTCGACGACGATTCCATCCTCAAAATCGGCCACAACCTCAAGCAGGCGCTGACGCTGCTTGCCGAGCGCGGCCACCGCGCGGCTCCTTATGACGACGTGCTGCTGATGTCCTATGTGCTCGACAGCGGGCTCGGCGGGCAGGGCGTCGACGAGCTCGCCCGCCGGCACCTCGGCCACGCGTTGATCACGACCGACGAGGTGACGGGGACCGGCCGTGGGCGGCTGCCGCTGGAGCAGGCCTCGGTCGACAAGGTCGCGCCCTACGCCGCCGAGCGCGCGGACGTGGCGCTGCGGCTGTGGCGGCTGTTTAAGCAGCGGCTCGTCGCCGAGCGCATGACGACGGTCTACGAGACGCTGGAGCGGCCTATGCCGGCGACGCTCTCGATCATGGAGCGGCGCGGGATCGCGATCGACCGGGCGATGCTGTCGCGGCTCTCGGGCGAACTCGCCCAGCGCATGGGCGCGCTCGAGGCGGACATCCACGCGCTGGCCGGCGAGCCGTTCAACCTCGGGAGCCCGAAGCAGCTCGGGGACATCCTGTTCGGCAAGATGGGCCTGCCCGGCGCCAAGAAGACCAAGACCGGCGCCTGGGGCACGGCCGCCAACGTGCTGGAGGAGCTCGCGGCCGGCGGCCACGACCTGCCGCGCCGGATTCTCGACTGGCGCCAGTTGTCGAAGCTCAAGTCGACCTACGCCGACGCGCTGCCGACCTACCTGCATCCGGAGACGCGCCGGGTGCACACCAACTTCCAGCTTGCGGCGACCACCACGGGCCGACTGTCTTCGACCGAGCCGAACATCCAGAACATCCCGATCCGCACCGAGGAGGGGCGGAAGATCCGCCGCGCCTTCGTGGCGGAGGAGGGGACCAAGCTGATCTCGGCCGACTACAGCCAGATCGAGCTACGCGTGCTCGCCCACATGGCCGACATCCCGCAGCTGCGCCAGGCTTTCGCGGACGGCCTCGACATTCACGCGATGACGGCCTCCGAGATGTTCGGCGTGCCGGTTGCGGGCATGCCCTCCGACGTGCGCCGGCGGGCGAAGGCCATCAACTTCGGCATCATCTACGGCATCTCGGCCTTCGGCCTCGCCAACCAGCTCTCGATCGGGCGCGAGGAGGCGGGGCTCTACATCAAGACCTACTTCGAGCGCTTCCCCGGCATCCGCGACTACATGGAGGCGACCAAGGCTGCGGCGCGGGCGGACGGCTTCGTCACCACCATCTTCGGCCGCAAGTGCCACTACCCGCTGATCAACGCCAAGAACCCGGCCGAACGGGCGAACTACGAACGCGCCGCGATCAACGCCCCGATCCAGGGCTCCGCCGCCGACATCATCCGCCGCGCCATGGTCCGCATGGAGGCCGCGCTGGCGGACGCAGGTCTGAGCGCCAAGATGCTGCTGCAGGTGCACGACGAACTGGTGTTCGAGGTTCCCGACGCCGAGATCGAGGCGACGATCCCCGTCGTGGTGCGCGTGATGGAGCAGGCCCCCCTGCCGGCGCTGTCGCTCAGCGTCCCGCTCAAGGTCGACGCCCGGGCGGCGACGAACTGGGACGAGGCGCACTGAGGGGCGTTTCGCTCAGCGTCATGCCCGACCGCAGGTCGGGCATCCACGATTACGTTGATCGTAGACCCGACGACCAAGTCGTGGATGCCTACGCGAAGGCGAGGGCATGACGGTGCGGGAACCTCACGCCTTCACGCCTGTAGCAGGCTGACGCAGGCGCCCGGTTTCTGCGCTTGGCGTGCGAAAGGGCGCCCGGTCTGGTCTCCGCGGCTTCGGGACCTAAACCTTTTGAGGGCGCGAAAGGGTCGCGGCCGACATCAGGGGAGCCGTGTCCATGACCGTCGCCATCGTTCGTTCCACAACCGCGGGCCTTGCGGCCGCAGCGCTGATCGGCCTCTGGCTGAGCGGCCCGGCCATCGCCCAAGACGCCGCAGCGCCCGCGGCCCAAACGCAGGCCGCCGTGAAGCCCCGCATCGTCATCATCGGCACCGGCGGCACGATCGCCGGCGCGGGCGCGTCGAGCGTCAACACCGGCGACTACGACAGCGCCAAGGTCGCGGTCGACAAGATCATCGCGGCGGTGCCGGAGATCAAACAGGTCGCTGACGTCAAAGGCGAGCAGATCTTTCAGATCGGCTCCGAGAGCTTCAACGACGAGCGCATGCTGAAGCTCGCCAAGCAGCCAGACGTCGATGCCGTGATGATCACGCACGGCACCGACACGATCGAAGAGACGGCCTACTTCCTCAACCTGACGCTGAAGACCGAAAAGCCTGTGGTGGTCATCGGCGCCATGCGCCCGGGCACGGCGTTGTCGGCCGACGGGCCGCTCAACCTCTACAACGCAGCCGTGGTGGCGGCGAGCCCGGAGGCGAAGGGCAAAGGCGTGCTGGTCGTGATGAACGACGAGATCCACTCGGCGCGCGACGTGACGAAGTCGAACGCGCTCAAGGTCGAGACCTTTAAGTCGCTTTACGGCCCGCTCGGCGTGGTGGTGGAAAGCAAGCCCTACTTCTACCGCCTGCCCGCCCGGCCGCACACGGTGGCGACCGAATTCGACATCGACCGGATCGACAGCCTGCCGAAGGTCGACGTGTTCTACGCCCATGTCAGCATGGACCCGAAAGCGCTCGGCGCGCTCGCAGGGCTTGGCGGCAAGGCGCTGATCTACGCCGGCACCGGCAACGGCAGCGTGGCGGACTACATGGAGGCGCCGCTGGCCGAGGTGCGGAAGTCGGCGCTGGTGGTGCGCGCGACCCGCACGGGCGCCGGCATGGTGGTGCGCAACGGCGAGGAGAAGGACGACGAGCAGGACTGGGTGTCGGCCGCCGACCAGTCGCCTCAAAAGGCGCGCCTGCTGACCTCGCTCGCGCTGACGAAGACAAGCGACGCCAAGGCGTTGCAAGAGATTCTCTGGAAGTACTAAGCGTCAGCCCCGCGCCGCTTCATCTGGCGCGGGAGGGCGAGCGCCTCTCGCGGCAAGCCATTCAGGAAAAGGAGCAATGCGCCGCTCGCCGTGCGGCGCAGGCGCGACCATGAGCGCATGGAAGGCTCGTCGCTACGCGCAGATGCGCGGGGCGCTCAGGTGGCCCATCACAACGCGAGGCGAACGAAAGTCGTCAGCGCCGGTTGTCGCGCCGCGCTTTCACGCGCACGGGGACCGGCTGCGGGCGGGAGGCGGCGAGCGCCGCCCAGCCAAAGCCGCCGCTGACGGCGGCGAGAGCGACATACGCGAATAGTTCGATACTCGTCACGGCGATCGCTCCTCGAGGGCGGTTCAGCGTGGATCGTCCTGTCTGTCGATCAATGTAGGACTGCGCCCTTAAAATTCCAAATGGTTCCGGCAGAGATCGTGCACGGGGCGTGAACCTTCGGCGCGCAAACGGGCGCGGCCGCCGGGGGGTAAGCTCCGACGGCCGTGCGACGTGTTTCACTGATCGGAGCGTTCAGACGCCACGCCCGCGCGATCGAGCGCGCGCTCGCTGCGGCCAAGCTCGTCGAGCAGACGCTCCATGCGTCCGTCGAGCGGTGAGCGGACAAAAGTCCTGTAGCTCGCCTTTAATTCTTGGCCGATCGCGTCTTGAACGTCCCGACTCAAGGCTAGACCCAATGGATCAGGGGCGTTCATCTCAGGCTCCGTGGAGTTGTGTTTCAAGGAGCGACTGAGAAGACAACGCGGCTCATCTAGGATCGTTTCGCGGGACGCGCGAATTCATTCGAGCGACGGCTCAAGCCCCCTTGGTGATCGCCACCACTCCGAAGGCCGCGACGTTGAGGGCGATGGCGTAGGTGGTGAGCAGCTTGAAGGGCTTCAGCCGCTCGGCGACCTTTTCGGGATCGCCGGTGAAGGCGCCTGCGAGAAGGAGGACGTAGAGCGCCGGCAGCCAGTCGAGCGCGTAGCGCTGCACGTTGTGCTGGGAGAAGCCGTTGGAGTGGTAGAACAACGTGATCCCGCACACGACCGCCGCCACGAGCAGACCCACCAGCAGCTTGGCGTCGGGGCGGGCGTAGAGCAGGTAAAGCACGAAGGGACTCGCGGCCAGCAGCGAGGTTCCCATCTGGTCCATCTTCACGATGTCGGTCATGTACTTGCCGCCGAACTCCATGTGGAAGCCCTGCAGGAACATGTGCGCGACGTTGAAGACGAGGTAGTCCTTGGAGAATAGGCCGATGTCGAGGATGCGCCAGGTGATGAAGTTGCGGTCGGCCTCGTTGGGATAGAAGGCGATGTACTTGTAGCCGGTCTCGAGCGGCGCGCCGAAGCGGACCCAGTTGTAGAGGCAATAGATCCCGATCGCGGCGAGCACGGGAAGGCCGAGGCGAAGCGCGTCGGCGATGGTGGCGCGATCGAAAGCGATGAGCTTCGCGCCCTTGGGCCGGGACAGCGCGAACAGGAACGGCGCCAGGAAAAGCGCCATCTGGCGCGACAGGAAGGCGAGGCCGATCAGCGCCCCCGCGAGCGCGATCCGGCGGTCGAGCGCGGCGAGCATCGCGAGGCTCACCAGCGCCAGGGCCACCGCCTGGGCGAAAAACCACACCGCGTCGCCCCGCAGCGCGACGTAGATCGCCGGGGTGCCGAACACGAAGGCGAGCGTGGCCCAGGCCCGCGCCTCGGTGGTCAGCCCCAGCCGGCCGGCGATCGACCACCAGCTCCAGCCGGTGACGGCGCAGAGCAGGGTCGAGATCACCACGAAGCCGGAGGCGTTCGGGCCGAACACCGCGACCAGCGGAGCCGCGACGAGCGCGGGGACCGGCGGGAAGATGACGTAGATGCGGTCCATGAAGACGGCGCAGTCGCTGTCGAAGCAGGACGGGCTGAAGAACCGCCCGTGGAGATAGGCGTCGGCCAGCAGCGCGTAGGAGTTCGAGCCGCCGGTCTCGCGCAGCGCGCGATAGGCCAGCGCGAACACCAGCGCGAAGGCGAGCGCGCTTGCGACCGCGGTCACGACCGTCCAACGATCGAACCGACGGTGTTCGGCCGCGATCGCGGCGTCGGTTGCGGTCATGGCGTCAGCGCTCCTCAAGCCTCAGGCGGTCGCAGGGTGCCACGGACTGTTGTGCAAAGGGTCAACGGACACGCTTAACGAGTTCGACCCCCGCGGCCGCAATCCCGCCATGGTTTGGGCGAGAAGGCCGGGCACGGTTCCGGTGGGGCGATACCTTTTCGTTTGGACCGATCGCGGCGCCTCTCACGCAGCCGCGACGATGGGAGTGACGACGCAATGGCCATCGCGACAGTGACGAACGATGCGATCGACGATCTGCGCTTCGTGCAGATGTTCGATCCGGACGCGGCTTTCGATTACGGAACCTCGACCGAAGTGTCGCTCGTCAGCGACGACGGATACGAGCTGGTGCTGCAGGGGACCGGCTTCGACTTCAACCGTTTCGACGAGCCGACGGACGGCACGATCACCGACATCTTCCTCTACGATCCGTCGGGCGATCTCGTCGGCCGGTTCGACCAGGTCTCCTATTCGCTCGAGGAGTACTACGACCGCGTGGCGGTCGACGGACGCCCCTCGGGCTTCGTCGCGGACCTGCTGTCGGGCGCGGACTCGGCGACCGGCGGGTCGAGCGACGACTACCTTGAGGGCTTCGGCGGCAACGACACGATCGCAGGCCTCGGCGGCGACGACATCCTGGACGGCGGAACCGGGAACGACCGCCTCGACGGCGGCTCGGGGAACGACCAGCTCTACGGCTATGACGGCGCGGACGTCCTCGTGGGCGGGACCGGGAACGACGAGCTCTATGGCGAGCGCGGCAATGACCGGCTCGTCGGGCAGGACGGCGCGGACCAGCTCTACGGCGGCGACGGCGCGGACACCCTCGACGGCGGCGTCGGGAACGACCGCCTGGAAGGCGGCAACGACGCCGACCGGTTGGTGGGCGGCGCCGGAAACGACACGGTCGGTGGCGGCTCGGGCAACGACGTGCTGTTTGGCCAGGACGGCGTGGACCGCCTGTACGGCGACGCCGGCGCGGACTTCCTGGTCGGCGGCGTCGGCGCGGACCGGCTCACGGGCGGCTCGGGCGACGACACCTTCCGCTACGACTCGATCACGGACCGCGGCGACGTGATCTTCGACTTCACCCGCGGCGAGGACCAGCTCGAGTTCAAGGCGTCGGGCTTCGCGGGACTGACGGCGGGCTTCGGCCTCGTGGTCAGCGCCGACCCCACCGCCGTCGGATCGGTCGGGAGTTTCCTGTTCGACACCGATTCCCACAGGCTTTACTACGATCGGGACGGCGGCGGATCGGCCGGCTCGCTCTACATCGCGACGCTGGACGGGGTCAGCACGCTGTCCCGCAGCGACTTCGACATCGTCTGAGGTGCGCGGGACCTCGTACGTCGATCGACGAGGCGCCACGGCGCCTCGTTTCTCATGAGGAGCCCTGTGCGGCAGGTATCGACGCGTCTCGCTCCGATCGTTCTGGGGGCGGCCCTCGCCGCCGGCTCGCCGGCCATGGCCGAGGCTCCGCCTCCCGGAAGCGCCGCCGTCGAGGCCCCCGCCCCCGCGGAGCAGACGCTCCGGGGGCTGATCCGCGGGGCAGCGGCTGCGAACGGCGTGCCGTCGGAGCTGGCGGAGGCGGTCGCCGAGGTCGAAAGCGGGTTCAATCCGAAGGCCGTCGGCGGCGTCGGCGAGATCGGGCTGATGCAGGTGCTGCCCTCGACCGCCCGCATGCTCGGCTTTCGCGCGCCCTTGCCGGAGCTGTTCGATCCCGAGACCAACGTCCGCTACGGCGTGCGCTATCTCGGCGAGGCCTGGCGGAAAACCGGCAACGACATTTGCGGGACCGTCATGAAGTACCGCGCCGGCCATGGCGAAACGCGGTTCTCGCACCTCTCCGTGGCGTACTGCGTGCGGGTGCGCGCGATCCTCGCGGCCCGCGGCTTCGCTGTCACGGGCGTGGTGCCGGTCGCGACCTTCGGCGCAGCGGCGGGCGCGTCCCCGGCCGGCGTGCGGCGGCTCGCCAACGGACGGGTCCGGATGCGCTTCAACTGGCGCACGGTCGACAGCCGGCGCAAGGCGCTCGACCGCGCCGGGAGCGCCAGCCTGGGACTGATTGCGCGATGAACGCTTCGGTCCGCTGAAAAAATGCCCAGACGACCTCCGGCGGTCTGGACGTCACGCGCTGTGCAAGGCATGTGACGACGGGGCAATGAACACGACGTCGACGGCGAGCCGGCCGATGCGCGTGAGAGATGACGCGGTTGCGCGTCCCAAGGCGAACATGGCGACTGCGCATCCGGGCGCTCTGACCGGCCGCAAGGAGGTTTTCCTCCTGCTCCTCGGCTTCGCGGCTCTGGTCGCCGTGGGCGCGTCCTCGATCTGGCTCGCTCAGCGAAACGCCGCCTTCAGCGACCAGATCGCGCAGACACTCGAACTCCGGGCCGAGGTCCGCCGCATGTTGGTGCTCGCGCAGAACGCGGAGACCGGCCAGCGCGGCTATCTGCTGACGGAAGACGCCGCCTACCTCGCGCCCTACGAATCGGCGCTGGCCGATCGCGCCAAGCGCACCGAACGGCTTCTGGCGCTCGCCGGCCCGGCCGGGAGCGTTCAGCGCGAGCGGGCCGACGCCTTGCTGAAGGCCGTAGACGCCAAGCTCGAGGAGCTCGCTGAAACCGTTGCGCTTCAGCGGCAGGGTCGGCGGGACGAGGCGCTGGCGCTCGTGAAGACCGACCGCGGCCGCGAGGCCATGATCGCGGTGCGCCGGATCGCGGAGGAGATGGTCGCGCACGAGGACGCCCAGTTCGCCGAGCGCTCCGCCGCGTCCAATCTCAGCGCCCGGTGGCAGCTGGCGGTGGTGCTGCTCGGGCTTCTTCTCGCCGCGGGTCTCGCCTATGGCGCCCAGTTCCTAGTGCGCCGGCAGGCGCGGGAGATCACGGCCGCCCAAGCCGAGCTCAAGGCGGCCAACGAAGGGCTTGAGGCGGCGGTCTTGGAGCGCACGTCCGAACTCGTCAGCGCCAACCAGGAAATCCAGCGCTTCGCCTACATCGTGAGCCACGACCTGCGCGCGCCGCTTGTGAATGTCATGGGCTTCACCAGCGAGCTGGATGCGGCCCGCAAGCAGCTGAAGGAGCAGTTCGATGCGATCGCGGAGAGCGCGCCGGAGCTGCTCAGTCCCGACGCCCGGCTCGCGGTGGAGGAGGACCTGCCGGAGGCGATCGGCTTCATCCGAACCTCGACGTCCAAGATGGACCGGCTGATCAACGCGATCCTCAAGCTGTCGCGCGAAGGACGCCGCGTGGTGACGCCGGAGACGATCTCCGTCGCCGACATGGTGACGGCCATCGCCTCGACGATGCATCAGCAGACCGCGGCGGCGGACGCCGAGATCGTGGCGGCCCCCGGCCTGCCGGTGCTCGTGTCGGACCGCCTTGCCTTCGAGCAGATCATGCAGAACCTGATCGAAAATGCGGTAAAGTACCTTGATCGCTCGCGCCCGGGCCGCATCGTCGTCTCGGGCCGGCGTCGGGGGGCGTTCGTGGACTTCTCGATCGAGGACAACGGCCGCGGGATCGACGCCAAGGACCACGAGCGCGTGTTCGAGCTGTTCCGCCGCGCGGGCGCCCAGGACCAGCCCGGCGAAGGGCTCGGCCTCGCCTTCGTGCGCGCGACGGTGCGCCGGCTCGGCGGCGCGATCCGTCTGGACTCCGAGCCGGGCCGCGGCTCGACCTTCCATCTGACCTTCCCGGCCGTCTATCGGCCCCAGTCCGAAAGCCAGCCAGCATGAACACGCAGCGCCCCGTGACCATCGTGATGATCGAGGACGACGGAGGTCACGCCCGCCTGATCGAGAAGAACGTCCGCCGCGCCGGCGTGAACAACGAAATCCGCCACTTCGCCGACGGCACCTCCGCGCTCGCCTTCCTGCAGTCGCATGAGGTCGCCGCCAACGGGCCGATGCTGATCCTGCTCGACCTCAACCTCCCGGACATGACCGGGATCGACATCCTAACCGTGCTGAAGGCCCACGAGCGACTGAAGCGCGCGCCGGTGATCGTGCTCACCACGACGGACGACAAGGTCGAGATCCAGCGCTGCTACGATCTCGGCTGCAACGTCTACATCACCAAGCCGGTCGACTACGAGACCTTCGCCACGGCGATCCGCCAGCTCGGACTGTTCCTTTCGGTGATGCAGGTTCCCGACGCATGAGCCCAGACAGCGCGTCCCGTCCGGGGGCGCGGCGCATCCTCTACATCGAGGACGACGCGGGGCTCGCCCGTCTCGTCAGCCGCGACCTCACGCGCGCCGGATACGAGGTGCGGGCGGTCGCGACCTGCGCGGAAGGGCTGACGCTGCTGACGGCCGAGCCGTTCGACGTGATCGCCCTCGACCATTTCCTCGCCGGCGAGACTGGGCTCGATCTTCTGCCCGCCATCAAGACGCTGCCGAACGCGCCGCCGGTGATCTACGTCACCGGCACGGACGAGGGCCGGGTCGCGATCGCGGCGTTGAAGGCCGGCGCGGTGGACTACGTCATCAAGGACGTCGGCGGCGAGTTTCTGGACCTGCTGCGCGCCTCGATCGCCCAGGCGATCGAACAGGTCGAGATGCGCCGCCTGAAGGAAGCTGCGGAACGGGCGGTCGTCGAAGCCCGCGACCGCGCCGAGACGCTGCTGCGCGAGGTCAATCACCGCGTGGGCAACAGCCTGCAGCTGGTCTCCGCTTTCGTGCACCTGCAGGCGGGCTCGATCCCGGACGGCCCGGCGCGCGACATGATGCGCGAGACCGAGGCGCGGATCATGGCGATCGCCCAGATCCACCGGCGGCTCTACACCTCCGACGACGTGCGGGTCGTCAACATGTCGGACTACCTCGTGGGCCTCGCGGAGGAGCTCGCCAGCACGCTCCGCACGGTCGAGCGGCCGCACCGCATCTCGCTCGCGGTGGCGCCGGTGAAGGTCGCGACCGACCGCGCGGTCTCGCTCGGCGTGATCGTCACGGAGCTCGTCACCAACGCCTTCAAATACGCCTACGCGCCGGGCGAGGAGGGCGAGGTGCGCGTCCAGCTCCGCCAGGACGGCGCGATGCTGACGCTGGTGGTCGAGGACGACGGCGTCGGCATGAGCGAGGAGGCCGCGCCGCGCGGCACCGGTCTCGGCCAGAAGATCATCCGCACCATGGCGCAGGGCATCCAGTCCCGCCTGGAGCGCGACGCCGGCCACAAGGGCACGCGCGTGATGCTGGCGTTCCCGGCCTAAGGCCGTTCAGCGGCGTTCCGAGATCAGCCGGGCCATGGTGGCGCGGGTCTCGGCGAGGCCGAGGCCTTCGCGGCTCGAGGTGACCAGAATCTCGGGAAAGGCCGCCGGACGGCGCTTGAGCGCGTCGAGCGTCTCCGCCATGCGCGCCTCGCGCTCGCCGAGCTTCACCTGGTCGAGCTTGGTCAGCACGATCTGGTAGGAGGTCGCGCTCTGGTCGAGCAGGTCGAGCACGTCGCCGTCGACCGTCTTCAGTCCGTGACGGCCGTCGATCAGCAGCAGCACCCGGGCGAGGCTCGCGCGGCCGCGCAGGTAGGACTTCACCAGGCCGGTCCACTTCCGCACCTGATCGACCGGCGCCTGGGCGTAACCGTAGCCCGGCATGTCGACGAGGTAGGCCTGGCCGCCGAGGTCGAAGTAGTTGAGCTGCTGAGTGCGGCCGGGGGTGTTCGACGTCTTCGCCAGCGTCTTGCGGCCGGTGAGCGCGTTGACGAGGCTCGACTTGCCGACGTTGGACCGCCCGGCGAGGGCGATCTCGGGCCGATCCATCGCCGGCAGCTGCTCGAGGCGAGCGGCCCCCATCACGAAGTCGCACGGGCCGGCGAACAGCCGCCGGCCGATGTCGAGGAAGGGGTCTTCGGGCTCGTCCGTCATCGGATCCGGGGCGCGGGCGAGGGGCGTCAGCCCTTCGCCGCGTCCGTTGGCTTCTTGCGTTTGAAGGTGTCAAGCACGTTGCCCAGCAGGTCGATCTTCACCCCCTGCCGCTTCATGATCAGCGCCTGCTGCACGATCGACAGGAAGTTGTTCCAGCTCCAGTAGATCACCAGACCGGCCGGGAACGAGGCCAGCAGGAAGGTGAAGAACACCGGCATCCAGGTGAACACCATCTGCTGCGCCGGGTCGGCGGGCGCCGGGTTGAGGCGCATCTGCAGGAACATCGTGACGCCCATGATCAGCGGCCAGACGCCGATCATCAGGAAGTGCGGCACGTCGTAGGGCAGCAGGCCGAACAGGTTGAACAGCGACGTCGGATCGGGCGCCGCGAGGTCGTGAATCCAGCCGAAGAACGGCGCGTGCCGCATTTCGATGGTGATGAACAGCACCTTGTAGAGCGCGAAGAAGACGGGGATCTGCACCACCACCGGCAGGCAGCCGGCCAGCGGGTTGATCTTCTCCTTCTTGTAGAGCTCCATCAGCTCCTGCTGCTGCTTGACCTTGTCGTCCTTGAAGCGCTCGCGGATGCGGGCCATCTCGGGCTGCACCAGCTTCATCTTCGACATCGAAACGTAGGACTTGTTGGCCAGCGGGAAGAAGAACAGCTTCAGGATCACCGTGACGATCAGGATCGCGACGCCGAAGTTTCCGACCATCTTGTAGAAGAAGTCGAGCGCATAGAACATCGGCTTGGTGATGAAGTGGAACCAGCCCCAGTCGATCATCAGCTCGAAGCGCTGGATGCCGGCGCGGTCGGCGGTCTGGGCGCCGAGCGCCTTCTGCCACCAGCTCGGGCTGTTCTCGTAGGCGTCGATCACGGAGACCTGCTTGGCGCCGGCGAAGAGCTGGCCGGCGACCGCGGCGGTCGCGCCGGGCTGCACCGTCAGGGGATCGAGCAGGTAGTCGGTCTGGTAGGTCTTGCCGCCGTCGGTCGTCGCGGCGAAGCGGGCGTTGTAGGGCTTGTCCTGCGGCGGCACGAGGGCGGCCGCCCAGTACTTGTCGGTGATGCCGAGCCAGCCGCCGGTGGGACGGAAGGTGCGCGGGCCGTCGTCGGTGATCTTCTTGTAGGCGAGCTCCTGCAGGCCCTGGTCGCCCATGACGCCGATCAGGCCCTCGAACAGCACGTAATAGCCGGAGACGTGCGGCTCGCCGTGGCGGGAGATCAGCGCGTAGGGGTAGAGCGTCGCGGGCTGGGCGCCGGCCGCGTTCGCGACCTCGTCCTTCACCGTGAAGAGGTAGTCCTTGTCGACCGAGATGGTGCGGCGGAAGGTTAGGCCCTGGCCGTTGTCCCAGGTCAGCACCGCAGGCGTCTGCGAGGTCAGCGGGCCCTGGCTCTCCGCCTTCCACTCCGTCTGCGCATTGGGGAGGGGGATCTGGCCGCCCGGCGCGTTCACGAAGCCAAACTCGGCGTAGTAGGGCTGCGGGCTGCCGATCGGCGCGAACAGCACGATTTCGGGGCTCTTCGGGTCCACCGTCTCGCGGTAGTCCTTGAGCGTGACGTCGTCGACGCGGCCGCCGATCAGCGCGATCGAGCCATGCAGGCGCTCGGCGTCGATCGGGATGCGCGGGCTGTCGCGCAGCGCGCCCTCGCGGGTTTTGGCCGGCGCGTTGGGTGCGGCCTGGCCGCCGGGCTGCGGCGCGTTGGCGGCGCCGGGCTGAGGCGCGTCGCTCTTGTCCGCGGTCAGCGCCTGCTGGGTCGCCTGCTGCTGGCGCTGGGCGTCGATCTGCGGCTTCGCGAAAAAGAACTGCCAGCCGATGAGAACCAGCGCCGAAAGCGCGATCGCGAGGATTGTGTTGCGGTTGTCCATCATCGTCCGCTTTGGGGCGGTCCTCAGGCAGGCGGGGGAGGGGCGGCGGACGCGCGGTCCGATGGGCCGCGGTCGGCCCGTCCATGGGCGCGGCGCAACGCGTCGCCGACGTCTCGTACGATGCGGGCGAACTCGGCGTCCAGCACGGCGCGCCGTGCGACGAGCACGTAGTCGCAACCGGGCCGCGCCGAAGGCGCGATCGCCAGCCGCGCGGCGACCCGGAGCCGCCGCTTCATGCGGTTGCGCTCGACGGCGCCGCCGACGCGCTTCGTCACGGTAAAGCCGACACGGGGCGGCGCAGCGGGATCGCCGCGGTCGCGCATCTGGAGGCCGACGAGCGGCCCGCCGATCTTTACGGCGTCGCGGGTGGCCGCCACGAAATCCGCGCGGCGGCGCATCACATCGAGCCCGTCCGCGACCTTAGGCATCGGCGTCCCAGCCGGAGGCGGCGCGACGCATCCGCCGTCGTCAGGCGCTGAGGCGCTTGCGGCCCTTGGCGCGGCGGGCTGCGATCACCTTGCGGCCGCCGACCGTCGCCATCCGCGAGCGGAAGCCGTGGCGGCGCTTGCGAACGAGCTTGCTGGGCTGGTAGGTCCGTTTCACGGGTCTATCTCCGGTCGTCGCGACCGTTCCGCCCCGCCCTCCGGCGTGAAGCTGGCGCGGCGCGGCCAAAACAAAACGGCCCGCGTCAGACGCGGGCGCGGCACGGGGCGGCTTATAAGGGTCCGGCCCCGTCGAAGTCAATCGGCGTCGCGCGCGACGCCGAACGCTCCCCCGGTCTGCGCGGGGGCGGATAGCGCCTTCCTCTGACGTCGAAGTGAACGGCGCGAAAGCCTGACGACGGTTCTCGCGCGGGCGGCGGATCAGCCTATAAGGGCGGTATGGACGCATCCGACCAGCCGCTGGACGACACGCCTTCGCCCCGGCGCCCGCTTTGGCGCCGGCTTGCGCCCGTCGTCCTTCTCCTCGCGCTTGTCGCCGCCGCGATCGCCGGCGGCGTCCATCGCCTGCTGTCGTTCGACGCCCTGGTCGCCCACGCCGGCGCGCTGCAGGGCTTCGTCGCGGGCAATGGCGCGGTCGCCGCGGCGGCCTATGTCGCGGTCTACGCGGCGCTGGTCGCCCTGTCGCTGCCCGGCGCGCTCGTCGCCACGCTGACGGGCGGCTTCCTGTTCGGCGGGCTCCTCGGCGGGGCGCTGGCCGTCGTCGCCGCCACGGTTGGCGCGACCGTCGTCTTCCTGATCGCGCGCACGGCGATCGGCGACGCGCTCGTCGCCCGCGCCAGGGGGGCGATCGCCCGGCTGGCCGACGGGTTTCGCGAGGACGCCTTCGCCTATCTCCTGTTCCTCCGGCTCGCGCCGGTGTTTCCGTTCTTCGTGGTGAACCTCGCGCCGGCCGCGCTCGGCGTGCGGCTGAAGACCTTCGTCGCGGCGACCGCGCTCGGCATCGTGCCGGGAACTTTCGCCTTCGCCTTCGTCGGCGCGGGACTCGGCGGCGTGGTGGCGCAGGAAGCGGAGCGCCGCGGCGCCTGTCTCGCCCGCGGCGGGGCGGACTGCGCGGCGCGGCTCGATCCCTCCACCCTCGTCTCGACGCCGATCCTGCTGGCGCTCGGCGGCCTCGCGGTCGTCGCGCTGCTGCCGGTCGCCGCCAAGCGCCTGCGCCGACGCAAAGGGCCCGCCGCGTGAGCGACATCCTGACGCCCGATCTTTGCGTCATCGGCGCGGGCTCCGCCGGCCTGACGATCGCCTCCTCGGCCGCCGGCCTCGGCGCCTCCGTCGTGCTCATCGAAAAGGGCGAGATGGGCGGCGACTGCCTGAACGTCGGCTGCGTGCCCTCGAAGGCGCTGATCGCCGCGGCGAAGCGCGCCCACGCGGTCCGCTGCGCGGGCGCCTTCGGCGTGCGCGCCGGGGAAATGGCGGTCGACTTCGCCGCCGTCATGGCCCACGTCCACGGCGTGGTCGCCGCCATCGCGCCGACGGACTCCGAAGCCCGCTACACCGCGCTCGGCGTCCGCGTGGTGCGGGACGCCGCCCGTTTCGTCGACAGGCGCACGGTGGAGGCGGGTGCTCTACGCATCCGCGCCCGGCGCACGGTGATCGCCACCGGCTCGCGCCCGGCGATCCCGCCGGTGCCGGGCCTCGCCGCCGTGCCCTACCTGACCAACGAGACCGTGTTCGGCCTGACGGCGCTGCCGGAGCGTCTGCTGGTGCTCGGCGCCGGCCCCATCGGGCTCGAGCTCGGGCAGGCCTTCCGCCGGCTCGGCTCCGAGGTCACGATCGTCGACTCCGGCCCGCCGCTCGCCCGCGAAGACCCCGAAATCGTGGCGCACACGCTCGGCGCCCTGAAGCGGGAAGGGATCACGCTGCACGCGCGGGTGACGGTGGTCGCCGCCAAGCGCGTCGGCGATGGCGTGGCGCTGGTGATCGACGAGGGCGCCGGCCCGCGCGAGATCGCCGGCACGCATCTGCTGATCGCCGCGGGCCGCAAGCCGGCGCTGGCCGACCTCGGGCTGGAGGCTGCGGGCGTCCGCCACACCCCGGCGGGGCTCGCGGTGTCTCGTTCGCTGCGCACCTCGAACCGGCGCGTCTACGCCGCCGGCGACGCCGCGGGCGGCCCGAATTTCACCCATGTCGCCGGCCACCAGGGCGGCCTGGTGGTGCGGGCGGCGCTGTTCGGGCTGCCGACGGCCTTCGACGCGACGCCGATCCCGCGCGTCACCTTCACCGACCCCGAGATCGCGAGCGTGGGCCTCGACGAGGACGCTGCGCGCGCGGCGCACAGGACCATCGGCGTGTGGCGCTGGCCGTTCCACGAGAACGACCGGGCGCGGGCCGAGGGCCGGGTCGCGGGCCATCTGAAGGTCATCACCGACGGACGCGGCCGGGTGGTGGGCGCGAGCCTCGCCGGCGAGCAGGCCGGCGAGCTCATCCACCTGTGGGCCGTGGCCGTCCAGAAGAAATGGGCCTTGACGGAGATCGCGTCCCTGACGCTGCCTTACCCCACGCTCGGCGAGATCTCGCGGCGGGCGGCGATCCTCCACGTGGCCGACCGTTTGACGAACCCGTGGGTCGGCCGCATCATCCGCTTCGTGCGGAAGCTGCCCTGAAGAAGCGCGCGCCACCGGTCGTCATGACGCTCAGTTCCCCCAACGTCCACGCCCGTCGCAAGCTGGGCCTCTCCGGCAAGCTGCTGGGGCTGACCGTCGTCTTCGTGATGATGGCGGAAATTCTCGTCTACGTGCCGACGATCGCGAACTTCCGGCTCAATTACATCGACGATCAGGTGAACCGGGCGCGCACGGCGGCGCTCGCCCTCGACGCCGCGCCCGAAGGCGCCGTCGAGGAGACGCTCGCCCGCCGGCTGCTGAAGAGCGTCGACGCGCTCGCCCTCGTGCTGAAGACCGGCGACGCCCGCCGCCTGCTCGCCGTCGCCGAGATGCCGAGCGAGGTCGCGGTCACCATCGACCGGCGCGATCCGGACGACGCCGCCGCCATCCTTGACGCCTTCGACACGCTGCTGAACGGCCACAAGCGCCTCGCCCGGGTGGTCGACGTGGCTCCGAACCAGGGCGACTTCATCGAGATCGTCGTCGACGAGACCCAGCTCCGCCAGGCGATGCTCGCGTTCTCGCGCACCGTGCTTCTGCTCTCGCTGTTGATCTCGGCCACCACCGCGGGCCTCGTCTATCTCGCGCTCGACCGGATGATCGTGCGCCCGGTGCGCCGCCTGACCGAGACCATGGTGCGATTCGCCGAGGCGCCGGAGGACGCGAGCCGCATCGTGGTCGCCTCGGACCGGGGCGACGAGATCGGGATCGCCGAGGCCGAGCTCGAGCGCATGCAGAGCGAGATCCATGGCCAGCTGCAGCAGAAGTCCCGGCTCGCCGCGCTCGGCCTCGCGGTCTCGAAGATCAACCACGACCTGCGCAACCTGCTGGCCTCCGCCCAGCTGATGTCCGACCGGCTCGGCACGGTCTCGGACCCGACGGTGCAGAAGCTCGCGCCCAAGCTGATCGCCACGCTCGACCGGGCGATCGCCTTCTGCCAGTCGACGCTGTCCTACGGCCGCGCCCAGGAGCGCCCGCCGCAGCGGCGGCCGGTGGCCTTCGCCGACGTGGTCGAGGACGTACGCACGGCGCTCGGCGTGGCGCCCGGCGGTCCGGTGCGGTTCTCCGCCGCGGTCGAGCGCGGGCTGACGATCGACGCCGACCCCGACCAGATGTTCCGCATCCTGCTCAATCTCGGCCGCAACGCGCTGCAGGCCTTCGAGGGCCGCGGCGGCCCGGATCCGGACCGGGACCAGATCCGGATCTCCGGACGCCGCGAAGGCGCCGTCGCCGTGCTCGAGTTCTCCGACACCGGCCCGGGGCTGCCCCGCAAGGCGCGCGAGCACCTGTTCGAGCCCTTCCAAGGGTCCACCCGCACCGGCGGCACGGGTCTCGGCCTCGCCATCGCCGCGGAGCTCGTGCGCGCCCACGGCGGCTCCATCAGCCTCGTGGACGGCGCCCTGGGCGCGACCTTCCGCATCACCGTGCCGGATCGCCCGATCGACCTGCAGGCGCACGCCCGCCAGCGCGCGAGCGCGTGACCGGCGTCGTTTTTCCTGCGCCGGGCCGCTTGCATTCCCCGCGGCGAGCGGCTAACACACCGGCCTCCGCCGAGGGGCTCCACCGCCCCCGGCCAGCGCGCCCGTAGCTCAGCTGGATAGAGCACCAGACTACGAATCTGGGGGTCAGAGGTTCGAATCCTTTCGGGCGCGCCATTTTTCCTTTCAGAAGCGAATTGACGGCTTGTGGGCGCTCTCGGCGCGCGCCGCAGACCTGCGCCCGTGGCGGGCTCGGCCGCGGCATGGCGATTTCGGGCCAAAGCTCGCTGGCGGCCTAGCCACGCATCGCGGGCTTACTCCGGCAGGGCGAACTGCAGCAGGACGGTGCGCTGGAAGCCCGAGAAGTTGTCGTCGGAGACCGCGGTGATCACCGTGCGGCCGTCCGCGCCGCGGTGGGTCGCGACGCCCTCGAGGTTGTCGATCGCCTGCGACAGCGTCGCCTCCATCAGCACCGGGCCGTCGACCACCGTGCCGGCCTTCACGTCGGCCTCCGACAGCCGCCGCATGCGGACCGACAGCGACAGCGGCGGCACGTAGCGCCGCTCCAGCAGCACGAAGCCGCCGCCGGGCAGCCGCGCGACGTCCGTCGGGGAGAAGTCTTCCGTGCGCTTCACCGTAAACTCGAATGGGGTCCGGGTCCCGACCACGAAGGCGCGGTTGTTCCCCGCGGCGTCGAGATACTTTTCGCCGATCATCATCAGCGCGCCCGACGACAAGGTCGCGATCGCCTCGTAGCCGGCGTTGGACGGCGCGCCGCCGACGGCCTTCGGCAGCTTTATGAGGCGGCCCGCGCCGGCGCGTCCGTCCGCGTCGAGGGCGAAGCGCAGCACCTCGTGGACCCGCTCCGAGGCGATCCAGGCGCTGCCGCCGCGGATGTCGAGCGATTCGGTGTCCGCGCCGCGACGGCCGGGCAGGGGGCCGCGCGGCCCGACGATCGGGCTTCGCACGACGCCGCTCACTCCGGTCGGGGTCGCGCCGTCGTAGGCGATCGCCCCGCGGAACCAGTTGCCGCGGTCGCTGATCGCCGTGAAGCGGCGGCCGTCGTCGGACAGCCTGAGGCCGGACAGCCCGCCGAAGTCCTTGTCCCGCGACGACAGCGTCACTCCGCCGAGAAAGACCAGCTTGCCGTAAGTCGCGCCGATGGGCGTGGCGGAATCGAAGCGCTGGATCGGCGAGGCGGCGACCTCGACCGGCGCCTCCTGCGCGGCCGCGACGCCGACGCCGAACGCGAGAGAGCCGGCGAGCGCGAGACCGCGCACAAGCGCGCGGCCGGGACGCCTCACGCGTGGCCCCGCCGTCCGTGGGCGGCGGGAGCCTTCTCGTCGAACAGCTCGGCGAGCTTCTCCGTCATCACGCCGCCGAGCTCCTCGGCGTCGACGATGGTGACGGCGCGACGGTAGTAGCGCGTCACGTCATGGCCGATGCCGATCGCGATCAGCTCCACCGTCGACCGCGTCTCGATCTCCTCGATGACGCGGCGCAGATGCTTCTCGAGGTAGTTGCCGGCGTTGACCGAGAGCGTCGAGTCGTCCACCGGCGCGCCGTCCGAGATCACCATCAGGATGCGGCGCTGCTCCGGCCGGCGCTGCAGCCGCTCGTGCGCCCAGGCAAGCGCCTCGCCGTCGATGTTCTCCTTCAGCAGCCCCTCGCGCATCATCAGCCCGAGGTTCTTGCGCGTGCGGCGCCAGGGCGCGTCGGCGGCCTTGTAGATGATGTGGCGGAGGTCGTTGAGGCGGCCCGGCGCCATCGGCTTGCCGGCGGCGAGCCAGGCCTCGCGCGACTGCCCGCCTTTCCAGGCGCGGGTGGTGAAGCCGAGGATCTCGACCTTCACGCCGCAGCGCTCCAGCGTCCGCGCAAGAATGTCGGCGCAGGTGGCCGCGACCGTGATCGGCCGGCCGCGCATCGAGCCGGAGTTGTCGATCAGCAGCGAGACCACCGTGTCGCGGAACTCGGTGTCCCGTTCGCGCATGAAGGTCAGCGCGCTCATGGGATCGACCACGATGCGGGAGAGGCGCGCCGGGTCGAGCATGCCTTCCTCGAGGTCGAAGTCCCAGGCGCGGTTCTGCTGGGCGAGCAGGCGGCGCTGCAGCCGGTTCGCGAGCCGGCCGACGACGCCCTGTAGCGCGGCGAGCTGCTTGTCGAGGTAGGACCGCAGCCGGGTCAGCTCCTCCTGGTCGCAGAGCTCCTCGGCCAGCGCCTCCTCGTCGAACTTGGTGGTGTAGGCGAAGTAGTCCGGCTTCTCGCGCTCGGCGTTGCGGCTGTCCAGCGGCCGCCACGGCTCGGTCGCCTCCTCGGCCTCGCCGAGCTCGTCGTCGTCGGGCGCGTCGGTGGGCGGCGCGTCGGCCGCCTCCATCTGCTCGGCGTCGTCGTCGGCCTCGGAGGAGGCGTCGGTCTCGGCCGGGTCGGCGCCGTCGCTCGAATCCTCGGGCGCGTCGGCGGACTCGCCTTCCTGCGTCGGCGGATCGCCGTTGTCGCTCTCCTCGCCGTCGTCGCTCTCCTGGCGGTCCGAGGCGAGCTCCTCGCCCATGTCGAGCGAGGTCAGCAGATCGCGGATCGCGCGCGCATAGGCGCCCTGGTCCTCGACCACGCGGTCAAGCCGGGCGAAGTCGGGGCCGGCCCGCTCCTCGAGCCAGGGCCGCCACAGGTCGACGAGCTTCGCGGCCGCCTCCGGGGGCTTGCGGCCGGTCAGCTTCTCCCGCACCAGCAGCGCGACCGCGTCCTGCAGCGGCGCGTCGGCCTTGTCGGTCACCTCGGCGTAGGGGCCGCGGTGGTAGCGGTCCTCGAGCATGGCGGTGAGATTGCCGGCGGTTCCCGCCATCCGTCGCGCGCCGATCGCCTCGCAGCGCGCCTGCTCGACGGCGTCGAACACGGCGCGCGCCTCCGTGCCCTGGGGGGCGAGGCGGGCGTGCGTCTTGGCGTCGTGGCAGGCGACCCGCAGCGCCATCGAGTCGGCGTGGCCCCGGAGGATCGCGACGTCTTCGGGCGTCAGCTTGCGCGGCGGCTCCGGCAGCCGCGCCTTGCCCGGCGTCAGCGCCGGGCGCTCCGAGGCGAAGGCGACCTCCATCTCCGGATCGCCGGCGATCGCGCGCAGGCAGCCCGCGACCGCCCGCTTGAACGGTTCGGACGGCGCCGCGGCCTTTTCGCCGGGCTTGCGGTTGGATCCGGACATGGGACGCCTCCGCTAATGCGCCGCGCGCTGGGGAGCGAGGGCGGTTTGAAACATGCGGACGATCTCCTCGACGCCGAGCGTGAAAAAACCGCCCTGGCCGGTGTCGAAGGCGTTCCGCCAGATGCGGTAGCCGCCGTCGAAGCCCTCAGGCGTCGCAACGTCGCCCTCATGCCGCAGCAGGCTCGCGAGCAGGGCGTCGATCGCGATCGGCGCGTGCTCCACGAGCCGAGGCGCCAGCGCGCCCGTCTCCAGGTCCGGCAGCGGCGCGTCCACGATCGAGACGGACGCCACCTTGGACGCGCCGGCGACGTCGATCCGACCGATCACGACCCGCGAGCTCGGAAGCTGCGCGCCGCGATAGCTCCATGCCTGTCCGGGAGCGAGATCCGCCGCGGTGGCCATGAGGTCTCCAGCGCTCGCGCCGCGCGTCAGCTCATCGCCACGTTGACGGCGCTCTCCGGCAGCTCGCGGCCGAAGCAGCGCTGGTAGAACTCGGCCACCAGGCTGCGCTCCAGCTCGTCGCACTTGTTCAGGAAGGTCAGCCGGAACGCGAAGCCGATGTCGCCGAAGATGTCGGCGTTTTCCGACCAGGTGATGACGGTGCGGGGGCTCATGACGGTGGAGAGGTCGCCGTTCATGAAGGCCTGCCGGGTGAGGTCGGCCAGGCGGACCATCTTGGACACGGTGTCCCGCCCGCCCTTTTCCTTCTGGTAGCGCGGCGACTTGGCGAGGACGATGTCGACCTCCTTGTCGTGCGCGAGGTAGTTCAGGGTCGTGACGATCGACCAGCGGTCCATCTGGCCCTGGTTGATCTGCTGGGTGCCGTGATAGAGGCCCGAGGTGTCGCCGAGGCCGACCGTATTGGCGGTCGCGAACAGGCGGAAGGCCGGGTGCGGCCGCAGCACGCGGCGCTGGTCGAGCAGCGTCAGCTTGCCCGACTGCTCCAGCACGCGCTGGATCACGAACATCACGTCCGGCCGGCCGGCGTCGTACTCGTCGAACACCAGCGCCACGTTGTTCTGCAGCGCCCAGGGCAGGATGCCGTCGCGGAATTCGGTGATCTGCATGCCGTCCTTGAGGACGATGGCGTCCTTGCCGATCAGGTCGATGCGGCTCACGTGGCTGTCGAGGTTCACGCGCACGCAGGGCCAGTTCAGCCGGGCCGCCACCTGCTCGATGTGGGTCGACTTGCCGGTGCCGTGATAGCCGGTGACCATCACGCGCCGGTTGCGGGCGAAGCCGGCGAGGATCGCGAGCGTGGTGTCGTGGTCGAACAGGTAGTCCGGGTCGAGATCCGGCACCGCGCCCTGCGCCTCGCCGAACGCCGGAACCTCGAGGTCGCTGTCGATCCCGAAGAGCTGGCGGACCGACACCTTCATGTCGGGCGTCGGGGAGGAGAGCGGAGCGTCGAGGGCGTCGGTCATGGAGCCTCCAGGCGGTCCCGGACGGCGTCGCGCGGAACCGGGGGGCGCGCTTCGTCAGCTCAGCGCGCGTCTTGAAAAGGGCGATCGTGTCAGCAGAAGCCGGCGGATCGGAGATAGTTATAGGCTTGGATGATCTCGCGCAATTTGTCCTCAGTGCTCCGATCGCCGCCGTTGGCGTCCGGATGCAGCCGTTTGACCAGTTCCTTGTAGCGCGCCTTGATCTCCTCGCCGCTCGCGCTGGCGCCCAGGTTGAGCGCCTCGAGCGACTTGCGCTCGACGTTCTTGAGCTCGCGCTCGGGCTTCTGGGGCGCGCCGCTCGGGCCGTCCTCGTCGAACATGTGGAACGCGTCGTCGAAGGCGAATCCGCTCGCCCAGCCGCGGTTCTTGCCGCCGCGGGCGCGCTCGGCCTTGGCGCGGGCCTCGGGGGTCGCGCCGGCGGCGGCGTTCTGGCCCATGGTCCAGGTCGGACGATGCCCGGTCTGGCTGTCCTTCTGGTAGGCCATCACCGCTTCGTCGGACATGCCGGAGAAGAAATTGTAGTTCTGATTGTAGGCGCGGACATGCGCCAGGCAGAACCGCCAATACTCGTTCTCCCGGTCGCGGCCCTTCGGCGCCCGGTGGACGCCGGGCTCGCGGCACCCGGGATGATCGCACCTTGCCACCTGCGGCTGCGGACGGCTTTCGCCCCGCGCCACCCGGATCCGATCGAACCATGGGCTGTCGAGTTTCATGACGCTGGCATTATGGGGGGCGGGCGAAGCGCGAACAAGAACGCGCGGCTGCAACGGAGAGGGGCATGATGCGGGCTTGACTGCGCGATCCGGCGCGACCCACATCCGGGCTGCTTCGCCGGACCATACTGGAGAAACGCCATGAGCGTGCGCGCGCGGATCGAAACCAAGCTCGCGGAGGCGCTCGCGCCGACGCGGCTCGACGTGATCGACGAGAGCCACCTGCACGCCGGCCACGCCGGGGCGCGGCCCGAAGGCGAGACGCATTTCCGCGTGAAGGTCACCTCTGCGGCGTTCTCCGGCCTCGGCCGGGTCGACCGCCACCGCCGCGTCAACGCCCTGCTGGCCGAGGAACTGGCCGGCCCCGTCCACGCCCTCGCCATCGACGCCCGCGCCCCCGAAGAACCGGGCCGGCCGTAGCGGCTACTCCCCGATCACTTTGACGCGCAGGCCGGCCTGCAGCGGGTCGCCGGGGGCGAAGCCGTTGAGGACGGCGAAGCGTTCGAGCGCGCGGTCGGTCACGGCCATGCGGCGCGCGAGCGTCTCCTCGGTGTCGCCGGGGCGCACCGTCGCGACCTCGATCTTCAGCGGCTGGGCCTGCTCCGATTCGGCCTGCGTCAGACGGCGGAAGGTCGAGAGCGACGCGCGGAAGCCCTCGTCGATGTCGGGCGTGAGTTCGCGGGCCGCGAAGATCAGCCGGTAGACGTCCGCGCCGAACTTCACGGCGGCGAAGCGGAAGGTCCACTCCTTGCCGCGCGCGATGACGGTGACCGCGTCCATGCCGTTGACCTCGAGCTTTTCGACCGGCCCGGGCTCGACGCCGTCGATCCAGTTCTCGGCGATGTAGCTCTCGAGCGTCTGGCTGGAGCCGAGCCGCGCCGCGTCGAGGCGCAGCGCCCGACCGTCGGGGGCGACGCCGAGCAGCGCCTCGGAGCCGTTCTCGAAGGTGAAGCCTTCGGGCGCCAGGAAGGTGAAGCCCAGCCGCGGGTGCAGGAAGCGCCGCCCGCGCGCGAAGCCCTGCGCCGGGTCGTCGCCGTAGGTCGTGCCGTTCAGCGCCACGAGGTAGGCGTCGCGGTCGCGCTCGCCGACGCCCGGCGCGCCGATCTGGCGGGCCGCGGTGACGGCGAGCTGCACGCGCTCGGGCGTCGAAGGATGCGTCGACAGGAAATCGAGGCCGGGCTGCGAGGGCTTCTGGCCGAGCGCCGCGCTCCGAAGCTCGGATTGCCGGCCCATCGATAGGAGGAAGCGCGAGGCGCCGTAAGGGTCGAAGCCGGCGCGCGCGATGTTCTGCACGCCGATGCGGTCGGCCTCCAGCTCCTGCGCGCGGGAGAAGCTCGCGAGCGACAGCTTGCTTTTGGCGAGCGCGACGGCCCCGGCCTCGCGGTCCTCCAGCACGTCCGTGACGACGCGGCTGACCAGCACCGCCTTGCGCTCCTCGTCGGCGCGCTGGAAGGCGTGGCGGGCGGTGACGTGCGCCATCTCGTGCGCGAGCACCGCCGCGATCTCGGAGGTGTCGTTGGCGACGGCGAGCAGGCCGCGGGTGACGTAGAGGTTGCCGTTCGGCAGGGCGAAGGCGTTGATCAGTGGCGAGTTGAGCAGCGTCACCTTGTAGCGCAGGTCGGGCCGCTCGGAGGCCGCGGCCAGCCGGTCCGCGACCGAATTGAGCAGCGTCACCAGGTCGGGCTTGGGGTAGACGCCGCCATAGGCCGCGGCGATGCGCGCCTGCTCCTGGCTGACGGCGGTGGGCGCGGGGGCGACCTTGGGCGCGGAGGCGGGAACGATCGGCTGGGGCGTCGGCTTCTCGCCGCCGAAGCTGCCGCAGCCGGCCAGCAACGCCGCGACGCTCGCAAGCGCTGCGAGACGCAGGGCGAAGGTCCGCCCGTCCCGATGCCGCCCGCCGAGGCCCGTCATTCCGCAAGCCCCTCCCGTCATCTCGCGCTCGCCAGGCCGAGCCGTTCGATCTGGGCGGCCTCGGTCACAGCGATCGTCGGGCCGAGGCGCCGCTCGATCATGCCGCGAACCCGCAGGCGCGCGCCGGGCGCCAGGCCGAGAGCTTCGGCGCCGCCTAGCCGCTTTGCGGCCGACTCGCTCAGGACCAGCGCGAGAGCGTCGCGCCAGCGGCGTCCGAAATTCACGTAAAGCCGTCCGTTCACGGTGCGGACGCTCGCCACGCGTCCTTCGGCGATCTCGAAACGACCGGCGGAGCCCGCGAGGGCGCCGCCGTCGGCGGCGTCTCGGACCTCGTAGTACGTATTTGTCCACAAACCAAGGCTCGCGCGGCGGGCGCCGTCCTCCGCGGCGAGGAGCGTGGCGTGGCAGTCACGCCCCGCCCGGTCGGCCGCGACGCGGGCCAGGCCTCGGGCGGCCAACTCGGCCGAAAGGCCCGTGGGATCGGCGGCTCCTTCGGCGGCGAGGTAGCCGACGATCCGGCCGTGCCGGTCAGGGTTCGAAAGCGCGGCTCGGAGGACGAGAGGGCGGTCCGCGACGAGGCCCCGGAGGTTGGTCGTGGCGGCGTCTCCAAGCGGCCAGTCGGCCTCCCGCGTGCCGAGCGGGGCCTTGGGCGCGAGGATTCCGGCGAGCCGCACGGTCCGTCCGTCCGCAAGCGAGACGGTGTCGCCGTCGAGCGCCCGCGCCGCCCGCACGCTCTCGGCCTTGGCGGACAGGACGCATGGCGCGGCGAAGGAGGAGGAAACGGCGAGAAGCAGGGCGAGCGCGGTCGTCGCCGGCAGGGCGATGGCGGGGCCTGTCAGGAACGCGGGCGCACTCTGGAACACGCCAAACGGTAGGTTTCGCGTGGTGGACGGGGGGTTAACGCCAGGGTTAGAGAACGATGATTCCGGCGTGCTTCGCCTTCTCGTCAGGCTCGACGTGGATGGTCACGATCGTGTCGGCGTCGTCGTCTTGCAGAGCGCGCTCGATGCGGTCGCAGATGTCGTGCGCGTCGGCCACGCGCAGGTCGCGCGGCACCACCAAGTGGAAGTCGACGAAGGTCAGCCGCCCCGCCTGCCGCGTGCGCAGGTCGTGGGCCTCGATCGCGCCGTCGGCGTTGGCGGCGATCACGCCCTTGATGCGGGCGATGGTGGCGTCGTCCGCGGCCTCGTCCATCAGCCCGCCGACCGAGGCGCGCACCAGCTGGAAGCCGGACCACAGCACGTTCACGGCGACGAGGCAGGCGATGGCGGGGTCGAGCCAGGCCTTGCCGGTCCAGACCGCGGCGCCGATGCCGATCAGCACGCCGATCGAGGAGACGACGTCGGTCATCAGGTGCTTGCCGTCGGCGACGAGCGCGGGCGAGCGCAGCGCGCGGCCGCGCCGAAGCAGCAGGAGGCACCAGGCGGCGTTGATCGCGCTCGCGGCGAGGTTCGCCCCAATGCCGAGCGGGGTCAGCTCCAGCGGCCGCGGATCGAGAAAGGCGCGGTAGGCCTCGTTGAAGATCGTGGCCGCCGCCACGACGATCAGCACGCCCTCGGTCACGGCCGAGAGATACTCCGCCTTGTGGTGGCCGTAAGGGTGGTTGCGGTCTGGCGGCGCCGCGGAAAGGCGCACGGCGACGAAGGCCGCGACCGCCGCCGCCACGTTCACGACGCTCTCGGCGGCGTCCGAGTACAGCGCGACGGAGCCGGTCAGCAGATAGGCGACCGTCTTCAGCGCCAGCACCGCGACGCCGACCACGATGCTTCCGAGGGCGATCTTCGCCGTCTGGTCCATGCTCGCCCGCCGTTCGCGCGTGTTCGGAAGCGGAGCGCTTAGCGGACCGGCGACGGCCGTTCAACCGTTGAGTTCGCAACTGCGAGGCGGTCGCGAAACCGCCGCGCTCCCCCGTGCAAAACCCGATCGGCCATGCTACGACCGCGGCCGGCCGGTCCCGTAGCTCAGCTGGACAGAGCGACGGTTTCCTAAACCGTAGGTCGGAGGTTCGAGCCCTCCCGGGATCGCCAGATTTTCAGCCGATCCACGCGGGCGCGCAGTTTGTCCTGCGCCCCGACGCTCATGCCTCGACGGGAACGACGTCCACGCTGTGGCGCGTCTTCTGGGGGCCGGCGGTGATGAGCACGCCGTCGATCGGCGCGACGTCGGAGTAGTCCCGGCCGACCGCGGCCACGATGTGGTCGTCGAGGGTGACCATGCCGTTGGTGGGGTCGAACCCCATCCAGCCGCACTCTTCGCCCAGCCAGACGTCGACCCACGCGTGCATGGCGTCGGCGCCCTCCAGCCGCGGGCGGCCCTTGGGCGGCTCCGTCCGCAGGAAGCCGCTGACGTAGGCTGCGGGAATTCCGATCCCCCGGAGGCTCGCGATCATCACATGCGCGAAGTCCTGGCACACGCCCTCGCGCCGGGCGAAGGCCTCCTCCGCCGGAGTGTCGACCGTGGTCGCGCCGGGCGCGTACTTGAAATCGGCCTTGATGCGCTTGGAGAAGGCGAGCAGCGCCTCGCCGATCGGCGCCTCGTCGTCCATCGCCGCCTCGGCGTAGGCGGTGAAGGTCTCCCCCAGTCGGACGAGACGGCTCGGCCCGAGGAAGTGCATCGCCCCGCCCGGACCCGGATCCCGCAGCAGCGCCGCCGCGGCGCGGACGACGGCGACCGTCGGCGTCTTCGCGAGATCGGGCGCCGCATGCGTGACGGTCACCCGGGTCTTCATCGTGACGGAGAGCGCGGCGTGCGGCGGCAGCAGCAGGAGGTGGTCGAGCGCGTTGCCGAAGAAGTCGCGTTCCGCGGTCTGCTCGTCCGGCCGGGGGACGATCGTGACCTGCGTCCCGCCGACCTCCTGGCCCCGCCCCGCCCGCGGCCGCACCCGCAGGATGTGGCGCGCGTCCTTCACTTCCGAGGGGTAGTCGTAGCCGATCTTGAGAACGAGGTCGTAGATCATTCGCTTTCCAGCCGTTCGGCCAGCGCCGGCCCGGCGCCGAAGTACCGCCGCGACAGCAGGTCGGACAGTCCGGCCAGATCCTCCGCGATCCGCTTCAGGAAGGCCTCGTCGATCTCGGAGGGATGGCCCGTGGTGAGCCGCGACTGCAGCCGCACCGCGCGGCGCGACAGCATGTCCAGCGTCTCGCCGTGGCGGCGACCGGGGAGCGCGTCGAGGATCGTCTTGAAGCCGTTGACCTGGAACGCCACGGACCGCGGGTTGAGCGGGTCGAGCACGGAGAGGTCGAGCGCCGTCTCGCGGGTGAGGTCCACCGAGTAGCGCCTGCGGTAGGTCACGCGGCTGTCGGTGAACTCCAGCAGCGCCTCCAGGCCGCCCTCGAGCGTCTTCTCGCCCGCGAGCGCGGCGGCGACCAGCGCGGTGACCCGTCCGCGCTCGATCAGCCGGCCGGACTGCAGGAAGCGCCAGGCGGTGTGCTGGTACATGCTCTCGTGCACGAGGCCCGCGAAGCCGGACAGCCGGGTGAGCACGCCGCTCGCCAGCGCCGCGACGTCGCCGGGCTCTTCGCGGAAGGCCTCGATCATGTCGACGATCTCGCCCAGCACCCGCCAGCCGTCCGGCGAGAACCGGTCGCGGATGCGGGATGCGGTGGCGAAGGCCTGGCCCGCGAGGTCGAGCAGCCCCTCCGTCGGGTCGCCCACCGCGGCGTCGACGCCGATCGCCGCCAGCCGCTCGCCCACCACCTGCTCCAGCGCGCCCACGCGCTCGCCTTCCGCAAGCCGGGCGGCGTGCAGGCGCACCAGCCGGGTCGCGGCCTCGGCGCGCTCGACATAGCGTCCGAGCCAGTAGAGGTTGTCGGCGGCGCGGGCGGGCGGCGCGCTCGGCAGCCGGCGGGCGAAGCCGCCGCCGGGCTTGTCCAGCAGCGAGACCTGGCGCTCCACGTGCTCGCCCGGCACCCAGACGTCCACCGAATGGCCGCCGGACTGCATCGAGACGGCGTTGGGGTCGGTCGAGCTCGAGGTGCGGGCGAAGCCGCCGGGCATCACCCGCCAGCCGTCGGCGCCGCGCGCCAGGAACACCCGCATCGTGACGGGGCGCGCGACCAGCTTGCCGTCCACGAACACCGGCGCGGTCGAGAGCCCGACGATCTCCTGCGCCACCACGTCGAGACCGTTCGTCTCCAGCATGTCGGCGAAGCCTTCCGAATCCGCGGCGCGGATGCCGAGGTCGAGCGGCCTGCGGCGCTCGCCGGCCTCCGCGGACTGCGGGAAGGCGTTGGCGAGGGACAGGCGGTCGCGGTTCTTGGCGACGAAGGCGCGCTCCTTCTCCTGCCCGCACCACCAGGTGGCGACCGTCGGCAGCTTCAGGTCCTCGCCCAGCAGCGCCTTGGCGAGCGCCGGCTGGAAGGCGAGCAGCGCCCGGGTCTCGAGGATGCCGGAGCCGAGCGCGTTGACGAGCTCGACCCCGCCGGCCCGGACCGCGCGGGCGAGCCCCGGCGTGCCGATGCGCGAGCGGGCGTAGAGCTCGAGCGGGTCGGCGAAGTCCGAATCGAGCCGGCGCCACAGCACGCGGATCGGCTTGGCGCCGTCGACGGTGCGCACCTCCACCGACGAGCCGTGCACCGCGAGGTCGCCGCCTTCGAGCAGCAGCAGGCCGAGGTAGCGGGCGAGATAGGCGTGCTCGAAATAGGTCTCGTTGTGGGGCCCGGGCGAGAGCAGGCCGGCGCGCACGCCCTTGCCGTCGTCGAGCGAATAGAGCGTCTCGCGGAAGTCCCGGAAGAAGCGCGCGAGACGCTGGATCTTGAGGTCGCGGATCAGGTCGGGGAACGCCCGCGAGGTGGCGACGCGGTTCTCCAGCGCGAAGCCGGCCCCGGAGGCCGCCTGGGTGCGGTCGCCCAGCACCCACCACTGGCCGTCCGGCCCGCGGCCGAGGTCGACGGCGATGAAGCGGATGAGCGGCTGGCCGGACTTGCCCTGGTCGGCCACCGGCCGCAGGAACTCGGGATTGCGGCCGAGGATCGCCGGCGGCAGCACGCCGTCGCGCACCAGCGCGCGCTCGCCGTAGAGGTCGCCGAGCAGCTTCTCGAGGAAGTCCGCGCGCTGGACCAGCCCCGCCTCGAGCGTCGCCCATTCCTCCCGGCCGATGATCAGCGGCGGGTGCGCCAGCGGCCAGGACCGCGGCCGGTCGCTCTGATCGACGGCCCCGTAGACGCGGTAGAACACGCCCGCCTCGCGCAGATACTGCGCGGCGGTGGCGAAGCGGCGGCCGCGCTCGGCCTCGTCCATGCGGGCGAGCGAGGCGATCATCTCGCGGTAATGCGGCCGCACCTGCCCGTCGGCCGTCATCATCTCGTCGTGGGTTCCGACGGGAGGACGGTAGCCGGCGAGGAGCGCGCCTTTGGCCGCGCGTTCGGGCGCGGCCGGGGTCAGGACTTTCGCGGTGGGCACGTCACCAGGCTCTTCGGGCGGAGGGGGCGACTCGTCGATCGCCGCCGCGCGACGATGGCGCCTCACGCTGCGTTTGGCGATGGACAGATCGGCGCGTCACTTTCCGAGCCAGGCGGGACGGCGCAGGTCGAGCGTGTGCGGGAAGGACGGGTTCGGGGTCTCGCGCGTCGGCTCGAACGACCCGCCGGTGTGGCCGATGTCCTCGAAGCGCGCGAGCCGGCGGGCCTCCGCCTCGTAGGAGTTTACGGGGAAGGTGTCGTAGTTGCGGCCGCCGGGATGGGCGACGTGGTAGACGCAGCCACCGAGCGAGCGCTTCGACCACTTGTCGTAGATGTCGAAGGTGAGCGGCGCGTGCACCGGGATGGTCGGGTGCAGGCCGGAGGCCGGCTGCCAGGCCTTGAAGCGCACGCCCGCGACCTGCTCGCCGGAGACGCGCGTCGGCGTCAGCGGAACGGGGCGACCGTTGCAGGTGACGACATGGCGGGCCGGGTCGGCGTTGGTCAGCTTCACCTGCAGGCGCTCGACGGAGGAGTCCACGAAGCGGACCGTTCCGCCGATTGCGCCGGTCTCGCCCATGACGTGCCAGGGCTCCAGCGCCTGGCGCAGCTCGAGCGAGACGCCCTCGCGCTCGATCCGCCCGCAGAACGGGAAGCGGAACTCGGCCTGGGCCTCGAACCACTCGGCGCGCACCGGGTAGCCCGACCGCTTCAGATCCTCGAGCACGTCGAGGAAGTCTTCCCAGACGAAGGCCGGCAGCATGAAGCGGTCGGCGAGGCGCGTGCCCCAGCGCACGAAGCCCCCTTGCGCCGGCTCCTTCCAGAACTTCGCGATCATCGCGCGGATCAGCAGCTGCTGGGCGAGGCTCATGCGCGGGTCCGGCGGCATCTCGAAGCCGCGGAACTCCACGAGGCCGAGCCGGCCGGTCGGGCCGTCCGGCGAGTACAGCTTGTCGATGCAGATCTCGGAGCGGTGGGTGTTGCCGGTGACGTCGATCAGCAGGTTGCGGAACAGCCGGTCGACCAGCCACGGCGGCGGGGCGAAGCCTTCGCCCGGCGCCGGCACGTTCGCCATCGCGATCTCGAGCTCGTAGAGCTGGTCGTGCCGGGCCTCGTCGATGCGCGGCGCCTGGCTCGTGGGGCCGATGAACAGCCCTGAGAACAGATAGCTGAGCGAGGGGTGGCGCTGCCAGTGCAGCACCAGCGACTTCAGCAGGTCCGGCCGGCGCAGGAACGGGCTGTCGAGCGGCGTCGCGCCGCCGACCACCACGTGGTTGCCGCCGCCGGTGCCGACGTGCTTGCCGTCGATCATGAACTTGTCGGCGCCGAGGCGCGACCGGCGCGCGTCGTCGTAGACGCCGGTGGTGATCGCGACCGCCTCCCGCCACGAGGCGGCGGGGTGGACGTTGACCTCGATCACGCCGGGATCGGGCGCGACGCGCACCACGTTGACCCGCGGGTCGAACGGCGGAGCGTAACCCTCAATCTGGACCGGAAGGCCGCTCTCCTCGGCCGTGTCCTCGATCGCCGCGAGCAGGTCGAGATAGGCCTCGATCGACTCCATCGGCGGGATGAAGACGCAGAGCTTGCCGTCGCGCGGCTCGACCGACAGCGCGGTGCGGACGTAGCCGACGATCTCGTTCTGCATCGTCGGCGGCGCCTGCCAGACCGGCTGGTCCGGCGTCGAGATGCGGCGCTGCTCATGACCGAGCGCGATCGTCTCCGGGTCCGGCAGCGGCTCCATCTCCCGCACCGGATCGGCGGGGAAGAAGTAGGGGAAGTCGCTCTTGCCGAGATGGGGCAGGGCGCCGAGCGGCAGGCGGTAGCCGAGCGCGCTGTCGCCCGGCGACAGGAACAGCTTGCCACGCCGGGTGCCCCAGCGCTCGGAGACCCAGCGCACGCTTTGCGCCTGCCAGGCCTGGATCGGCAGCACGAACCCGGTGGGGGTGTTCAGCCCGCGGTCGAACACCCGGGCGAGGCGCGCGCGCTCCTCGGCGTCCTCGAGCTTCGGGTTGGAGGGGTCGACGTTCGCCGGCAGCTGCGCCTCGCGCACCAGCCAGTAGGACGGGTCCTCGTAGGCGGCCTGGGCGTTGTCGGGGGCGACGCCGAGCCGTTCCGCCACGCCGCGCGCCAGAACCTCCGCGCCGGCGACGTCGGCCTCCTCCGAGGTCTTCTCGCGGGCGATGAGGTCCGGGTTCTTCCAGATCGGCTTGCCGTCCTTCCGCCAGTAGAGCGAGAAGGTCCAGCGCGGCAGGGTCTCGCCGGGGTACCACTTGCCCTGGCCGTAGTGCAGGAAGCCGCCAGGCGCGAAGCGGTCGCGCAGCCGGCGGATCAGGTCGTCGGCCAGCGCCCGCTTCTGCGGGCCGGTGGCGTCGGCGTTCCATTCGGGCGACTGGAAGTCGTCGATCGAGACGAAGGTCGGCTCGCCGCCCATGGTGAGGCGGACGTCGTTGGCCACGAGCTCGGCGTCGACCGTCTCGCCGAGCGCGTCGAGCGCCGCCCAGCTGTCGTCGGAGAAGGGGAAGGACACCCGCGGGCGTTCGGCGATGCGGTCGACCGTCATCGCGAAGTCGAACTCGACCTCGGCGTAGCTGGCGAGGCCCGAGATCGGGGCCGCCGTGCGGTAGTGCGGCGTGGCGGCCAGCGGCACGTGGCTTTCGCCGGTCAGCAGGCCCGAGGTGGCGTCGAGGCCGATCCAGCCGGCGCCCGGCAGGTAGACCTCGGTCCAGGCGTGAAGGTCGGTGAAGTCGTGGTCGGTGCCGGCGGGCCCGTCGAGCGAGACCAGATCGGGCTTCAGCTGGATGAGGTAGCCCGACACGAAGCGGGCGGCGAAGCCGAGATGCCGGAGCGTCTGCACCAGCAGCCAGGTGGTGTCGCGGCAGGAGCCGGAGCGCTTCGACAGCGTCTCCTCCGGCGTCTGCACGCCGGGCTCCATGCGGATGAGATAGGCGGTCTGCTGCTGGAGGACACGGTTGAGGCCGACCAGGAAGTCGACCGTGCGGGTTTCGCTGCGGTCGAGCGTCGCGAGGAAATCCTGAAGCAGGGGGCCGGCCGGCTCGGTCTCGAGATAGGGCGCGAGATCGACGGCGAGCGACTCCTCATAGGCGAAGGGCCACTCCGCGGCGTAGTCCTCCACGAAGAAGTCGAACGGGTTGTAGACCGTCATGTCGGCCAGCAGGTCGACCTCGATCTTGAACTCGGTCGTCGGCTCCGGGAACACGAAGCGCGCGAGGTAGTTGCCGAAGGGGTCCTGCTGCCAGTTGATGAAGTGGTTCGCCGGACTGACCTTCAACGAGAACGACGGGACCTTCGTCCGGGAGTGCGGGGCCGGGCGGAGCCGGATCACCTGGGGCCCGAGCTGGACGGGACGGTCGTACTTGTAATGCGTGACATGACGCAGGGCGGCTAGGATCGACATCTGGCGGGGGTCGGCGCTCCGGTTGGTTGAGCGTGAGCTTAACCGCCTGCGGCGCCGCAGCAAGGGCCGTCATCCGTTCGCGACAGAGCGCGGCGCCCAGATACCGCGACAGTAATTTCGCGCGTGACGGAACTGTTTCGCCGCGGCGCGCATTGCAGCGACGAACAAAGGCGGCGCGGGAGCGCCTAAAGGAACGTCCGGATATGAAGCTCTTCTCCTGTCCCTCCTGCAGCCACGTGGTGTTCTTCGAGAACGTGGTGTGCGAGCGCTGCAACCACGCGCTCGGCTACGAGCCCGCGTCGAACGCGATGCTGGCGCTGGAGCCGTCGGACGGCGGCTGGACCGCGGTGGGCGCGAAGGCCGACGACCGCCCCTGGCGCTATTGCGCGAACTACGAGCACGGCGTCTGCAACTGGATGGTCCCGGGCGACCAGGACGAGGCCTTCTGCCTCGCCTGCCGCCACAATCTCGTGGTCCCGAACCTCGCCGACGCCGCCAATGTGGCGCTGTGGCAGAAGATGGAGATCGCGAAGCGCCGGCTGTTCTACAGCCTGCTCCGCCTCAAGCTGCCGCTGCAGACCCGCGCCGAGCACCCCGAGGGCCTCGGCTTCGAGTTCCTGAGCAACGACGAGGCGTCCGGGCAGCACGTCCTGACGGGCCACGACGACGGTCTCATCACCATCGCCCTGGCCGAGGCCGACGACGCCGAGCGCGAAAGCCGCCGCACGGCCATGGGCGAGCCCTACCGCACGCTGCTGGGCCATTTCCGCCACGAGATCGGCCACTGGTACTGGGACCGGCTGGTGCGCGACGGCGGCGCGCTCGAGGCGTGCCGCTCGGTCTTCGGCGACGACAGCCAGGACTACAATCAGGCGCTTCAGGCCCACTACGCCAACGGACCGAAGCCGGGCTGGCAGAACGAGTTCGTCTCACACTACGCCGCAGCCCACCCGTGGGAGGACTTCGCCGAGACCTGGGCGCACTACCTCCACATCACCGACACGCTCGACACCGGCCGGTCTTGGGGCTTCCGCGTCGATCCCCGCGTCGACCGCGAGGACCTGCTGACCGCGAAGATCGATTTCGACGTGTTTTCGCCGGACGCGACGATCGAGGAGATCGTGGAGTCGTGGCTCGCGCTGTCCGGCGCGCTGAACGCGCTGAACCGCTCCATGGGCGCGTTGGACCCCTATCCCTTCGTGCTGTCGGAGGCGGTGGTGAGCAAGCTGTCGTTCATCCACGAGCTGGTGCACGGCCGCGTCGCCCACGGCGCGACCGCCGCCGACCTGCCGGAGACGCCGGACATCCAGCCGGCTCCGACCCCGGACGACCGCCAGGTCGCCTGAGGCTCGGCCAAGCTCGGCCTCCGCGCGCGAACTTGAGGTTCGCGCGCGGAGGCCTTCAGCCAACGGTCACGACGATCTCGCCGACGCCCTCGACCCGGCCTTCCAGAACGTCGCCCCTCACGACCGCGCCGACGCCGGAGGGCGTGCCGGAGAAGATCAGGTCGCCGGCCGCGAGCTCGAAGTAGCGCGAGAGGTAGGCGATCATCTCAGGCGTCTTCCAGATCATCTGGTCAAGGTCGCCGGTCTGGCGGCGCTCGCCGTTGACGTCGAGGGTCACCTTGCCCCGGGCGGGGTGGCTGATTTCGGACGCGGGCGCGATGGGGCCGCAGGGCGCGGCGTGGTCGAAGGCCTTGCCGATCTCCCACGGCCGCGCGAGCTTCTTCGCCTCCGCCTGCAGGTCGCGGCGGGTGAAATCGATCCCGACGCCGTAGCCGAACACGAGGTCGAGGGCGTCGGCCTCCGGAACGTCGCGGCCGCCTTTGCCGAGCGCGACCACCATCTCGATCTCGTAATGCAGATCGGAGGTGCCGGGCGGATAGGGGAACGTCCGGCCGCTGGGCAGAAGTGCGTCGGGCGTTTTCAGGAAGAAGAACGGCGGCTCCCGGTTGGGATCGTGGCCCATCTCGACGGCGTGGGCGGCGTAGTTGCGCCCGATGCAATAGACCCGCCGCGCCGGAAACAGGGCGGACGAGCCCTTGACCGCGACGGCGGCCTGGGGCGGGGGCGCGAACACATACGACGTCATGAGCCAATCCTGCGATCCATGCCGCGTCCGCGGCGAGCCGCGCCACAATGCGCCTCCGGCGGCGCGCCGCAAGAGCGCGCGGCGACTGGACCGCGCGCCCTCGCACGCAATATTGTCCGCGCGTCTCCAACTTCCGTCAGGTCAGCGTTCCCATGGAGCTTTCAGGGTCTTACCGGCTTCCCGCCCCGCGCGACGCGGTGTGGGCGGCGCTCAACGACCCCGACGCGCTCCGGGCGAGCGTGCCGGGATGCGAAAGCCTGGAGCGCATTTCGGACCAGGAGATGAAGGCGGCCGCCTCCGCCAAGGTCGGGCCGGTGAAAGCGCTGTTCGCGGGGACCTTCACTGTGCTCGACGCCCAGCCGCCGCGCCGGTTCACCCTCGCGGGCCAGGCCTCGGGGGGCTCCGCGGGCTTCGCCAAGGGCCAGGCCGAGGTGACATTGACCGCCGAGGGCGCCGAGACCGTCGTCGCCTACGACGGCCACGCCGAGGTCGGCGGCAAGGTCGGCCAGCTCGGCTCGCGGGTGGTGGTCGGCGTCGCGCGGCAGATGGCGGAGAGCTTCTTCGCCAACCTCGCGCGCGAGATCGAGAGCCGCGGCGCCGAGACGCCGATGGCCGACGCGCCGCCGCTCGTCCACGAGGAGCCGGCGGCGGGTCCCGCCCCGACGGTCGCGGCGCCTCCGCTCGACGTCGCTGCTCCGCCCCCGCCGCCGTTCGCGCCGCCCGCGGCTGAGCCGCAGCCGTCGGCGCAGGCCGAGCCGGAGCCCGCGCCAGCCTCGGTCGGAGACACTGCGCCGGCGCCCGCCAGCGGCCATGTGGGCCGCATCCTGCTGGTCGCGGCCGTCGTCATCGCGATCGGCTTCGCGGTCTACCACTTCGTGCTGGCGTCGCCGCCGCCGGTCTGAGCGTCACGGGCCCCGATGCGCCGCCTCGAGCGCGGCGACGTCGAGCTTCACCATGCCCATCATCGCCCGCATCACGCGGGCGGCTTTGGTTGTGTCGGGGTCGGCGAGCAGCTCCGGCATCCGCTTCGGAACGATCTGCCAAGGCACGCCCCAACGGTCGTTCAGCCAGCCGCAGCGCTGGGCCTCGCCGCCCTCGAGCAGGGCGTCCCACAGCCGGTCGATCTCCGCCTGGTCCTCGCAGGCGACGTGGAGCGAGAGGGCGTTCGAATGGGCGGCCGGCGAACCGCCGTTCAGGCCGAGATAGCTGCACCCCGCGAGCGTGAACGCCACCACCAGCGTGGACTCTGCGGGGCCCGACGGCGTGTCGACGACGTTCTTCTGAACGTAGTCGATCCGTGAATCCGGCAGCAGCGAGACGTAGAAGGCGGCCGCCTTTTCCGCATCCCGTTCGAACCACAGGCAGGGCGAGATCTTGGACATGGCGCGGCGCTCCGGTCAGGCGGCCGGCGGGCCGCCGGCGGCGGCGGCCGGGTCCATCCACATCACCTCCCAGACGTGGCCGTCCGGGTCCTCGTAGCTGCGGCCGTACATGAAGCCGTAGTCCTGCGTCGGCGTCGGGTCCGGGGCTCCGCCCGCCGCGACCGCCCTCTCGACCGCGGCGTCGACGGCCTCGCGGCTCTCCTCCGACACGCAGATCAGCACCTCGCAGGCCGTCTTGGCGTCGACGATCGGCTTCGAGGAGAACTGCCGGAACTTGTCGTGCGTCAGCAGCATGGCATGGATGGTCTCGGACAGGACCATGCACGCCGCGGTCTCGTCGGAAAAGTTCGGGTTCTTGCGTGCGCCGACCGCCTCGTAGAAGGCGATCGAGCGCGGAAGGTCGGTCACGGGCAGGTTGATGAAGATCAGCTTGGACATCGCGGCCTCCGGGTGGGTTGTGCGACCTCAAGGACGGGCGGGAGGCGAGCGGGCCGATAGTGGGGGAGAAAAAACCCCGCGTCCGCGTCAGGCGCCGGTCTTGCCGTCCAGGAAGCGGATCATCGCCGAAAAGTCGCGGCGTCCGTCGCCGGCGTTCGCCATCGCCTGGTAGAGCGCGCCCGCCGCAGCCCCCATCGGCGTGCTGGCGTTCGCGCCCTGCGCCGCCTCGAGCGCGAGCTTGAGGTCCTTCAGCATCAGCGCGGCCGCGAAGCCGCCCTGGTAGCCGCGGTCCGCCGGCGTCTCGGGGCCGACGCCGGGCACCGGGCAGTAGCTCGTCATCGACCAGCTTTGGCCGGAGGCCTTCGAGGAGATGTCGTAGAACACCGCCGGATCGAGCCCGAGCTTTTCCGCCAGCAGGAAGGCCTCGCAGGTGGCGACCATGGTCGCGCCCAGCAGCATGTTGTTGCAGATCTTCGCCGCCTGCCCCGCGCCGACGTCGCCCGCGCGGATCACCGCCCGGCCCATTCCTTCGAGGATCAGCGTCGCGCGTTCGAAGGCGGCGGGGGGGCCGCCGACCATGAAGGTGAGCGTGCCGGCGTTAGCGGCCGCGATGCCGCCGGAGACCGGAGCGTCGACCATGGCGAACCCACGCGCCTCGGCCGCCGCCGCCACGGCGCGTGCGGTGGCGACGTCGATGGTGGAGCAGTCGATCAGCAGCGCGCCGGGCGACGCCGCGTCGAAGACCTCGCCCTGAAGCACCTCGGCGACGTGCCGCCCTGCGGGCAGCATGGTGACCACGGCCTCGGCCCTTGTCGCGGAGTCCGCGGCCGAGGACGCCACCACGCAGCCCGCGGCCTCCGCGCGGGCCAGCGCCTCCTCCGACAGATCGAAGGCCCGCACCTCATGGCCGGCTTTGGCGAGATTGGCCGCCATGCCGCCGCCCATGGCGCCGAGCCCGATGAACCCGATGACGCTCATTCCAGTCGTCCTCCCTGCGGCGCCTTGTG
>Ga0256876_1000005_pt1 | contig 40067 bp, 36 predicted proteins | sample MC6MC0419MT_FD_186340 | JGI IMG/M metagenome (GOLD analysis project Ga0256876, IMG submission 186340) | Metatranscriptome of enriched soil aggregate microbial communities from Iowa State University, Ames, United States - MC6-MC0419-MT... | ecosystem: Environmental > Terrestrial > Soil >...
CGCGAGGCGAACGATCCGCTCCGGGGCCGCCTTCAGCATCTCGAAGGCGACATAGCCGCCCATGGACAGGCCGACCAGCGCGAAGCGCTCCGGCGCCTCGGCCAGCGCCGCGGCGGCGATCTCGGCGAGCGTCGCGTGCCGGCGATGGTCGATCGTCATGAACGGCCGCGCGCCGAGGTTGGCGATCTGGGGCGCGAACAGTCGTTCCGTGCAACCGAGACCGGGCGCGAAGACGATCGGCAATGTTGCTTCCATCAGATCGTCGCTCCCGCCGTGTGTCCGCGCGCCGCGTTATAGTTTCCGCGTCCGCGGCAATTGACAATTCGCCGCAAATGCCTCATCTCCCGCGGCAGATCGCTGGCCGTGGAACGATGTCGTTCCGCATGGGCCAAGGAGCTGGATCCTTCGGCGGACGCGCTGCGCCGGCTCCTCGATCGAACCGCTTAAGGATGACATGACCTTTTCCGATCTCGGCCTGAGCCCGAAAGTGCTGTCCGCCGTCGAAGCTTCGGGGTACACGACCCCGACGCCGATCCAGGCGGCCGCCATTCCCGAAGTGCTGGCGCGCAAGGACGTGCTCGGCATCGCTCAGACCGGCACCGGCAAGACCGCCTCCTTCACCCTTCCGATGCTGACGCGGCTCGAGCAAGGCCGCGCGCGCGCGCGCATGCCGCGCACGCTGATCCTCGAGCCCACGCGCGAACTCGCGGCGCAGGTCGAGGAGAGCTTCGCCAAGTACGGGCAGAACCATAAGCTTTCGATGGCGCTGCTCATCGGCGGCGTCTCCTTCGGCGATCAGGACGCCAAGCTCACCCGCGGCGTCGACGTCCTGATCGCGACGCCTGGCCGCCTGCTCGACCACCACGAGCGCGGACGCCTGCTGTTGACCGGCATCGAGATCCTCGTGATCGACGAAGCCGACCGCATGCTCGACATGGGCTTCATCCCGGACATCGAGCGCATCTGCAAGCTGATCCCCGCCGCCCGGCAGACGCTGTTCTTCTCGGCGACCATGCCGCCGGAGATCACCCGCCTCACCGAGCAGTTCCTGCGCGACCCCGTCCGCATCGAGGTGGCGCGCCCCTCCTCCACCGCGACGACCGTGACGCAGCGCCTGATCGCCACCAGCGACGACGCCGCCGACAAGCGCGAGATCCTGCGCCGCGAGGTGGCGCAGGTCGAAGGCTTCAAGAACGCGATCATCTTCTGCAACCGCAAGCGCGACGTGGCGGTGGTCTACAAGTCCCTGCAGCAGCACGGCTTCAAGGTCGCGGCGCTGCATGGCGATCTCGACCAGCGCGCCCGCATGGCGGCGCTCGACAGCTTCAAGACGGGCGAGGTCGACCTGCTCGTGGCGAGCGACGTCGCCGCGCGCGGCCTCGACATCCCGGACGTCAGCCACGTCGTGAACTACGACGTGCCGATCCACGCCGAGGACTATGTCCATCGCATCGGCCGCACCGGCCGCGCCGGTCGCAGCGGCGTGGCGCTGACGCTGGTGTCGCCGTCGGACGGCAAGTATCTCGACACGATCGAGAAGCTGATCAAGACCAAGCTCGAGTGGCAGGGCGGCGCCCCCGACGCGGAGACGCTCGCGAGCGCCGGCCCGAGGCGCCGCACGCGTGGCGGCCGCCCCGCCGGAGCGGCCAAGACCGATGCCGCCGCACCGACGGCCAAGGCCGTAGCGCCGACGGCCAAGGCCGCCTCGCCCGCCCCGAAGGCGCCGGCTCGGGCCCCGAGGGCGGCTCTCGCTGCAGCTCCCGCTCCGGCCCCCGCCCGTGAGGCTCCTCCCGCCCAGCGCGCGCACCGGCCCGATAACGCGACCTCTCCGCGAGGGTCTCGCAACCATAGCGAGCGCCGTCCCGCGGCTTCGCCGCACGACGACGCGCCGGTCGTCGGCCTCGGGGACCATGTCCCCGCGTTCTTGCTCAGGCCTGTGCGGCTTAAACGCGCGTAAGATCGTCGCGGCTGCAATAGGGTTCAAATAATCGCCGCAGCTTTAACGCGAGTTTTACCCCCTCAGACGTCATCTAGAGCTTGTCGGCCGGAAAGCTGTTGCCGACACTTCCCACCCGTGAGGTGGGGGACGGCAGGCTGGGGAGCGCCCTCCGATGACGCGGGGCTCAAGTGATTTTGACCGGACGCTGGCTTTCAGCGACGCCGCGATCCAGCGGCTCCGCGTGCACCGACACGCGGCGTATCCACGCAATTACGAACTCTGGTATACTTACGCGACCGGGTACAACTCGGCGCTTAACCGCGCCATCAACGAGGCGCTGGAGCACGGTCCGGGCATTTCCGAGTCCGATCTCGACCTGCTTTACGAGACCTACCTCTCGCCGCTGCGCCTGTCGGAACGCGTCGACCACGTCGGCACCCGCATCATCGAAGAGATCGGAGAGGTCAACGACGCCCTGAAGAGCGCTCGCGGCGCGAACAGCGATTACGCCAAGGCGCTTGAAAGCGTCATGCGCGAGGCCCAGAGCGTTGACGGGGCGGGCGGCGTCGTGCTCGGGCGTCTCGGCGAACTGCTGCTGTCCGCGACGCACGCGATGATCAACCGAACAAAGGCGCTCGAGGAGCGGCTCGCCGGCTCGCAGGCCGAGATGCGGAAGCTTCACGACACGCTGGAGGTCATCCGAGCGGAGTCTCTCACCGATCCTCTGACCGGTCTCGCGAACCGGAAGTTCCTGCAGGGGGCGCTTGACCGCGTGCTGCTGGACGCCGAGACGCAGGCTGACCGGCAGGCTCACTTTTCCGTCCTGCTGATCGACATCGACCGGTTCAAGACCTTCAACGACAGCTACGGCCACCTCACCGGCGATCAGGTCCTCCGTCTCGTCGCGCTCGCGCTGAAGCAGAATATCAAGGGGCAAGACCTCGCCGCGCGGTTTGGCGGCGAGGAGTTCGCCATCGTGCTGCCGGACACCGACCTGCAAGGCGCGATCGGCGTGGCGGAGCGCATCCGCCGCGCCGTCATGACCAAGGACCTGGTGAAGCGCTCGACGGGCGAACACCTGGGCCGCGTCACGGTTTCCGTCGGCGTCGCGGAATGGCGGCACGGCGACACGGGCCAAACCGTGATCGACCGCGCCGACCGCTGCATGTACGTCGCGAAGCGGAGCGGACGGAATCTCGTGATCGCCGAGACCGATCCGCTCTTTTCCGAGATCGACGGCGCCGCAGAGGACGCCGGCGCGCCTCAGGCGACCTTCGCGGCCGTCTCGCGGTAGGTCGGGTAGTCCACGTAGCCCTTGGCGTCGCCGCCGTAGAATGTGGCCTCGTCCGGCTGCGCCAGCGGCGCCCCGTCGCGGATCCGTTCCACCAAGTCCGGGTTCGCGATGAACGGTCGGCCGAAGGCCACGGCGTCGACGTCGCCCTTCGCCACGCGTTCCGCCGCGAGCTTCGGATCGTAGCCGTTGTTGCCGATGTAGACGCCGTTGAACGCCCGGCGCAGCACGCTGAGGTCAAAGGCGCCTTCGGGCGCGCGGGAGCCGCGGGTCTCGCCTTCGATCACATGGAGGAAGGCGAGCCCCATCTCCGACAGCTTTTCCGTGACGTAGGTGAACAGCGGCTCGGGGTTCGAATCCGCGCAGTCGTTGGCGGGGCTGACCGGCGACAGGCGGATGCCGACGCGCTCCTTGCCAATCGCGTCGACCGCGGCCTGGGTCGCCTCCAGCAGGAAGCGAGCGCGGTTCTCGATCGATCCACCGTAGGCGTCGGTGCGCAGGTTGGTCTTGTCGCGCAGGAACTGGTCGAGCAGGTACCCGTTCGCGCCGTGCACCTCGACGCCGTCGAAACCGGCGGCGACCGCGTTCTTCGCGGCCTGGCCGTACTGGGCGACGATGCCGGGGATCTCGTCGAGCTCCAGCGCCCGCGGCGTCTCGAGGTCCTTGAAGCCGGTCTCTGTGAAGGCCTTGCCCTCGGGCTTCACCGCGGAGGGCGCGACGGGCAACTTGCCGCCCGGCTGCAGATCACGGTGCGAAATGCGTCCCACGTGCCAGAGCTGCAGCACGATCGTGCCGCCCTTGGCGTGGACGGCGTCGGTGACGAGCTTCCAGCCCGCGATCTGTTCGTCGGAGTAGATTCCCGGCGTCCAAGCGTAGCCCTGGCCCTCGGGCATGATCTGGGTCGCCTCGGCGATGATTAGCCCCGCGCTCGCCCGCTGGCCATAGTAGTCGGCGTTCATCTGCCGGGGCGCGAGCGACTTGTGGTCGGCGCGCGATCGCGTCAGCGGCGCCATCACGATGCGGTTGCGAAGGTCGAGGGCGCCCGCCTTGAGCGGCTGGAAGAGCGGGTCGAGGGTATCGGTCATTGGAGGCTCCGGTCTATTGCGGGGCGGCGGCCAGGCCGCGGGCGTTGCAGTGCGAGATAGGTCGCGCGGTCCCGTGCGGGAAGCCGCAGCGGAACATCGGGGCGCAACGCAGCTCTGCGTCGACGCCCAGCGCTCAGTCCGCCGCCGCGTCCAGGGCCGCTTGCCAGAACGCCGCCTCGAGCCTCGACGCGGCGCCGAAGAGCTTTGCGAGCTCGGCGTAGCGGGTCGGCGTCAGCCGCTCTTCCCCAAGGCGATCGAGGGTCACGCGCGCGCTCTCCGCGATGTCCTGATAGGCGGGGCCGGCGTACTCCTCGATCCACACCCGGTAGGGATTGTCGGCAGCCACGCCGTCTCGGCCCAGCGCCGCGCCGATCTCCGCATAGCCCACCACGCAGGGGCTGAGAGCCGTCAGCAGGTCGAGCAGGTCGCCGCGGAGGCCGGCGTCCAGCACGAAGCGCGTGTAGGCCACGCAGGCCGCGCCCTCCTCCGCCGCTTCGAGGTCGCTCTCCGTCAGCCCCCATCGCGCGCAGACGCGGACGTGGAGGTCCATCTCGACGTCGAGAATGGCGTGGAGCGTGGCCGCGGCCGCGCGCATGTCGGACAGCCGGCCGCCCTTGTAGACGGCAAGTCCATAGGCGCGGGCGAACTGGATCAGGAACAGGTAGTCCTGGACGAGATAGCTGCGGAACGCCGCCTCCGGCAGCGAGCCGTCTCCCAACGCGCGAACGAAATCGTGGTCGACATAGGAGCGCCACGCCTCGGAGGCGTCGGCCTTGAGCCGGTCGAAGAGAGTCGTCATCGCGCGCGCTCCTTGCTCCCCCGAGATCGTCCGCGCGGCTTCGTAGCGTTCTTCTTCGCAAGCGCGATCGCGACCGAGCGGCGCGCCCATAGCGCGAGTTCGTCCGGCTCGTCCAGCAACCGCTCCGGCGCCCGCCAGAACGACGTGATGGTTCGCCGTCCCGTCGTGGTCTCGTAGGAAAACGGCTCGCAGCCTTCGGAGCGGAACGCTTCGGCGGCGTCAGGGTCGGCCTTGAGATAGAGCGTTCCGCCCGCTTCGGAAGCGAACATGGCGCCGGCGTGGTACACGCCCGCGCCGCCGAACATCCGGCGCACCTGCACCGGTCCCAGCTCGCGAAACAGCTCCGCCGCGTCGTCCGCGTCGAGCGCCATCAGCTTGCGGAGGCGTAGCTCTCAGGAAGGACCGGCGTGATGGCCACCGACTCGCCGCAGCCGCAGGCGGAGGTCTGGTTGGGGTTGTTGAACACGAATCGCTGGGTCAGCTTCTCGGTCACGAAGTCCATCTCGGTCCCGAGCAGGTAGAGGATCGCCTTGGGGTCGATCATCACCTTGACGCCCTTGTCCTCGACGATCTCGTCGAGCGCGCCGGCTTCGGCCGCGTAGGCCATCGTGTACTCCATGCCGGCGCAGCCGCCGGTCTTGACGCCGATGCGCAGGCCCGCGAGCGGCGTTTCCGAACGTTCGATGATCGTGCGCACGCGCTGGGCCGCGCGGTCGGTCAACGTCATCACCTTGGGCCTGGGGCGGGCAGCGACCATGGTCTTGAAGCTCCGGTAACAGCGGGCTTTCGCGCTTGGCCCGGAAGATAAGCTTTCGCGCGCTGGAAATGAAGGGCGGCGGACGCTTGAGCCCGATCGGCTCGATCGCGCTTCAATAGGTCTTCCAGAGCCCCGGCGTGGCGAGCTCCAGCAGGTTACGGTCCGGGTCGCGGAAATAGAGGCTGACCCCGCCGCGGGGCCACTCCACCCGGCCTTCGATCGCGACGCCGCCGGCGTCGAGCCGGTCCTCCCAAGAGGCGAGCTCCTCCCGCCCGATGGCGAGGGCGACATGGAGCGCGCCGGAGCCGTCATGGGCCGGAATGTCACCGCCCGGCAGCACCTGCGTCGTCACGCTCGCGCCGCGGGCGAACAGAAGCAGGACGCTTTCCCCGCCGACGTCGTAGGCGATCAGCCGCGCGTCGGCGAAGAGTTTGGGGAAGCCAAACAGATGGTCATAGAAATGTGACGCGCGAACGAGATCGTCGACGTAAAGCGCGGTTTCGAGAACGCGGACGATGCGTGGCGAGCCATTCCCATCGTCCGCCATCCCTACGTCACCACATGTCGAGCGCGACGCGGGCCTCGTCGGACATACGGCTCTGGTCCCACGGCGGGTCGAACACCATGGTCACCGTCACCTTGCCGACGCCCGGCACCGCGCTGACGGCGTTTTCCACCCATCCCGGCATCTCGCCCGCCACGGGGCACCCCGGCGCGGTCAGCGTCATATCGATCGCGATGTCGCGGTCGTCGGAGACGTCGATGCGGTAGACGAGCCCGAGCTCATAGACGTCGACCGGAATCTCGGGATCGTAGACGGTCTTCAGCGCGCCGATGATCTCGTCCGTCAGACGGTCGAGCTCTTCCGGCGGGATCGCGGATGCGGCGGACGGCGCAGGCGCCGTGGTGACGTCAGCATCGCTCATGTCAGAGCCTTTCTCACGCGAACAGATCGCGCGCCTTCGTGAGCGCTTCGGCGAGACGATCGATCTCGTCGGTCGTGTTGTAAAGGGCGAACGAAGCCCGGCAGGTCGAGGTGACGCCGAGCTTCTGCAGAAGCGGCTGGGCGCAATGGGTCCCCGCGCGCACCGCGACGCCCGACCGGTCGAGCACCGTCGCCACGTCGTGGGCGTGCGCGCCTTCGAGGTTGAAGGCGACGATCGCCCCCTTCCCCGGCGCGTGGCCGAAGATCTTGACGGCGTTGATCCGGCTGAGCCGCTCCTGCGCGTAGGCGCCGAGAGCGGCCTCGTGCGCCGCGATGGCGTCGAGGCCGACAGCCCTCATGTAGTCGAGCGCCGCGCCGAGGCCGATCGCCTGCACGATCGGCGGCGTGCCGGCTTCGAACCTATGCGGCGGGTCGCCGTAGGTCACGTTGGCTTCGGTCACGTCGCGGATCATCTCGCCGCCGCCATTGAACGGGGCAAGCGCCCTCAGCCGCTCGGTCTTGCCATAGAGCGCGCCAATGCCCGTGGGCCCGTAGACCTTATGGCCGGTAAGCACATAGTAGTCGCAGTCGATGTCCTGGACGTCCGGCGCGAGGTGGACCGCGCCCTGGCTGCCGTCGATGAGGACTGGCACGCCGCGCTCATGCGCCAGGCGGCAGACCTCCTTCACCGGCACCACAGTGCCGAGCACGTTCGACATGTGCGTGACCGCGACGAACTTGGTGCGCTCGGTCAGCGCGGCCTCGAATGCCTCGATGTCGAACGAGCCGTCCTCGCGCACCTGCACCCATTTCAGCACCGCGCCGCGGCGCTCGCGCAGGAAGTGCCAGGGCACGATGTTGGAGTGATGCTCCATGATGGTGAGGACGATCTCGTCGCCCTCCTTGACGCCCGCGAGACCGACGCCGTTCGCGACGAGGTTGATCGCCTCGGTCGCGGACCGCGTGAAGACGATGTCGTCGATCGACGGCGCGTTCAGGAAGGCGCGCACGCTCTCGCGGCCGCCCTCGAAGGCTTCCGTCGCGGCGTTCGCCAGATAATGCAGGCCGCGGTGGACGTTGGAGTACTCCGTCTCATAGGCGCGCCGCATGCGGTCGAGCACCTGGACGGGTTTCTGCGCCGAAGCGCCGTTGTCGAGATAGGCGAGCGGCTTGCCGTGGACGGTCAGCGCGAGCGCGGGAAAGTCCGCGCGCAAGCGATCGACGTCGTAGGAAGGCGCGTCAGCGGTATGGGCAAGGGACATGCTAGTGATCTAACCGTTTTGCGTCAGATCACAAGCCCCAGCGCCTCTGCGCCGGCGCCCATGACCGCCTTGCGATGGCGATGAACCGCCGTCGCTCGTGATCTCGGCCGCCTGCATCTCGCGCGTGACTCGGCGCATGAGCAGGCTTGCAGAACATGGCGCAGCAGCGCGCGCCAGCCGTAGCCGGACGGCGGACGCGACAACGCCCCCGCGGAAGCGCTGAGGCTTTACGTCCGAGCGGTGAGCCAGGCGAGGGCGCGGTCGGTGACGATCTCGCGCAGGCCCTCGTGCTCGATGGCTTCGATCACCTCCCCGACGAAGGCCTGCACCATCAGCGCCTCGGCCTCCTTCTGGGGAATGCCGCGGGACTTGAGGTAGAACAGCAACTCGTCGTCCAGCGCGCCCACCGTCGCGCCATGGCCGCAGACCACGTCGTCGGCGAAGATCTCGAGCTCCGGCTTGGCGTCCGCCTCAGCGCCCTCCGACAGCAGCAGCGCCTGCGCCATCATCTTGCCGTCGGTCTTCTGCGCGCCGGGCTTCACCACGATCTTGCCCTGGAACACCGAGCGCGCCTCGCCGTCGAGCGCGGTTTTGAAGTGCTCGCGGCTGGCGCAGCCGACCGCGTCGTGCTCGACGACCAGCGTGGTGTCGAGGTGCCGCGAGGCCCCGGCGAACCCTGCGCCGCGGATCTCCGCGGTGGAGGCGTCGCCGGTGAAGGAGACGTAGATCTGCTGCCGCGCCGCACGGGCGCCGGCGGCGAGAGCAAAGGTTTTCAGCTCGGCCTTGGCGCCGAGGCGCACGGCGAGAGTGGCGAGATGCAGCGTGTCGAGGCTCTCGTCCTGGATCTTGACCAGTTCGACGCGGGCGCCGTCCGCGACGTCGAGCGTCACGACGCTGTTGGTCTGATGCGCGCCGGCGTCGCCGATGTGGCTCTCGATCAGCAGGACGTTTCCGCCCTCCCCGACCGTGGCCACGACACGGCCATAGGCCGCGTGCTCCGAGCCCGCCTGGATGTTCGCGACGTGGATCGGCCGCGACGCGGTCACGCCCGGCGCGACCGAGACGACGACGCCGTCCGCGACGAAGGCCGCGTTGAGCGCGACGGCGACGTTGCCGACCGGCGAAACGCCGTCCGACAGCGCCGCGACGCCGGCGCCGTTCGCGAGCGTGTCCTTGAGCAGCGTCACCGACACGCCCTCAGCCGTCGCAAGGTCCGACAGCTCTTCGACGAAGCGGCCGTTGACGAAGGTCACGCGGGTGGCGTCGATCGCCGCGTAGGGCGCAAGCGCGCCACGGGCCGCCGCTATCATCACGCCGTCGGGCGCGCCCGCGATCGGCTTGGCGTCGCGCATCAGCGCGCGGAGGTCGGTGTATTTCCAGTCTTCGACGCGGCGCGACGGCAGGCCGGCGACCTTGAACGCGTCGAAGGCGGTCCGGCGGCGCTCGGCCACCGCCGCATCGCCGGGAAGCCCCGCGAAGGCCGAGGCGAAGATTTCCGAGAGCGCGGTCTCGGCGGCGGTGCGGATGGATCGGACTTCGGCGTTCATCGTGTCGTCGCTCCTCACGCCGCGGCTTCGCCGACGTAGTCGGCGTAGCCTCGCGCTTCGAGCTCGTGGGCGAGCTCCGGCCCGCCGGTGCGGACGATGCGGCCCTTGGCCATCACGTGGACCACGTCCGGCGTGATGTGGTCGAGCAGGCGCTGGTAGTGGGTGATGACCACGAAGGCGCGGTTCTGCGCGCGCAGCGCGTTCACGCCCTCGGAAACCACCTTCAGCGCGTCGATGTCGAGCCCTGAGTCGGTCTCGTCGAGCACGCAGAGCTTGGGCTCCAGCAACGCCATTTGGAGAATCTCGTTGCGCTTCTTCTCACCGCCGGAGAAGCCGACGTTCAGGCCACGCTTGAGCATGTCGGTGGAAATGCCGAGACCATCGGCCTTTTCGCGCACCAGCTTCATGAACTGCGGGGTCGGTAGGTCACCTTCGCCGCGGGCGCGGCGCTGCGCGTTCACCGCCGCCTTGAGGAAGGTCATGGTGGCGACGCCGGGGATCTCCAGCGGGTACTGGAAGGCCAGGAACAGGCCTGCGGCGGCGCGCTCGTCCGCGCCGAGCGCGAACAGGTCCTGCCCGTCGAGCGTCGCCGAGCCCTCGGTCACCTCGTAGTCGTCCTTGCCGGCGAGCACGTAGGACAGCGTCGACTTGCCCGAGCCGTTCGGCCCCATGATCGCGTGCACCTCCCCCGGTTTCACCTCGAGGTCGAGCCCGCGCAGGATCGGCTTGTCCTCGATGGAGGCGCGGAGGTTCTTGATCGAGAGCATTGTCTTCCCGTTTCCCAAACTCGTCATCCCGGCCAAGCGAAGCGAGAGCCGGGATCGTCCCTCAAGGACGCGTAATCTGCGCGCGATCCCGGCTCGGCCTTGCGGCCGTCCGGGATGACGCGCCCGTCGATGTTAGCCCACGCTGCCTTCGAGCGAGATCGAGATCAGCTTCTGCGCCTCGACCGCGAACTCCATTGGCAGCTGCTGCAGCACGTCTTTGACGAAGCCGTTGACGATAAGCGCCACGGCCTCCTCCTCCGACAGCCCGCGCTGCAGGCAGTAGAACTTCTGGTCGTCCGAGATCTTGGACGTGGTCGCCTCGTGCTCGAACACCGCGGTCGAGGTTTTGGCTTCGAGGTAGGGCACGGTGTGCGCGCCGCACTCGTCGCCGATCAGCAGGCTGTCGCAGTTCGTAAAGTTGCGGGCGTTGGTGGCCTTGCGGTGCGCCGAGACGAGACCGCGGTAGGTGTTTTGCGAGCGACCGGCCGAGATGCCCTTCGAGATGATCTTCGAAGTCGTGTTCTTGCCGAGGTGGATCATCTTGGTGCCCGAATCGACCTGCTGCCGGCCGTTCGAGATCGCGATCGAGTAGAACTCGCCGCGCGAGCCGTCGCCGCGCAGGATGCAGCTCGGGTACTTCCAGGTGATGGCCGAGCCGGTCTCCACCTGGGTCCAGGAGATCTTGGAGTTTTTCCCGCGGCAGTCGCCGCGCTTGGTCACGAAGTTGTAGATGCCGCCCTTGCCCTCGGCGTCGCCGGGGTACCAGTTCTGAACGGTCGAGTATTTGATCTCGGCGTCGTCGTGAGCGACCAGCTCCACCACCGCGGCGTGCAGTTGGTTCTCGTCGCGCATCGGCGCAGTGCAGCCCTCGAGATAGCTCACGAAGGAGCCCTCGTCGGCGATGATCAGCGTGCGCTCGAACTGGCCGGTGTTCTGCTCGTTGATGCGGAAGTAGGTCGAGAGCTCCATCGGGCAGCGGACGCCCTTGGGCACGTAGACGAACGAGCCGTCCGAGAACACGGCGGAGTTCAGCGTCGCGAAGAAGTTGTCGGAGGTCGGGACCACCGAGCCGAGGTACTTCCTCACCAGCTCCGGATGCTCGCGGATCGCCTCGGAGATCGGGCAGAAGATGACGCCGGCCTGGGCCAGTTCCTTCTTGAAGGTGGTCGCGACCGAGACCGAGTCGAACACGGCGTCGACGGCCACCCGGCGCTGCTCGACGCCGGCCAGGATCTCCTGCTCGCGCAGCGGAATGCCGAGCTTCTCGTAGGTCCGCAGCAGCTCGGGATCGACCTCGTCGAGCGTCTTCGGCCCGGCGGTCGATTTCGGCGCGGAGTAGTAATACAGCTCGTCATAGGCGATCGGCGGGTAGTCCACGCGCGCCCAGTCCGGCTCGACCATGGTCCGCCAGCGGCGATAGGCGTCCAGCCGCCACTCCAGCATCCACTCCGGCTCGCCCTTCTTGGCCGAGATGAAGCGGACGGTGTCTTCCGAAAGCCCTTTTTCCGCGCGATCAGATTCAATGTCGGTGACGAAGCCGTATTTGTACTGGTCGACGTCGATCTCGCGGACGCGGGCGACGGTCTCCTGAACAGCCGGCATATTTCTTCACTCCCATCCGTCCGGCGGAAGGCCGGGCGGCGCTTGAACGAGTCTAAGTAGCAGGAATGCGACGCTTGCTGAAGGCCGATTGGCGCAACGTCAAGCCGCGTTCGCTTGAGATACGATGCGCTTGACGATGCCGGACCAAGCCGCGAGAAACGTTTCAGCGTCGTTCGGTCCCGAGGACCAGCCAAAGCTCGCGCGTAGCATTCCGTTCGACAGATCGTGCGTGGCGCCCATCGCGTCAAGCACCGGAGACGCTTTCGCTTTCCCCGACGAACAGGCCGACCCCGACGAGACGGAGACGCCCGCGAGATCGAGCCCGATCATCGCGCTCGACGACGACACCCGCGGGTCGGCGAAGCAGGAGGTGTTTGGCAGCCGCGGCGCCTCCGCGCCAAAAATCGTGACCGGGCCGAGCGCCTTCACCCCAGCCTCGAGACGGTCGCGCTGCTCGGCCAGGCGGGCGAAGGCCGCGAGATCACGCCCGGCGGCCTCCGCCGCGACGCCGAGGCCGACGATGCCCGCGACATTCTCGGTGCCGCCGCGCCAGCCCTTTTCCTGGCCGCCGCCGCGGACGACGGCTTCCTCCACATGGAGACCCTCGTCCCGACGCACGAGCGCCCCGACCCCGGCCGGACCGCCGAACTTGTGGGCCGCGAGCGCGAGGAAGTCGCAGCCGAGCGCGTCGAGGTCGACCGGGATCTTGCCGACCGCCTGAACGGCGTCGACATGGACCAGCGCGCCGTAGCGCTTTGCGAGAGCAACCGCTTCCGCCACCGGCTGGATCACGCCGGTTTCGTTGTTCGCGAGCATGAGGGCCACGATCGCCCGCTCGTCGGGATGCGCGGCGGCGTGCTCCGCGAGAGCGCGGTCGAGCGCGGCGAGGTCGATCAGGCCCGCTCCGGTCACGGGCGCGATCGTCACGGCGTCGGCCGGAAACCGGGCGCCGGCGAGGACCGCGGGGTGCTCGATCGCCGAGGCGATCAGGCGCGTCACAGGTCGCGAATCCCGCGGATCGCGGATCGAGGGCGACAGCGCGAGGTTCGAGGCTTCCGTGCCGCCGCTGGTGAACACGACGCCGGAAGGCTGCGCCCCGACGAGCCGGGCGATCGTCGCCCGCGCCTCTTCCACCAGCCGGCGCTTGCCGCGGCCGTCGGCATGGACCGACGACGGGTTGCCGACGGTGGCAAGCGTCTCGGCGACGGCGGCGATCGCTTCGGGGCGGGTCGCCGTGGTGGCGTTGTGGTCGAGATAGACGCGCATCGGAGCCTCCGATCGTCATCGCCGGGCCGCTTAGGCTGAACGGACGCGCAAGCCTTGCATTCCGCCGGATCATTCGTGCTAGAGACAGCGCTTCCTATATGCAAAGCGGCCTCGCGGCCATGGCCGCTGACGCAGCCTTGCGCCGCGTTTCGCGAATGAGGGAGCGGCCGCGCTCCGTTTTTCAAGGACACATCTATGCCCGAGGTGATCTTCAACGGACCGGCCGGCCGCATCGAAGGCCGCTACCATCCGGCCAAGAAGCGGCGGGCTCCGATCGCGCTCATCCTGCACCCGCACCCTCAGTTCGGCGGCACGATGAACAACCAGATCGTGTACAATCTCTATTACGCCTTCCTGAATCGCGGGTTCTCGGTCCTGCGCTTCAACTTCCGCGGCGTCGGCCGCAGCCAGGGCAATTTCGACCACGGCTCGGGCGAACTTTCGGACGCCGCCTCCGCGCTCGACTGGGCGCAGGCGCTGAACCCCGACGCGCGCGCCTGCTGGATCGCCGGCGTCTCCTTCGGCGCGTGGATCGGCATGCAGCTGCTAATGCGCCGCCCCGAGGTCGAGGGTTTCATTTCGGTCGCGCCGCCCGCGAACCGCTTCGACTTCTCGTTCCTGGCGCCCTGCCCCTCCTCCGGGTTGTTCGTGCACGGCGACCAGGACCGCGTGGCGCCCATGAAGGACGTCCAGACGCTGATCGAGAAGCTGAAGACGCAGAAGGGCATTGTGATCGACCAGTCGATCATCCCGGGCGCGAACCACTTCTTCGAGAACCGCACCGAAGAACTGTTGGTCGAGGTCAACGCCTACCTCGACAAGCGCCTCGGACCGATCGGGGAAGTGGCCGCGCCCGCGGTCGAGCCCGGCACCGGCGAAGACGCGGCGTAGGTCTGCGTCGGAGGGCGTCGAACGCCGGTCCTCATGTTCCGGCCTAAACCGGGATCAGGAGCTGCGACGGGCCTCTGCGGCTGTCTGAAAAATTCGATCCCGCCTGACGCTTTGTGCGTCATGCCCCGGTTTATCCGGGGCATCCAGGCCTGCCCAAGCTTCTACTTGACGATCCGGCCTGGATTCCCCGGATAAACCGGGGAATGACGACGAGCGGACGAAGCGGCCTTCGGCGTTTCCAGCGGCGTGAGAGCGGTGTCGGGTCTCGTTTACGCAGTGAACCCCGCGTCATTCCGGGCGAAGTCCCGGAATCCATAAGCCCGCCGACGGAGACCAATCTCGGCCGGCGGGCTTATGGGCCCCGGGACAAGCCCGGGGCGACGGCGAGCGTTAAAACACCGGCGCGTTCACCTGACCCGAAACCACTCCAGCGGCTCAAGGCGCGGGACGCGAAGCACGCTCTCGCCCCGTCGGAAAGCCCCCTACTCCGCCGCGACCGCCGCCGGCTTTGCGCCGAGCTTGGCTGCGCGGTTCGCCACCATCTTCGCGAAGTCTTCGCCTGCGTGGTGCGAGGAGCGGGTGAGCGGGCTCGACGACACCATCAGGAAGCCCTTGGCGTAAGCGATCGTCTCGTACGATTTGAACTCGTCCGGCGTGACGAAGCGGGCGATGGCGTGGTGGCGCTTGGTCGGCTGCAGGTACTGGCCGATCGTCAGGAAGTCGACCTCGGCCGTGCGGAGGTCGTCCATCAGCTGCAGCACCTCGTTTCGCTCCTCGCCAAGTCCCACCATGATGCCGGACTTGGTGAACATCGACGGGTCGAGCTCCTTCACCCGCTGAAGCAGGCGGATGGAGTGGAAGTACCGCGCGCCGGGCCGGACCGTCAGATAGAGCGACGGCACGCATTCGAGGTTGTGGTTGAACACGTCGGGCCGGGCCTCGACGACGATCTCCAGCGCGCCGGGCTTGCGCAGGAAGTCGGGCGTCAGAACCTCGATAGTGGTGGCGGGGCTCACGCCGCGGATCGCGCGGATGACGTCCGCGAAGTGCTGGGCGCCGCCATCGGAGAGGTCGTCGCGGTCCACCGAGGTGATGACGACGTGATTGAGGCCAAGCTTGGCGACCGCCTCCGCCACGCGGCCGGGCTCGCCGAGGTCGACGGTCTCGGGCATGCCGGTGCGGACGTTGCAGAAGGCGCAGGCGCGCGTGCAGGTGTCGCCCAGGATCATGAAGGTGGCGTGCTTCTTCGACCAGCACTCGCCGATGTTCGGGCAGCCGGCCTCCTCGCACACCGTGACGAGCTTGTTGGAGCGAACGATCTCCTGCGTCTCGCGCCACACCGGCGACCCCGGCGCGCGCACGCGGATCCAGTCCGGCTTCTTGAGCTGCTCGGTCTCGGGCCGGCGCGCCTTTTCGGGGTGGCGCGGCCGGGCGAGGTTGTTCGTGCGATCGAGCACCGTGACCATGGGAGCCTGTCGTCTTTCCGCTTCCGCCGCGAGAACCGTCGCGGCAAACAAAAAGGAGAGCGGGCGTGGGCCCGCTCTCCTCAAACTTTAGGCGAAGACGCCGTCGCCGTCGATCGGCGCACCCGGCTCCGCATGGCGGAGGGGCGCGCCGCCCAGACCTAGGCCGCGCGACGGCCCGCAATCACGCGCCAGAGGAAGATCAGCAGGCACGCGCCCGCGACCGCCACGACGCACTGCCAGATCCAGCCGCCCGGCGGGATAACGCCGACGGCCTTGAGGATCGCGTTCATGACCAGAGCCCCGACGATGCCGAGGATGATGTTCATGAGCAGACCCATGTTCGATTTCATGATCTGCTCGGCGATCCACCCGGCGATCGCGCCGAGAATGATCGCCATAAGCCAGCCGACGCCTTCCATGAACTGAACTCCCTTTGTGTCCCGACATGCACAAAACACCAAAGTCCGTCTGTGGTTCCAGGTGAAAGGAATAAAAGTCGCCGCTTACGTGTGGATGACGCGGCCGTAGGCGTCGAGCACGCTCTCGTGCATCATTTCCGACAGCGTTGGGTGCGGGAACACCGCGTGCATCAGCTCTTCCTCGGTGGTCTCGAGGTTCATGGCGATCACGAAGCCCTGGATCAGCTCGGTCACCTCGGCGCCCACCATGTGCGCGCCGATGAGTTCGCCGGTCTCGGCGTCGAAGATGGTCTTGACCAACCCTTCCGGCTCGCCGAGCGCGATCGCCTTGCCGTTGCCGTTGAACGGGAAGCGGCCGACCTTGACCTTTCGGCCCTGCTCCTTCGCCTTCTTCTCCGTCACGCCGACCGAGGCGATCTGCGGCTGGCAGTAGGTGCAGCCGGGGATCTTGGCCTTGTCCATCGCGTGCGGGTGCAGGCCCTTGATGCCCTCGACGCAGATGACGCCCTCGTGCTCGGCCTTGTGGGCCAGCATCGGCGGCCCGGCGACGTCGCCGATGGCGTAGACGCCCTTGACGTTGGTGCGGCCGAGGCCGTCCGTCACGATGCAGCCGCGGTCGGTCTTCACGCCGAGCGCCTCGAGCCCGAGGTTCTCGATGTTGCCGACGACGCCGACGGCCGAGATGACGCGGTCGGCCTTGATGGTCTCGCTCTTGCCGTCGCCGAGCTCGACGGTCGCGGTGACGTCGTTGGAGCCCTTGTCCAGCTTGGTCACCTTGGCGCCGGCGAGAATGCGGATGCCCTGCTTCTCGAAGCGCTTGCGCGCGTGGGCCGCGATCTCTTCGTCCTCCACGGGCAGGATCTGCGGCAGCACCTCCACCACGGTCACCTCGGCGCCCATGGTGCGGTAGAAGCTCGCGAACTCGATGCCGATGGCGCCGGAGCCGACCACCAGCAGGGACTTGGGCATCGTCTCCGGGACCATGGCTTCGAAATAGGTCCAGACAAGCTTCTTGTCGGGCTCCAGGCCCGGCAGCACCCGCGGCCGCGCGCCGGTGGCGACGATGACGTTCTTGGCGGTGTAGGTCCCCTCGCCAAGCGCGCCCTTCGGCGCCGGCACGGGCGGCCCCTGCACGGACTTCTTAGACGCGACGACCTTGACCTCGCCGGGCTTGGTCAGCGTCGCCTCGCCCCAGATCACGTCGACCTTGTTCTTCTTCAACAGGTACCCAACGCCGCCGTTGAGCTGCGACGAGACCCCGCGCGACCGCTTCACGACGGCCGCCATGTCGAAGCCGACCTTCTCGGCCGAGAGGCCGTAGTCCTTCGCGTGCTCCATGTAGTGGAACACCTCGGCCGAACGCAGCAGCGCCTTCGTGGGAATGCAGCCCCAGTTCAGGCAGATGCCGCCGAGGTGCTCGCGCTCGACCACGGCCGTCTTGAAGCCGAGCTGCGCCGCGCGGATCGCCGTCACGTAGCCGCCGGGACCGCCGCCGATGATGAGGACGTCGTAGGTGTCGGCCATGGGGTTCCCCTTGGTGGTCAGACGTATTGGGCGACGCCGTCGCCGAACGACCAGTTTTCTTTCCTGACCTCGATCAGGTTGATGAAGACGTTGCGCGGCTCGACGCCGGGATTCGCCTGAAGCCGCTCGACGACGCTGCGGTAGAACGCCTGCTTCAGCTCGACCGTGCGCCCGTCGCTGATCGCGATTTGAAGGATCACGAGCCCGTCGTCATGCGCGACGCCGAGATAGCTCGGCTCGAAGATGAAGCCGTCGGCGTCGTGTTCGTGGAACACGACGAACTTGTCGTCTTCCGGGACCGAGAACACCGCGCGCAGGGCCTCGTAGACCCCATCCGCGATCGCCCGCTTGGCGGCCGCGCTGCGGCCTTTGAGGAGGGAGACCCGAACCAGCGGCATGGCTAGACCAGCAGCCCCATCGGCTTCTCGATCAGCCGCTTGATGGCGGAGATCAGCGTGGCGCCGAGCGCGCCGTCCACCGAGCGGTGGTCGCAGGAGAGCGTCAGGCTCATGACAGTCGCGATCTTGATCTCGCCGCCCTTCACCACCGCGCGCTTCTCGCCTCCGCCGACCGCAAGGATGGTCGAGTGCGGCGGGTTGATCACCGCGGTGAAGTCCTTGATCCCGAACATGCCGAGGTTCGATACTGCGCTGGTGCCGCCCTGGTACTCCTCGGGCTTCAGCTTGCGGTCCTTCGCGCGCTGGGCGAAGTCCTTCATCTCCTTCGCGATCACCGACAAGGTCTTGGTCTCGACGGCGCGAATGATCGGGGTGATGAGGCCGTTGTTCGGCAGGGCTACGGCGACGCCGACGTCGGCGTGCTTGTGTTTCAGCATGGCGCCTTCGGTCCAGCTCACATTGGCGTCCGGCACCTGCGCCAAAGCCACGCCGAGCGCCTTGATGACCATGTCGTTGACGGAGACCTTCCAGGCGGCCTTGCCGTCCTTCTCCGGCGCGGAGGCGTTGATCTGCTCGCGAAGGCTGAGCAGCGCGTCGATCTCGCAATCGACCGTGAGATAGAACGTCGGAACTGTCTGCCGGGCTTCCGTCATGCGGCGCGCGATGGTCTTGCGCATGCCGTCGTGCGGGATCTCCTCGTAGGAGCCCGGGGCGAACAGTTTTTTGATGGCCTCGTCCGAGGCGGCGACGGGGGCCTTCGGCGCGGGGGCTGCGGCCGGCGCGTCCTTGACGGTCTCGCCCTTTGGCGGGGCCTTCGCGCCGCCCGAGGCCTTGGCCTCCTCCACGTCCGCCTTGACCACCCGACCGTGCGGGCCCGAGCCGGAGATCGCCTTCAGGTCTACGCCGGCCTCTTTGGCGAGCCGGCGCGCAAGCGGCGAGGCGAACACGCGTTCGCCCTTGTCATGACCGTTGGCCGGCGGCTTCGGCGCGTCCGCCTTGGTTTCAGATTTGGGCGCCTCGTCGTGGCTGGCTTCGCTCGGGCGCGGCGCAGGCTGGGATGTCGCCCCGCCGGACTTGGCTTGGGACGCCTCCGGCGCGGCCGTCGCCTGCGGCTTGCCGGCGCCGTCGAGCGCGCTGGCGTCCTCGCCCTCCTCCAGTAGGATCGCGATCAACTCGTTGACCGGAACGTCGGACGTGCCTTCGGGCACCACGATCTTGCCGACCGTGCCCTCGTCGACGGCCTCGACCTCCATGGTCGCCTTGTCGGTCTCGATTTCGGCGAGGACGTCGCCGGACTTGACCGCGTCGCCCTCCTTTACGAGCCACTTGGCGAGGTTGCCCTTCTCCATCGTGGGCGACAGCGCGGGCATCAGGATGTTCGTGGGCATCGGTTCAGGCCTCTTCGGAAGGCTTCGTATCGGGAGAAGGCGCGTCGAACGGAAACAGCGCGTCGAGCGGGAAGCCGACGGCGTCGAAGGGCGCCGCGCGCACCTCCTCGCCCGGCTCCACGGTCGCGAGCAGCAGCCACTGACCCGCCACGTTGGCGAAGACTTCGAGCAATCGGGCGGCGGGATCGAGAAGCCAGAGATGCCCAACGCCGGCGTCGGCATAGATCCGGCGCTTCGGGCCACGATCGAGCCGCTCGGTTGACGGGGACAGAATCTCGCAGGCCCAATCGGGCGCGATTTCGATGTAGGGGGTTTTCGGTTCGGCCGGCAGCCGTTCACGGCGCCAGCCGGCAAGATCGGGAACCACCACATCGGCCCCGAGATGAAGCTCGGGCTCCATGATGAAAATCCAGCCTCCGGGACCTCCGTCGCCAAAATCGAACGGATCGCCGAGCTTCGCGCCCAGGCGCAACGCCGCGGCGCCGTGGGTCGGCCTTGGCCGTGGGTGCGTCTCCAAGCGGCCATTGATGATTTCCGCCACGCGATGCGGCGGGACAGCCTCCAGATCGGCGTAGGTCGCGCGGCGCAGAGCCGGATCGGCGCTCATGCGGTCATCGCCTCATGAACCTGTTCAGCACCGAGCGGACCACATGATGGACAGCACGGCTCTGGGCCTCTCGAATGGAGGTCGGCGGCAGACGCCGCGGACCGGAGCCTGTGCGCTGGGCGCGGTTGCGCAGAAACTCGTTCGCGACCGTCTTCAGGATACGTCCGAGCATCTGCGCCTCCTCAGGTTCGGTAGCACACCGCTTTGGCCGCCTCGACGACCTCGGCGACGCTCGGCAACGCAAGCTTCTCGAGGTTCGCAGCGTAGGGCATCGGCACGTCCTTGCCCGAGACGCGGGTCACCGGCGCGTCGAGCCAGTCGAAGGCGCGCTCCATGACGCGGGCCGAGATTTCGGCCCCGACGCCGGATTGCGCCCAGCCTTCTTCGACGGTCACGAGCCGGCCGGTCTTCTTGACCGACTCGATGATCGTGTCCGTGTCCATCGGACGGATGGTGCGCAGGTCGATCACCTCGGCGTCGACGCCGTCCTTGGCGAGCTCCTCCGCCGCCTTCAGCGCGTAGGTCATGCCGATAGACCAGGCGACGATCGTCACGTCCTTGCCCGGCCGGGCGATCTTGGCCTTGCCGATCGGCACGACATAGTCGTCGAGCTTAGGCACCGGGAACTGCTGGCCGTAGAGGATCTCGTTCTCGAGGAAGATGACGGTGTTGTTATCGCGGATCGCGGCCTTGAGCAGGCCCTTGGCGTCGGCCGCAGTGTACGGCGCGAGCACCGTGAGACCCGGGACGTTCGAGTACCAGGCGGCGTAGTCCTGGCTGTGCTGCGCCCCGACGCGGGCGGCCGCGCCGTTCGCGCCGCGGAACACGATCGAACAGCCCATCTGGCCGCCGGACATGTAGAGGGTCTTGGCGGCGGAGTTGATGATCTGGTCGATCGCCTGCATGGCGAAGTTGAACGTCATGAACTCGACGATGGGCTTGAGGCCCGCCAGCGCCGCGCCGACGCCGACGCCGGCGAAGCCGTGCTCGGTGATCGGCGTGTCGATCACGCGCTCCGCGCCGAACTCCTCGAGCAGCCCCTGGCTGACCTTGTAGGCGCCCTGGTACTCGGCGACCTCCTCGCCCATCAGGAACACGCGCTCGTCGGCGCGCATCTCCTCAAGCATCGCGTCGCGCAGAGCGTCCCGGACGGTGGTCATCACCATCTCGGTGCCTTCCGGCACGTCCGGCTCCGGCAGAACCTCGGGCGCGGGCGGGTTCGCGGCGGCGGAGTCGACCTTGGCGGGTCCGGAGGCCGGCTTGCCGTCGGACTTCGCCTCGGTGTCGGCCTTGGCTTCGGCTTTGGGCTCGTCCTTCGGAGCAGAGGCCGACGCGCCGTTCTTCAGCGCGCTTTCGTCCTCGCCGTCGGCCAGGATCAGCGCGATCGGGGTGTTGACCTTTACGTCCTCGGAGCCGTCCTCGACGAGGATCTTGCCGAGCACGCCCTCGTCGACCGCCTCGACCTCCATGGTCGCCTTATCGGTCTCGATTTCCGCGATGACGTCGCCGGACTTCACGGCGTCGCCTTCCTTCTTCAACCACTTGGCGAGCTTCCCCGCCTCCATGGTCGGCGACAGCGCCGGCATGAGGACTTCGATCGGCATCGGGGACGTCCCTCTATCCTTGAAGGCTTATTGGCCGGCGGCGCCCGCCGGCGGCACGACGACAGCTTAGGTTCGGCCGCTCAGCGCAGAATGTCGGTCCAGAGCTCCGACGGATCGGGCTCGGGATCGTTGGTCGCGAACTCGGCGGCGGCGTTGACGATGTCGCGCACATCCTTGTCGGTGGCCTTGAGTTCGTCCTCGGTCGCGAGGCCCGCCTTGATCAGGCGCACGCGCACCTGCTCGATCGGGTCGTGGGTCTCGCGCATCTTCTGGACTTCGTCCTTCGAGCGGTACTTCGCCGGATCGGACATCGAGTGGCCGCGGTAGCGGTAGGTGACCATCTCGAGGATGTACGGGCCCTTGCCGTCGCGGGCGTGAGCGATCGCCCGCGCGCCGGCGGCCTTCACCGCGCGCACGTCCATGCCGTCGACCTGCTCGCCGGGAATGTCGAAGCTCGCGCCGCGCTGGGAGAGGTTGGTGTTCGACGAGGCGCGCTCGACCGAGGTGCCCATGCCGTACTTGTTGTTTTCGATGACGTAGACGACCGGCAGCTTCCAGAGCTTCGCCATGTTGAAGCTCTCGTAGACCTGGCCCTGGTTGGAGGCGCCGTCGCCGAAGTAGACCAGGGAGACCTTGCCGTTCTTCTTGTAGCGGTTGGCGAAGGCGAGGCCCGTCCCCAGGGACACCTGCGCGCCGACGATGCCATGGCCGCCGTAGAACTGCTTCTCGACGCTGAACATGTGCATCGAGCCGCCCTTGCCCTTGGAGTAGCCGCCGCGGCGCCCCGTGAGCTCCGCCATCACGCCCTTCGGGTCCATCTCGCAGGCGAGCATGTGGCCGTGGTCGCGGTAGCCGGTGATCACCTGGTCGCCGGGTTCGACCGCCATCTGCATGCCGATGACGACGGCTTCCTGGCCGATGTAGAGGTGGCAGAAGCCGCCGATGAGGCCCATGCCGTAGAGCTGGCCGGCCTTCTCCTCGAAGCGGCGGATGAGGAGCATCTCCCGATGGGCGTGAAGCTCCTCCTCCTTCGTGAACTCGAGCGCCTCGCTCGCGGACGCGGCTTCCGGCGCGGGTTGGCTGTCGGAGGTCGGGGCGGCTTTTGCGGCGGATACGGCCATGGACGTTCCCCTGAGCTGGGCTTCCTTAAGACGGAAACCTAACGCGACCTTAAGGCAAATCGAGCCGACGCCCAGATCGCTTGGAACGTATGTGCCCGGATGCAACTAAAGTCGCAAGGGGGGCCATAGAGTATTTTGATTGTGCGATAGCGAAGAGCAACCCAATGCGCCACGCTGCATCTGCGAAGACGTCAGCGCGTTTCGACGACGCGGTCGTTGGGGTGCAGCCAGCCGAGATCGACGCGGGCTTCTTCATCGAGCAGGTCGGGGTCGAGCTGGTCTGAGCTCAGCAGGTCGATCCGGTGCTCGTAGCTTTCGCGCGTCTCCTTGAGAGAGGCGAGCTGGGCCGAGAGCGTCGCGATCTCCACCTCGAACTCGCGGCTTGCGACGAGGCCGTGGGCGCCCACGTAGGCCTGCTGGCTGAAATAGACGACCGCGCCGGTGGCGACGAGCCAGAGGGCGAGCTGGGCGGCGGCCGTGCGCCAACGGTGACGAATGATCATGTCTGCGAGAGTGACGCGGACATGGTTTCGAAATCCTTTAAGCCGCGCGTTTCAGCGCGCCCTGCACCTTCCGCCACAGCTTGTCCGCGGCGTTGCGCGAGGCGGCGCGCGGCCCCGTCGGGACGAGCGAGACCGTCGCGTCGGGCTCGTCCTCGATGCGGAGGCCGACGCGCACCACCTTGCCCTCGTCGACTCCGCGCACGACGAGCGTCGCCCCTCCGAACTCAACGGCGTCGCCGACGGCGGGCTCGTTTTCGAAGCGCCTGGCGAAGACCTCTGCGATCGTCGATCCGGCGTCTTCGGCGGGTATCGCGAGGCCATACATGGCCGACAGCGTTGCGAGCGCCGCGTCGCCGCGCAGCGCGAACTCGCTGAGCGCGGGCCGCGCGCGCCCGGCTTCCGTGGAGGCGAACAGGCCGTCGAGCTCCGCCACGCGATTGTGCGGCGCAAGAAAATAACCGTAGTCGCCCGCCTTCAGCGCGCCCGCCTGAAGCGGGTCGAGGATGCGGTCCTCGCGAATCACGAAAACCGGCGTGGCCCATTTCGGCACCGCGTCGCGGGCGAGAATCGGACACTTCGGCGTCACGGGATAGCCGACCATCTCCTGCGCGAGCTGACCGGGGAGGTCGATCTCGATCCGCTGCACCTGCCGGCCGGTCTGGCGGACGGCGAGGCCGAGCCGCTTCGCGAGCTCCGTGATCGTCCAGCCCTGCACCAGCAGCGAGACGATCACCACCACGAAGGCGACGTTGAAATAGATCTGCGCGTTGGGGGCGCCGGCCAGCGTCGGGATGGCGGCGAGGAAGATCGACACCGCCCCGCGCAGGCCGACCCAGCCCACGAAGCCGATCTCCTTGCGCGAGAAGCCGAACGGCAGCAGGCAGAGCGCGACCGCCGCCGGCCGCGCCACGAAGATCAGCATGAAGGCGATGGCGAGCGAAGCGCCGAGCGACGGCAGCAGGGTCGACGGCGTGACGAGGAGGCCGAGCACGATGAACATCACGATCTGGCAGAGCCAGGTGACGGTGTCGTGGAAGGCGATGATGCTGGGCAGCGCGCGCACCTGACGATTGCCCACCACGATGCCTGCGAGATAGACGGCCAGGAATCCGGAGCCGTGCATGACCGCCGCAAGGGCGAACAGCGCGACGGCGCTCGCCACCACGAACAGCGGGTGCAACCCGGACGGCAGCTCGACCTTGTTGAGCACGAAGGCGAGCGCGAATCCGCCCGCGACGCCGGCCGCGCCGCCGATGATCGCCTCCTGCAGGAACTCGCCGAGGATCGTCAGCCCGTCGTGGCCGCCGGAGGCGCTGACGATGCCGACCATCATGACGGTGAGGAACACTGCGACCGGATCGTTGGTGCTGGACTCGATCTCCAGCACGCCGCCGACCCGCCGCTGAAGCTGCAGGCCGCTGGCGCGGATCAGGAAGAACACAGCCGCGGCGTCGGTCGAGGCAATCGTGGCCCCGATCAGGAAGCCTTCCGACAGCCTGAGATTCAGCACGTAGGAGGCGAAGGCGCCGATCAGCCCCGCGGTGATGACCACCCCGACCGTGGCGAGCCCGATCGCCGGCGCGAGCGAGCCCGCAAGATGCGAGATGCGCGTGCGCAGCCCGCCGTCGAACAGGATGATCGCAAGCGCCAGCGAGCCGATCAGATAGGTCAGCCGGTAGTTGTCGAAGGCGACGCCGCCTGGCCCATCCGCGCCGGTCAGCATGCCGATGATGAGGAAGACGAGCAGCAGCGGCGCGCCGAACCGGGATGCGACGAGCGACGACAGAATGCCGACGAGCACCAGCGCCGCCCCGAACAGCAGGATCGCGTTGACGACCGTGATGTTGTCCATGCCCGCCGGTTCGCTTGCACGCCACGGGCGGCCGGGCGCGCCTGGGGCGAACCCGGCGTGGTCCGAGCGCCGAAGCGTCAGAGGAAGGAGGTTGGAACTTCCCCGACGAATGCCGCCAGATCAAGGCGGAACAACATCTTATGCGGCTTATGGCCGGGCGAGCGCGCCGCCGGTCAGCGGGCGCGGCGCCCCGGTGGTGCCGGGATAGGTCAGCGGTAGCCCCTTCAGGCTGCGCACCGCCAGCACCGCGAAGGCCTGCGCCTCCAGCGCGTCGGCCGAAAGCCCGACGGCGTCGGCGGTTTTCACCTCCGCCTGAAGCCGATCCCGGAGCCCCGCGAGCAGCGTCGGGTTGCGCGCGCCCCCGCCGGCCACGATCCAGAGCGTGGGCGGCTTCGGCAGATGGGCGGCGGCGCGAACGACCGACTCCACCGTGAAGGCCGCGAGCGTCGCCAGGGCGTCCGCCAGCGGCAGCGCGTCCGTGGCGCCGGCGTCGAAGGCGTTGCGGTCGAGCGACTTGGGCGGCGCGACGTCGAAGTAGGGATGGTCCATCAGACGGGCGAGCGCCGCCGGGTCTACGGCGCCGGACGCCGCGATCGCGCCGTCGCGGTCGAAGGCCTCACCGGTTTCGCGGAGCAGTCGATCGTCCATCAGCGAGTTGGCGGGTCCGGTGTCGAAGGCCACCAGCGCGCCGTCCGCCCCGATGAAGGTGACGTTGCCGACGCCGCCGAGGTTGAGCACCGCGAGCGGGCGCGGCAGGTCGAGCGCCCGCACCAGCACGGGGTGGATGGTGGGCGCGAGCGGCGCCCCCTGGCCGCCCGCCGCCACGTCGGCCGCGCGGAAATCGTAGACCACCTGCACGCCCAGCCTGCGCGCGAGCGCCGGGCCGTCGCCGATCTGCACCGTGAGACGATCGCCGGGACGGTGCAGCACGGTCTGGCCGTGGAAGCCCACCACATCGACGTCGTCGGCGCGCAATCCATGGTCCGTTATGAAGCGCTCGACCGCCTCGGCGTGGGCGTCCGTCACGATCGCCTCGGCCTCCGCCACGGCGCCGGGGCGCTCCGTGCGGTCGGAGATCGCGGCGGCGTCGGCCAAGGCTTGGGCCAGCACGGCGCGTTCGTCCGTCGTGTAGGGCCGATACCCGGAGGGGCCGAAGGCCTCGATGCGCTCGCCATTGGTCTCCACCAGCGCCACGTCGACGCCGTCGAGGGAGGTGCCGCTCATCAGCCCGATCGCGCGCATGCGACGCTTCTCCATAAGGCAGTATGCCCTCGGCCCGACACACCTCGGACGTATCAATCGATCAATACGATGTATCAGACTGCTAAGCTTAAACAGAGGCGCGGGGTATTCGGGGAACGCAGTCATGCACTTCGGGTGTTTCGTGTCGAAGGCAGTGGCCGCAATCGTCGCGGCCGTCATCGTCGGCGTCGCCGGGCTTGCTTACTATGCCTTCAGCAGGCCTTTCGGCTCCGTTGACGTCCCCATGGTGTTCCCAGGAGTCACCGCTCGCTTCGAGGCGTGGTTGGACTTCGGCGGAGAACGATATTGGCTTGTGACAAACACGCCTCTGGGCTCCGCTGAACGACAGCTTTGGTCGAACTGGGGACCGGCGACCCGCTCCAATTTTTATCGGACGCCGGACGATTGGCTGGTCGTGTTGGGAGGCGGGGGCGCCGCGGAAATGGTCGACCTGACGAATGCAACCGCGCGGCAGGAGCAGCGACGCTCCTCGGTAACCCAGACCGACAGCAGATCTTGGACCTACCTTGGCGCGGTTGATTATTCACCAAGCGATGCCGCCCCCGGCTACCGCTTCTTCCCGCCTTCAGAGCGTCAGGAGTGCTTCGCCATGTTCGGAGCGGGATCCAGTCCTTACAGGCATCAGTATCAAGCCGAGGGCCGTTGCCTTTAAAGTTTCCCACCGGGCTCGCACCCGGCCCGCATGTGGATTCCGCTTCCGAACCTGATACACACCGCGCGCACCAAGCCCAGTCGCGTGACGAGCCTGCACCAATGACCGCTTACCGCTCCGACTTCCTGCGTCTCCTCGAGGAGCGCGGCCAGATCCACCAGATCTCCGACCCGGTCGCGCTGGACCAGCTCGCGAGCGAGGGAATCGTCACGGCCTACATCGGCTACGACCTCACGGCGCCGAGCCTCCACGTCGGGCACATGGCGAACATCATGATGCTGCGGCGGCTGCAGCAGACCGGGCACCGGCCGATCGTGCTGATGGGCGGCGGCACCACCAAGATCGGCGACCCCTCGTTCCGCGACACCCAGCGCCCGCTGCTCGACGACGACCAGATCGCGGCGAACAAGCAGTCGATCAGGACCGTGTTCCAGCAGTTCGTGACCTTCGGCGACGGCCCGAACGACGCCCTGATGGTCGACAACGCGGAGTGGCTCGACAAGCTCGAATACGTGCCGTTCCTGCGCGAGATCGGCCGGCATTTCTCGATCAACCGCATGCTGTCGTTCGACAGCGTGAAGACCCGGCTCGAGCAGGAGCAGCCGTTCTCCTTCCTCGAGTTCAACTACATGATCCTGCAGGCCTACGACTTCCTGGAGCTCAACCGGCGCTACGGCTGCCGGCTGCAGATGGGCGGCTCCGACCAGTGGGGCAACATCGTCAACGGCATCGAGCTGTCGCGCCGGGTGGACGGGGCCGGCGTGTTCGCCCTCACCTGCCCGCTCATCACCACGGCCTCAGGCGCCAAGATGGGCAAGACCGCCGGCGGCGCCGTGTGGCTGAACGCCGACATGGCGAGCCCTTATGTGTTCTGGCAGTACTGGCGGAACACCGAGGATGCCGACGTCGTGCGCTTCCTCAAGCTGTTCACCGATCTGCCGCTCTCCGAGATCGAGCGCCTCGGCGCGCTCGGCGGGGCGGAGATCAACGAGGCCAAAAAGGTGCTTGCCACCGAGGCGACCGCGCTGGTCCACGGCCGCGCGGCGGCGGAGGAGGCCGAGGCCACCGCCCGCACCACCTTCGAGGAAGGCGCCGTCAGCCAATCGCTGCCGACCGTCGAGATCGACGCCTCGGCGCTCTCCGCCGGCCTCGGCGTGCTGACCGCCTTCGCCGAGATCGCCAAGCTCGTCGCCTCCAACGGCGAGGCCCGCCGGCAGGTGAAGGGCGGCGGCCTCCGGGTCAACGACGCCGCTGTGACGGACGAGCGCTCGTCCTTGACCGCGGCGGACCTGACGCCGGAAGGCGTGATCAAGCTCTCGCTCGGCCGCAAGAAGCACGTGCTGCTCCGCCCGCGGGGGTGAACTTGAGCTCTACTGGGCTCCCGCCGGGACATTGCCCGCAGTCCCGGCGTCGGGGGCGGTCTGGCGGAACTCGAACAGCTTGCGTAGGAAGCCCGGCGCCACTGCGGACATCGGATTGATGGTCACCGTCGGCGCGCCGGTCTTGCCGGTGACCTGGAAGGTCACGCCGAGAAGGCCGCCGTTCTTTCCGCCGGTCAGAAGCGCGCCGATGATCGGAACCTTGCTGAAGAGGTTGTTCAGCGAATAGGCCGGAACGAAGGTGCCGACCAGCGAGACGCTGTCGGCGGCGTAGTCCACCACGCCTTCGAGCGTCGCGCCAAGTTGCGGTCCGTAGACGACGGCGTCCTTGACCTCGATCCGCCCCTGCCCCTGCGCGAAGGCTACGCGCAACCGCTCGAACCGCGTCGCGCCCCTCCGGGCGTCTGCCGCGGCGGCGTTCGCGTCCGCTCCCGTCGTCTGGCGCACCCTGTCGAGCGCGGTCTCGTTCCGCACGAGGAAGTCCTTCACGTTCAGAACGCCGGGGCCGCCCGCGAGCGAGGCCTGCAGGTCGAACTGTCCGCCATCCACCCGGCCGTAGAGATCCGCGAATCGAAAGAAGGCGCCCGCGTCGCCGCCGCTGAGCCGCAGCCGGCCGTCGTCGGCGGTCGCGAGCCGTATACCGCCGCCCCCGATCCGCCCCGAGCCGTCCGCATCCGTCACCCGGCCGTCGCGCATGGCGAGCCTGAGATCGAGCCCCGCGATCGCTTCGCCGCCGTAGCCGAGGCCGGTGCCGAGCTTGGCCACGACGTCGAGCGTCTTCGGAACCCCGCTGGAGCCGGGCTTGTCGGCGCCGCGCGCCGCCGCGGTCTTGCCGCGGAACGAGTCGAGCAACGGCTTCAGGTCCAGCGCCGCGCCCTGAACCACCACCTTGGTCGAGCCGGAACGGAGCTTGTCGATCTCGACCCGCGCGTCGTCGCCAGGCGCCGGGCGATAGATCGGGAAGGTGGCCGCGAGCAGTTCGCCCTTGGGGCCGAACTCGATGCCCCCGCGAACCGATCGGTCGCCGCTTTCGATCGCGAAGTCCCTCACCACCGTCTTCTCCGGCGTCTTCTCCACGATCAACGCGAGCTTGCCGGGCCGCCCGGCAGGCTTCCGGAATCCCGGCACCAACCCGTCGATCCCAACCGCGGTGAGATCGGCCGACAGGCTGATCGGAGCGCGGGGTTCGTCGAGGGCGAGCGCGATCTGCAGCGGCACGGCGCCTTTCAGCGCGCCCGGAACATCGAACCCAAGCCGCGTCAGGTCGGCGGCGTCGGCCGTGAGGGTCGCCGTAAGCTGGCGTTTGGCCGGCGAATTCGCGGTCGCGGGCGTTTCGACCACGCCGATCGTCGCCGGCGCGCCGGCGATACGGCCTTTCCCCGCCAGCGTCTTGCTCGCGCCGTCCACGGCGAGCTTGAAGGCGCCCTTGTCGAAGGCGCGGCCGGCGAAGAGGTCGGCGATCGTCACGTCCGTGATGTCGGCGGCGACCTTGACCGCGACCGGCGGTCCCGGCTTGTCGTTGGTGTGGCCGAGCTCGAAGTCCGCCGAGACGTTGGCGGAGATCTTGCCCGAGACCTTCGCCGGATCAAGCTGCGGCGGCAGCGGGTTTGGTCCGACCGCCCCGGAGGCCAGAAGCGCGAGCGCCGGATCCAGAGCGCCCTGCGCCTTGAACGCGACCGTGGCCTTCGGGAATGGCGCGCCGAAGCTGTTCGTGGCGAAACTGACGTCGGCGATCGCGAGACCCCCGCCCGGACCGGGGACGAAGCCCTTGCCGACCGTGACGCGGGCGTCCGTCGCCGTCGCCGCGATCGCGCCCGTCGCGCCTTCGATCCACGGCAATGTCGGCGCCCCGCGCAGAATCGCGTCCGAGAACGCGGCGTCGATCGCCATCGAGCCCGGCGGAAGCGGATCCTTCGGCCCCATTCCGGCCAGAACGCCGGCGGGAATGTCGAGGGTCAACGAGAACGCGTCGACTTGACCGGAGCGGATGTTCTCGACCGCCCAGGTCCGCACGTCATGGCCAAGGAAGGGCGGCCACAGCCGCAGGATGGCCGAGGTGGGCATCGGGTCGCTGACGAGGCCGAGCCGGATCGCGGGGCTCGCGCCTTCGAAGCGGATCAGCGCGGTCGCCGCCGCCTTGGCTGTGGGGCCCAGCACCTGGGCGCGCGTCACCTCGAGGGTCGCGGCCTCCGCGTCGAAGCGCGCGTCCAGGACGACCTGGTCGAGCCGGAGCGGCGTGTCGCCCACCTGCTCGCCCGCAAGCAACACGTCGCGCCCGTCGAGATGGGCGACCCACATGGTCTGACCGGCGGCGGGCGCGGTCAGCGCGCCGCTGAACGACATCTGGCCCGTGCGTCCGACAATGCGGGACGGCTCGATGACCACGGCCCGCTTCGCCGGATCCCAGGCGAGATCGAGCTTCAGGTCGTCGACGTCGATGCTGCGCGCCGCGCCGCCGGTAGCGCCGGGAAGAGCGATCGAGAGGCTCCGGGCGCTGATCCGCCCGTCGCCCGCCGCAAGCCGCCCGTCTGGCCCGATACGGGCGCTGAGATGGCCCGACAGCCGCCCCGTCGCCGGCGGAGCGCCGGCCTTCTGGGCGAACGGCGCCGAGTACGGGGCGAGGGACACGTTCTCGAGCCCGAGGTCGATTACGCGCTCGTTCGTCGCGGCGTCAGGAGCGATGGTGACGGCGATGGTCCAGCGATCCTCGGGACGCGCGGAGGAGGTCGTCAGGGCGATCGCGCCGTGCTCCCCGCGGGAGAGCCGGAGCGCGACGTTGTCCTGCGTCATGACCGGCTGGCCGCCGCGCCCGATCAGCAGCGCCGCGCCGGTGACCTCGACCTCCTCCAGCGCCCCGACCGCGCCGCCTGGCCCAAGCAACCGGTCGAGGTCGGCCACACCGGCGAGGATGCGGTCCGGCAGGTCGGTCTGTTTCGAGGCCGCGCCCACCGTCTGCTCGAACTGCGCGTCGATTCGCGGGTTCGTGGCGTGGACCGAGCGCACCCGCACGTCGCCCCTCAGCAGCGCCAGTCCGTCGAGCCTGAGCTCCACCTTCGGGGCCGCCACGATCGTCGGGCCGCCCGCCGCCTTCGCGATCGTCAGGTCGACGAGCCGCAGTTCGACGCCGTCCGCGCCACGGTGCAGTTCAGCGTCGTCGATCGAAACCGCATACTCCGGGCCGAGCCGCGATTGGAGCGCGGCCGTCACCCGGGGAATGACCTGCGACGCGGGCAGCGGCAGATAGAGGATGGCGAGCCAGATCGCCGACAGCGCCGCCGCGACGCCGAACAGGCCGAAGGCGACGAGCCGCGCGGCGACGATGGCGAGCGCGCGGGCGCGTCGCGAGGGGCTGTCAATCTCGGTCATCAGGCGTGCGAGGTCTCCCAGGATGCGGCGCAGCTTGCGCGACGCCTTATCGGCGTACCTGCAACCGGCCGGGGGCTCAAGAGTCCGGACCGGTGACGATCCGAAACGGGCGCGTTACGTAGGCTGCGCGTTCCGCAACGAAGGAGACCTCCATGGCTGAAGCTCTCACGATCGGCGAGCCCGCTCCGCCCTTCGACCTGCCGGGCGCCGGCGGCGAATCGATCAGCCTCGCCGGGCTGAAGGGGCGCAAGGTGGTGCTCTATTTCTACCCTAAGGACGACACCAGCGGCTGCACCAAGGAGGCGATCGCCTTCAACGGCCTGCGGAAGGCCTTCGCGGAGGCCGGAACCGAAGTCATCGGCGTGTCGCCGGACAGCGTGGCCAGCCACGACAAGTTTCGGTCCAAATACGATCTCGCCTTCCCGCTCGCCGCGGATGAAGAGAAGGCGATGCTCGAGGCTTACGGGGTGTGGAAAGAAAAGAGCATGTACGGCCGAAAGTTCCTCGGCGTGGAGCGCACCACGGTGCTGATCGACGCCGACGGCCGCGTCGCGCGGGTGTGGCCGAAGGTCAAGGTCGACGGCCACGCGGACGAGGTGCTGAAGGCCGCGCAGGCGTTGTGAGGGCGGAAGACCGGGCGTTAGCCCGCGGTTAACCCTAACGCGAAACAGTCGGCGGGCCCGCAACCGAAAGGCCCCCGCATGACGACCGATCGCGCCCTCCCCTCGGGCGGAGACCTCATCGTCGTCGACTGCGGCCGCCGGTTCGCCATTCGCCTGCCCCGCTATGGGGCGGCGGCGGTCGCGGCAATGATCGCGCTGTCGTTCGGGTGGTCGGTCGGGACGGCGTACTACGTGGCGTTCCACGACGTCGTCGTCGCGGAGATCCGCGGCGGCGCGAAGGCGGCGGCGAGCGCCTACGAGGCGCAGATCGACGAGCTCAAGACGGAGCTCGAGCGCGTGCGGACCCGTCGTCTCGTGGAGAAGACCGGCTCGGAGCAGCGCCTGGGGGAACTCGCCCGCCGCCAGGAATCGCTCGAGCGCCGCCAGACGGTGCTCGCTGAACTCGCGGGCCCGGCCCTCGACCAGCCGGGCGCGCCGACGGCCTACGCCGCGAAGCCGACGCCGGTGAACGGCCTCGAAGACGGACGGCGGGGCCTCGTGGCGACCGATCCGACCGACCAGATCAGCCTGGGTCTCGACAAGCTTGAGGCGGGACAGGGCGCGGCGCTCGACGCCATCGAGACGCGGATCGGCGACAAGCGCCGCAAGCTTCAGAGAATTTACGACGGCCTCGCGCTGCCGAAGTCGAACGGACGAGGCGCCGAGGCCGGCCGAGGCGGCCCGTTCGAGCCCCTCCCCGCGCGAGCCCAGACCTTCGAGGCCCGCGCCGACCGGGTCGCGGCCCAACGCGCCGCGACCGCCGAACTCCGCGACCGCCTGGAGGACGCGCCGATCCGGACGCCGGCGCCGGGCGCGTCGATCAGCAGCGGCTTCGGCGCGCGCACCGACCCGTTCCTCGGCCAGCCCGCTTTCCACGCCGGACTCGATTTCGAAAGCGCCCAGGGCCGCCCGATCCGAGCGACGGCGCCGGGACGCGTCACGACGGCGGGCTACAGCGGCGGCTACGGGCTGATGGTGGAGATCGATCACGGCGGAGGGCTGACCACCCGCTTCGGCCACATGTCGTCCGCCGCCGTCCAGATCGGTCAGATCGTCAAGGCCGGGGCCGTTCTCGGGCACGTCGGCTCCACGGGCCGCTCGACCGGCCCGCACCTGCACTACGAGACCCGAATCGACGGCGAGGCGGTCGACCCGCTGCGCTTCCTGCGCGCAGGCGCGGCCTACGCCGCGACCCTGTCGGACTGAGAGACTATTGAATCTGGCTGTTGGAGCGCAGTGCGTGCTTCGAGACGCATCCTTCGGATGGCTCCTAGGCATGAGGTAGGTCCGTGGGTCGACAGATTAAACGGTCATTACGCCGAGGAGCCCGCCTCTTCGCGGCCGCCTCGAAGCACGCGTGACGTCCCCCCGAACCCAATTTTCGGCAAGGCTCGAAGACATTGCGTTCTGTTCGCGGCGCCCCAGCGTCGTTCGAGCGAAGCCCCCGAATCCATCCGCCCGCCGGTTCAGCATGATATCGAGCGGCGGGGTGATAGGCCCAGGGACAAGCCCGGGGCGACGGCGGAGCGCGGAACGCAAGTCGCGTTGACCTGACGCGAAACCACGTCCGCCGCGGCCGGTACGGCCCGTTGCACCGAGCCGTACGATCGTCAGTCGACGTCCTCGACGCCCTCCGGCGCGCCGCCGTAGGCGCGCTGGGCGAGGGTCGCCTCCATGAAGTCGTCGAGCTTTCCGTCCAGCACGTCCTGCGGCGAGGTCGAGGTGTGGCCGGTCCGCAGGTCCTTCACCAGCTGGTAGGGCTGCAGCACATAGGAGCGGATCTGATGGCCCCAGCCGATGTCGGTCTTGGCCGCCTGGTCGGCCGCCGCCTGCTCTTCGCGGATCTTCAGCTCGCGCTCGTAGAGCTTGGCGCGCAGCATATCCCAGGCGGTCGCCCGGTTCTTGTGCTGCGAGCGGTCGCCCTGGCTCACCACCATGATGCCGGTCGGATTGTGCACGAGGCGCACCGCCGACTCGGTCTTATTGACGTGCTGGCCGCCGGCGCCGCCGGAGCGCATCACGTCGGTGCGGACGTCGCTCTCGTTGATCTCGATTTTGATCGAGTCGTCGATCACCGGGTAGACCATGATCGACGCGAAGCTGGTCTGGCGCCGCGCGTTCGAATCGAACGGCGAAATCCGCACCAGCCGGTGCACGCCGGCCTCGGTCTTCAGCCAGCCGTAGGCGTTGTGGCCCTTGATCTGCAGCGTGGCGGACTTGATGCCCGCCTGCTCGCCGTTCTGGTGGTCGACCACGTCGATCTTGAAGCCGCGGCGCTCCGCCCAGCGGGTGTACATCCGCAGCAGCATCTCGGCCCAGTCCTGGCTCTCGGTGCCGCCTGCGCCGGGATGGACTTCCAAGAACGTGTCAAAGCCGTCGGCCTCGCCTGAGATCAGCGACTCGAGCTGGCGGCGGGCCGCCTCGTCCTTGAGGCCGCGAAGCGCCCGCTCGGCGTCGTCGACGACGGACTGGTCGCTCTCCATCTCGCCAAGCTCGATGAGCTCGAGATTGTCCTTCATCTCGCTCTCGATCCGCTGCACGCCGCTCATGGCGTCGTCGATCGAGGTGCGTTCGCGCATGATCTTCTGCGCCCGCTCCGGGTCCTCCCAGAGCGTCGGGTCTTCGGCGATGTCGTTCAGTTCTTCGAGGCGGGCCTTGGCTGCATCCCAGTCAAAGATGCCTCCTCAGCAGCCCGACCGACTGCTCGATGTCCTGAACGAGGGTCTCGATTTCGGCGCGCATGGCCTCTGAGCTCTCGTGTGTGGGTTGGGGACGCGACTGTTAGCGGCCCTGTCCCACGCTGTAAACGGCGCCGGAGCGCCTTATGTGGGCTGCCGAGGCGCACGCCGCGCCGTCAGGAGAAGACCGCATGAGCAAACTCGTCGTGATGTACCCGAAGCCGGCCGATCCTGTTCAGTTCGACAGCCATTTCCGCAGCGTGCATATGCCGCTCGTGCAGAAGATGCCTGGGCTGAAGAGCTTCAGCTTCGGCCCGGCCACCGCGCTCGACGGCTCCGACGGCGCGTTTTTCTGGATGTTCGTCGGCACGTTCGACAGCCTCGAGGCGATCCACGCCGCGCTGGGCTCGCCTGAAGGCCAGGCCGCGGTCGCCGACATCCCGAACTACTCTCCCGAAGGGCCGACGATCCTGCACCTCGACTCGACCGAAGGCTGACGCTCAGGCCGCGACGCGTCCCTCGGCGCGCGCGGCCTCGAACACCTCGCGCGCGGCGTCGGCGTTCATCGCGGCGATCCCGAGGCCGACGATCAGGTCTGGCCAGGGCGACGACGTCGCTGCGGTCGCGAGCCCGGCGCAAATGATCGCGACATTGGCGAACGCGTCGTTGCGGGCGGAGAGGAAGGCGGCCTTGGTCAGGCTGCCCTGCGCCGTCCGAAACCGCGCGAGCAACAGGGCGCAGGCCGTGTTGACAGCGAGCGCGCCGGCGCCGACCAGCGTCAGCGCGCGTGCCGAGGGCGCGACCGGCGCGCCGAAGTTGCTCCATGCGGTCCACAGTGTGGCGAGCCCGGGGATGAGCAGGATCGCTGCCAGCGCCATGCCGAGGCGCGACCGCGCCCGCGCCGACCAACCCAGCGCCAGCAGGATCAAGAGATTGACTGACGCGTCCTCGAGGAAGTCGACGCTGTCGGCGAACAGCGCGACTGAGCCAATCGCGGTCGCGACCGCGAACTCAACGCCGAAGTAGCCAAGGTTGAGCGCCGCCACGAGGCCGACCGCGCGGCACAGGCCGCCGTCGGCCGCGAGTTCGGCCAGTTCAGTCTCGTCGCTCAACCCAGCGCGCCCTGTTCTTCGCCGTCGTTCTGCGGCTCAGTACAGCCCGCCGGTGCCCGAGCGCACGGCGCGGTCGGCTTCCGGCGTGACGGTCTGCGGACGGCCGCCCTGATCGGCCGAGCCGATGATCGAGTAGCTGTCCGGCGGCGCCGTGCCGGGCTTGAAGGCTTCGAGGATGACCTTCGAGTCCCCCCCGGACGCCCGCATGCCGTTGGACGGGTTGATGCGGATCAGCTTGATGCCCGGGGGCACCCGGAACGGGGTCGCGGCCTTGTCGGCCAGCGCGCTCTTCATGAACTCGGTGAACACGGGAGCGGCCAGTTCGCCGCCGGTTTCGCCCTCGCCCATGGAGCGCGGCTTGTCGTAGCCGAGGTAGACGCCGACCGCGAGGTCGGGCGAGAAGCCGACGAACCAGGCGTCGCGGTAGTCGTTCGTAGTACCGGTCTTGCCGGCGATCGGCCGGCCGACCGCCTTCACGCCGGTGGCCGTTCCGCGCAGCACGACGCCTTCGAGCATCGAGGTGATCTGGTAGGCCGTCATCGGGTCGAGCACCTGCTCCCGACGGTCGACGAGCTTTGGTTCGTCCTGGTTCGCCCAGCCGCCGGCGTTGCAGCCCAGGCACTCGCGGTCGTCGTGGCGGTAGACGGTCTTGCCGGTGCGGTCCTGGATGCGGTCGATCACCGTCGGCGTGATGCGCTTGCCGCCGTTCGCGAACATCGAATAGGCCGCCGTCATCCGCAGCACGGTCGTCTCGCCGGCGCCCAGCGCCATCGAGAGGTAGGGCGGCAGATCGTCCATCACGCCGAAACGCTTGGCGTATTCCGAGATCAGCGGCATGCCCATGTCCTGCGACAGCCGCACCGTCATTACGTTGCGCGACTTCTCGATTCCGAATCGCAGGGTCTGCGGGCCATAGAACTTCTTGGCGTAGTTCTCGGGGCGCCAGATTCCGATGCCGGGGCCCTGGTCGATCTCGATCGGCGCGTCCATGACGACGGACGACGGGGTGTAGCCGTTGTCGAGGGCCGCGGCGTAGATGAACGGCTTGAACGAAGAGCCCGGCTGCCGCAGCGCCTGGGTGGCGCGGTTGAACTGGCTTTCGTCGTAGGAGAACCCGCCCGCGAGCGCGAGCACGCTGCCGGTGTAGGGGTCCATCGCAACGAGGCCGCCGGAGACCTCCGGAGGCTGCCGCAGGCGGTACTGCTCGGAGCCTTCCTTCAGCGGCTCGACATAGACCACGTCGCCCGGCTTCACGACCTGGGCGACCGTCTTCACGGCGCGGCCGCGTTCCGGCCCCTTCGCCCATTTCGCCCAGCGCACGCCTTCCAGCGGCAGCACGGCCGTGACGCGCTCATGCGTCACCGCGCCCGACTTCTCCCGGCCGGGCTGCAGCCCGATCGTCGCCTGGGTCGCGCCCGCGTCAAGCACGACCGCGAGCCGCCACGGCGCTACGTCGCCATAGGCCGGCACGTCGGCGAGCGCCACGCCCCAGTCGCCCTTCGGATCGATCTCGCGCAGCGGGCCGCGCCAGCCGCGCTGCTGGTCGTAGGCCACGAGGCCGTGGCTCAACGCCTGGCGGGCGAGCGCCTGAAGCTTGGGGTCGAGCGTCGTGCGGACCGACAGCCCGCCTTCGTAGAGGCCCTTCTCGCCGTACTTTTCATAGAGGACGCGGCGCACCTCCTCGGCGAAGTACTCGCTCGACGGCAGCTGCGAGCCCGTCGGGCGCGGGTTGACCTCAAGCGGCTCCTTCTTGGCGAGCGCCGCCTCCTCGACGGAGGCGTAGCCGTTCTCGGCCATGCGATCGATCACCCAGTTCCGCCGCTCGATGGCGCGGTCCGGATAACGGAACGGATGGTAGTTGTTGGGCGCCTTCGGCAGCGCGGCGAGATAGCCGACCTCCGCCAGCGTCAGCTCGGTGACCGCCTTGTCGAAATAGACGAGCGACGCCGCGCCGACGCCGTAGGCGCCCATGCCGAAATAGATCTCGTTGAGGTAGAGCTCGAGGATGCGGTCCTTGGAGTAGGTCTGCTCGATCCGGAGCGAGAGCAGCGCCTCCTTGAGCTTGCGCTCGTAGTTCTGCTGGTTCGTCAGCAGGAAGTTCTTCGCCACCTGTTGGGTGATGGTCGACGCGCCCTGCGGGCGACGGTCGGCGTTCTGCAGGTTCGAGAGCGCGGCGCGGGCGATGCCGGTGAAGTCCAGCCCGCCATGCTCGTAGAAGTTCTTGTCCTCGGCCGACACGAAGGCGTTGATCACGCGCTTCGGCACCGCCTGGATCGGCAGGAACAGCCGCCGCTCCTTGGCGTATTCCGCGATCAGCCGGCCGTCGTTGGCGTGGAGCCGCGTCATGATTGGCGGCTCGTAGTTCGCCAACTGCTCGTAGTCGGGGAGTTCGCGCGAGTATTTCCACACGACCACGCCGACCGCGGCCGCGCCGATCACGGCGACGATCGCTCCGGTGGCGAACAGAAAACCCAAGAACCGCACAAGCAGGCGCATGTCACCTCGTTCCGTGTCGACGGCCTTGAACGCGAACGAACGACGCGACGTGGCGCGGGTGCGGTCCGAACAGCGGCCTGAGCGGTACTGGACGGCCCCCCGCCCGGCTCGCGCTTATCAGATACCCGGATCGCGGCGCTTTGTGGAGATTGTACGGCGCATCCGCCCTGCGCTCAATTCACCCGGCCGGGTGTGCTTCCCGCGATACGGGTCTCGAAGTAGCGATCGATGGCGGTCGAGATCGCGTCGGTGGCCTGGTCACGCCAGGCGTCGGACATCAGCAGCTTGGCGTCCTCCTTGCTCGATAGGTATCCAAGTTCGAGCAGAACGGAGGGCACGTCGGGGGCCTTCAGCACCCGAAATCCGGCGGAACGCAGGGGATTCTTGTTCAGCTTCGCGGCCTGCTTGAGGTCGCGCACGAGCATCTTCGCGAACTGGGCGGTGAAGCTGGTGGTCTCGCGGCGCGTCAGGTCGAACAGGATCCCCGCGACCTCCTCGGGCTCGTCCGACAGGTCGACGCCGGCGATGAGGTCGGCCTTGTTCTCCTTGTCCGCGAGCCGCTCCGCTTCCTTGTCGGAGGCCTTGGAGGACAGCGTGTAGATCGTCGCGCCCCGGACGCCGAACGGGTCGGTCAGGGTGTCGGCGTGAATCGAGATCATCAGCGCCGCCGCGTTGTCGCGGGCGACCTTCACGCGGCCCGGCAGCGAGATGAAGGTGTCGTCGTCGCGGGTCAGCACGGCCTTCCTGCGGCCGGACGCCTCGATCTTGGCTTTGAGCTGCTTCGCAAAGGCGAGGACGATGTCTTTCTCGCTGGCGCCGTCGGGGCCGGCCGCGCCGGGATCGACGCCGCCATGGCCGGGATCGATCACCACCACGGGCAGGTCGGTCTTCTCGGCCAGTTTCGTCTGGGCCGGCGTCGCGCCGGTGGTTTCCGGCCCGTGCGCGGCGACGGATTGCAGGAAGGTCTTGCGGTCGCTCGGCGTCAGGTCGAGCACGATGCGGGCCGGCTGACCATCGACCGCGTCGAGCACGAAGGCCTTGTCGATCGCGACCGGCCGCGTGACGTCCACCACGATGCGCGAGCGGCCGGGCGCGAACACGCCGAAACGATAGGCGCTGACGAGCCCCCGCCCCTGCCGACCAGCTATTTCCGGCAGGCGGAACGCCACCTCGGGCAGGTCGATGATCACCCGGTAGGGATCGGCCAGCGTGAAAGCCTTGATGGACGTCGACGCGGTCAGGTCGATCACCAGACGCGTGCGCTGCTCGTCGCCCGCGAGCCGTGAGTCCGTCGCGACAGGGCGCGGCGGCGTGTCTTCCGCCACGGCGGGGGCGGCCCACGCGACCAGCGTCAGCAGAACGACGGCGAGAAACGACGCGCGAATCATGGCGGTCCGAAACACCTGCTGAAACGAGGAAGCGCCCAACGCGTTCTAAGGATTTAAG
>Ga0256876_1000006_pt1 | contig 38343 bp, 35 predicted proteins | sample MC6MC0419MT_FD_186340 | JGI IMG/M metagenome (GOLD analysis project Ga0256876, IMG submission 186340) | Metatranscriptome of enriched soil aggregate microbial communities from Iowa State University, Ames, United States - MC6-MC0419-MT... | ecosystem: Environmental > Terrestrial > Soil >...
CGCCGGACCGCGCTCGCACCATGTTCTTCCGTCGCCTCGCCGCAGCCTTCGCCGCAGCCCTCGTCGTCTCGCCCGTGGCCGCGCAGGACGCGGCGCCGTCCTGCGAAGGGCGGGACCTCATCGCGAAGGCGCGGGCGGAGGACCCCAAGGCCTACGCCGCCTTCGAGACGGAGGCGCGCGCCGTGCCGAACGCCGAAGGCCTGCTGTGGCGGATCACGCCGAAGGCCGCGAACGTCGCGCCGTCCTACCTGTTCGGCACCATGCACACGACCGACGCCGATCTCGTCGCCCTCAGCGAGCCGGTGCGCGCCGCGCTGAAGGACGCCCGCACCGTCGCGGTCGAGATCGCCGACGCGAACGGCGCGGCGGCGCAGGCCGAGGTGGTGGCCTACGTCACCCGCAACGCCATCGATTTCTCGGGCAAGGGGCTCGAGGGTCTCGACGAGGCGCAGCGGAAGGAGGTCGGACGCCGGATCGCGGAGAATGGGCTGCCCGCATCGGTGGCGGGGTCGCTGAAGCCGTGGTTCCTCGGAATCACCCTCCAGGTTTCGGCCTGCGAGACCAAGCGCATGGCGCAGGGGCTGCCGACCATCGACGGCGCGGTCGAGCGGATCGGGCGGGACGGAGGCGCCAGGATCGTGGGTCTCGAGAGCATCACCGAACAGCTCGACGCCGTGTCGAAAATTCCGGACGAGACCGCCCGCCGCATGATCCGCGACACGGTCGCGACCCCCGAGGCGGGCGGCGACCTCCAGACCACCACGCTCGCGCTCTACCGGGCGCGGAAGGTCGGCTGGTATCTCGCCATGAAGGGCGGCCTGTTCGGCGCCGGCTTCGACGTCGAGGCCTATGCGGATTTCATGTCCGAGCTGGTCGACCGGCGCAACACCCTGATGGCCGAGCGTTCGAAAACCCTTATCGATGAGGGCGGAGCCTTGGTTGCGGTCGGCGCGCTGCATCTGCCCGGTCCGAAAGGGCTGGTCGAGCTCTACCGCCAGGCGGGATACGTTGTCGAAAAGGCGTGGTGACCGCGCTAGGTCTTCGCGCAGGCGTACGTCAGAGACGCCGAGAGGAGGGCACATGAGGATGGCGACGGGCCCGGACGGGCCGCGGGCGAGTCTTGGCGGGGTCCCATGAGGATCGATCGCCCGATGCACCCGCCGCGGGGCGAGCCTCCGGTCTGCCCAGGGCCGGCGCCCGCCCCCCACGCGGCGACGCGGTTCGATCCGCCGCCCGGGTCGGTCGATTGCCACGCTCATGTCATCGGTCTGCCGCCGGCCTATCCCTTTGTCGCGGAGCGCAGCTACACGCCGCCGGAGGCGACCCCCGCCGCCTATGTCAGGATGCTGGACGCCACCGGCATGACCTATGGCGTGCTTGTGCAGGTCAGCGCGCACGGGACCGACAACCGGTTGATGCTCCGCACGCTCGCCGCGAACCGGGAGCGCCTGCGCGGCGTCGCCGTGATCTCGCCGAAGACGTCCGAGCGCGACCTGGCGGCGCTAGCCGAGGCGGGCGTCGTGGGCTTGCGCCTCAACGTGCTGTTCGGCGGGGGCGTCGGATTCGACAAGCTCGAGACCTACGGCGCGATCGCCCGCGAGATGGGATGGCACCTCCAGTTCCTGCTGGACGCCGCGGACTTGCCGATCCTCGCGCCCCGCCTGAAAGCCCTGCCCGTGCCCTTCGTGGTGGACCATATGGGCCATATGCCGACGAGCCGCGGCCGGGACGACGCCGGCTTCCGCACGCTTGTCGGACTTGTCGCCGACGGCGCCTGGGTGAAGCTCTCGGGGGCCTACCGCATCAGCGTCGACGGACCGCCGTACCGCGACGTGGCGCCGTTCGCGCGGGCGCTGTTTCACGCCGCTCCGGAGCGCTGCCTCTGGGGCTCGGACTGGCCGCACGTCGCGCATTGGGCGCCGTCGCTTGACGTCGGACACTTGCTGGACGTGTTTGCGGACTGGGCCCCCACGCCGTTCGACCGCGCGCGTATCCTCGTGGAGAATCCAGCGCGGCTCTACAGCTTTCCCCCCGTGGCCGTCGCCCCCGCGCCTGGCGTCGCTCCCGCGCCTGGCGTCGCTCCCCGCGTCGATCCGTGAGCCGCCTCGCCGGTCAGTCGCTTTTCAGGCGGGTTGGGAGCGTCTCGAGGATCTCCTTTAGGCCGTCTTCGTTGACCGCAGCGGCGGCCTCCGCAGGCGTGAACCAGCGTCGGACGCGCTCCTCACGCTCGGGCCAGTCCTCGAGCTCCTCGGTCACCTTCAGCGCGAACACGCCGACCCGACAGGGGCGGTCGCGGCCGAATTCCATGACCTTAACGTACTCGAAGGCGCCGATTTCAGCTCCGCCATCGCCCCGCACGCCGGCTTCCTCGAAACCTTCGCGCAGCGCGGCTTTCAGCGGCGAGCCCTTTTTCATGGGCCACCCCTTGGGAATGATCCAGCGGCCGGTGTCGCGCGAGGTCACGAGCAGCACTTCCAGCCCGCCGTCGGGCAGGCTGCGGTAAGGCGCGACGCCGAACTGCTGGCGCGGCTTGTTCTTCTTTTTTGCAGCTTTCGGCATGCTGCTCATTTAAGACGCGCTCTTCGCAGGGGAACACCGGCGACGCCGCTTCGTTGAGCGATTGACGCGAAAGCTTGGGGGAACGTGCGATGCTGGGCTGGTTCCGGGCGCTGATGCCGAAAGAGGAGCGCTTCTTCGACCTGTTCGAGAGGCACTCGCAGACGCTCGTCAGCGCCGCGCGCGCGCTCGAAGGGCTGCTCGAGGGCGGCGACGGCGTGGCCGCCCGCGCGCGGGAAATCGCGGATTACGAGAATCAGGCCGACGAGGTGACGCGCGACGTGCTCCTCGCCGTGCGGCGCAGCTTCATCACGCCCTTCGATCGCGGCGACATCACCGACCTGATCCAGTCGATGGACGATGCGATCGACCAGATGCACCGGGTGGCGAAGACGGTGTTGCTGTACGAGCTGACCACGTTCGATCCGGTGATGCGCGAGATGGCGGCCTGCGTCGCCGAAGCGGCGCGGCTGACGGCCGAAGCGATCCCGCTGCTGAAGACGCCGAACGCGAACGCCGCCAGGCTGGGCGAGCTGACGGAACAGATCGTGGCGGTCGAAGGCCGTTCCGACGAACTTCACGACCAGGGCCTGAAAGCGTTGTTCAAAGGCGAGGGCCAAGCGAATCCCATGGCTTATATCATCGGAAGCGAAATCTACGGGCAGCTGGAAGACGTCGTCGATCGATTCGAGGACGTCGCCAACGAAATAAACGGCATCGTCGTCGAGAACGTGTGACAGCGCGATGGCGGATGCGGCGCTCGCGTTTCCTCTTCTGGTCGGACTGATCGCCGTCGCGCTGCTGTTCGACTTCCTGAACGGCCTGCACGACGCCGCGAACTCCATCGCGACCATTGTCTCCACCCGGGTGCTCAGGCCGAGCTTCGCCGTGCTGTGGGCGGCGTTCTTCAACTTCATCGCCTTCCTGTTCTTCGGCCTGCACGTGGCGCAGACCATCGGCGTCGGGATCGTCGACGCGCAGATCATCGACCCGACGGTGATCTTCGCGGCGCTGATCGGCGCGATCGTCTGGAACGTCGCCACCTGGATCCTCGGCATCCCCTCCAGCAGCTCCCACGCCTTGATCGGCGGGCTGGTCGGCGGCGCGACCGCCAAGGGCGGCTTTGGGGTCGTGGTGCTCGGCGGACTGGGCAAGACGGTCGCCGCGATCGTGCTGTCGCCGCTGGTCGGCTTCCTGCTCGCGCTGGTTCTCGTGCTCACGGTGTCCTGGGCGTTCGTGCGGTTCACGCCCTTTGCGGTCGACCGCACCTTCCGCATCGCCCAGTTCGCCTCCGCCTCGCTCTACTCGCTCGGCCATGGCGGCAACGACGCGCAGAAGACCATGGGCATCATCGCGGTGCTGCTCTACTCGCAGGGCATGCTCGGCGGCGCGTTCCACGTCCCGCTCTGGGTCGTGCTCTCGTGCCAGGCGGCGATGGCGCTGGGCACGCTGTGCGGCGGCTGGCGCATCGTCCACACCATGGGATCCAAGATCACCCGCCTGAACCCCATGCAGGGCTTCTGCGCCGAGACCGGCGGAGCGATCACGCTGTTCATGGCGACATGGCTCGGCGTGCCGGTCTCGACCACGCACACCATCACCGGCGCGATCGTGGGCGTCGGCGCCGCACGGCGGACGACCGCCGTTCGCTGGAACGTCGCGAGCGACATCGTGATCGCGTGGGTGCTCACGCTGCCGGCGGCAGCGGTGATCGGATTCGCGACCTACAAGATGATGGCGTGGCTTTTCGGCTGACGCCGCGTCTCAGCCGAAAACGGTCGGCGACGCGAGGGTGATCGCCTCGAGTTCCGCGAGGCGGGTCAGCCGATCCACGGCGACTTGGCCGCCGTCGTTCGACATCACCACGATCTCGCTGAGCCCGGCGGCTTCCTTTTCGCGCGTGAGGGCGAGCGCCTCCGTGGCGCTGCGCGCAAAGGCGATCGTCGAACGACCATCTTGAGTGACGAGTACGTTGTAGGGCATGGCGTCCTCCCGGACATTTTCCGCCATGCTACGCATCTTTACCTAGGTCGTGCTGCGTCAATTGACGTAGTCGCAAAGGATTGAAGCGGCAGCTCCCGCTGCATCTCAATCCCGATAGACGTCGCGGCGCGTGGGCGGCAGGTCGACCGCGCCGCTTTTCTGCCGGGCGGAGGCCAGCGTCTGGCACACGCCGATCGAGCCGCGCGCGAAGGCGAGCGAAACGCCGGCCAGATAGGCGATCCACATCCGAGTGCGCACCTCGCCGACCTCGGCGATGGCCGCGGCGCGGTTCACTTGCAGCCGACGGCACCAGAGCGCCGTGGTGCGGGCGTAATGCCGGCGCAGCGCCTCGACGTCCTGCGGCTCCAGACCGGCCCGCTCCATCCCCGCGAGCGTCGAACCGATGTGGTCGAGCTCGGCGCCCGGGAAGATGTGGCGCAGGATGGCCTTGGCCTCGGGCCGCAGCTTGCGGTCGTCGCCGGGCTTGGCGCGCCGGGTGATGGCGTGGTGAAGGTAGAGCCCGCCCGGCCGCAGCAGCTTGCGGATCCCCCGGTAATAGGCGTCGGCGTTTTTCAGGCCGACGTGCTCGAACATGCCGACGGACGCGATCTTGTCGAAAGCCCCCGCGACCATCGTCCAGTCCGCAAGAGCGACGGTGACCCGGCCCTGCAGGCCGCGCGCGCGAATCTCCTCCTGCGCGCCGGCCAACTGCTCCTTGGACAGCGTCACGCCATGGGCGGTGACGCCGTAGACTTCCGCCGCGTGGCAGATCAGGGCGCCCCAGCCGCAGCCCACGTCCAGGAAGGTTTCGCCCGGCCGCAGCCGCAGCTTGCGGCACACCAGATCGATCTTCGCCCTCTGGGCCGCGTCCAGATCCTGCTCCCAGTCCTCGAAATAGGCGCAGGAGTAGATCAGCTTCTCGTCCAGAAACAGCCGGTAGAAGGCGTTAGAGACGTCGTAGTGGTGCGCGATGTTCTTCTGGTTGTTTTCGGGGTCGCCGGACTTCCCCGGCGCGGCGCCGGGCTGGCCCTCCCACGGCAGCTTCGTCTGGCCGGCCGGCACCTTGAGGAAGGCCGCCGCCCCGCGCGCGAGCTTCAGCGGCCCTACCGCGCGCAGCAGGTCGCGGCCGCGCACGGAAGGGCGGCGCTCGGCGAGATCGAACAGGTCGCCGTGCTCGAGATCGATGCGGCCGAGCGCGTGCAGGCGCACCAGCGTGTCGAGCTTTGGCGACTTCGACAGCGCGGCGAGGGTGCCCTCGTCGCCGAACTTCACCACCAGCTGATCAGGGCCCGCGTTCGCAGGAACGGTCGAGCCGTCCCACAACCTGAGCGCCAGATGAGGCCCGAGCAGGGGCGCCACCGACGCGGCGATGTCGCGCGCGAGCGCCAAGCGTCGTTCAGCGGCGGTCATCGACCCGGCTCTCCTCGCGATCCGCCGTGCGTCCCCGATCGCAAGGCGTGTCCCGCACGCCGTGTGCGACGGACGACGCGCCGGGTCAAGCGCAAGCGCGCTTCAGCGGCAGACGTCATACGGGCCAAGGTCGAAGTGGAAATGGTCGCGGTGGGCGGCGTTGTAGTCGGGCGACAGCACGCCGGCGAACAGGCCGCAGGCGCCGTCGCGGACCTCGCGCAGGAAGGCGCCGCGCGCCCCGCCGTCGCTCCAGTCGCCAAGCACGCTGATCGTGCGGCCGTCGGCGAGACGGAAGGCCGCGACGTCGAGCGCGTTGGCGGTGGCGTGCTGCGAGCGGCGGCCCGTGGTCCGGCCGTAGACGTTGCGGCAGGAGTAGCTGCCGAAGTGATGGATCTCGACGAGCTTCGCTCCAAGATGCTTGAGCGCCGCCGGCTCGACCACGCTCTGCTCCCAGGCCGCCACCGCCGCGGCGAGGGCGCAGCGCATCGCCGGCGGAGCGTCGAGCGCGATCGAGGCCGCTGTCGGAACCACGCCGTCGACATAGCCGCAGCCTCCGACGAGCGGCCGCGGGGACGCAGCGCGGACCTCGATTTCGGAGCGCGCCAGCACCCGGCGGCACAGATCGGGCGAGGCGGCGAGCGCGCGGATGCGCCACTGGGTGAACGCGCCCGGCGGGTCGCGCAGGTCGAGCGGCCAATAGCGATCGAGATCGGACGCGACGATCGCCGCCGTCACGCCGACTACCATGCCGACGCCCAGCAGTCCGCGGGCGACGAGGCGGCCGAGGATCGGCCGGCTTCGCGGACGAGGCGGAGGTGGGAGCGGTTCGCCCGCCGATTCCGGGGCGGGCGGTCGTTCAGAAATCGCTCGCGAGCCCCTTGCTCTCCCAGTCGCCGTAGCGCACGGGCTCCGGGCCCTTGCGGCCATTCAGCTCCCTGGCCTTCGCAAGTTCGGCCGCTTGGCGCTCGTAATCGGCGCGGCGGGCCTCGGCCTCGGCCAACGCGCGGCCGGCGGCCTCGCTCAACGCCTTGCGCGGCTCCTCGGCCATGGCCTGCTCCCTCCGTTGATCCGATCGTGACCCGGCGACGCATTGGCGCGAACCGGGGATGCTCCCCACATATAAGCCGCTTGCGCGCCCGCGCGAGCGTTCACGACCCCTAGTGGAGACCCGACCCGCATGAACTACTTCCGCACGGCCCTTCTGCTGGCAGGCATGACCGCGCTGTTCATGGGAGTGGGCTTCCTGATCGGCGGCAAAGGCGGCTTGATGATCGCCTTCGTCGTGGCGCTCGCCATGAACGCCTGGAGCTACTGGAACTCCGACAAGGCCGTCCTGCGCATGCACAACGCGCAGGAGGTGGACGCCCGCTCCGCTCCCGAATTCTACGGCATGGTGCAGGAGCTCGCGGCCCGCGCCCAGCTGCCGATGCCGCGCGTCTACATCATCGACGAGCCGCAGCCGAACGCCTTCGCGACCGGCCGCAACCCGGAGAACGCGGCGGTGGCCGCCACCACGGGCCTGCTGCACGCGCTCAGCCGCGAGGAGGTGGCGGGGGTGATGGCGCACGAGCTGGCGCATGTGAAGAACCACGATACGCTGATCATGACGATCACGGCGACCATCGCCGGCGCGATCTCGATGCTGGCGAACTTCGGATTTCTGTTCTCCGGCAACCGCGAGAACAACGGTTCGCCCTTCGGCGTGATAGGGTCGATCGCGATGATGATTCTTGCCCCTATCGCCGCGATGATCGTTCAGATGGCGATCAGCCGCACCCGTGAGTATCAGGCCGACAGGCTCGGCGCCGAGATCTGCGGCCGGCCCGACTGGCTGGCCTCCGCCCTCGGCAAGATCGCCGGCGGCGCCGCCCGCATCGAGAACGACGCGGCCGAGCGCAACCCGGCGACCGCGCACATGTTCATCATCAACCCGCTCTCGGGCCATCGGATGGACAATCTGTTCTCGACCCACCCGGCGACCGAGAATCGCATCGCCGCCTTGATGGAGCTCGCCCGCGGCATGGGCGCGCGTCCGTCGGTCGCTCCGTCCGGGCAGGCTTCCGGCCCCTGGGGCGGATCGCAACCCCGAAGCGGCCCCTGGGGTTGACCCGTCCCCCCGCATTCCGAACCCCGACGCCGGGCCGCCGCTCGATGGGCGGCGCCCAGAGGCCGGCGCCCGAGCCGGTGGGCTTTGGCCCTCGCCGCGTCGCCGTTCGGCTGGTGGAGGGCGTGCTCTCTCGCTCGCGGCCGCTCGACGGCGCGCTCGAGGCGGAGCACGACCCGACTGGCTTCCGGGCGCTGGACGAGCGCGACCGCGCGCTCGCCCGCGCCATCGCGGGCTCCACCCTGCGACGGTTCGGCACCCTGCGCGCCCTGATCGCCGCGAAGCTCGAGAAGGGGTTGCCGAAGAAAGCCGGCCCGCTGGAGGCGATCCTCGCCACCGGCGCGGCCCAGGCTCTGTTCATGGACACGCCGGCGCACACCGCCGTCGACCTCGCCGTCGCCTGCGCGCGCGCCGATCCGGACGCCCGCCACTTCTCGGGCCTCGTCAACGCCGTGCTTCGCGGGATCGTCAGCGAAGGCGCGCCGGAGCCGAGGCCGGGAGCCGACCTGCCGGCATGGCTCTACGCCCGCTGGACGCGCGCCTATGGCGCGGAAGCCGCCGCGGCGATCGCGCTCCGGCTGAGCGTTGAGCCGGCGCTCGACCTCACCGTGAAATCGGATCCCGCCGGCTGGGCGGAAACGCTCGGCGGGGTCGCGCTGCCCACCGGCGGCGTGCGCTTGGCGCAGGGCGGCCGCGTGGCGCAGCTCGCTGGGTTCGACGACGGCGAGTGGTGGGTGCAGGACGCCGCCGCCGCGCTGCCCGCCCGGCTGTTCGGCGACCTCCAGGGCAAGCGCGCGATCGACCTCTGCGCGGCTCCCGGCGGCAAGACGGCCCAGCTCGCCGCGGCCGGCGCCGAAGTCGTCGCCGTCGACAAGTCCGCCGAGCGGCTGCGCCGCCTGAGCGACAATCTTTCGCGGCTGAAGCTGTCGGCCGAAGCCCAGGTCGGCGACGCCGCCAGCGTGTCGCTGGAGCCCGCCGACGCCGTGCTCTTGGACGCGCCGTGCAGCGCGACCGGCACCATCCGCCGGCATCCCGACGTCGCCTGGATGAAGCGGGAAAGCGACATCGCGACGCTCGCGAAGCTGCAGGCGCGGCTGCTCGACGCGGCGCTTCGGCTGGTGAAGCCGGGCGGCCTGCTGGTGTACTGCACCTGCTCTCTGGAGCCGGAAGAAGGCGAACATCAGATCGCGGCCTTCCTCGCCCGCGCGGCCGGCCGCGTCGCCATCGAGCCGGTGACCGAGGCCGAGCTGCCCGGCTACGGCGAGGCCGTGGGTTCGGACGGCTTCCTGCGCACGCTGCCGAGCCACCTCGCGGCGGACGACCCCCGGCTCGCCGGCCTCGACGGCTTCTTCGCCGCGCGGATGCGGGTGGGCTGACGCGTCCGCGAATCGCGACAAGCGCCTGCAGGTGTGCGACGACTCCTGAAATGAGGGGGAAACGGCGAAGGGCCCGCATGCCATGAGCATCGGGGCGCTCGAGGAGACCGCGCGGCTCATGCGCTTCGCCGTAAGCGAAGTCGCGCGCGGCGGCTGGCGGCGGATGACCGGACTCGCCGCCGCGCCGTTGCATGCGACGGGACGCGCGCCGGACAAGCTCGTCATCGCCCCTCAGGACCTGCGCACCTCCGATCCCACCCGGGCCGGCGAGATCTACGCCGGCGTGTTCGCCTTCGCGGGCAAGAGCGTGCCGGTCGAAGGAGCCTCGCCCTTCCGGGTTGAGCCGCCCTCGCCGGAATGGGCGGAGGCGCTGCACGGCTTCGGGTGGCTGCGCCACCTGCGCGCCGCCGACACCACGCTCGCACGGGCCAACGCCCGCGCGCTGGTCGAGGAGTGGATCGCGCTGGGCGGCGGCGGAGATCCGATCGCCCGCGCCCCCCACGTCACGGCGCGGCGCGTGATCTCTTGGCTCTGCCAGTCGCCGCTGATCCTCGACGGCGCTGACCGCGCCTTCTACCGCCGTTTCCTGCGGAGCCTCGCGCGCCAGACGCGAAGGCTGGGCCGCGCGCGCCGTCTCGCGCCCGACGGCCTGCCGCGGCTCAACGTGGCCTGCGCGCTGGCCTACGCCGGATTGTGCTTCGCCGGCGACGGGCGGTTGCTGAAATCGGCCTCCGCCGCGCTTGGCGAGGAGCTCGATCGTCAGATCCTGCCGGACGGCGGTCATGTCAGTCGGAACCCGAGCGTGCTGGTCGAGGCCATGCTCGACCTGCTGCCGCTGCGGCAGGCCTACGCCGCGCGCAACGCCCAACCGCCGCAGTCGCTTCTCAACGCGGTCGATCGCGCCATGCCGATGATCCGGTTCTTCCGGCACGGCGACGGGGCCTTCGCCCAGTTCAACGGCGCCGGGCCGACTCCGGCCGATCTGGTGGCGACGATCCTCGCCTATGACGACGCCCGCGGCCCTCTTCCGGAAGAGGCGCCTCATTCCGGCTATGCGCGTCTGCAGGGCGGGCCCACGGCCGTGCTTGTCGACGTGGGTTCGCCGCCGCCGCCCGGCGCGTCGCGCGACGCGCATGCCGGCGCGTTGTCGTTCGAGCTGTCCAGCGGCCCCGAGCAGATCGTGGTCAACTGCGGAGTCCCCCGCTTCGGCCGCGCGAGCTGGGGCGTCGCGCCGCGTGCGACCGCCGCCCATTCGACCCTCGTCGTCGCCGACACCTCGTCCTGCCGCTTCGCCAGCGCACGGTGCGCCGGGCTGCTGGGCCGGATCGTGGTCGCCGGACCGCGCGCTGTCGTCGCCCAACGCGAGCGGACGGGGGAGGGCGTGCGCGTCGCCGCGACGCACGACGGCTACGCCCGCCGCTTCGGGTTGATCCACGCGCGCACGCTGACGCTGGCCCTCGCGGGCGACCGCCTCGAGGGCGAAGACGCTCTGCGACCCGTCCACGCCGGGCTCGGACCGGACGATTCGCGCGTGGCGCTTCGGTTTCATCTCCATCCCGGCGTGCGGGCGAGCGTCACGCAGGACGGCCAGGGCGCCATGCTCGCGCTGCCAAGCGGCCGAGGCTGGTTGTTCGCGGCGCCTGGATTCGCCGTGGAGCTGGAGGAGAGCATCTATTTCGCGGGCGCCAACGGCCCGCGGCGAACCGAACAGATCGTCGTGCACGCGACGGTGCGCGGAGCGCCCCTGATCGGCTGGAGCTTCCGTCGTCTCGACGGCGACCTTGGGACGGAGCGTCGCTCCCGCGCGACGGGGCGCGACGACGGGCCGACGCTCATCTAAGGCGGCGTCGCTGCGCTACGCCATCCTACGTAGGGGCCGATCGTCGCGCTCCGACTTGCAAAGCTCCGCGGCGCGGAGCACGGACATGTCGTGTTGGGCACGGTGTAGAGCCGCTCGACGTCTCGGCCGCGCAGTCGCCCGTACTGTTCCTTTTTCCCCGTGGCCGAGGATCATTTCACTCGGCGGTGGATCGGCTTGGGATCCGCCGGAGCGCCAGGCCGTCAGGCGACGCGGGCGGCGGGGAAGGGGATCACAACGGAGGCCGCGTTCACCGCGCCCTCCCGAAAATCCTCGAGATGGCCGGATTCCACGACCTCGTCGATCGCCCGGCGCAGGTCGTCCGGGGAGTTGACGTCATGGCCGAGATCGGAGGCGATCGTGGCGGCGCTGCCGATCAGCGCGGCGAACACCACGCGCGGGTCCTCCCCGCAACGCTGAAGAGTACGGGCGAGGCGAAGGACTACGGCGTTCACGTCATCGTTCGACATTGGATCAGCGCCTCCGCGCCGCTACAGGCTCACTCCTTGCGAAAGAGCGAGCGCTACACTTGATCGTCAGACAAACTCAGGTCCGAATCATCGCTGCTTAACGTCAATACTCAGTTTGTATTGAAATGAGACTGGACTGTGGCTGGGTTGCGTCATTTCCCGCGATTCGTTCACGACATGCTGAATCCTTCCGGGTCCACGGTCGCCTGCAGGCGAGCCGCGGCGAGCCGCGCGAACGCGAGCGAGACGGCCTTGCGGCGCGCGCCCGCCAGCGGGAACCGCGGCGCTTCACGCAGGATGGCCGCGCCATAGCCGTCGGCGGCGATCAAGCCGACGTCCTCGGGGATAAGCGCCTGCGGAAAGTCCGCCCCCACGGCGAAGTAAAGCGCGTCGCAGAACGGCCGGTACTCCGGCCACTTGCGGTCGGCGCGAAAATCCTGCGGCCCGGATTTGATCTCGACAATGACGATTTCGCCCGTGCGGCCGAGCGCCATGACGTCGGCGCGCCGGCCGGAGCGGAGCGGCGTCTCGCGCAGGCAGCCGTAACCGGCCGCGACGAAGTGCCGGCACACGCCGCGCGCCAGCATGGCGGCTACTCCAGACAGCGACGACGACCGCGCAGCCTCGGCTACGACGTCGTCGAGCAACTCAGCCGCGGCTCCCGGGGACGTTGTGTTCTCCATACGTTCGATAATGGCACGAACCAGGAACGGCGCAAGAGTGAAGTTGCCCTGTTCGCAGACCGGTCGACGCGGGACGCGCGCCGGCTATGATGGCGGTCCCGGACCCGGAACAGGACGCAAGATCATGGCGGTGGGACAGGCGGAGGATCGGCGGCTCGCGCCGTTGCGAGAGCTCGAGCGCAAGGCTCTCTGGCTCGCGACGTGGACGATCCACAACGCCAACCATCTGCGTCCGTCGGACGGGCTGAAGGTCGGCGGCCATCAGGCGTCTTCCGCGTCGCTCGCGACGATCATGACCGCGCTCTACTTCGCCGCGTTGCGGCCCGAGGACCGGGTCGCGGTGAAGCCGCACGCGAGCCCGGTGTTCCACGCCATCCAATACCTGTTCGGAAACCAGACCCGCAAGAAGCTGGAGGCATTCCGCGCCTTCGGCGGCGCGCAGTCCTATCCCTCGCGGACCAAGGACGTGGACGACGTCGACTTCTCCACCGGCTCGGTCGGCCTCGGCGCCGCGGCCACGGTGTTCGCCTCGCTGACGCAGGACTACCTGCGCGCCAAGGGGCTGGGGACCGAGCGGCCGGAGGGGCGCATGATCGCGCTCGTGGGCGACGCGGAGCTCGACGAGGGCAACATCTTTGAGTGCCTGCTCGAGGGCTGGAAGCACGGGCTCCGGAACTGCTGGTGGATCATCGACTACAACCGTCAGAGCCTCGACGCGGTGGTGCGCGAGGGTCTGTACGAGCGCATCTCGGCGATGTTCGAAGGCCTCGGCTGGGACGTGGTCGTGCTGAAGTACGGGCGCCTGCTGGAGGAGGCTTTCGCGGAGCCCGGCGGGGGGAAACTCCGCGATTGGATCGACCGCTGTCCGAACCAGCTGTTCTCGGCGCTGTCCTTCCAGGGCGGCGCGGCGTGGCGCAAGCGGCTGCTGGACGAGATCGGCGACCAAGGCGCGGTCACGGCCCTCCTCGAGCGGCGCTCCGACGCCGAGCTCGCGGCGCTGATGACGAACCTTGCGGGCCACGACCTGCCGACGCTGCTGGAGGCCTTCGAGCGGATCGACCATGATCGACCGGTCTGCTTCCTCGCATACACCATCAAGGGCTACGGCCTGCCGCTCGCCGGCCACAAGGACAACCATTCCGGGCTGATGACGCCGGCTCAGATGGCGGCCTTCCGCCAGTCCATGGGCGTCCGCGAAGGCCGGGAGTGGGACCCGTTCGAGGGCCTGTCGCTTCCGCCCGACGAGCTGCAGGCTTTTGTCGAGAGCGTTCCCTTCGTGGCGAAGGGTCGCCGCCGCTACGAGGGCGGCAAGCTTCCGGTCCCCGCGAGGCTCGAGGCCGACATTCCGGCGGAGACCTCGACCCAGGCCGCCTTCGGCCGGCTGCTGGACGGGCTCGCGAAGGGCGGCGCCGCCCTCGCCGATCGTATCGTCACCACCTCGCCGGACGTGACGGTCTCCACCAACCTTGGGCCCTGGGTGAACCGTCGCGGCCTGTTCGCCCGCGAGAGCATGGCGGATCTGTTCCGCGAGGAGCGCATCGCTTCGGCGCAGAAGTGGGAGTTCGGGCCGAAGGGGCAGCATCTCGAGCTCGGCATCGCCGAGATGAACCTGTTTCTGGCGCTCGGCGCTTTGGGACTGTCGCACTCCCTGTTCGGCGAGCGGCTGATCCCGGTCGGCACGCTCTACGATCCCTTCATCGCCCGCGGCCTCGATGCCCTGATCTACGCCTGCTACCAGGACGCCCGCTTCATTCTGGCCGCGACGCCCTCGGGGGTGACGCTCGCGCCGGAGGGCGGCGCGCACCAGTCGATCGCGACCCCGCTGATTGGCCTCGCGCAGGACGGGCTCGCAAGCTTCGAGCCGGCCTACGCCGACGAACTCGCCGCGATCCTCGCCTTCGCCTTTGACTACGTGCAGCGCGACGGCAAGTCCGGCGTGGCGGACTGGGAGCGCGAGGAGACCGGCGGCTCGGTGTACCTCCGGCTCTCCACCCGCATGCTGGAGCAGCCGCAGCGCGTGATGACGCCGGAGCTTGCGGGCGAGATCGTCGACGGCGCCTACTGGTGGCGCGAGCCCGGCCCGAACTGCGAGGTGGTGATCGCCTACCAGGGCGTGGTCGCGAAGGAGGCGATCGAGGCCGTGGGGCTGATCGCCGGCGATCGCCGCGACGTCGGCCTGCTGGCCGTCACCTCGGCCGACCGGCTGATGGCGGGCTGGACGGCCGCCCAGCGCGCCCGTGAACGCGGGGTCGCGCACGCGTCGTCGTTGGCGGAGAGGTTGCTTGGCCGACTGCCGCGCCATTGCGCGCTCGTCACGGTGATCGACGGCCACCCTGCGACGCTCGGCTGGCTCGGGTCGGTCTGCGGCCATCGGGTGCGGGCGCTTGGCGTCGAGCACTTCGGCCAGACCGGAACCATCGCCGACCTCTACCGGCACTTCGGCATCGACGCGCAGGGCCTCGTCCGGGCGGCGGAGGGTCTGGCGCCCGGACGGCCCCTGCGGCATCTGACGGCCCTGGGTTGAGGTCGCCGCTTAGGCCGTCAGGGCACCACGACGACCTTGCCGCCCACGCGGACGCGCTCGTAGAGGTCGACGATGTCCTCGTTGCGCATGCGGATGCAGCCGTAGGACGCGTAGGTGCCGATCGACTTCGGGCGGTTGGTGCCGTGGATCGCGTACTGGTCGCGGTCGAGCAGGAGCGCGCGTGGGCCCATGGGGTTCTTGGGGCTGCCGCCGGGGATCACGTCCGGCAGGTTCGGCTTGTCGCGGCGAACGTCCTCCGGCGGGGACCACGCCGGCTGGACGTATTTGCCCTTGATCCATGCGGACCCGAACCACTGCTTGCCGGGCTTGCCGACGGCGACCCGGTAACGCATCGCCCGGCCGTCGCCGCCGACGAGGTAGAGCGCGCGCTCGGCGTTGCGGACCACGATGGTGCCGGCGCTGTAGGCGTCGCTGTCGAATGGCACGATCTCGCGCGCGCCCGCCTCCGGATGGGAGCCGGCGATCGCCAGCGCAAACGCCCCCAGAGCGACCCACCACCTCTTCGCCATGAAACGCACCTTCGCGACCCGATCAACTTGAAGACGACTGCACTGTCATGCCGCGCGTCTGGTTCACGCCCGCCTAACAACGTGTAGCGGGCGCCCGAGGTTGCACAACGGCCGCGTTCACGGTCGCTATAGTTGTCTAATGCTTAATAAGGATTATGTTCCTTGATTTAGACATAAATGGACCGATTAATGGGACCATGATCCGATCCTGGTCTTTCATCAGTCGTCGTCGTTTTGCGGATGTGTTCGCCGGGGCCGCCTTCGGCGCGGTCGTGACGGCGGCGGGCCTGCCGATCGCTCAGGAGATCGCACCGCCGCTCGTACCGCCGTCGCAGACCGCGGCGCTTCCCGGGCTGCGCGCCACGGCGCTCGATGTGGTGGACGGGGACACCTTCGAGGCTCGGGTGCACGCATTTCCGGGCCAGGAGATCGTTGCGCGGGTGCGGATCGAGGGCGTCGACACGCCCGAGCAACGCGGCCGCTGCGCGGTCGAGATCGCCTCGGCGAAGGCCGCCCGCGCGGCGTTGGCGAATCTCCTGCGCAACCGCCCGCTGACGCTCACAGGCGTGCGCGGCGACAAGTATTTCGGTCGCGTGGTCGCGCGCGTGACGGCGTCCGGCGTGGGCGACGTAGCCGAGGCCCTGATCAGGGCCGGCCATGGCCGGCCTTACGCCGGCGGCCGCCGCGCGGGCTGGTGCTGAGGGCGGCGTGGAGGAGCGTCACCCCGGCCGGAGCGCCGCGGAGAGCCGGGATCGCCACCCTGATCCGCGCGGCATCCTGAAGACGATCCCGGATCGGCCTTCGGCCGTCCGGGATGACGCCGTTCGTCGGAGGTTCGGCGCTTACGCCGCCTGGCTCTTCGCCTTGTTCTGGCGGTGGTCGATCAGGTCGTCGACCACGCCGGGGTCGGCCAGCGTCGAGGTGTCGCCCAGCGCGCCGAAGTCGTCCTCGGCGATCTTGCGCAGGATGCGGCGCATGATCTTGCCGGAGCGGGTCTTGGGCAGGCCGGGCGCGAACTGGATCAGGTCCGGCGCGGCGATCGGGCCGATGTCCTTGCGGACCCACGCGACCAGCTCCTTGCGGAGCGCGTCGTCGCCCTCGACGCCGCTGTTGAGCGTCACGTAGGCGTAGATGCCCTGACCCTTGATGTCGTGCGGGAAGCCCACGACCGCGGCCTCGGCCACCTTCTCGTGCGCCACCAGCGAGCTCTCGACTTCGGCCGTGCCCATGCGGTGGCCGGAGACGTTGATGACGTCATCGACGCGCCCCGTGATCCAGTAGTAGCCGTCGGCGTCGCGCCGGCAACCGTCGCCGGTGAAGTACTTGTTGGGATAGGTCGAGAAGTAGGTGTCCTCGAACCGCTTGTGGTCGCCGTAGACCGTGCGCATCTGGCCAGGCCAGGAGTCCGCGATCACGAGGTTGCCCTCGGCCGCGCCCTCCAGCACCTTGCCTTCGGCGTCGACCAGCTCCGGCTTCACGCCGAAGAACGGCTTGGTGGCGGAGCCCGGCTTCAGGTCGGTCGCCCCGGGCAGCGGCGTGATCAGGATGCCGCCGGTCTCGGTCTGCCACCAGGTGTCCACGATCGGGCAGCGGCTGTCGCCGACGACCCGGTAGTACCATTCCCAGGCTTCCGGGTTGATCGGCTCGCCGACGGAGCCGAGCAGGCGGAGCGAGGCCCGCGAGGTCTTCTTCACCGGCTCCTCGCCGCCGCCCATCAGGGCGCGGATCGCCGTCGGCGCGGTGTAGAAGATGTTGACCTTGTGCTTGTCGACCACCTCCCAGAACCGGGACGTGGAGGGATAGTTCGGCACGCCCTCGAACATCAGCGTGGTCGCGCCGTTCGCGAGCGGGCCATAGACGATGTAGGAGTGGCCCGTCACCCAGCCGACGTCCGCCGTGCACCAGTACACGTCGCCGTCGTGGTAGTCGAAGATCAGCTGGTGCGTGTAGGACGCGTAGACGAGATAGCCGCCGGTGGTGTGCAGCACGCCTTTCGGCTGGCCGGTGGAGCCGGAGGTGTAGAGGATGAACAGCGGGTCCTCCGCGTTCATCGCCTCCGGCTCGTGCTCGGGCGAAGCCTCCGCGACGGCGTCCTCGTAGCGGACGTCGCGGCCTTCGGTCCAGGCCACGTCGGCGCCGGTGCGGGTGACGACGAAGACGGTGTCGACGCTCCCGACCTTGGCGATCGCCGCGTCGGTGTTCGCCTTCAGCGGCACCTTGCGGCCGCCGCGCAGGCCCTCGTCGGCGGTGATGACGACCTTCGAGGCGCAGCCCTCGATGCGGCTCGCCAGGCTGTCCGGAGAGAACCCGCCGAACACGATCGAATGCACCGCGCCGATGCGCGCGCAGGCGAGCATGGCGTAGGCCGCCTCGGGAATCATCGGCAGGTAGATCGTGACCCGGTCGCCTTTCGCGACGCCCCGGTCCTTCAGCGCGTTGGCGAAGCGGCAGACCTGCTCGTGGAGCTGGCGGTAGGTGATCGCCTTGGAGTCCTTCGGGTCGTCGCCTTCCCAGAGGATCGCGACCTGGTCGCCGCGGGTTTCGAGATGGCGGTCGACGCAGTTGGCGGCGACGTTGAGCGCGCCGTCCTCGTACCATTTGATGGAAACGTTGCCGGGCGCGTAGGAGACGTTCTTCACCTTGGTGAAGGGCGTGATCCAGTCGACGCGCTTGCCGACCTCGCCCCAGAAGCCGTCGGGATCCCGGATCGAGCGGGCGTAGTCCGCGTCGTACTTCGCGGCGTCCACATGGGCGCGTGTCGCCCACTCCTGGGGAACGGGGTGCAGTTTCTCGGACATGTCGCTCGCCTCCCGGGCGTCGGTTCCGCCCGCTCGTGACTGCGGCGGGCTTGGGTCTCGCGACACCTTATGCTGCGGCGCCGCGCGGCCTCAAGCGGTTGCGAGCTTGTACTTTGCGCGCAGACGGTGGGCGCCGGACCATGAGCTAGGCCAAGGCGTCGATGCGGCAAAGCTCGCGGCGCCGCTGGGAGTGGGCCTTGACGGAGAGTTGACGCAGCGCCTCAGCCCCGCAGGGTCGCGCCCGTGGCCTTAGCGACCTGGGCGACGATCCGGGCGGAGATCTCCTCGATCTCGGCGTCCGTCAGCGTTTTCTCGCGCGGCTGGAGCGTGACGGCGAGGCCGAGCGAGACCTTGCCCTCCGGCACGCCGGGTCCTTCGTAGCGGTCGAACAGGTCGACGCGGGTCACGAGCTTGCGTTCCGCAGCCTGCGCCGCGCGGATCAGCTCGCCTGCGGCCACGTCGCGGTCCACCACGAAGGCGAAGTCGCGGGAGAGCGGCTGGAAGGCCGAGCCCTCGAACGGCGGCTTAGCGCGCGTGGGCTTCGCCTTCGGCTGCGGCAGGGCGTCGAGGATCAGCTCGAAGCCGACCAGCGGGCCGGAGACGCCGAGCGCCGCCAGGGTGCGCGGGTGCAGCTCGCCGAAGGCGCCGAGCACGACCTTGGGGCCGAGCTGCAGCGCAGCCGAACGCCCGGGATGGAACCACGCCGGCGCGGACCCTTGCGCGATCTGGACGGCCGAAGGCTGCAGCCCGAGGTTCGCGAGCACGGCGAGCGCGTCGCCCTTGGCGTCGAAGGCGTCGACCCCGGCGGTCGTTTCGCCCCACTGGCGGCCGGCCCCGCGCGCCTTGGCGGTCCCGCGCCGGAGGCCGGTCGCGGCGATCTTCTGGTCCTCGGGGCGGTCGCCCCAGAACACCTGTCCGACCTCGAACAGGGCGACGTCGGACAGGCCGCGGTCGGCGTTGCGCTGGGCGGCGGCGATCAGCCCGGGGAGCAGGCTGGGGCGCATGTCGGAGAGGTCGGCGGCGATCGGGTTGGCGAGCGCAAGCTCGGGCTTCGATCCGCCGAAGCTGTCGGCCTGCGCCTTGGAGACGAAGGACCAGGTCACGGCCTCCACCATGCCGCGGGCCGCGAGCGTCCGACGCGCGATGCGGGCGCGGCGCTGCACGGGGCTGAGCTTCGCGCCGCCGACGCTGGCGCCAGCCGGCAGCGGCGTCGCCTGCACGCGGTCGAGGCCGATGATCCGCACCACCTCTTCGACGATGTCGGCCTTGCCCGACACGTCCGGGCGCCAACTCGGCACCGCGACCTTCAGCAGCTCGCCCTGGCCGGTGACCCAGAAACCCAGCCGGTGGAGCGGGACCTTGACCTCGGCCGGGGTGACGGCGAGCCCCGCGAGGCGCTTCACCTCCGAGACGGGGAAGTCGAGGATCAGGTCGCGCTCGACGACTTCGCCGGCGGTGACGATTTCGGAAGCCTCGCCGCCGCAGATGTCGATGACGAGCTGGGTCGCGAGTTCGAGCCCGGGCAGGGTGAAGGCCGGGTCGACGCCACGCTCGAAGCGGTGGCGGGCGTCGGAGTGCACGTTGAGCGCGCGGCCGGTGCGGGCGATGTTGAGCGCGTCCCACAGCGCGCTTTCGATCAGCACCTCGGTCGTCGTCGCGTCGCAACCCGTGGCCGCGCCGCCCATGACGCCGGCGATCGACTGGACGCCGTTGTCGTCGGCGATGACGCACATGGTCTCGTCGAGCGCGTAGGTCTTGCCGTCAAGCGCAAGGAGGCTCTCGCCCGCCCGCGCGCGGCGTACGACGAGATCGCCCTTCACCTTGGCGGCGTCGAACACATGCAGCGGGCGGCCGCGGTCGAAGGTCAGATAGTTGGTGACGTCGACCAGCGCGTTGATCGGCTTCTGGCCGATGCTCTTCAGCTTGCGCTGCAGCCACTCGGGCGAGGGTCCGTTCTGGACGCCGCGCACGAGGCGCAGCGCGAAGAACGGCGACAGCGGCTCGGCGTCGCCAAAATCGAAGCGGACGGCGGTCGGACAGGGGAAGGCGCCCCGGACGGTGCGGGCCGGAGGCTCGATCAGCTCGCCGATCTCAGCGGCAGCGAGATCGCGGGCGACGCCGTGGACGCCGAGGCAGTCCGGACGGTTGGGCGTGACGGCGATTTCGATGACAGGGTCGTCGAGGCCGACCAGCGGCGCGAAGGGGCGGCCGACGGGCGCGTCGGCGGGCAGCTCCAGGATGCCGTCGTGCTCGTCGCCCAGCCCCAGCTCACGCGAGGAGCAGAGCATGCCGCCGGAGGCGACGCCGCGGATCTCGGAGGCGCCGAGCTTGACGCCGGACGCCGGGATCACCGTGCCGGGCGCGGCGAACACCACCTTTAGGCCGGCGCGGGCGTTCGGCGCCCCGCAGACCACCTGAAGCGGCGCGCCCTTGCCGACGTCGACGGAACAGACCTGCAGCTTGTCCGCGTTGGGATGGCGCTGGGCGTCGAGGACGTGGCCGACCACGAAGGCGGAGAGGTCGCCCGCCTTGTCCTCGACGTGCTCGACCTCGAGGCCCACGCGGGTGAGCGTGTCCGTCACCGTCGTGAGATCGGCGTCGCCGGCGAGGTGCTCTTTCAGCCAGGAGAGGGAGAATTTCATGTCAGCCTCAGAGCGTCGTGAGCGCAGGCTAGGATAGCGATCCTGCGTGCTTCGAGACGGCGCGTTCCGCGCCTCCTCAGCATGAGGATGTGGGGGAACGAAACTCCGCGCTCCTCAGGCTGAGGAGCGGACCGCAGGGCCGCGTCTCGAAGCGCGCTGTACGGCCCCGTGTCGATCAGGACGACAACCCGCCCGCGAGCGTCGGGACGTCGAGCGGGCGAAAGCCGTAGTGGCTGAGCCAGCGGGCGTCCGCCGAGAACAGGTCGCGCAGGTCCGGCATGCCGTACTTGAGCATTGCGATGCGGTCGATCCCCATGCCCCAGGCGAAGCCCTGGTAGACGTCCGGATCGACGCCGCAGTTGCGGAGCACGTTGGGGTGCACCATCCCGCAGCCGAGAATCTCGAGCCAGTCGTCGCCTTCGCCGATGCGCACCTCGTTGGGCAGCTTCCGGCAGCGGACGTCGACCTCCATCGAGGGCTCGGTGAAGGGGAAGAACGAGGGGCGGAACCTGAGCTCGACCGACGGCACCTCGAAGAAGGTCTTGAGGAACTCCTCGAGCACCCAGCGCAGGTGGCCGAGATGGGCCTCCTTGTCGATGACGAGGCCCTCGACCTGATGGAACATCGGCGTGTGCGTCTGGTCCATGTCGAAGCGGTAGGTGCGGCCAGGGCAGATCACGCGGATCGGCGGCTGCGCGCTCCGCATGGTGCGCACCTGCACGGGGCTGGTGTGCGTGCGCAGCAGCAGGCGCTCGCCGTCGGCCTTCTCGGGCAGGAAGAAGGTGTCGTGCATCTCCCGCGCCGGATGGCCGACGGGGAAGTTCAGCGCGGTGAAGTTGAGTTCGTCGGTTTCGATGTCCGGGCCTTCGGCGACCGAGAAGCCCATGGCGGAGAAGATCGCCGTGAGCTCGTCCATCACCTGGCTGACGGGATGGATGCGGCCGGTCTCGAGGCCGCTTTCGCGCACCGGGAGCGAGACGTCGAGCCGCTCGGAGGCGAGCCGCGCCTCCAGCGCGGCGTCGGCGAGCGCCGCCTTCCGTTCTCCGAGCGCCGCGGCGACGCGGTCGCGCAACGCGTTGAGGGCCGGACCGAAGGTCTTGCGCTCGTCCGGGCTCATGGCGCCCAGCGTCTTCAGCTTTTCGGAGACTGAGCCCTTCTTGCCGAGGGCGGCCACGCGCACGCCCTCGAGCGCCGCTTCGTCGGACGCGCCGGCGACCTGCGCCAGCACGTCGGCTTCGAGGGAGTTGAGGCTGTCGATGTCGGTCATGCGAGACGCCGCTTCCGTTCGGCCGGGTTCGTCGCCCGGGCCTGAAACGCAACGTCATCCCCCGGCTTGTCCGGGGGATCCACCGGCGGCGTGGAGCTCTACGACTGCTGTGGATGCCCCGGACGCGCCGGGGCATGACGACGAGCTTGGATCAGAAGGAGCGACGCCGAACGGGCCGCTCCGAGGATCACGCCGAGGCGGCTTCCTTCGGAAGCGCGTCCTTGGCCTTCAGCGCGATCGCGGCGAAGGCGGCCGGCTCGTGGATCGCGAGATCCGAGAGCACCTTGCGGTCGACTTCGATGCCCGCCTTGGCGAGGCCGTCGATGAAGCGCGAGTAGGTCAGGCCGTGCTCCCGGACCGCGGCGTTGATGCGCTGGATCCAGAGCGCGCGGAAGGTGCGCTTCTTGTTCTTGCGGTCGCGGTAGGCGTACTGCATCGACCGATCGACGGCGGCCTTCGCCGCGCGGATCGTGTTCTTGCGGCGGCCGTAGAAGCCCTTCGCGGCGTCGAGCGTCTTCTTGTGCTTGGCGTGGGACGTAACGCCCCGTTTAACGCGAGCCATGGTCGTAAATCTCTCGTCTCAGGTGTTCGGGATGAGCGCTGTGAAAAGCGTCGACGCGTCAGCCGTAGGGCAGGAACGTCCGGACGATCCGCGCGTCTTGCGGGGTCAGGATGGTCGTGCCGCGCTGGTTGCGGATCTGCTTGTTGGTGCGCTTGATCATCCCGTGGCGCTTACCGGCCTGGGCGGAGATGACCTTGCCGGTCGCGGTGAAGCGGAAACGCTTCTTCGCCGCCGACTTGGACTTGATCTTGGGCATTTCGCTCTCCGAATGAGGAGAAACCTCCGGCGATCGACCGTCGCCCGCGGGGGGAGACCGGCCAAGCCCGAGGCTTCGAGCAGTTAAGGGGCGCGCCACGGCAGCCCATGTCAGGCCGGGCACGCGCGGAAGCCGGGCTTATACGCGGGCTCCCGCTTGTTTGCAACGGCTCACGCGCCCTTCAGCGTCGCCGCCACAGCGCGGGCGAGAGCGTTGTAATCGCCGTCGAAATGATGGCCGCCCGCCGTCTCGATCAACCGCACGCGCGACGGGTCGAGCGATGGGCACAGCGTGCGGCCTTCCGCCTGCTCCTCTTCGCCGTAGACGCAGACGATCGCCGGGCGCTCCGGGGCCTGCGCGACGCGCGCGACCTCGGTCGCGGTCGACAGCGGGTAGCCGTCGATCCACCCAACGATCTTGGCGACGCCCATCGCGAGATCCGCCGTGCGCGACAGGCCGAGCATGGCGACGGCGCGCACTGCTGCGCGGTCGGCCGGCGGAAGCCGGTTGTAGGCGACTGGGACCGTGTCGGCGCCGAAGGAGTAGCCGACCAGCGCCACGTCTTGGACGCCCCAGACCCGGCGGGCGGCCTCGATCATGCGGCCGACGTCGGCTCCCACTTCGTCCGGAGACCGCGGCGCGAGGAAATAGCGCAGGCTGTCGAGACCGAGCGTCGCGATCCCTTCGGCGGCGAAGCCCGCGGCGAGCTTACGGTTGATGTCGGCCCATCCGCCGCTGCCGGTGATCAGCACCACCGCCGCGCGAGGCGGACCTGCGCGGGGCGCGACCGCCACGACGGGGAGGTCCGCGATCTCCGGCAGTGTTTCGCCCGGCGGCAGCGCCGCCCGCGCGAAGCCGGGAAACCAGTGATGAAAGGTGCGGGCGAGCGCCGGCGTCGCCGCGAGGAGGACGCCGGCGAAGGCGAGGCTGGTCAGCGCTCGGCGCGGCGTCATCGGCAAGGTTCCGCAGGCGGTTTGAAGGTTCGACGTCGCGCGTGGATTGCGGCGCGATCAGGGCCGCAATCCGCTCACCGCGGCAGGGCCGTCACCGCGATTCCGACGGTGCGCGACGGCGAGCCGCTGATCTGGACTGTCGCCGGCCCGTCCTGGAGCAGGAACCGGACGGATTTGCGCGCCCCCTCGCAGTCGAGCACCCCGGAGAACCCGGCCTCGTCCAAACGCTTGCCGGCCTGCACCACGTCGATCCAGACACGCTCCGTCGTGGTGATCTGGTACGCGCCGGTTCTCGCTTCGAAGCGCAGCGCGCCGGCCGGCGCCGGTGCCGCCGCCGGCTTGCCCGGCGGCAGCTCGAAGCCGGCCTTGGCGACGTCCGTCAGCACCAGCCGCACGGCGGCGGGGCGGGAGAGATCGAGCCGCGCGCCGGTCTCGGCCATAGGCGCGGCCGCCAGCAGCGCCTTGTCCGGCTCGATCGGCCAGGCGAAAGCGCCGCAGCCGCCGGTCTCGGCGGCAAGAGCGGGAGCGGCCGCGAGGGCGGCCAGGAGGGCGAGGGGAAACGTCGAGGCGCGCAACGGCGATCTTTCGATGTCGGACGCGGTCAGAACGCCGATCTGACCATCGCGCCCACCGGGTGGGCGGGATCGAACATCAGGCGCGCGGAGAGGGCAAGGGCCACGACGATGACGAGCGGGCGCACCAGGCCGACCCCGTGCTTCAGCGCGAGCCCGGCGCCGAGCCGCGCGCCGACCAGCGTCCCGGCCGACATGGCGAGGCCGGCTGACCACACCACGTGGCCGGCGAGGATGAACACGATCAGCCCCGCGAGGTTGGACGAAAGGTTCAGGAGCTTGGTGCGCGCGACCGCCTTCACCGCGCCGAGGCCGGCGAGGCCGACGAGCCCGATCATGTAGAACGAGCCGGCGCCGGGGCCGAACACGCCGTCGTAGATCCCGATGGGCGCGGCGACGCCGAGCGCGAAGGCGAGGGGCCCGAGCCGCGCCCGGCCGTCGACGTCGGACAGCCGAGGACCGAAGGCGAAGTAGAGCGCGACCGCGATCAGCAGGAACGGGAGCGCCGTCCGCATGAGCCCGACCGGGGCGAACGAGACCAGCGCCGCCCCCGCGACCGCCCCGGCGAAGGCCGCGGCCGCCAGCCCCCATGTGGCCGGGGACCGCGTGTCGAGCATGCCGGCCTGGGCGAAGCGGGCGGTGGCGGCGGCCGTGCCGATCGTCCCCTGCAGCTTGTTGGTGGCGATGGCCGAGACCGGATCGAGCCCGCCAAGCAGCAGCACCGGCACCGTCACCAGCCCGCCGCCTCCGGCGATGGCGTCGACCGCGCCGGCGAGCAGGCCGACCACGGCTAAAAGCGCGAGGATTTCGAGGGGAAGGTCCAAGGGGGCAGCGACTCCGACGCCGACCACCCGGCACTGACGGCGTGACTGTTACCCGTGACCGGGACGGAAGGCCATCACAACGGCGCCGCATCGTCGGAACGCCGGAGCGACCGCCGGACGTTCGTCATGCCCCGGCTTGTCCGGGGCATCCTGTCCCGACCCACGCGCTCCGTGTGACGGACTGAGGTCGACGCTCCCGGTGGATCCCCCGGACAAGCCGGGGGGATGACGGCGGAGGGAGCGATCGCCGTCAGCGGTTCTTGAACGCCGGCTTTCGCTTCTCGACGAAGGCCGCCATGCCCTCGGTCTGGTCCTCGGTCGCGAACAGCGCCTGAAAAGCGCGGCGCTCGAAGCGGACGCCCTCGGCGAGGCTCGCCTCCTGCGCCACGTTCACCGCCTCCTTGGCGGCGAGCACGGCGACGCGCGAGAACACCGCGATCTTCGCCGCGGCCTCCAGCGCCTCGTCCACCAACCGCTCAGGCGCGACGACCCGGGCCACGAGCCCGGCGCGCTCGGCTTCCGCAGCGTCCATCATCCGGCCGGTGAGGATCAGGTCCATGGCCTTGGCCTTGCCGACCGCGCGCGTCAGCCGCTGGGTGCCGCCGAAGCCGGGGATGATGGCGAGGGTGATCTCGGGCTGGCCGAACTTGGCGGTATCGGCGGCGAAGATCACGTCGCACATCATGGCGAGTTCGCAGCCGCCGCCGAGCGCGTAGCCCGCAACCGCCGCGATCGAGGGCTTGCGGCAGGAGGTGATCCGCCGCCAGCCCGCGCCGAAGTCCTCGAGGAAGGCCTCGGCGTAGGTCTTCTCCGCCATCTCCTTGATGTCGGCGCCCGCCGCAAACGCCTTTTCGCTCCCGGTCACCACCACCGCGCCCACCGCGTCGTCCGCCTCGAAGGCCTCGAAGGCGAGCGCCAGCTCCTCGATCAGCCGCGCGTTCAGCGCGTTCAGCGCCTTCGGCCGGTTGAGCGTGATCAGCCCCACGGACCCGCGGGTCTCGACGAGCAGGGTTTCGTAAGCGGCGTCGGTCATGGGGCCCTCTTGGGATCAAGCGTCATCCCGGCCGTGCGATGTGAGACCGGGATCGATATCAGGATAAGGCGTCTTCGATCGAAGAGGAGCGGCGAACACGTGGGTGCTTCGAGACGCCGGCCCTTGGCCGGCTCCTCAGCATGAGGAAGTTCTGAACGCTGAAGTCTCCTAATGGTGAGGAGGCTCAAAGGGCCGTCTCGAAGCACGCGCGTGGTTCGTCACTTCTGACACTGCGCGCAGAAGAACGTCGAGCGCCCCGTCTGCACGATGCGCTGGACGACCCCCCGGCAGCCCAGCGTAGGGCAGGCGTCGCCTTCGCGGTCATAGACGCGAAAGGCGTGCTGGAAGTAGCCGAGCGCGCCGTCGGCGTGGGCGAAGTCGCGCAGCGTCGAGCCGCCCGCGGCGATGGCCTCCTCCAGCACCGTGCGGATGGCGCCGGCGAGCAGGTTGGCCTTCCCGATCGTCAGCGTGCCGGCGGCCCGGGTCGGCGACAGCTTGGCCCGGTGCAGCGCCTCGCAGACGTAGATGTTGCCGAGTCCCGCGATCAGCCGCTGGTCGAGCAGCGCGGCTTTCAGGCTCGTCTGCTTGGCGCCGAACAGGCGCAGCAGCAGCGCGCCGTCGAGCACGTTGCCGAGCGGCTCGATCCCGACATGGCGGAACAGCGGGTGCGCCTCGAGCGTCGCGCGCGGGCTGAGCGTCATGAAGCCGAAACGGCGGGGGTCGTTGTAGGTGACCGTGGCGCCGCCCTCGAACGCGAACTCCACGTGGTCGTGGGTCGCGGCCTTGGAGCGGGGGTGGTGGAACGACCCTGGGGCAAGCTCGGCTTCGGGCAGTTCGATCCGGAACGAGCCCGACATGCCGAGGTGCATCACCAGCACCTCGCCGTCGTCGAGGTCGGCCAGCAGGTATTTCGCTCGCCGTCCCAGCGACGTGACGGTGCGGCCTTGAAGCCGTGCGGCGAAACGCTCGGGGAAGGGAAAGCGCAGGTCGGGCCGGCGCGCCTCCACGCTCAGGATGCGGCGGCCTTCCATGACCGGCGCGAGCCCCCGGCGGACGGTCTCGACCTCGGGGAGCTCAGGCATCGGCGCGCTCCGGAGCGAGGCCGAAGGCCGGACGCCCCCTCACCCGCCGCTGCGCGGCGACCTCTCCCCGCTGGGGAGAGGTGACGACCCGCGCCTCCTGTCGGGCGTTCCACAGTTTGGCGGGCCCGCCGCACGCCTCTCCTCGATGGGGAGAGGTCGGAGGGCGCAGCCCTCCGGGTGAGGGGGCGCGGCCCCTGCCGGCCATCCCTCAGTCCTTCGCCGGCGCGGTCGCCCGGCGGCCAAAGTCGGGGGCGGCGGTGTCCTGGCCCTGCTCGACGATCGAGCGGCGGATGGCGCGGGTGCGGGTGAACAGATTGAACAGCGCGTCGCCCTCGCCCCAGCGGATCGCCCGCTGCAGCGCCGTCAGGTCCTCCACGAAGCGCCCGAGCACCTCCAGCACCGCTTCGCGGTTGTTGAGGAACACGTCGCGCCACATGGTCGGGTCGGAGGAGGCGATGCGCGTGAAGTCGCGGAAGCCGGAGGCCGAGTACTTGATGACCTCCTGCTGGGTCACCTCCTCGAGGTCCGCGGCGGTGCCCACGATGTTGTAGGCGATCAGGTGCGGCACGTGGCTGACGATGGCGAAGACCAGGTCGTGATGCTCAACCGACATGGTGTCGACCATCGCGCCCATGCCTTCCCAGAACGCGCCGAGCCGGGCCACGTCGCTTTCGTCGGCGGGCGACAGCGGCGTCAGGATCGCCCAGCGCCCGCGGAACAGCTCGGCGAAGCCGGCGTCGGGTCCGGAATCCTCGGTGCCGGCGATGGGATGGGCCGGCACGAAGGTCGCGTAGGGCGGCACGTGCGGGGCCATGTCCCGCACCACGGCGCCCTTCACCGAGCCGACGTCGGACAGGATCGCGCCGGGCTTCAGCCGCGACCCGATCTCGGCCGCGACCGCGCCGCAGGCGCCGACAGGCGTGCAGACGATGACGAGGTCCGCGCCCTCGGCCGCTTCCGCCGCGGTGTCGGCGACAAGATCGGCGATGCCGAGCTCCGCGACGCGGGCGCGCACCGCCGGGTCCCGGTCGGCGGCGACCAGCGTCCCGGCGAGGCCGCCGGCCTTCGCCGCGCGGGCGATCGAGGAGCCGATCAGGCCGAGGCCGACGATGGCGACCCGGTCGAACAAGGGCGCATCAGCCACGGGCGTCGCCCGCAAGGAAGGCCTTCAGCCCGTCGAGCACGGCGCGGTTCGCCTCCTCCGACCCGATCGACAGCCGCAGCGCGTGCGGCAGGCCGTAGGAGGAGACCGCGCGCAGGATCACGCCGCGGGCGGTGAAGAAGGCGTCGGCCTCCGCGGCGGTCCGGCCCGGCGTCTCCGGGAAATGCACCAGCACGAAGTTCGCGACGCTCGGCGTGACCTTGAGGCCGAGCGCGCGGATCTCGTCGGTAAGCGTCGAGAGCCAGCGGGCGTTGTGGTCGACGGCGGCGTCCAGATGCCCACGGTCAGCGATCGCCGCGGCGCCCGCCGCGATCGCGGGGCCCGACAGGTTGAACGGCCCGCGGATGCGGTTCAGCACGTCGACGACGGCGGCCGGGCCGTACATCCAGCCGATGCGCAGCGCCGCGAGGCCGTGCACCTTCGAGAAGGTGCGCGTCATCACCACGTTCTCGGAGCCGCTGACGAGCTCGATCCCGGCGGCGTAGTCGTTCGCCCGGACGTACTCCGCGTAGGCCGCGTCGAGCACCAGCAGCACGTCGCCCGGCAGGCTGGCGTGCAGCCGCTTCACCTCCTCGAACGGCAGGTAGGTGCCGGTCGGGTTGTTCGGGTTCGCCAGATAGACGAGGCGCGTGCGCTCGGTGACGCAGGCGAGGATGGCGTCGACGTCGGCCGTCAGGTCGGTCTCGGGCGCGACCACGGGCACGCCGCCGGCGGCGAGGATCGCGATCCGATAGACGAGGAAGCCGTGCTCGGTGAAGACGCCTTCGTCGCCCGGGGCGAGGTAGCCATAGGCCAGAAACGACAGCAGCTCGTCGGAGCCCGCGCCACAGACGATGCGCGCCGGATCGAGCCCATAGGCCCGGCCGATCGCCTCGCGCAACGCGGTGGAGGAGCCGTCCGGGTAGATTTCGAGATGGCCGGCCGCCTCCCGGAACGCCTCGATCGCGCGCGGACTCGCGCCGAGCGGCGTCTCGTTGGACGAGAGCTTGTGGAGCTTCACGCCCGCCGGCGCTTTGCTCTTGCCGGGCGCATAGGCCTCGATCGCGAGCGCGCCCGCGCGGGGCGTCGGGCGATCGGCAGGGGTCAGGGCGGCGGGAGACGCGGACGTCATCGGGAGCGGCTTTCGTATGAAGGAATCAGCGCGCCGCGGCCGGCTGCGCATAGCCGCCGAGCGGCAGGGCGTTCGGCGCGGGAGGCTCCGCGCCGGGCGCGGCGACGAGCCGGTTGCGGACGCCGTTGCGCGTCACCGCGGCCAGAGTTTCGACCTCCGGCGCCAGCGCGACGTCGCCGTCGTCATGCACCGCCCAGACGGACACCTCGCTCGTGCTTCCGGGGCCAAGCGGCCGGGCGATCACAAGCGCGGGGGTCGGGGCGGGATGGCCTTCCGCAGGCAGGAAGGGAAGGCGGGCCATGACCTGCGGGCCCTCGCCGCCAAGCGCCTCCCACCAGGCGCCGGCGGGCTGCGGCTCCAGGCGGACCAGCCCGAGGTCGCCGGTCGAGGCGCGCACCGCCTCCACCACGCGGCCGGGTATGGCGTGACCTTCCAGCGGAACGTCGAAGCCTACGTGGAAACGGGCGAGGTCGTGCATCGCGAGCGCTTCGGGACCCTGCTCCACATGCAGCGTGAAGGGCGCCTGCACATGGGTGAAGGTCGCGATGATGGTGCGCCAGAGATGCTCGGCGGTCGCGAGCGGCAGGCGGCCCTCATGCCGGCCCGCGATCCGCCGCATCATGTCGGCCTCGCGTCCCGGCCGGAAAGCCGAGCCCGTCTGCGAGGTGCGCTTGATGGCGATGAGCCGGTCGATGACCGCGCCACGCTCCATCAGCAGACGATGCATGGCCTCGTCGATCCGGTCGATCTCACGGCGGATGTCGGTCAGCGGATCAGGGGTCGCGTCGTTCATGGCGGCGTCTTCGGCTCGGCCGGCAGACCTCTCGCCCGCGGCGGCTCCTTCATAGACGAGCCAGGGCGCGAGGCAAACCACGCGGCGTCGCGGCCGCAGGATCGGCGGAGAGCCGCGGCGTCGGAGGGCCGACGCCGCGGCTTAGCGAAGCTGGGCCTCGATCGCGGCCTTATCGACGACCGACCAGACCTCCAGGATCCGTTGGTCGCGAAACTGGTAGAACACGTTCTCGCAGAACCGCACCCTGCGGCCGTGCACAGGCAGGTCGAGGAACTCGCCTTTGGGGGTGACGTCGAAGTCCAGCCTGCTCGCGACCAGCGGTGGATCTACGACGAGACGCTCAACGGTGAAATGCAGATCGGGTATTCGCTCGTAATCGGCCTCGAGCATGGACCGATAGCCGGCGATCCCCAGCGGCCTGCCGTTGTGACGGACATCGCCATGGACGAACTGGTCGAGCTTCGTCCAGTCCCGACCATTCAGGCAGGCAATGTAGCCGCGGTACGCGGCCTCGAGGTCGTCTTTGCTCGGCATCGGTCATCGAACCCGTGACATGGCGATCGGCGCGGGGCCCTGGCCGAGCCGTGGCCAAGCGAGGGCGATCGGAAACCGCAGGGTCAGCCTTCGGCGGGCAACTGCTCGCCAGGCTCGATGTCGGGCTCGGCCGGCTCGATCGGCTGGTGCGGGAAGCCCTCGATTGAGCCGACCGCCTTGGCGTCGCGCTTGATGTCGATCGGGCTGGTCACATAGGCCGTCATCAGTTCGGCCAGCGAGCGCAGCGCGTGCATGTGGATGCGCTCGTAGCCGTGGCTGGCGTCGATGCCGAAGGTGACGAGCGCGGTGCGCACGTCCACGCCCGCCTCGATCGCCGAGGCGCTGTCCGAGCGGTAGTAGCGGAACACGTCGCGTTGATGCCGGATGTCGTTGTCGCGCGCGAGCCGGATCAGCTCGTGGGTGAGATGGTAGTCGAACGGTCCGGTTTGGTCCGCCATGGCGATCGTCACGCCGAACTCGTCCGAGGCCTGCCCCGGCGCGGTGGTGCCGTTGTCGATCGTCACCATGGCCGCGACGTCATGCGGCAGCACCGCTGAGGCGCCGACGCCGACCTCCTCAGCGATGGAAAAGATCCACCAGGTGTCGACCGCGGGCTTCTTTCCGGAATCGATCACCGCCTTCAGCGTGGCGAGCAGGATCGCGACGCCGGCCTTGTCGTCCAGGTGGCGCGAGACGATGAAGCCGTTCTCGAGGAACTCCGTCTCGGGATCGATCGCGACGACGTCGCCGACGTGGAAGCCCAGCCGGTTGAGGTCCGGCACGTCGCGCACGAGCGCGTCGACCCGCACCTCGACATAGGGCCAGCCGGTCGGCTGGGTGTCGATCTCGTCGGCGTAGGTGTGGCCGGAGGCCTTCAGCGGCAGGATGGAGCCGCGATAGGCGCCGGCCTCGGTGAAGATGGTGCAGCGCGCGCCTTCCGCGAAGCGCGCCGACCAGTTGCCGATCGGGACCAGCTCCAGCCGACCGTTGGGCTTCAGGAACTTCACCTGCGCGCCCAGCGTGTCGAGATGGGCGATCAGCGCGCGGGAGGGATCCTTCGCGCGGCCCTTCAGCTTGGCGCGGATGGCGCCGCGGCGCGTGACCTCGGGCTCGACGCCGAGACGCTGCAGCTCGTCGACCACCGCATGGGTGATGGTGTCGGTGAAGCCCGAGGGGCTCGGGATCTTAAGCAGGGCTTTGAGCTGGTCGCCCAGATATTCGATGTCGACGTCGAGACGCGGCATGGGGTCTCCGCGGTTGGGAGCGATTCGAGAGGCCTCAATACCACGAGCTTACGACCGTCACCCCAGCCCCGCGCGCCGTACGCCCGCCGGAACCGACAGCGGAAACAGCAGGTCGATGAAGCGCTCGGCGGTCGGCTGGGGCTCGTGGTTGGCGAGGCCGGGCCGCTCGTTCGCCTCGATGAAGGCGTAGGTCGGCTCGTGCGGGGCGCGCACCATGAGATCGACGCCGACGACGGGAATGTCGATGGCGCGCGCGACCTTCACCGCCGCCTCCACCAGCGCGGAATGCACCACGCCGGTGACGTCGTGGATCGTGCCGCCGGTGTGCAGGTTCGCGGTCTTGCGCACGGCGATGGTCTGGTTCGGCGGCGCGACGTCGTCGAGCGAAAAGCCCGCCGCCTTCACGCAGCGCTCGGTCTCGGCGTCGATCGGGATCACGCTCTCGCCCCCGGTCGCCGCGGCCCGCCGCCGGCTCTGCGCCTCGATCAGCGCGCGGATGGTCGAGCGGCCGTCGGTGGTGATCTGCGCCGGACGGCGCACCGCGGCCGCGACGAGCTTGAAGTCGATGACGATCAGCCGCAGGTCTTCACCTTCCGCCATCTGCTCGATCAGCACGCGGTCGCAGAACGCCTTGGCGCGTTCCACCGCCGCCTCGACGTCGTCGATCGTCTGAAGCCCTACGGCGATTCCGCGCCCCTGCTCGCCGCGCGCCGGCTTCACCACCACTGCGCCATGGCGGGCGAGGAAGGCCTCGATCTTCTCGCGGTCGCCGGCCTCGATCTGCTCGGGCACGGTGACGCCGGCCCGGGACACGGCCCGCCGGGTCACCGCCTTGTCGTCGCAGATCGACATGGCGACGCCGGTGGTGAGCTCGCTCAGGGACTCGCGGCAGAGAATCGAGCGGCCGCCGTGGGTCAGGCGGAAGAAGCCGCCCTCGGCGTCCGTTACGTCCACGCCGATTCCGCGCCGGCGCGCCTCGTCCACGAGCAGCTTCGCGTAGGGATTGAGACCCTCCGCGCCCTGGTCGCCGATGAACAGGCGCTCGTTGATCGAGTTCTTGCGCTTCACCGAGAAGGTCGGGATGCGCGCGAAGCCGAGCTTTTCGTAGAGGCCGATCGCCTGCGCATTGTCGTGCATGACCGACAGGTCCATCCAGAGCGCGCCCTGGTCGCGGAGCGTCTCGGCGAGCCGGCGCACCAGCGTCTCGCCGACGCCGGGATGCGGCGCCTGCGGATCGACCGCGAGGCACCACAGCGACGAGCCCTTCTCGGCGCATCCGAAGGCGCGGTCGTGGTCGACGCCGGTGACCGTGCCGATCACCTCGTGGGTTCGCGCGTCCTCGGCGACCAGGTGGATCACCACGTCATGCGCCCGGGCGCGGTCGAAGAAGTCGGGACGCACCGTCACCATGTGGCGGGCGGCGTAGATGCGGTTGATCTCCTCGGCGTCCTGGGGGCGCTCGACGCGGCGCACCACGAAGGCGCGCTGACCGCGCTTCGAGGGCTCGTAGGCCGCAAGGTCCAGCCGGAACATGTGGCTCGGGTCGAGGAACAGCTCCAGCGGAGCCTGCGCCAGAAGCACATGCGGGTCGTCCACATAGACCGCGATGTCGCGGGCCTCCGGGCCTTCTTCCCGCAGCGCTTCGGCCAGCGCCTTCGGGTCCGGGAACGTCTGGGCGAACAGCAGGCGCCCCCAGCCGCAGTCCACGATCGCGTCGGTGGTGTGGGCCATCGTCCCCTCCGGCGCGTCGCCCGCAAGCCCGCGCAGGTTGCGATAGGCGGAGGCCGCCGGTTCGGCTGAAACGGTCATGATCCGCTCTTTCGTTCGCAGTCGTGTCGACGAGAAGCGTCAGACGCCGTGCGTCTGCAGCCAGACCTCGAGCAGGGCGCACTGCCACAGCTCCGATCCGCGGAGCGGCGTGATGTGGGCCTGCGGGTTCTCGAACAGCGTTTCGAGGTACTCGGGACGGAACAGGCCGCGCTCGCGGGCCGCCTGGCCGCCGAGCGCGTCGCGGACCATCTCCAGCGTCTGGCCCTCGAGATACTTGAGGCCGGGCACCGGGAAGTAGCCCTTCGGCCGGTCGACGATCTCTTTCGGCACGATGTGGCGAGCGAGATCCTTGAGCACGCCCTTGCCGCCGTCCGCCAGCTTGTGCTCGCCGGGGATGCGGGCTGCGAGCTCGACCAGTTCGTGGTCGAGGAACGGCACGCGGGCCTCGAGCGAGTGCGCCATGGTCATGTTGTCCACGCGCTTCACCGGATCGTCGACCAGCATGACGGTGCTGTCGAGGCGCAGCGCCTTGTCGACCGCGTCGTCGGCGCCGGCCATGTCGAAGTGCTCCTCGACGAAGGCGCGCGCATGATCCGCGGTCGCGTATTGCTCCGTGACATGGGCGTTGTAGCGGGCGTTGTCGCGGTCGAAGAACGCCTTGGCGTAGTCGGCGGCCGGCGCGTTCGAGGCGGCGACGGGCGGGTACCAATGATAGCCGGCGAAAATTTCGTCGGCGCCCTGCCCGCTCTGCACCACGGTGACGTGCTTCCGCACCTCCTCCGACAGCAGATAGAACGCCACGCAGTCGTGGCTAACCATCGGCTCGGACATGGCCTCGATCGCGCCGGGGAGCGCGTCGAGCATCCGGCGCTCCTCGATGGTGATCTTGTGGTGCTTGGTGCCGAATTTGTTGGCGACGATGTCCGAGTACTTGAACTCGTCACCCTCCTCGCCGCCCTTGGCCTCGAAGCCGATCGAGAATGTCTCGACATTCTGGTGGCCGAGCTCGGACAGCAGCGCCACCACGACGCTGGAGTCGACGCCGCCCGACAGCAGCACGCCGACCGGCACGTCCGCCACCATGCGGCGCTTCACCGCCGTCCGGAGGCTGTCGTGCACCTGATCGCGCCACTCGTCGAACGAGCGGGCGACGTCGGCCGCGGAGCGCTCATAGGAGACGGCCCAGTAGACCTCCTCCTTGGTGCGCCCGTCCGCCTCGTAGATGCGCAGGGTCGCGGGCGGCAGCTTGCGGACGCCGGCGAGAATAGTACGCGGCGCGGGCACCACGGAGTGGAAGCTCATGTAGGCGTTGAGGCCGACCGGATCGATAGTGGTGTCGACGCCGCCGGCCTTCAGCAGCGACGGCAGCGAGGACGAGAACCGAACCCGGCCATTGCCTTCGGAGACATAGAGCGGCTTGATGCCGAGGCGGTCGCGGATGAGGATCACGCGGCCGGAGTCGCGCTCGTGGATTGCGATGGCGAACATGCCGAACAGCTTCTTCGGCAGCTCCGTCCCCCACTGCTTCCAGCCCTTGACGATCACCTCGGTGTCGCCGTCCGAGAAGAAGCGGTGGCCCTTGGCCTCGAGCTCCGCGCGGAGCTCCTTGTGGTTGTAGATGCAGCCGTTGAAGACGATGGTGAGCCCGAGGTCGGGATCGACCATGGGCTGCTCGGCCTTCTCGCTGAGGTCGATGATCTTCAGCCGGCGGTGGCCGAACGCGACGCGGCCGCGCGCGACGATTCCCTCGCCGTCAGGCCCGCGCGAGACCATGCAGCCGGCCATCGCCGCCACGGCTTCGACCGAGGCCGGCTGGCCGAGAAACGTGAATTCGCCGCAGATTCCGCACATCGTTCCAGGTTCCGCACTTCTTGGGCTGAGGGCGGGGAGCTATGGCGCAGTGCGGAAAAGGCGAGTCCGAACCGGGGAATGGACGCGGTGAAAGAGTGGGCAGTTCAGCGCGTGGGCCAATCCCAGGCCGGGCGGTCCACCTCGGCGGCCTCGGTCTCGCCGAGGGTCTTGGTCAGCACGATTTCCTGCGCGCCCTCGGTCGCCAGAGCGCGGACGAGCGCCTGCGCATGGGACACGACGATGATTTGCGACCGCTCCGAGGCGTGGGAGATCAGCCGGCCCAGGGAGGCCAAAAGGTCGGGATGGAGGCTCGTTTCCGGCTCGTTCAGCACCATCAGGCGCGGCGGCCTGGGGGACAGCAGCGCGGCGGTCAGCAGGAGGTAGCGCAGCGTTCCGTCCGAGAGCTCGGCGACCTTCAGAGGACGCAGCAATCCGCGCTGCTGCATCTCGACCTCGAAGTAGCCGTCGGTGGAGTGGATAGACACCGAGGCGCCGGGAAAAGCGTCGGCGATCGCCGCGTTGAACTCTTCGTGGTCGCCGATCTCGAGGATGGTTCCGATCGCCGCCGCGAGGTCTGCGCCGTCGCCGGCGAGGACGGACGTGTGGGTGCCGATCTGAGGCCGGCGCGCCGGCGCGTCCTTGTCCGTCCTCAGATGATCGTAGAAGCGCCAGTCCTTCATCTGCTCCCGAAGGACGAGCAGCTCCAAGGCGTCGCGGGGATCGGCGCAGTGCGTCATCATGCTGTCGAAAGCGGCGAGCTGCGTGAACGCCTGACCCCAGACGCCGTCCCCGTCGCGGATCCGGACGCTTGGCCCGTTCCGAAGCGCGAGGACATTCGAGCGAGCGAGCCGTTCGCCCACCCAGACCGCCTCCGCCTTGATCTCGGGATCGAGCGCGAACAGCGTCGGCGCCTCCGGAGGCGGCGGCAGCCCGAGGTCGATCGCGTAGCCGTACTCGTCGCCGCCGAAGCCGAGCTTGAGGGCGACGGGCTTGTGCCGCCTGCCTGTGCCCTCGATCGGATATTCGCCGCGCTTCATCGCGCGCGAGACCATCTCCGGTCCCGCCCACAGCGTCGACGGCAGGCCGCCTTCGCCCGCGAGCGACTGCACGACCCGGCCTTGCGCGACGTCCGCCAGCAGCCTCAGCGCCCGGTAGAGGCTCGACTTGCCGCTCCCGTTCGCGCCCGTGACGACGTTCAGCCGCTCAAGAGGCAGCCGAACGTCGCGCAGCGAGCGATACCCGGAAACGGCAAGTCGCGTGATCATCGTCGATGGACGGCTTTCAGGCCTTGCCCGTGGTCAGGATGATCTTGCCCATGTGCGAGCTTCCCTCCATCAGGCGGTGAGCCTCTGCGGCCTCCGCCAGCGGGAAGGTGGCGTGGATCACAGGCTTGACCTCGCCCGCCTCGATCAGCGGCCAGACCTCGCGCTGAAGCGCCTCGGCGATCGCGGCCTTCTGGGCGATCGGGCGGGCGCGAAGCGTCGAGCCGGTGAGGGTGAGGCGCTTCAGCATGATCGGCGTCAGGTCGATCTGCACCTTCGGCCCCTGCATGAAGGCGATCTGCACCAGCGTGCCGCCGAAGGCGAGGGACTTCAGGTTCCGCGCGGTGTAGTCGCCGCCGACCATGTCGAGGATGACGTCGACGCCCTTGCCGCCGGTCTCGGCCTTCAGCACCTCGACGAAATCGTCCGTGCGGTAGTCGATCGCCTTCGCCGCGCCGAGCTTTTCGCAGAAGGCGACCTTGTCGGCGCCGCCGGCGGTGGCGTAGGGCGTGGCCCCCCGGGCCTTGGCGAGCTGGATCGCCGTCGTGCCGATGCCGCTCGTCCCGCCATGCACCAGGAAGCGCTGGCCGGACTTCAGGCCCGCCTGCTCGAACACGTTGGTCCACACCGTGAAAAAGGTCTCCGGCACCGCAGCCGCTTCGACCAGCGTGAGACCCTTGGGGGCCGCAAGGCAGGTCGCGGCCGGCGCCACGGCGTATTCGGCGTAGCCGCCGCCGGCGATCAGCGCGCAGACGGCGTCGCCGACCGCCCATTTGGTCACGCCGGCGCCGAGCTTCACGATGTGGCCGGCGATCTCCAGGCCGAGCGTCTCGGGGGCGCCGGGGGGCGGCGGGTACATGCCCTTGCGCTGCATCACGTCCGGACGGTTGACGCCGGCCGCGACGACTTCGACCAGCACCTCGCCTTCGCCCGGCTCCGGGAGCGGCCCGTGCGCGAGGACGAGCACGTCCGGCTCGCCGGCGCGGTCGGCTCGGACGTAGGCCATCTCGGTCGGAAGATCGGTCATCGGGTGAGCGCCTCGCTGGTATGCCTCGCTTGCGGAAAAAGGGTTTGGCGCGTCCGGCCCTCCGGGGCAAGGCTCGCGCGTCCGGCGGAGGCGCCCTCGCCGGCCG
>Ga0256876_1000007_pt1 | contig 33379 bp, 29 predicted proteins | sample MC6MC0419MT_FD_186340 | JGI IMG/M metagenome (GOLD analysis project Ga0256876, IMG submission 186340) | Metatranscriptome of enriched soil aggregate microbial communities from Iowa State University, Ames, United States - MC6-MC0419-MT... | ecosystem: Environmental > Terrestrial > Soil >...
CTGATCGGCTGCCTGCCCGACCCGAAGCTGCTCAAGACCTGGAACGACCGCGAGATCCCGTTCGTCGAGAAGCACAAGGACTGCGTGCCGGCCGTCGGCACCGTGCCGTTCGCGCCGACCGCGCACATGGGCCGGCTGACCGGCGACGCGAAGGCCGCAGCCGCAGCCGAAGCCGTGCGCACCGTTCCGCCGCGCGAGCATGGCGGCAACTGCGACATCAAGGATCTGTCGCGCGGCTCCAAGATCTACTTCCCCGTCTACGTGCCGGGCGGCGGCCTCTCGATGGGCGACCTGCACTTCAGCCAGGGCGACGGCGAGATCACCTTCTGCGGCGCGATCGAGATGGCCGGCTGGCTGCATCTCAAGGTCGACGTCATCAAGGACGGCATGGCGAAGTACGGGATCAAGAACCCGATCTTCAAGCCCTCCGTCATCACCCCGAAGTACGACGACTACCTCATCTTCGAGGGCATCTCGGTCGACGAATACGGCGAGCAGCACTACCTCGACGTCGGCGTCGCCTACCGTCAGGCCTGCCTGAACGCCATCGAGTACCTGAAGAAGTTCGGCTACTCCGGCGCCCAGGCCTACTCGATCCTCGGCACCGCCCCGGTCCAGGGCCACATCTCGGGCGTCGTGGACATCCCGAACGCCTGCGCCACGCTCTGGCTGCCGACGAAGATCTTCGAGTTCGACATCAACCCGACCGCGGCCGGCCCGGTGAAGTTCATCGACGGCTCGATCCAGATGCCGATCGCGCCGGATCTCTGAACGGCGGCGGACCACACGCATCCCGGCCGAGCGTCAGCGCGGAGCCGGGATCGTCAGCCCGAAGCCTCGTCATGGTCCGGCTTGACCGGACCATCCATCTTCGGCGTCGAACTCCACGTCCGACGTGGGTCCTCCGGTCAAGCCGGAGGACGACGGGGTGGTTCAAGAGTTCCTGCGGCTCGGTTCCGGAGATCAACGGCGGGACCCGCCCGCCGTTGATCTCCGACGACGCCCGCACGCAACGTTTTTCTGCGGAGACCGCGCTCATGCCCGTCTACGAATACGCCTGCGACGACTGCGGCCCCTTCACGGCGCTGCGCCCGATGGCGGCCTTCCAGGACCCGCACGCATGCCCGCTCTGCGGCGACGAGGCGCCGCGGGTCATGCTTACCGCGCCGGCGCTGGCCGGCATGGACCCGTCCCGCCGCATCGCCATGGCCACCAACGAACGCTCGTCGCACGCGCCGAAGAGCTCGAAGAGCCACGCGCCCGGCTGCGGCTGCTGCTCAGGCCGCGGCCTGAAGACGCCGGCGAGCGCGGCCGCCCAGCCGCCCGCCGCGAAGAGCTTCCCGAACGCGCGTCCCTGGATGATCAGCCACTGACGGCTGTACGGATCCAGCATTGCCGACGATCGTGGGATGCGTGCTTCGAGACGCCGTCCTGCGGACGGCTCCTCAGCATGAGGGGCGTCGGTTCAAAAGCCAAAACGCCCCTCATGCTGGGGAGCCCGCTTCGCGGGCGTCTCGAAGCACGCACCGCTCGTTACGAGCTCTTACGTCTCGGCCGGGTTTCCGGAACGACCGCCGGGCGGAGCAGAGCGTTCGCTCTTTCTGCGGACAGGACGGGCGACCCTATGAAAACCCCGCCACCGCGTGCGGCGCGTAGGGCGCCTCCAGCGCCTCGATCTCCTCGGAGGTGAGGTCCAGCGAGAGCGCGGCCACGGCGTCCTCGAGATGGTGCGGCTTCGATGCGCCGACGATCGGGGCCGTGACCTCCTCCTTTTCGAGCACCCAGGCCAGCGCGACCTGGGCGCGCGGGACGCCGCGGGCCTTCGCGACCTCTCCCACCGCGTCGATCACCTTCGCGTCCGCCGCCTCGGTGGCTTCGAACAGCGACTTGCCCACGACGTCGGTCTCCTGCCGGCCGCTCGACGCGCCGGCCTCCCGAGTCAGCCGACCGCGGGCGAGCGGGCTCCAGGGCAGCACGCCGATCCCTTCGTCAGCGCAGAGCGGCAGCATCTCACGCTCCTCCTCGCGGTAGAGCAGGTTCAACTGGTTCTGCATGGACACGAACTCGGTCCAGCCGTTCAGGCGCGAGGTCGACAGCGCCTTGGCGAACTGCCACGCGTACATCGACGAGGCGCCGAGGTAGCGGACCTTGCCGGCCTTCACCACGTCGTGCAGCGCCTCCATCGTCTCCTCGATCGGCGTGCCGTAGTCCCAGCGGTGGATCTGGTAGAGGTCGACGAAATCGGTCCCGAGCCGTTTCAGGCTCGCGTCGATCGAGGCGAAGATCGCCTTGCGCGACAGCCCGCCGCCGTTCGGGCCCTTGCTCATGGGGAAGTAGACCTTGGTGGCGATCACCACCTCGTCGCGGGCGACGTAGTCCTTCAGCGCGCGGCCCAGGATCTCCTCCGAGGTGCCGTCGGAGTAGCTGTTCGCCGTGTCGAAAGTGGTGATCCCGAGATCGAGCGCCTTGGCGAGGAAGGGGCGGCTTTCGTCCTCGGGCAGGGTCCAGGCGTGGTTGCCGCGGTCCGGAACGCCGTAGGTCATGCAGCCGAGCACGATGCGCGAGACCTCGAGGCCGGTGCGGCCGAGCTTCACATAGTCCATGGCGGGTCTCCCGATCCTTCCCCCGCCAAGTCGGCGCGGGCGGCGGCACGATAGGGCGTGGCTCGCGCCGGGGAAACCGCCGCCGGCGCGGTCCAGCCATCCCGTCCGCCGGCCCGGCGGGCGCCTGCGCGCAGTTATCGGTGGAAGGTTGCGGATTCCGGCGAGTCGTTAAGCCTTTGATGACTCCCCGCAGGCCTTTTAGAGACAGTCGAGGAGCGTTGCCGAGCGGTCACGGGGGCCCGAACGGCTTCGAAGCGTGTGAGTAAACGTATGCGTAGCGTTTTCGAACGACGGGCGAAGGTTTTCGCGCTCGTCCTCCTTCCCCTGTTTCTCGCAGGCTGCGGCTCCACCTCGAAGGTGCGGCGCGTGAGCCTCAGCGACCGCGAGTGCATGGCCCGCGTCATGTATTTCGAGTCGAACCGGTCGAGCGACGACGGCATGCTCGCCGTCGGCACCGTGGTCATGAACCGCAAGGAGTCGGGGCGCTATCCCCGCACGGTCTGCGGCGTCGTCGGCCAGCCCAACCAGTTCGCCCCCGGCGTGCTCACCAAACCGATGACCGACAGCGGCCGCCCGCGCGCCTTCCGCATGGCGGAGGCCGTGCTGTCCGGCGCCCGTCACCCGCGCGTCGGCCGCAAGTCCATGTTCTTCCACACCGCCGGCTACCGGTTCCCGTACCGGAACATGCACTACGTCGCCGTCGCCGGCGGCAACTCGTTCTACGAGAAGCGCAAGCCTGATCTGGTTATGGCCTCGCAGGACGACGTGATGCGCCAGCAGATGGCGGCCGCCGGCAGCCTGACGGCGTCGACCGTCTGGTCGTCGTCCAACGCCGTGCGCGAACGGCCGATCGTGGTGGCCGACGCCCGCCCGGCGCGCTCGGTCCGTGCGCCGGTCCGCGACGTGGAGACCTTCGGCTACCAGCCGCCGGCGGCCCGCCGCGCCGCGCCGGAGCCGACCTGGCGCGAAGCCCGGCTGGAGCCGCGCCGCGAACCGGCGGTGCGGCCGCAGGCGATCTACGATCCGCGCGACGTGCCGGTCGTCGAGACCCGCCGCGAGCCGGTCTACGAGGCGAGGCCGGAACCGTCCTATGAGGCGCCCCGCCGAACCGTGAGGCTCGACGAGGTCCCCGTCATGGCCTCGGCCGGCCCCGTGTCGATCGCCCCGGAGCCGCGGCCCGCGCCGCGCCAGAGGGCGCGCTCGATCGAGGATCTGATCGCCGCGTCAGAAGGCCTGCGCTGATCAATCGATAGGGAATATCTATCGCGGAAATGTTGAAAAGGCGCGCCGATCCGGCGCGTCTTTTTTTACGTAAGGCCCACATCGAACAGGAGGTTTTCCCCTGCGTGGACGCCTCGCGCCGCTGCAAGTTTGGAATTGTTACGTTTCGGACCCGCGGACGTCTTGCGCCTAAAGTGGCACGGGTCTAAGGCTCCCGATGTGCGGAGCGACGCGCGCCGATTTGGCGCATGTTCGAGCTTGGATCGTGGGCCGCGGCGCTGTCTCGTCCGGTCTTCGACACAGATGGAAGGTTCAGGCGCGCGATGACGAACCTGCTGGCCGACTACCTGCCTCTCGTCATTTTTCTTGCTGTGGCGCTCGTCGTCGGCGTCGCGCTTCTGGCCTCGCCGTTCCTAATCGCCTACCAGAACCCGGATCCCGAGAAGCTCTCGGCCTACGAGTGCGGCTTCAACGCCTTCGACGACGCCCGCATGAAGTTCGACGTGCGGTTCTATCTCGTGGCGATCCTCTTCATCATCTTCGACCTCGAGGTCGCGTTCCTGTTCCCCTGGGCGGTCGCGTTCAAGGAGGTGGGCCTGTTCGGCTTCTGGTCGATGATGGCCTTCCTCGGCGTTCTGACGATCGGCTTCGTCTACGAGTGGCGCAAGGGCGCCCTCGAGTGGGATTGACCCGATGACTGCGAACCAGACCCTGGTCGCCGACGCCCCCAAGGGCCTCGTCGACGCCTCCGGCCGCCCGATCGGCCACGACGACCGCTTCTTCCGCGAGGTGAACGCCGAGCTCTCCGACAAGGGCTTCCTCGTCACCTCGGCCGAAGACCTTATCACCTGGGCCCGCACCGGCTCGCTGATGTGGATGACCTTCGGCCTGGCGTGCTGCGCCGTGGAGATGATGCAGGTCTCGATGCCGCGCTACGACGTGGAGCGCTTCGGGTTCGCTCCGCGTGCCAGTCCGCGGCAGTCGGACGTGATGATCGTCGCCGGCACCCTGACCAACAAGATGGCTCCCGCTCTCCGCAAGGTCTACGACCAGATGCCGGAGCCGCGCTACGTGATCTCCATGGGCTCCTGCGCCAACGGCGGCGGCTACTACCACTACTCCTACGCCGTGGTGCGCGGCTGCGACCGCGTGGTGCCGGTGGACATCTACGTCCCGGGCTGCCCGCCGACCGCGGAGGCGCTGCTCTACGGCGTGCTGCTTCTGCAGAAGAAGATCCGCCGCATCGGCACGATCGAGCGGTGAGGGCGGAGCCATGACCACCTCTCCCCACGACGTCCTCGAGACGCTGGCCGCCCATATCGCGCAGGGATTGGGCTCCGCCATTGTCTCCACGTCGGTCGCCTTCGGCGAGCTGACTCTGAAGACCGAAGCCGCCCGGATCGTCGAGGTCGTGACTTTCCTGCGGGACGATTCCTCGTGCCGCTTCATCTGCTTCGTCGACGTCTGCGGGGCTGACTATCCCTCGCGCGAAAGGCGTTTCGACGTCGTCTACCATTTGCTGTCGCCGGCGAAGAACCTGCGCGTCCGCGTGAAGCTCGAAGCCGACGACGAGACGCCGGTGCCCTCGATCACGGGCGTCTTCCCCGGGGCGCTGTGGTTCGAACGCGAGGCTTACGACCTCTACGGCGTGCTGTTCTCCAACCACCCCGACCTGCGCCGCCTCCTGACGGACTACGGTTTCGACGGCTATCCCCTGCGCAAGGACTTCCCGCTCACCGGCTTCGTCGAGGTCCGCTACGACGACGAGGCCAAGCGGGTGGTCTACGAGCCGGTGCGGCTGAACCAGGAGTTCCGCAACTTCGACTTCCTCTCGCCCTGGGAAGGCACGGACTACGTGCTGCCCGGCGACGAGAAGGCGAAGCAGCCGAACTGAGGGCGGGGGCGATGGCGGCTGGCGAGCGCATATCCGGCAAGTGCCTCTGCGAGGCCGTGACCTTCGAGGCCACGCTGACCGACGGCGCGATGCACGTGTGTCACTGCTCGATGTGCCGGCGCTGGACCGGCGGCATGCTGACCTATCTGGCCGTCGAGGCCGGGTCGCTCGAGCTCCATGGCGACGCGCTTTCGGTCTACCGGTCGTCCGAGTGGGGCGAGCGCGGGTTCTGCGGCCGCTGCGGCGCCTCGTTGTTCTGGCGCACGCAGGACGGCTCGGTTGCGGACGTCTCGGCCCAGGCGGTCGAGGACTCGGGCCGGTTCCCGTTTGCGAGCGAAATCTTCATCGACGAGAAGCCCGGCAACTACGCCTTCGCCAACGAGACCCGCAAGCTCACCGGCGAAGAGTTCATGGCCAAGGCCCAGGAGTCTCACGCCGGTGGCTGAGCAGGACATCCGCAACTTCACGATCAACTTCGGCCCGCAGCACCCGGCGGCGCATGGCGTGCTGCGCCTCGTGCTCGAGCTCGACGGCGAGGTGGTCGAGCGCGTCGATCCGCACATCGGCCTGCTCCACCGCGGCACCGAGAAGCTGATCGAGGCCAAGACCTACCTGCAGGCGATGCCCTATTTCGACCGGCTCGACTACGTCGCGCCGATGAACCAGGAGCACGCGTTCTGCCTCGCGACCGAGCGGCTGCTGGGCGTCGAGATCCCAATGCGCGCCCAGTTGATCCGCGTGCTCTACAGCGAGATCGGCCGCATCCTCTCCCACCTCCTCAACGTCACCACGCAGGCGATGGACGTCGGCGCGCTGACGCCCCCGCTGTGGGGCTTCGAGGAGCGCGAGAAGCTGATGGTGTTCTACGAGCGGGCGTCGGGCTCGCGCATGCATGCGGCTTATTTCCGGCCGGGCGGCGTGCATCAGGACCTGCCCGATCAGCTCGTCGAGGACATCGACCACTGGTGCGTCGGCTTCTACAAGGCGCTGGACGACATCGACCAGCTGCTCACCGAGAACCGCATCTTCAAGCAGCGCAATGTCGACATCGGCGTGGTGCCGCTCGCCGAGGCGTGGGAGTGGGGCTTCTCCGGCGTGATGGTGCGCGGCTCCGGCGCCGCGTGGGACCTGCGCAAGTCGCAGCCCTACGAGTGCTACGCTGACCTCGACTTCGACATCCCGATCGGCAAGAACGGCGACTGCTACGACCGCTATCTCATCCGCATGGAGGAGATGCGGCAGTCGGCCCACATCATGCAGCAGTGCTGCGCGCGCCTGAAGACGGAGCGCGGACCCGTCGCGACGCTCGACGGCAAGGTGGCCCCCCCGAAGCGGGGCGAGATGAAGCGCTCGATGGAGGCGCTCATCCACCACTTTAAGCTCTACACCGAGGGCTACCGCGTCCCCGAGGGCGAGGTCTACGCCGCGGTTGAGGCGCCCAAAGGCGAGTTCGGCGTCTACCTCGTCTCGGACGGCACCAACAAGCCGTACCGCTGCAAGATCCGGGCGCCCGGCTTCGCGCATCTCTCCGCCATGGACCACCTGTGCCGTGGCAACATGCTGGCCGACGTCTCCGCCATCCTGGGCTCCCTCGACATTGTGTTCGGCGAGGTGGACCGGTGAGGGGCGTTCCGACCGAGCGGTCTGCGTGCTTCGAGACGCGCGTCGGCGACGCGCTCCTCAGCATGAGCGCCGTTTGCGGTTCGGCCCATCCCTACCTCCTCATGCTGAGGAGGCCCGCAGGGCCGTCTCGCAGCACGCAGCACGCCGCCGAGCGCCTACAGGATAGAAGCTGATGTCCGTCCGCCGCCTCGCCGAGGTCCAGCCCGCCGATTTCGCCTTCACGCAGGACAACCTGCAGTGGGCGGAAGGGCAGATCGCCAAATATCCGGAAGGCCGCCAAGCCTCGGCCGTGATCCCGCTGCTGTGGCGCGCGCAGGAGCAGCATGGCGGCTGGCTGCCCGAGCCCGCGATCCGGCGCATCGCCGAGATGCTCGGCATGCCGACCATCCGCGTGATGGAGGTCGCGACCTTCTACACGATGTTTAATCTTCGCCCGGTCGGCGAGCACTTCGTCCAGCTCTGCGGCACGACCCCGTGCGCGCTGCGCGGCGCGAACGCGCTCAAGGACGTCTGCAAAAAGCACATCGGCGAGCAGAACCACGTAACGGCGGACGGCAAGCTCAGCTGGCTCGAGGTCGAGTGCCTCGGCGCCTGCTCCAACGCGCCGATGGTCCAGATCAATTTCGACTATTACGAGGACCTCACGCCGGAAAGCTTCGAAGCCCTGCTCGGGGACCTGCGCGCCGGCCGCCCGGTGAAGGCCGGCTCGCAGACCGGCCGCTCCTGCTCCGCGCCGCTCGGCGGCGACACCTCGCTGACCGACGAGACCCTCTACGACGGCTCGGTGGTCGGCTCGTGGAAGAGCCGCTTCAGCGAGGAGCAGGCGAAGGGCGACGCGACCGTGACGGACACGGCCGGCCGTCCGGAGCAGAACAGCCGTCCCGAAGCGACGGTCGCGAAGAGCGGCAAGGACGCCGAGGGCCAGGCCAGCGACAAGGCGAAGACGGCGCCGGCCGTGACCGAGGACGCCGCGTCTGGCTCGACCACCGTCGGAACCTCGCCGAAGACGCCGGCGTCGCCCGGCGTGGCCCCGTCCGAGAAGGGAGCGTGACGCCATGCTGACCGATCGCGACCGCATATTCACGAACCTCAACGGCCGGCGCGGCGCCGACCTCGAGAACGCGCTCAAGCGCGGCGCCTGGGACGAGACCAAGTTCCTGCTCGAAAAGGGCCGGGACTGGATCGTCGCCGAGATGAAGGCGTCGGGCCTCCGCGGCCGTGGCGGCGCAGGCTTCCCGACTGGCCTGAAGTGGTCCTTCATGCCGAAGCCGCAGGAAGGCCGCCCGCACTACCTCGTGGTCAACGCCGACGAGTCCGAGCCCGGCACCTGCAAGGACCGGGAGATCATGCGGAACGACCCGCATCTCCTGATCGAGGGCTGCCTGATCGCGTCCTTCGCGATGCACGCCAACGCCTGCTACATCTACATCCGCGGCGAATACGTCCGCGAGCGGGAAGCGCTTCAGCGCGCGGTCGACGAGGCCTACGCGGCCAATCTCGTCGGGCCGAACAACAAGCACGGCTATCCCTTCGACATCTACGTCCACCACGGCGCCGGAGCCTACATCTGCGGCGAGGAGACGGCCCTTCTGGAGAGCCTCGAGGGCAAGAAGGGCATGCCGCGGCTGAAGCCCCCGTTCCCGGCGAACATGGGCCTCTACGGCTGCCCGACGACCGTGAACAACGTCGAGTCGATCGCGGTCGCGGGCACCATCCTGCGCCGCGGCGGCGCCTGGTTCGCCGGCATGGGCAAGCCCAACAACACCGGCACCAAGCTGTTCTCGATCTCCGGCCACGTGGAACGGCCGTGCAACGTCGAGGAGGAGATGGGCATCTCCTTCCGCGAGCTGGTGGAGAAGCACTGCGGCGGCATCCGCGGCGGCTGGGACAACCTCTACGCGGTCATCCCCGGCGGCTCGTCCGTGCCGGTGCTGCCTGAGCACCAGTGCCAGGACCTGTCGATGGACTTCGACACGCTGCGCAACCTCAAGTCCGGCCTCGGCACCGCGGCCGTGATCGTGATGGACAAGTCCACCGACATCGTCCGCGCCATCGCCCGCATCTCGCACTTCTACAAGCACGAGAGCTGCGGCCAGTGCACCCCGTGCCGCGAGGGCACCGGCTGGATGTGGCGCGTGCTGGAGCGCATGGCGGTCGGCCGCGCGGAGAAGCGCGAGATCGACATGCTGCTGGAGGTCTCGACCCAGGTCGAAGGCCACACGATCTGCGCCCTCGGCGACGCCGCGGCCTGGCCCGTGCAGGGGCTGATCCGGCACTACCGCCACGAAATCGAAAAGCGCATCGACGACTACGCCGCGAACCCCGCCCCGCGGGACTTCGCCGTGGCGGCGGAGTGAGGCAGCCATGACAAAACTCATCGTCGACGGCGCCGAGGTCGATGTCCCGGCCGAGTACACCATCCTGCAGGCCTGCGAGGCCGCGGGGGCCGAGATCCCGCGCTTCTGCTTCCACGAGCGGCTGTCGATCGCCGGCAACTGCCGGATGTGCCTCGTCGAGGTGAAAGGCGGGCCGCCGAAGCCGGTGGCGTCCTGCGCCATGGGCGTGCGCGACCTTCGCCCCGGCCCGAACGGCGAGCCGCCGGTCGTCTCCACCCGTTCGCCGATGGTGAAGAAAGCGCGCGAGGGGGTGATGGAGTTCCTGCTCATCAACCACCCGCTGGACTGCCCGATCTGCGACCAGGGCGGCGAGTGCGACCTGCAGGACCAGGCCATGGCCTACGGCGTCTCGGGCTCGCGTTTCGCCGAGAACAAGCGCGCGGTCGAGGACAAGTACATCGGCCCGCTCGTCAAGACGACGATGACGCGTTGCATCCATTGCACCCGCTGCGTGCGCTTCGTGTCCGAGGTCGCCGGCTGCTCCGAGATCGGCGCTATCGGCCGCGGCGAGGACATGGAGATCACGACGTATCTCGAATCCGCCATGTCGTCGGAGCTCCAGGGCAACGTCATCGATCTCTGCCCGGTCGGCGCCCTGACCTCGAAGCCCTACGCCTTCCAGGCGCGGCCGTGGGAGCTCAGCAAGACCGAGTCGATCGACGTGATGGACGCGCTGGGCTCAGCGATCCGCGTCGACGCCCGCGGCCGTGAGGTCATGCGCATCCTGCCGCGCACGAACGAGGACGTGAACGAGGAGTGGATCTCCGACAAGACCCGCTTCATCTGGGACGGCCTGCGCACCCAGCGGCTCGACAAGCCCTACCTGCGTGAGAACGGCCGTCTGCGGCCGGCCTCCTGGCCCGAGGCGCTCGGCCACGTCGCCGCGAAGATCAAGGCGGCGGACAAGAGCCGCGTGGGCGCGATCGTCGGCGATCTGGCGGCGGTGGAGGAGATCTTCGCGCTCAAGGACCTGTTCGGCCGGCTCGGGGTCACAAACCTCGACTGCCGCCAGGACGGTTCGGCGCTCGATCCGTCGCTCGGGCGCGCGAGCTACCTCTTTAACGCCACCATCGCCGGCGTCGACCAGGCCGACGCGATCCTTCTGATTGGGACCAACCCGCGCCTCGAGGCGCCGGTTCTGAACGCCCGCATCCGCAAGCGCTGGCGCCTTGGCGAGGTCCGCGTGGGCCTCGTGGGCGAGCGCGCCGATCTGACCTACGGCACCGAACACCTCGGCGCCGGAACGGGCTCGCTGACCGAGATCGTCGAGGGCAAGAGCAGCTTCGCCGAGGTCCTCGCCAAGGCCTCGCGACCGCTCGTCATCGTCGGCGCCGGCGCGCTGGCGCGGGCCGACGGCCTCGCCGTGCTCGCCGCAGCCTCCAAGCTCGCGTCCGGCGCGAACGTCGCCGCAGGCTGGAACGGCCTGTCGGTGCTGCACGCCGCGGCGTCCCGCGTGGGCGCGCTCGACCTCGGCTTCACGCCGGGGCAGGGCGGAAAGACTGCCGTCGAGATGGCGGCGCCTGGCGCGCTCGACGTGGCCTTCCTGCTGGGCGCGGACGAGATCGAGATCGCTCCGGGCGCCTTCGTGGTCTACCTCGGCACCCATGGCGACCGCGGCGCCCACCGCGCCGACGTCATCCTGCCGGGCGCGGCCTATGTCGAGAAGTCGGGCACCTATGTGAACACCGAGGGCCGCGTGCAGGTCGCGAACCGGGCGACCTTCCCGCCCGGCGAGGGCCGTGAGGACTGGGCGATTCTGCGGGCGCTGTCCGACGCGGTCGGGGCGCGGCTGCCCTACGACTCGCTGCCGCAGCTGCGGGCCGCGCTCACCGCCGCCCACCCGCATTTCGCTGAGGTCGACGAAATCGCGGCCGGCGAGCCGGCTGACCTGTCGGGCCGCGCGGTCGGCTCGCTCTCGGGCGACGCGTTCCGCAACGCCATCTCGGACTTCCACCTGACGAACCCGATCGCGCGCGCCTCGGCCATCATGGCCGAGATGAGCGCGCTCAAGCGCGGGTCGCTCGCGCAGGCGGCGGAGTAAGTCGTGGACACCGTTCTCCAGATCCTGCTGATCCTGCTCCAGAGCGTCGCGCTGCTCGTCGCGCTGCTGGTGTTCATCGCCTACATCCTGCTGGCGGACCGCAAGGTCTGGGCGGCGGTGCAGCTCCGCCGCGGCCCCAACGTGGTCGGGCCGTTCGGCCTGTTCCAATCCTTCGCCGACCTGCTCAAGTTCGTGCTGAAGGAGCCGGTGATCCCGTCCAGCGCGAACAAGGGCGTGTTCCTGCTCGCGCCGCTTGTGACCTGCTTCCTCGCGCTCGGCGCCTGGGCGGTCATCCCGCTCGCGGAAGGCTGGGCGATCGCCGACCTCAACGTCGGCATCCTCTACGTGTTCGCGATCTCCTCGCTCGGCGTCTACGGCGTCATCATGGGCGGCTGGGCGTCGAACTCGAAGTACCCTTTCCTCGGCGCCCTGCGTTCGGCCGCGCAGATGGTGTCCTACGAGGTCTCGATCGGCTTCGTAATCATCTGCGTGCTGCTCTGCGTGGGCTCGCTGAACCTCTCCGACATCGTGCGCGCCCAGGACACCGCCGCCGGCGTGTTCGGCTGGTACTGGCTGCCGTTGTTTCCGATGTTCGTGGTGTTCTTCATCTCGGCGCTGGCCGAGACGAACCGCCCGCCGTTCGATCTGCCGGAAGCGGAGTCGGAGCTCGTCGCCGGCTTCATGACCGAGTACGCCTCGACGCCGTACCTGCTGTTCATGCTCGGCGAGTACGTGGCCATCATGACCATGTGCGCGCTGACGACGATCCTGTTCCTCGGCGGCTGGCTGTCGCCGATCCCGTTCGCACCCTTCACCTGGATCCCCGGCGTGTTCTGGTTCGTGGGGAAGATGTGCTTCGTCTTCTTCATGTTCGCGATGGTGAAGGCCTTCGTGCCGCGCTACCGCTACGACCAGCTGATGCGACTCGGCTGGAAGGTGTTCCTGCCGATCTCGCTCGCGATGGTCGTGATCGTGGCGGCGGTGCTGCAGTTCACGGGGTGGGCGCCGTGACCTTCATCGGGGGCCTCATCGGCCTCATGCTGGGGCTCGCGCTCGGCATGCTGTTCGGACGCGTGGCGCTGCCGCGCGTGCTGGAGCAGCAGCGCCGCCGCGGGGGCATCCGGCGGCCGGACCTGCTCGAGGGTCCGACCCGGCGGGTCTACGCCATCGTGTTTCCGGGCCTGTTCGCAGTTGGGGGCGCCGTCGGCGGCGCCGCGCTCGGCGGGTACCTCGGCGGATGACGCCGGGACTGGCCGGGGCCGTTCTGGGAGCGGCCGTCGGCGCGGCGCTGGGCTGGCTCGGCGCGAAGGCGATCAACGCCGGGGTCGACCGGCAGATCGAGACGGCGTCCCCCGAGGACGCGAAGAAGTTCACGACGGTCCGCCGGCTCGCCGGTCCGATCGTCATCGTCACGACGATCGTGGAGATCGCGGTCGTGGGATACGTGGCGGCGGAATTGCTGGCGGGCCGATGACGGTCCGCAAACGAAACGAGGGTTGAGATGCGGCTCGATCAAGCGGCCCGCTCGCTGTTCCTGCAGGAGTTCGTGTCGGCGTTTTTTCTGTCGATGCGCTACTTCTTCCGGCCCAAGGCGACCATCAACTACCCCTTCGAGAAGGGCGCGATTAGCCCGCGCTTCCGGGGCGAGCACGTCCTGCGCCGCTACCCCAACGGCGAGGAGCGCTGCATCGCGTGCAAGCTGTGCGAGGCGATCTGCCCGGCGCAGGCCATCACCATCGAGGCCGGCCCGCGCCGCAACGACGGCACGCGGCGCACGACCCGCTACGACATCGACATGGTGAAGTGCATCTACTGCGGCTTCTGCCAGGAAGCCTGTCCCGTGGACGCCATCGTCGAGGGCCCGAACTTTGAGTTCGCGACCGAGACCCGCGAGGAGCTCTACTACGACAAGGAGCGCCTGCTCGCGAACGGCGACCGCTGGGAGCGCGAGATCGCGCGCCGCCTCGCGCTCGATGCGCCGTACCGGTGAGACGGACACGATGACCCGCCGCCCTGACCTGCCGCGCAAGGACGTTCGCGCATGACCCTGCCAGCGCTGTTCTTCTACCTGTTCGCGGGCGTCACCGTCGCGTCCGCCTTCATGGTGATTTCGTCAAAGAATCCCGTGCATTCGGTGCTTTTCCTCATCCTCGCTTTCGTGAACGCCGCCGGCCTGTTCGTGCTGATGGGCGCCGAGTTCCTGGCGATGATCCTGGTGGTGGTCTACGTCGGCGCCGTCGCGGTGCTGTTCATGTTCGTGACCATGATGCTGGACGTGGACTTCGCTGAGCTGCGCGACGGCTTCTTGCAGTACCTGCCGATCGGCGCGCTGGTGGGGCTGATCGTGCTGGTGGAGCTGGTGCTGGTCGTCGGGACCTGGGGCGTCGGCGGAACGCCGCACACGGTGGTCGCGAAGGCGCCGATCCCGACCGACGTCACCAACGCCGAGGCGCTCGGCCGCGTGCTCTACACCGAGCACCTGCTGCTGTTCCAGGCGGCCGGCCTCGTGCTGCTGACCGCCATGATCGGCGCGATCGTGCTGACGCTGCGCGAGCGTCGCGTCGGCGTGAAGCGCCAGGACATCGCGGCCCAGGTCGCCCGCGGTCCCGCGACCGCGATCGAGGTCGTCAAGGTGCGCCCGGGCCAGGGCCTTTCGGAGACGGGGGTCTGACCATGGCGATCACGCTCGGACACTACCTCACGGTTGCGGCGATCCTGTTCACGCTCGGCGTGCTCGGCATCTTCCTCAACCGCAAGAACGTCATCGTCATCCTGATGTCGATCGAGCTCATCCTGCTCGCCGTCAACATCAACCTGGTGGCGTTCTCCACGCACATCGGCGACCTCAAGGGCCAGGTGTTCGCGCTGTTCGTGCTGACGGTCGCCGCCGCCGAGGCGGCGATCGGCCTTGCGATCCTCGTCGTCTACTTCCGCAACCGCGGCACGATCGCGGTCGAAGACATCAACCGGATGAAGGGGTGAGGGGCTTTTAAGCCTCCGACAGACCGCTGATGTACCATCTGATCGTCTTTCTCCCCCTTCTCGGCGCGATCCTCGCCGGGCTCATCGCGCTCAACGGCGCGCGCCGGCGCAACCCGGGCGCGGTCGGCCCGCTCGACGCGTTCCACCATGCGCACGACCATGGCCACGCCGGGCATCACGCCGCCCATGCCCATGAGTCCCACGCTCATGACGCGCACGGCCACGACGACCACGGGCACGACGACCACGGCCACGGTCAGGTCGAGCCGGCGGCGCAGGGCTCGCGGCTCGCGGAGCTGATCACCACCGGCCTCCTGATGGTGTCGGCGGCGCTGTCGTGGATCGCCTTCATCGACGTCGGCCTGTCGGGCAACGACGCGCACGTCACCGTGCTGCGCTGGATCACGTCGGGCAGCCTCGCGATCGACTGGGCGTTCCGGGTCGACACGCTGACGGCCGTCATGCTCGTCGTCGTCACCTCGGTGTCGGCGCTCGTCCACCTCTATTCGATCGGCTACATGCACGAGGACCCGCACCGCCCGCGGTTCTTCGGCTACCTCTCGCTCTTCACCTTCATGATGCTCATGCTGGTGACGGCGGACAATCTCGTGCAGCTGTTCTTCGGCTGGGAGGGCGTCGGCCTCGCGAGCTACCTGCTGATCGGCTTCTGGTACCAGAAGCCCTCCGCCAACGCCGCCGCCATCAAGGCCTTCGTGGTCAACCGCGTCGGCGACTTCGGCTTCCTGCTCGGCATCTTCGCGACCTACTTCATCTTCGACAGCGTGCAGTTCGCGACCATCTTCGCCGACGCGCCGGGCGCCGCGGAGAAGACGATCCATTTCCTCGGCCACGACTGGCACGCGCTCACCGTCATCTGCCTGCTGCTGTTCATGGGCGCGATGGGCAAGTCGGCCCAGCTCGGCCTGCACACCTGGCTGCCGGACGCGATGGAGGGCCCGACGCCGGTCTCCGCGCTGATCCACGCCGCCACCATGGTGACGGCGGGCATCGTGCTCGTTGCGCGCATGTCGCCGCTGTTCGAGCACGCGCCGGACGCGCTGACGGTGGTGACCATCGTCGGGGCGACCACCGCGATCTTCGCGGCGACGGTCGGGCTGGTGCAGAACGACATCAAGCGCGTCATCGCCTATTCGACCTGCTCGCAGCTCGGCTACATGTTCGTGGCGCTCGGCGTCGGGGCCTACGGCGTCGCGGTGTTCCACCTCTTCACCCACGCCTTCTTCAAGGCGCTGCTGTTCCTCGGCAGCGGCTCGGTCATCCACGCGATGCACCACGAGCAGGACATGCGGAAGATGGGCGGCCTGCGCCGGCTGATCCCGCTGACCTACTGGATGATGGTGATCGGCACGCTGGCGCTGACTGGTTTCCCGCTGACCGCCGGCTACTTCTCGAAGGACGCCGTGATCGAGGCCGCCTACGCCGCGCACACCAGCGCCGGCATGTACGCCTTCACGCTCACCGTCCTCGCGGCCCTCCTGACCTCGTTCTACTCCTGGCGCCTGATCTTCCTGACGTTCCACGGCGAGCCGCGGGCGTCGCTCGAGACCATGAGCCATGTGCACGAGAGCCCGCGCTTCATGACGGTGCCGCTGCTGGTGCTCGCCATCGGCGCGCTGTTCGCCGGCCTCGTGTTCAAGTCGCGCTTCATCGGCGAGAAGTACGACGACTTCTGGAACGGCGCGCTGTTCACCGGCGAGCACAACGAGATCCTGCACCACATGCACGAGGTGCCGGCCTGGGTGGTGTACTCGCCGTTCGTGATGATGGTGATCGGCTTCGCGGTCGCCTGGCTGTTCTACGTCAAGAGCCCCGGCATCCCGGCGGCGCTCGCGCGCCGGCACGAGCTGATTTACCGGTTCCTGCTCAACAAGTGGTACTTCGACGAGCTCTACGACCTGCTCTTCGTGCGCCCGGCCAAGTGGATCGGCCGCTTCCTCTGGAAGACCGGCGACGGGCGGATCATCGACGGCCTCGGCCCGGACGGGATCTCGGCCCGCGTGATCGACGTCACCGACCGCGTCGTCCGCCTGCAGACCGGCTACGTCTACCACTACGCCTTCGCGATGCTCATCGGCGTCGCGGCCCTCTTCACCTGGTTCCTGGTGCGGGGGCTGTGATGGCGGCGACGCGACGCTCTCCACCTCTCCCCGGCTGGGAGAGGTCGCGAGGCGAAGCCTCGCGGGGGAGGGGAGTCTCCGGTCCTCTCGCCTCGCTCCCCCTCACCCGGCCCTTCGGGCCGACCTCTCCCCGCCGGGGAGAGGCGCGCGGCGTCGGCCGCGCGACTCGTCCTGAAGCAGGAAGCAAGGTCGCGTTCGCGACGAGGGACTGCGCACAATGACCGGCTGGCCCATCCTTTCGCTGCTGACCTTCCTGCCGCTGGTCGGCGTGTTCTTCCTGCTGATGATCCGCGGGACGGACGAGGCCAGCCTGCGCAACGTCCGCCACGTCGCGCTCTGGACGACGGTGGTGAACTTCGTCGTCTCGCTGGTGTTGTGGGCGAAGTTCGATCTTGCGGAGCCCGGCTTCCAGTTCGTCGAGCAGGCCGAGTGGCTCGGCTCCTCGATCAACTACAAGCTCGGCGTGGACGGCATCTCGGCGCCCTTCGTGGTGCTGACGGCCTTCCTCATGCCGTTCTGCATCCTGGCGTCCTGGACCTCCATCACCCACCGGGTGAAGGAGTACATGATCGCCTTCCTCGTGCTCGAAACGCTGATGATCGGCGTGTTCTGCGCGCTGGACATGGTGCTGTTCTACCTGTTCTTCGAAGCCGGCCTGATCCCGATGTTCCTCATCATCGGCATCTGGGGCGGGAAGCGCCGGGTCTACGCCAGCTTCAAGTTCTTCCTCTACACGCTGCTGGGCTCGCTGCTGATGCTCGTCGGCATCCTCGCGATGTACGGGACCGCCGGCACCACCGACATCGTGGCGCTGCTCGCCTACAAGTTCCCGGCCGAGATGCAGACCTGGCTGTGGCTCGGCTTCTTCGCCTCCTTCGCGGTGAAGATGCCGATGTGGCCGGTCCACACCTGGCTGCCGGACGCGCACGTGGAGGCGCCGACAGCGGGCTCGGTGATCCTCGCCGGCATCCTGTTGAAGATGGGCGGCTACGGCTTCCTGCGGTTCTCGCTGCCAATGTTCCCGCTCGCGAGCGAGTATTTCGCGCCCTTCGTGTTCACGCTGTCCGTCGTCGCGATCGTCTACACCTCGCTGGTCGCGCTGATGCAGGAGGACGTGAAGAAGCTGATCGCCTACTCCTCGGTCGCGCACATGGGCTTCGTCACCATGGGCATCTTCGCGTTGAACGAGCAGGGCGTGCAGGGGGCGGTGTTCCAGATGATCAGCCACGGCGTCGTGTCGGGCGCGCTGTTCCTCTGCGTCGGCGTGGTCTACGACCGGCTGCACACCCGCGAGATCAAGGCCTTCGGCGGCCTCGTGAACCGCATGCCGTGGTACGCGGCGGCCTTCCTCGTCTTCACCATGGCGAATGTCGGCCTGCCCGGCACCTCCGGCTTCGTCGGCGAGTTCCTCACGCTGATGGGCTCGTTCCGGGCCAACACCTGGGTTGCGCTGGTCGCCACCACGGGCGTGATCCTCTCGGCCGGCTACGCGCTCTGGCTCTACCGCCGCGTGGTGCTGGGCGCGCTCGACAAGCCCGAGCTCGCCGGGATCTCTGACCTCTCGCGCCGGGAGATCGCGCTGCTCGCGCCGCTGGCGGTCCTGACCATCCTGTTCGGCGTGTGGCCGGCGCCGGTGATCGACTTCTCCGCCGCCTCCATCAACGGCCTGCTCCAGCAGACCACCGCCGCCATCGAGAGCGCCGGCAAGGCCGCCGCGCTGGTGGGTCAGTGATGACCATGACCCACGTCCAGCCCCCTCACCCGGAGGGCTCCGCCCTCCGACCTATCCCCGCCGGGGAGAGGTGCGCGGCGACGGCGTGGCGCGATTCTTATGCAGTGTCTGCGCGGAAGTCCGCGCTTCACCTCTCCCCGGCGGGGAGAGGTCGGCCCGAAGGGCCGGGTGAGGGGGCTTGCGGGCCCGTCGCTCGTGCTGCGCATCCGGTCGGGATCGCCGAACTGACGAAGGCCCTTTGAGATGGACGCCACAGCTTTCCCCGCCCTTGCGCCTGCGCTGCCTGAGATCATCCTGGCGGTCGGGTCGCTCGCGCTCGTGCTCATCGGCGCCGTCATGGGCGATCGTTCGACGCAGCTGATCAACGGCCTTGCGCTGGCGCTGCTGGCGGCGGCCGGCGTCGCGGTCGTGGTCGCGCCGGACGCCGTCACCTTCGGCGGCAGCTTCGTGCTGGACGGCTTCGCGCGCTTCATGAAGATCGTCGCCTTCATCGGCGCCTACGCGGCCCTGCTGCTCTCGTTCGACTACATGGAGCGGCTGAAGTTCGCCCGCTTCGAATACGCCATCCTGGTGGTGCTCTCGACGCTCGGCATGTCGCTGATGATCTCGGCGCACGACCTGATCGCGCTCTATCTCGGCCTCGAGCTGCAGAGCCTCGCGCTCTACGTCATCGCCGCCATCAACCGCGACGACGAGCGCTCGACCGAAGCCGGCCTCAAGTACTTCGTGCTCGGCGCGCTGTCGTCCGGCATGCTGCTCTACGGCGCGTCGCTGGTCTACGGCTACACCGGCGCGGTCGGCTTCGCCGACATCGCGGTGGCGCTGAAGTCCGGCGAGGCCTCGCTCGGGCTGATCTTCGGCGTGGTGTTCCTGATCTCGGGCTTCGCGTTCAAGGTCTCGGCGGTGCCGTTCCACATGTGGACGCCGGACGTCTACGAGGGCGCGCCGACGCCGATCACCGCGTTCTTCGCCTCCGCCACCAAGGTCGCCGGCATGGCGATGTTCGTCCGCGTGATCATGGAGGCCTTTCCCTCGGTCACGAGCGAGTGGCGCCAGGTGGTGGTGTTCGTGGCGCTGGCCTCCATGGCGCTCGGCTCCTTCGCGGCGATCGGCCAGAAGAACCTCAAGCGCCTGATGGCCTACTCCTCGATCGGCCACATGGGCTACGCGCTGGTGGGTCTCGCCGCCGGCACGCCCGAGGGCGTCCGCGGCGTCATGATCTACCTCGCGATCTATGTCGCTATGACGCTCGGCGCCTTCGCCTGCATCCTCTCCATGCGGGTCAAGGATGGATCCTACGTCGAGAGCATCTCCGACCTTGCGGGCCTGTCGCGCACCAAGCCCGCCATGGCCTTCGTGCTCGCGATGATCCTGTTCTCGCTCGCCGGCATCCCGCCGCTCGCGGGCTTCTTCGCCAAGTTCTACGTGTTCTACGCCGCGGTGAACGCCGGGCTTTACCCGCTCGCGGTCGCCGGCTTCGTGCTGTCCGTGGTGGGCGCGTTCTACTACCTGCGCATCGTCAAGATCATCTACTTCGACGAGCCGACGGTGGCCTTCGAGCCCATGAGCTTCGGCGCCAAGGCCGTGCTGACGCTCGCGGGCGGCTTCACGCTGCTCTACTTCGTCTACCCCGGCCCGCTCACCGCCGCCGCCGGCGCCGCGGCGCAGTCGCTGTTCTGAGGTGAGGGCGCTCCGGCTTGAGTGCGTGCTTCGAGACGGCCCTGCGGGCCTCCTCAGCATGAGGGGCCTTGTGTTTCGCGTCCCTCAGACCTCCTCATGCTGAGGAGCCGTTCGGAGAACGGCGTCTCGAAGCACGCACGTCCTTCGCCCGGGGGTTGGACAGCGAAATGACCTTCGCCCTCGGCCCCCGCGCAATCTCCGCCGGCCACGCGCTGCACGCCTACGACACGGTCGGCTCCACCAACGCCGAGGCGCTGGCGCTCGCCCGCGAGGGTCGCGGTCCTGCCTGGGTCGTGGCGCGGGCGCAGACGGCGGGACGCGGGCGGCGGGGGAGGGCGTGGTCCACGGGCCGCGGCAATCTGGCGGCGAGCTTCGGCGCGACGCTCGAGGTTCCCGCTTCGACGGCCGCCACGCTCGGATTCGTGGCCGGCCTCGCGCTGGAGCAGGCGCTGCGCGCCGTCGCGCCCTCGCTGGGCTCGCCCACCACGCGGCCCGAACTCAAATGGCCGAACGACGTGATCGTCGACGGCGCGAAGCTTGCGGGCATCCTGCTCGAGGCCGACACGTCGGCGCCGGGGAGGGTGGCGATCGCGGTCGGGATCGGGGTCAACGTGGCCTCCGCGCCCGAAGGCCTGCCCTATCCGGCGGTCTCGCTGGCGGGGCGCGGCGACGACACGACGGCGGAACAGCTTTTCGTCGCGTTGACGGACGCCTTCGCGACGTGGTTCGACACATGGGACGACGGGCGCGGCTTCGCGCAGGTGCGCAAGGGCTGGATGGCGCGCGCGGCGGGCCTGGGATCGACGGTCACGGTCGATCTGGGCGCCCGCATTGCGCGCGGCGCGTTCGAAAAGATCGATGACGACGGCCGCCTCGTGCTACGAGGCGCAGATGGAACGCTTGTCACGGTAAGTGCTGGCGAGGTTTGCTTCGGAACCGCAGCGACGGTCCGGGAATAAGGGCGGGAATGGCGCAGGATCTGGTTTTCGTTCCCCTCGGCGGCGTCGGGGAGATCGGCATGAACGCCGGCCTCTACGGTTTCGGCGAGGGTCGCAAGCGGCGTTGGCTGATGGTCGACTGCGGCGTCACCTTCGGCGATCAGGTCACGACGCCCGGCGTCGACCTGATCATGCCGGACATCCGCTTCGCCAAGGCGCAGGGCGGGGCGCTCGAGGCGATCATCCTCACCCACGCCCACGAGGACCACTACGGCGCGCTGCTCGACCTCTGGCCGCACCTGAAGTGCCCGGTCTACGCCACGCCCTTCGCCGCCGGCCTGCTCGCCGCAAAGCGCTCCGCGGAGCGGGACGCGCCGAAGATCGACGTGCGCGTCGTGGCCGAAGGCTCGCGCTTCCCCATCGGGCCGTTCGACGTCGAGCTGATCTCCGTCGCGCATTCGATCCCGGAATCGACCGCGCTCGCGATCCGCACCCCCGCCGGCGCGGTGATCCACACCGGCGATTGGAAGATCGACCGCACCCCCGTGCTCGGCCGCCCCACCGACGAGGAGCGCTTCCGCGCGATCGGCGAGGAGGGCGTCGCCGCGATCGTCGGCGATTCGACCAACGCCCTGCGCGAAGGCATCTCGCGGTCCGAGTCCGAGGTGGCGGAGAGCCTCGCCGGCCTCATCAAGTCCGCCCCCGGCCGCGTCGCCGTCACCACCTTCGCCTCCAACGTCGGCCGCCTGCGCGCGGTCGCGGATGCGGCGCTCGCCGCCGACCGCCAGGTAGTGCTGGTCGGCCGCGCCATGGCGCGCGCCACCGACGTCGCCCGCGAACTCGGCTATCTCGAGGGCGTTCCGGACTTCCTGAGCCCCGACGCCTTCGGCTATCTGCCGCGCAACAAGGTCGTCGCGCTCATGACCGGCAGCCAGGGCGAGCCGCGCGCGGCGCTCGCCCGCGTCTCCGAGGGCGACCACCCCGAAGTGACGCTCGCCAAGGGCGACCGGGTGATCTTCTCCTCGCGCGCCATTCCCGGCAACGAGAAGGCGGTCGGCCGCATCATCAACAAGCTGATCGAGGGCGGCGCGGAGGTCATCACCGACCGCACCCACTTCGTGCACGTCTCCGGCCATCCCCGGCAGGAGGAGCTCGCCATGCTCTACGGCTGGATCAAGCCTCAGGCGCTGGTGCCGGTCCACGGCGAAGAGGTCCACCTCGACGGCCACGCGGCGTTCGCGAAAGCCGTCGGCGTGCCGAAGGTCGTGCGGGTCCGCAACGGCGACATCGTGCGCCTCGCGGGCGGGCCGGTCGAGATCGTGGACAACGTCCCCACCGGGCGGATGCTCAAGGACGGCCGCGTGATGATCTACGCGACCGAGCAGACCATCCCCGAACGCCGCAAGCTCGCTTTCGCGGGCGTCGTGTCGATCGCGGTCGCCTTCAACGAGCGCGGCGAGGTGGCGGGCGAGGTCTCGATCCGCTTCACCGGCCTGCCGCCGCGCGACGACGAGGGCACCCTGATGCCCGAGGTGCTGCGCGACACGGTGTTGGACTGCCTCGACGGCCTGTCGCGCCAGAAGCGGCGCGACGCCGGCCTGGTCGAGAAGGCGATCGAGCGCGCCGTCCGCGGCGAGCTGCAGACGGTATGGGGCAAAAAGCCAATATGCCACGTCAGCGTGGTGGGGGTATGAGAGCCCCCGCCGGGTCATAGGGCGCGACCTTCACCTCTCCTCGGCGGGGAGAGGTCGCGAGGCGAAGCCGGGCGGGCGGGGGGCATGCGCCCCCGAAGCCTCGCTCTCCCTCACCCGGTCCTGCGGGCCGACCTCTCCCCGCCGGGGAGGGGTGAAGGCGCTGCGGGTCTCAGCTGTTGACCGGAGACGTCGTCATGATCGGCCGCCTGAACCACGTCGCCATCGCCGTGCCGAACCTCGAGGCCGCGACCGCGGTCTACCGCGACACGCTGGGCGCGACGGTGACGCCTGCGACCGACGAGCCCGACCACGGCGTGACGGTGGTCTTCATCGAACTGCCGAACACCAAGATCGAGCTGCTCGCGCCGCTCGGCGCGAACTCGCCGATCCAGGCCTTCCTCGACCGCGCGCCGGCCGGCGGCATCCACCACGTCTGCTACGAGGTGGACGACATCCTCGTCGCACGCGACCAGCTCAAGGCCAAGGGCGCGCGCGTGCTCGGCTCCGGCGAGCCCAAGATCGGCGCCCACGGCAAGCCGGTGCTGTTCCTGCATCCGAAGGACATGCTGGGCACGCTGGTGGAGCTCGAGCAGGCGTGATCTTCCCGCTGGTCAGCTGGGCGGCGATCTACTTCGTGATCTGGTGGATCACGCTGTTCGCGATTCTGCCGTTCGGCATGCGCACCCAGTTCGACGCCGGCGAGGTGATCCCCGGCACCGAGCCCAGCGCCCCGGTCCGCCTGCGCGGCTGGCGCATCGTGGGGCTAACCACGTTCGCCGCGACGGGCGTGTTCCTGTTCGTGTTCTGGCTGCTGACTCAGAGCCACTTCACGCTCGACGACGTGCCGTTCTTCCCCAAGTTCGAGCAGGTTTAGGACGCGGTCTTCGCGCCCGAAGACGGACTGCGGAGCCTAGGTCTGGGCGGTCCGCAGCCGTCGTCCTCCGGCTTGGCCGGAGGACCCATCTCGGGCGCAGCGCTCGACGCCGGCGATGGATGGTCCGGTCAAGCCGGACCATGACGGCGAGGTTAGCTACGGCCTCATCCGGATGACGACGCCAGTTCCGCGCTCCGCCTTACCCTCGCGCGTCCCAGTCGCTTAAGCGCGGGAATACTTCCTCGCGCCGGAGGCGTGGGAAGGGTGGCCTCGGCGAAGCCGAGGTCGGGTGCGGTCTTGGGCGTCGGGCGGGGAGGTCGGCGTCGAGTGGCGCCTCAAGGGTAAAGGGGCGACCGCCGCGCGCTCGCCCAGCTCGGCCCGGCCGCCGCCCGCGCAAATAAAAAAAGCAGAGCCTGCGCCCTGCTTTTTTGAAGTTTCTCTTTCCGAGCCCGTTCTAGGTCGACGCGCCGCGAGCGGTGCGGGACTTCGGCGCTTTTCGACCGTTTAACGCGTCGAAGACGCGATGAACGGACATCCTCCCAAGACTTGGACCGCTGTTTGGCCCGGAGTGGCAACGTCGCCGGGCGGCCCTTTGTTATGTCGAGACCGTAGCGCGCCTGCGACGGGTTGTCACCTATTTGTGCATCGGGCGCCAAAAAAAAGAGCCAAAAGTTCGCGGCCCGAAATCCTGCGCTCGGTTGCTCGGAAATCAACGAAACTTGCGGGGGAGGGCGTCGCGGCGACGTCGCGGCTTGTGTTTTCCGGGGGCATCGGGTTTCGTTCCGGCCGTCGCGCGGGCGCGCGCTGTGCCGCTTCGCCCGCGTCCTCTCCCGGAGCCGTCGGACGTCATGCGCCTCAGCCGTTACTTCATGCCCATCCTGCGCGACGCGCCCAAGGAGGCGGAGATCATCTCCCACCGCCTGATGCTGCGGGCGGGAATGATCCGGCAGGAGGCGGCGGGCATCTACGCCTGGCTGCCGCTCGGGCTGAAGGTGCTGAACAACATCTGCCGCGTGATCCGCGAGGAGCAGGACCGGGCCGGCGCGATCGAGCTGATGATGCCGACGATCCAGCTGGCCGACCTGTGGCGCGAAAGCGGGCGGTACGACGCCTATGGCAAGGAGATGCTGCGCATCAAGGACCGGCACGACCGGGAGATGCTCTACGGCCCGACCAACGAGGAAATGATCACCGAGATCTTCCGGTCGAGCGTGCGATCCTACAAGGACCTGCCGAAGAACCTCTATCACATCCAGTGGAAGTTCCGGGACGAGGTGCGGCCCCGCTTCGGCGTGATGCGCTCGCGCGAATTCCTGATGAAGGACGCCTACTCCTTCGACTTGGACAAGGAGGCCGCCCGCACCTCCTACAATCGCATGTTCACGGCCTACCTCCGCACCTTCGCGCGGCTCGGCCTGAAGGCGATTCCGATGGCGGCCGACACCGGCCCGATCGGCGGCGACCTGTCCCACGAGTTCATCATCCTGGCGAAGACCGGCGAGAGCGCCGTGTTCTGCCACGAGGACTATCTGAGCTTCGACACGCCGGGCCTCGACGTCGACTTCGACGACGCGGCCGGCCTGCAGGCGATCGTGGACAAGTGGACCAGCCTCTACGCCGCGACCGAGGAGATGCACGACGAGGCGAAGTTCGCCGAGACGCCGGAGGCGAGCCGGCTCTCGGCCCGCGGCATCGAGGTCGGCCACATCTTCTACTTCGGCACGAAGTACTCCGAGGCCATGGGCGCCAAGGTCGCCGGGCCGGACGGCAAGGACGTCCATGTCCACATGGGCTCCTACGGCATCGGCCCGTCGCGGCTCGCCGCCGCGATCATCGAAGCCGGCCATGACGACGCCGGAATCATCTGGCCGGATGCGGTTGCGCCGTTCAAGGTCGGGCTCGTCAATCTGAAGCCTGGCGATTCGGCCTGCGACGCGGCCTGCGAAGACCTCTACGCCAAGCTCAAAGGGCAGGGCATCGACGTGCTCTACGACGACACCGACGACCGGGCTGGCGCGAAGTTTGCGACCATGGACCTCATCGGCCTGCCCTGGCGCCTCGTCGTCGGGCCGAAGGGCCTCGCAAACGGCGTGGTGGAGCTGAAGCGCCGCGGCCCGGGCGCGCCCGAGCAGCTCAGCGTCGACGCCGCCCTCAACGCGCTGACCGCGAGCTGACGCCCCGCATGACGGACGCCCGCGACGCCGCCGACGGAGCCGCGCCCGGCGCGACGCGGCCTTTCGCCCGATTCGAGTGGCTGATCGCGGGGCGCTACCTCCGCGCCCGCCGCCGCGAGGGCTTCATTTCGGTCATCGCGGGCTTCTCGTTCCTCGGCATCACGCTCGGCGTCGCCACGCTCATCATCGTGATGGCCGTGATGAACGGCTTCCGCACCGAGCTGCTCTCGAAGATCCTCGGCATCAACGGCCACGCCGTGGTGCAGCCCATCGACGGGCCGCTGACGGACTACCTCGCTCTGGCCGACCGGCTGGGGAAGGTCGACGGCGTGAAGTACGTCATTCCCCAGGTGGAGGGGCAGGCGCTGGTGTCTTCGCCCTCGGCCTCCGGCGGCGTGCTGGTGCGGGGCGTGCGCGCGCAGGAGCTCGGCAAGCTGCCGCTGGTCTCGCGCACCATCCGCGAAGGCACGCTCGAAGGCTTCGACGACGGGGAGGGGCTGCTGATCGGCCGCCGGCTCGCCGACCAGCTCGGCGTGCGCGCCGGCGACACCATCTCGCTCGTCACCCCGCGCGGGGCGGTGACGCCCATGGGCGTGACGCCGCGCATCAAGGGCTACCGGGTGGCGGCGATCTTCGAGATCGGCATGTCGGAGTACGACGCGGCGATCGTCTTCATGCCGCTCGGCGAGGCGCAGGCCTATTTCAATCGCGAGGACGACGTCTCCTCGATGGAGATCTACCTCGACGACCCCGACGCCATCGACAAGGTCAAGCCCGAGCTGCAGGCCGCCGCCGGCCGCGCCGTCTATCTGCTGGACTGGCGCGACCGCAACAAGACCTTCTTCTCCGCGCTGGAGGTGGAGCGGAACGTCATGTTCCTGATCCTCACGCTGATCGTGCTGGTGGCCGCGCTCAACATCATCTCCGGCCTGATCATGCTGGTGAAGGACAAGGGCCGCGACATCGCGATCCTGCGCACCATGGGCGCGACCAGCGGGGCGGTGATGCGCATCTTCCTCATCACCGGGGCCAGCATCGGCGTGGTCGGCACGCTGGCGGGCTTCGCGCTCGGCATGATCGTGTGCGTGAACATCGAGGCGATCCGCGCCTTCATGGCCTACCTCACCGGGACCGAGCTTTTCTCGCCCGAGGTCTATTTCCTCAGCCAGCTGCCGGCGGACCCGAACCTGCGCGAGACCGCGACCGTGGTGCTGATGGCGCTGGCGCTCTCCGTGCTCGCCACGCTCTATCCCTCCTGGCGCGCGGCGAAGCTCGATCCCGTGGAGGCGCTGCGCTACGAATGAGCGACGTCGACACCCACACCGATCTCGAGGCCGACGACGGGTCCGGGCCGCCCTACGAGGAGCGGCCGCCGCTGTTGGTGCTCGACGGCGTCGTGCGGCGCTACCGCCAGGGCGAGGCGACCCTCGAGGTGCTGGCCGGCGCCTCGATGGTGATGAACGCGGGCGAATCGATCGCGCTGATCGCGCCCTCGGGCACGGGCAAGTCGACGCTGCTGCACGTCGCCGGCCTGCTGGAGCGGCCGGACGCCGGGGAGGTCTTCCTCGACGGAGAGTCGACCTCGGGCCTGTCCGACGACGCGCGCACCGCGATCCGCCGCAACCAGATCGGGTTCGTCTACCAGTTCCACCACCTGCTGCCGGAGTTCTCGGCGCTCGAAAACGTGGTGATGCCGCAGCTCATCCGCGGCCTGGCGCCGAAAGAGGCGGAGAGCCGCGCGAAGGATCTGCTCGGCTACCTCGGCCTGGGCAAGCGCCTGACCCACCGGCCCGCCGAACTCTCCGGCGGCGAGCAGCAGCGCGTCGCCATCGCCCGCGCCGTCGCCAACGCCCCGCGGCTGCTGTTCGCGGACGAGCCGACCGGCAACCTCGACCCGACCACCTCGGCGCACGTGTTCCAGACGCTGACCGCGCTCGCCCGCGCCTCGGGCCTCTCCGCCATGGTCGCGACCCACAACCTCGACCTCGCCGCGACGCTCGACCGGCGCGTGACCCTGCGCGACGGGGTGCTGGTCGAGGTCTGAGGGGAAGGCGCGCGGCCTCGCGCAAGGCCAGCCACCTCGTCATGCCGGCGGAGCCGGGTATCCACGACGGTCTAAGAGCCGGTTTGGAAACTCGCCCGGACTCTGCACGACGCTCGTCATTCCCCGGTTTATCCGGGGAATGACGAGACTGAATTTGCGAGCGTGCGAACCGACAAACGGGCCCTCAAAACGTCGAGCTCAACGCCGAAGTCGTGAATGCCCGCCCAGGGCGCGGACATGACGGCGAGGTGACCCTACGCAACCGGAACCGGCGTTAACGCGCGCCGCGCCGTCCCGACCATTCTCTTAACCACCCCGGCCGCCGGTACACACGCCTGTGCGAAAGTCGCTTGACGCCGTGTGGATAACGAACAAAATAAGAACATAACATGTTCAGAACGGGAGCGCGTCATGGGCAGGACAGATGGTTGGAACTTGGTGCTAGGGGTGTTAGGCGGCGCGCTCGAGCTCGGCTCCGTCATAACCTTTTTCGGAGCGCTGGTGCTGTGGGCGGACGCCTTCGGGGCGGTCTGACGGCGTCACGCTCGGCCTGGCCTGTGGAGACCCGCGCCTCCCGGGGCGCGCCGGAGTGTGCGGCGGGGTAGGGTGAGCGCGACGACACGAGGGAGGCGCGCGATGGCCGACGGCGGACTGAAGGGCGATCTCGGCTTCGTCCATCTCCATGTGCGCTCGTCCTTCTCGCTGCTCGAGGGCGCGCTGACGGTCGCGAAGATCGCGGCCGCAGCCAAAGCTGACCACATGCCGGCGATCGCGCTCACCGACGATAACCTGTTCGGCGCGCTCGAGTTTTCCGAGAAGATGGCCTCGGCCGGCGTGCAGCCGATCATCGGCATGGCGCTCGACGTCGAGTTCGCCGACCGCGAGGAGCGCTCCGGTCGCCCGATGAAGGACGCGGGTCGGCCGCTCATCGTGCTGCTCGCGCGTTCCGAGGCCGGCTACCGCAACCTGATGGCGCTTGGCAGCCGCGCCTTTCTTGAAAGCGACGTCAACGAAGGCCCGCACGCGACCCTAGCGATGCTGGAGGCGCACCGCGACGGGCTGATCGCGCTGACCGGCGGCCCCGAGGGCCCTGTCGACCGCATGCTGCTGGAAGGCGCCGACGATGTCGCCGCCGCGCGACTGCGGACGCTGTCGGCGCTCTACGGCGGTGGTCTCTACGTGGAGCTCCAGCGCCACGGCACGGCGAACGAGCGTTCGGTCGAGGGGGCGCTGGTCGACCTCGCTTACGCCCAGGGGATTCCGCTCGTCGCCACCAACGGCGCGCGCTTCGCGGAGCGCAGCGACCACGAGGCGCATGACGCGCTGATCTGCCTCGCCGAAGGCCGCGTGCTGGCCGAGAGCGAGCGTCGCCAGTTCACGGCCGACCACAACCTGAAGTCCCGCGCGGAGATGATGCGGCTGTTCGCCGATCTGCCGGAGGCGACCGCCAACACCGTCGAGATCGCGCGCCGCTGCGCCTATCGCCCGCGCACGATGAAGCCGATCCTGCCGCGTTTTACCGTCGGGGACGGCGTCGTGGACGAGGCGGCGGAGCTTCGCCGGCAGGCGGAGAACGGTCTCGCCGCGCGGCTCGCGGCCCATGGGCCGGCGCCGGAGCTCGACGTCGCGACCTACGAACGGCGGCTCGCGTTCGAACTCGGCGTCATCGAGCGCATGAAGTTTCCGGGCTACTTCCTGATCGTCGCCGACTTCATCAAGTGGGCCAAAGACCAGGGCATCCCGGTCGGCCCCGGCCGCGGATCGGGCGCGGGCTCGCTCGTCGCCTATTCGCTCACCATCACCGACCTCGATCCGCTGAGGTTCGGCCTGCTGTTCGAGCGCTTCCTGAATCCCGAGCGCGTGTCGATGCCGGACTTCGACATCGACTTCTGCCAGGACCGGCGCGAGGAGGTGATCCGCTACGTCCAGGCCCGCTACGGCCTCGACCGCGTCGCGCAGATCATCACCTTCGGCACGCTGCAGGCGCGCGGCGTGATGCGCGACGTGGGCCGCGTGCTCGAGATGCCGTACGGCCAGGTCGACAAGCTCTGCAAGCTGGTGCCGCAGAACCCGGCCAATCCCGTCACGCTGAAGCAGGCGGTGGCCGACGAGCCCAAGCTGTCGGAGGCGCGCGAGGAGGACGAGAAGGTCGGGCGCATGCTCGACATCGCGCTCAAGCTCGAGGGGCTCTACCGCCACGCGTCGACCCACGCCGCCGGCATCGTGATCGGCGACCGCCCGCTGTCGGAGCTGGTGCCGCTCTACCGCGATCCGCGCTCCGACATGCCGGTCACCCAGTTCAACATGAAGTGGGTGGAGCCGGCGGGCCTCGTGAAGTTCGACTTCCTCGGCCTCAAGACGCTGACGACGCTCACCACCGCCGTGAACCTGCTGAAGCGGCGCGGGGTGACCGTTGAGCTCGACAAGATCCCGCTCGACGACGCTGCCACCTACGCCATGCTGTCGCGCGGGGAGACGGTCGGCGTGTTCCAGCTGGAAAGCGCGGGAATGCGGCGCGCCCTCGCCGACATGAAGCCGGACCGGTTCGAGGACATCATCGCGCTGGTCGCGCTCTACCGGCCTGGCCCGATGGCGAACATCCCGGTGTATTGCGCCCGCAAACATGGCCAGGAGCGGCCGGAGTATCCCCATCCCAAGCTCGAGCCGATCCTTGGAGAGACCTTCGGCGTCATCATCTACCAGGAGCAGGTGATGCAGACGGCGCAGTCGCTCGCCGGCTACTCGCTGGGCGAAGCGGACCTGCTGCGCCGCGCGATGGGCAAGAAGATTCGCGCCGAGATGGACGCCCAGCGCGAGCGCTTCGTCACGGGCTGCGTCGACAACGGCATCGGCAAGGCGGATTCCTCGACGATCTTCGACCTGCTCGCGAAGTTCGCGGACTACGGCTTCAACAAGAGCCACGCGGCGGCCTATGCCCTCGTCGCCTACCAGACCGCCTATCTCAAGGCGAACCACCCCGTGGAGTTCCTGGCGGCGTCGATGACCCTCGACATGGGGTCGACCGACAAGCTGGCGGAGTTCCGGCAGGAGGCGATCCGCCTTGGCATCCCGGTGAAGCCGCCCTGCGTCAACCGCTCCGCAGTCGCCTTCGACGTGGACGACGGCGCGATTCTCTACGCGTTGGCGGCATTGAAGGGCGTCGGCGGGCAGGCAGTGGAAGGGTTGGTCGCCGCGAGCCGGGCCAAGCGCTTCGCGGATCTGCCGGACTTCGCCCGGCGGCTCGACGCCAAGGCGCTGCCCAAACGCGCGCTCGAGAGCCTGATCCAGGCCGGGGCGCTCGACGCGCTGGAGCCGGACCGCGCCCGGGCGCTCGCCTGCGTCGAGGGGATCATGGGCGTCGCCTCGCGCACCCGCGATTCGGCGGCGGTCGGCCAGCACGACATGTTCGGCGGCTCGGCGGATCCCATCCGCCCGTCGCCGCATGAGAGTTGGTCGACCGGCGAGCGCCTGAAGCGCGAGTATGACTCGGTCGGCTTCTTCCTCTCCGGGCATCCGCTCGACGACTACAAGCCGTTGCTCGCGAAGCTGCGGGTGCGCAGCTATGCGGACTTCGTCGCGGCGGCGAAGCAGGGCGCGACGGCTGGCCGGCTCGCCGCCACGGTGCTCGCCCGCCAGGAGCGTAAGACCAAGTCCGGCAATCGCATGGGCGTGATCATGCTGTCCGACCCAACGGGCCACTACGAAGCCGTGATCTTTTCGGAGGGGCTCGCCAAGCATCGGGACCTGCTGGAGCCCAACACGCCGGTGATCGTCTCGGTCAGCGCCGCAGTGGAGGGCGACGAGGTCCGGTTGCGCCTCGAAAGCGTCGAGCCGCTCGACCGCGCGGCCGAGAAACTGCAGCGGTCGGTCCGAGTCTTCATGCGGGCCCCGGAGCCGATGGACGCGCTGGCGAGGCGGCTCGAGCCCGGCGGGGACGGGGAGATCGCGGTGGTGCTGATGCTCGAGGAGGGCGAGACCGAAGTCGAGATCCGGCTCCCGGGCCGCTACCGTGTGTCGCCCCAGATCGCCGGCGCATTGCGGACGGTGCCCGGGGTCGTGGCGGTCGAGGCGGCCTGACGACGGTCGGCATGTCGGGCGCTCTCCGCCGGCCGGTTGGGGACGGGGACATGTTTTCCGGTTGACACCGCGGCCTTCGCCCCGCAAAAGCAGCGCCGCGAAACGCGCTACGTCCTGGGACGCGACGCGGCTCGCATCGTCCCGCAGGCGGCAAGCCTCCGGGCCGGACTGTGGAGGGGTGCCCGAGTGGTTAAAGGGGACGGACTGTAAATCCGTTGGCTCAGCCTACGTTGGTTCAAATCCAACCCCCTCCACCATCCACCGGCCCTCTCGCGCGCGGGTGTAGCTCAATGGTAGAGCAGCAGCCTTCCAAGCTGAATACGAGGGTTCGATTCCCTTCACCCGCTCCAATCCTCCCTGCCTGACGTGTCCGGGCTGAGCGGCGCGACATCGGCTCCCAGAACGTGGCGGGCCGAACGGGCGGCGAGGGGCCGTTTGCGGGCGCATGGCGTCGCCGGCCGCGGATCGTCGTGGGAACCGCTGCGTTTTCCCGCTTGTGAAACGAGCGAAACCCGCCTAGAGGAGCGTCGCTTCTCGCCAAACACGAGACTTCACGCAGGATACCGCTGATGGCCAAGGAAAAGTTCGCGCGGACGAAGCCGCACTGCAACATCGGGACGATTGGTCATGTTGACCATGGCAAGACGTCTTTGACGGCTGCGATCACGAAGGTTCTTGCTGAGTCCGGCGGCGCGACGTTTACGGCGTACGACCAGATCGACAAGGCGCCGGAAGAGAAGGCGCGCGGCATCACGATCTCGACGGCGCACGTCGAGTACGAGACGGCGAACCGGCATTACGCGCACGTGGACTGCCCGGGCCACGCCGACTACGTGAAGAACATGATCACGGGCGCGGCGCAGATGGACGGCGCGATCCTGGTGGTGTCGGCGGCCGACGGCCCGATGCCGCAGACCCGCGAGCACATCCTGCTGGCGCGCCAGGTCGGCGTTCCGGCGCTGGTGGTGTTCCTGAACAAGTGCGACCTGGTCGACGACGAGGAGCTCCTCGAGCTCGTTGAACTCGAGGTGCGCGAGCTTCTGTCGAAGTACGACTTCCCGGGCGACGACATTCCGATCGTCAAGGGCTCGGCGGTGGTGGCGCTGCAGGGCGGCGACGCCAAGCTCGGCCATGACGCGGTGCTGGAGCTGATGAAGGCGGTCGACGCCTACATCCCGCAGCCGGAGCGCCCGATCGACCAGCCGTTCCTGATGCCGGTCGAGGACGTGTTCTCGATCTCGGGCCGCGGCACGGTGGTGACGGGCCGC
>Ga0256876_1000008_pt1 | contig 33068 bp, 34 predicted proteins | sample MC6MC0419MT_FD_186340 | JGI IMG/M metagenome (GOLD analysis project Ga0256876, IMG submission 186340) | Metatranscriptome of enriched soil aggregate microbial communities from Iowa State University, Ames, United States - MC6-MC0419-MT... | ecosystem: Environmental > Terrestrial > Soil >...
GGCATAGCCGCAGCGCAGTTCCTTGCAACCCGGCTTTCCCCGGACGAACTCTCCGCGTTCCTGAAGCTGTTTCTCGACGCCGACGAAGAAACGTTCGCCAACTGCCTTCAGGAGGCGATCGATGGCGAGCCTTGATCGCCCCCTCCCCTCCGAACCGCTGATGACCGCCAAAGAAGCGGCTCAGAAGCTCGGCATCTCCGTCAAAGTCTTGATGCAGGAAGTGAAGGCCGGACGGCTCCGATACATCCGTATCGGGGCAGGCAAGCAGCGCATCATTCGGCGCTTCACGGACTACGGCCTCAAAACCTACATCGAAAGTCAGAAGATCAGGGACGTCCCCGCATGTCAGTCTACAAGCCCAAAGGCTCCCCTTATTTCAAAGCAGACTTCCAAATCGACGGCCGTCGCTTTCTCATCTCTCTCAAAACCTCAAACAAAAAAGAAGCCCTCCTTCTCGAACGCGACCTGAAGCTCAAGGCGCTTGAGGAGATCAAGCAGCAGAAGGCCACGGGCAACGATCCTCTCACCCTCGACGTGGCCTGTGGTCGCTACTGGACGGAGGTCGGCCAGCATCATTCAGGGGCCGCCACGACATGGCGGGACATGGAGCGGCTGATCGGGTTCTTCGGCAAGGATCGGCTCCTCACCTCAATCAGGGACGGCGACGTTGCATCCCTTGTCGCGTGGCGGCGAGCCCAGACGGTCAAAGGCCACAAGCCGGCCAAGGGCGAGCCTGTGAAGCTGATTGCACCGGCGACCGTCAACCGATCCACCACGGCGCTCCTAAAGGCCCTCTTCACCCGTGCCCGGAAGACGTGGCGGTTCGTGTTCCCGTTTTAACCGAATTGGCGCGACCACATGCTGAAGGAGCCCGAGGAGCGGGTCCGCGAACTCGACACCCACGAAGCCGTCGCCTTGGACGCCAATGTTAGAGGGGATTACGCCCTGTGGTTTGAGTTCGCCCGCCTCACGGGCCTACGGCAGGCGGAGACGCTGATCACGTGGTCCTGCGTCAACATGTCTGCGAAGCGCATCACCACCGTCGGCAAGGGCAAGCTTAAGGTATCGACCCCGATCACGCCGCAGGTGGCCGCCATCCTCGATCAGTGCCGGGGGCACCATCCCGAAGCCGTCTTCACCTATGTGTGTAAGCGGCCTCTGGAGGGGCAGCAGAAGGGCAAGCGCTACCCGATCACGTCGGAGGGGGCTAAGACCCAATGGCGGCGGCTGAAGGCCCGCGCAGGGGTGCAGGACTTCCGCTTCCACGACATCCGGCACGACGTGGCAACAAAACTCCTGCGCTCCACCGGCAACCTGAAGCTGGTGCAGCGCGCCCTCAATCACCGGAACGTCGCCACGACGGTAAAGTACGCCCACGTGATGGATGACGAGATCGCCGCCGCACTTACCGCGATTGCGAACACAGCGGGAACCTCGAAAACCCACACCAAAAGTCCCGCCACTCCCGCCGAAGGGCTGGCATAGTGCGAGGAGTTGTCTTATGAAAGCGCCCGTCGCCCGATGCTCTGGGGGACTAGGGGTCGGAGGTTCAAATCCTCTCGCTCCGACCATTATTTTCCGAAACGTCGATCAGGCGCCCCCCGCGAAGCCAGCACGTTTCGCGCCTCCCCAGTTCTCAGGACCGCTCCGCCGATGGATGACTACCAGGCTCTGCTCGACCGTATGAAGACGGCGCAGCGCGAACTCCTGACCGCCGCCGCCAAGGCGAACACGCTGCCTTCCGACGGCGCGTTGCGGAAGATCGCCGATCTCGAAGTCGCCATCGGGGCGGTGGAGCACTTGCTCGACGAAGACGACGAGGCTTAACGCGCCGCCGCGCGTCACCTTCGATCTAAAGATTTCGTGAAGATTTAGGGCCCCGCGGGAACGCGGCGGCCCTTTCGTACGTTCAGACGGCAATCAACTCAACAAGCTGAGCGCCGCTCATGTTTTACGTCCTCGAAACCGCCAAGACCTCGAATGCTCGCTCGATAGACGTCGGGGTTCGTTCGGTCGACACGTACTCCATGACGCCTGCGCGGCCGGATGAAATCATAGACTACGCCGAGGCGGACATCGATTTCGTCGACGATTCGATGCTCAACACTGCGCCGCATAACCCTATTGAACGTCAGTTGCTGACGGGAGATGTCATCGGTCTTGCGTTGATGTCAGGCGCGATCATTTGGAGCGCTATGGGCGCGATCGCCTGACGGCAAACCGCTCGGGAGCGCGGCTTGAGGGTTCTCTACGTCGATGACGAGGCCGACATCCGCGAGATCGTCGGCCTTTCGCTTGGGCTGGATCCCGACATCACGGTCGAGATCGCCTCGTCCGGCGCCGAGGCTTTGACCGCCGTCCAGGCCCAACTTCCAGACCTCATCCTCCTCGACGTGATGATGCCCGATATGGACGGGCCTACGACGCTGTTCCGGCTGCGGGAGCGTGCCGAGTCGCGAGAGATTCCCGTGGTTTTCATGACTGCGCGGGCGCAAAGGCGCGAGATCGAGCGGTTCAAGACGCTCGGAGCCCTCGGCGTGATCGCGAAACCCTTCGATCCGATCTCGCTCGCGTCCGACCTCAAGGCTTTGCTGGCGCGGGCGTCGCGCGGATAAACGCCCCGAACGCGCGCGGCCCATCGCCTACATCAAGAGTTTGTTCGACCTTCAACGTCGCGACGTCGATCACCGACACTGCGTTCGAGAACCAATTGGCGACGTAGATCTTCGTCTGGTCCGTGGACGCTTCGACCCCTTCGGGATACTCGCCCACGGGTATCGTCGCGAGCGTTTGGAGGGTCGAGACGTCGAACACCGAGACGCTTTCCGCGTATTGGTTGCTGACGAACGCCTTGCCGGCGGCGAGACCGACGACATAGGGCCGCTCTCCGACATTCACGACGCCGACCACCTTGCGGGTCGGGATGTCGACGACGGAGACATCGTTGCTCGCCACGTTCGCCACGTAGGCACGGCGGCCGTCCCGGTCGATCGTCACGCCGAAGGGACGCTGCCCGACGGGGACCGTGGCGACACGTTGCAGCGTCTTCAGATCGACAAACGACACCTGATCGGAGTCGCGGTCGGCCGACAGCAGCGTCGCGCCGTCCGGCGTCACGGCGAGACCCGATGGCGAAGCGCCGACGTCGACACGGGCGGTCACGGCCCGCGTGGCGGGGTCCACCACGAGGATGTGCTTCGCGTACCAATCCGCGACATAGACCGGCGATCCGCTGGGATGAATCGCCACACCCAGTGGGCCGCCTTCCAGCGGGATCCGGTTGATCACCTTGCGAGCCGCGGCGTCGATGACCGCCAGCGACTTGCCTTCGGGACTGGTGACGTAGACGCGCGCCCCGTCCGCGCTCACAGCGACCCCAGCCGGCTTCCCCCCGATGGGGATGGTCGCGACCGCCTTGCCGGCCGCCAGGTCGAGCACGGTCAGGTCGTCGCCGGTCTGGTTCGTGACGAAGGCCTCGTCGGCGCAGGCGGCGCCTGCGACGACGAGGCTGAGCGCGACGAGCGCCGCGCGCATCGGACGGGTCAGCTTCCCTTCTCGACCTTCTCCTTCACCGAAGCGAGGCCGGCCTGGTAGAGCTCGCTTACCGCCTTGATCGCGGCCTCGTCCGAGAGCTCCGCCGGCGGATCGTTGTTCGGGAAGCCGCGGTAGAAGGCGCCCTGCCACGTCACCGTCGACTTGTCGCCCTCGCCTTTGACGCTGATGTGGGAAGAATAGTTAGTGACCGGCAGCACCTTCACGTCGACCTCGGTGATCCGATAGGCGTAGGTCTTCGCGTCGGCGTCGTACTTCGTAAGCTGCTCCTTCACGGTCGCTCCGCCCTTGAGCGTCAGCGTGCGCGTCGCGTCCTTGTCGTTGCCGCCGGAGCCTTCGGTCTTTTCGACCGGCGGCAGCCAGCTCATGTCCTGGAAATTGCCGATCACGGTCCAGACCTTGTCGGGGGCCGCGTTGATCTCGATCGACTGGGTGGTCTTCTGGCGCGTCGGGCCATGAGCCTCGGCCGCGCCGGCGAAGCCGACCAACAACGCCGCCGCCGCGGCGAGCAGTTGAAACTTCATGCGTGTGCTTCCTTCCGGTGGTCGGCCGTCCGCCTGGAGCGTCGTCGGAGGCCTGTTGGGCCCTGGGGCCAGCGGGCGCAGTGAACCAAAGCCGCGCGGCCGGATAAAGGCCCGCCGCTTCGTCCCTTCGCCGCACCCCGGCTCAGAACCGGTAGCCGATTCCCAACTGCGCGCCACGCTCGTCGAGCGCGTCGCGAGCCGCAGGCGTGGCGAAGACAGCGGCGTAGATCGTCACCGTCGACGTCAGGTCAAGCAGGGCGGCGGCCTGAACCTTGTGGGTGCGCTGCTTCAACGCATAGGGGCCGTCCCACCGGCCCTGGCCAAAGACGTTGAAGCTCTGCGCCAGAAGCAACCAGCGCGGCGCGGGGCGGACGCCAAGCGTCGCGTCGACCCGGATCTCGTTCGCAGGATCACCGCTTCGGGTCCTGTAGCCCGCCTGCACGTCCAGAAACGCCGGGCGCGCGAAAGCGTCGAAGCTGCGCGCCACGAGAAGGCGCATGTCGACCTGATCATCCGTTTCGCCGATCGCCGCGAGGCCCTCCTGGCGCTTCGCGCCGGCGATCACGACCCCGCCCTGCGCGGAGACGATCCAGGCGCCGGGTTCGGCCAGTCGCAAGCGCGCGCCGAGCTCAGTGCGCCCGAGGCCGCTTCTTTGCGCCCGCTCCTCGCCCGAGACGGTGATCCGCTGAAGCGCCCCGGCGCCGAAGACGGTCAGGCCATCGGCGAGCCCGTGTTCGACGTAGAGCTGAAGCTCTTGCTTCTTGAGCCGATCGCGCGCCCTGAGCCGCCCGCGGCCGTCGAAGTAATGATCGCCGGACGTCACGTAGGCCGTGGCGAAGAGCTTGGTCTCGCCCTTCTCGAGCGTGAACGCGCCAGCACTCGCCACATCCGGCGCCGCCGCGAGAATCGCAGCGGCCGTAGCCCATCGCGCCGCCCAGGTCATCGCCGCCCCCGCCCCTGGGCCACGATTTTGCCGTAATATGACTAAAACGCGCAACATCTGATTCGCGATGCGCGCGGCCGGGATTCCCCCGTCAGGAACTGGGCGTTCGAAGCCTATCTCTCAGCTCGTCTCTTTCGAGCGCTTCGCCCCGTCCGATCGTCTCTTCAAGCTCGCGGGCCTGGGCCCCAAGGTCGTGAAGTCCGAGCGTCGGCGCCGTCCCGGCGATGGTGTGGAGACCTCGTTGAAGCGCGACGCGGGCGTCCTCGTCGCCAGCGGCGGCCGCTGCGGCGAGGCTCTCGAGCTCGGCTAACCTGTCGTCGAAACGCGCGAGGAACCGCGTCCTTACCGCCTCCACGGCGGCCGTGATCTTGGCGCGGCGCTCGGCCTCGCCGTCCGGCACAGCGCCTAGTAGTCCCATTCCACGGCGACGCCGGCGGAGGCGTCGCCGTTCGCGCCCGTCTCGCCCTGCACTTTTACGTTTTTCGTAACGTCGATGTCGACGGTGACGCGGCTCGATTCCGGGGTCGTTCCCTGCCGAACGCCCAGATAGATGTTGTCGGAGATGTACCGGCCGACGCCGACCGCCGGTCCCCCGCCCTGGCCGTCGCCCGCCGTGACGTCGAGCACGTCCACGCCGAGGCTCTTGCGCACGCTGTCGAGCGCGCCAGAGCCGCCCCCGCCGGTGTACTGCGCGAGCCCCTGCGCCAGCTGCAGCGCCTCGCTCGCGTTGAGTTCGCCCGCCGACTTCTTGAACAGCAGGCGCGCCAGCACCTCGTCGGTCGGCAGCGCCGGCTGCGAGGTGAAGTTGATCTGCGGACGCGACGCGGTCCCGGTCACCACGACCTGCGCGGTGATGTCCCGCGCCTTTGTCTCGGCGAGGAAATCGAGCGTCGGATCGAGATCGCCGGCGAACGACACCGAACCGCGGGTGAAGGTCAGCCTCTGGCCGATGACGACGATCTGACCTCGGCCGGAACGAAGTTCGAACGCGCCGACCGGCTGCGGATTGGCGGAGGTTCCGGCCAACTTGATCGAGCCGCCGGCTTCCGACGTGATGCCCATGCCGCGGATGAAGATGCGGTCGTTGGCCTGGACGTCGATGTCGAGGGTCGCAAGGAAGCCGTCTTCCGACCGCGCCGTCTTCTTGCCGGCGTTCACGGCCTTGAGCTGCGACGTCACGCGCGCCGGCGCGCCGCGGTGCTTCACGCCTTCGAGCGGCGTGTACTGGGCGGGCAATCGATCCGGGATCTGGATCTCGACGGACCGCGCCCGGATGTTGCCGGAGACGACCGGCCTTCGCGCGAGCGCGCCCTGGAGCGTGAGATTGCTGTCGATCACGGCGGTCACGATATCGGTGCCCACGACCTCGGCGTTCTGCGCCTGGATGCGGATTTCGCCGGGGAAGCCGCGGCCGGGATCGACCGCGACGCGGCCCGAGCCTGAGATCGTGCCGCCGTTGCGGGTGGTGGCGCGGAGGCTCCGAACCTCGACGTTCGTTCCGTTGCCGGCGACGACCGCCTGGATGCCGCGGAGCTGAAGCCCCGAGGCGCGGTTGGAGTAGGAGGCGTTCTCGAGCCGCGCCGTGCCGTCGATCGCCGGCGCCGACGTCGTTCCGCCGACCTTCACGTCGAAACTGGCGGCGCCGTCGACGCGGTCGCCTGACACCGAGAGCGTGTCGTTGAGGAAGGCGAGCGGCGCCCGCCCGACCACGCGGAGATCGAGGTTTCCTTGTCCCAGCGGCGCCGACCCGTTCGCCGTGACCCGAAGCCCGCCGGCGCCAGTGACGACCGTGTCCGTCACCACGCGCACGCCCTCAAGCCGTCCCTTGCTGTCGATCTGCGCGGCCGGCACGCCCGCGCCGCGCGTCTGCGCGGTCGAAAGGTTCGAGACCTTGAGCGTGTAGGTCCCGCGCGGCGCGGCGATCGGCCCCGAAACCTTGGCGTCCCCTTGCAGAGCGCCCTGCGCGCCGAGGCCGGGCGCGAACCCGTTCGCCAGCGCCAGAGGAACGCTGCGGAGCTCCACGGTCATGTCGAGGTCGCCTGCGCCGACCGGCGCGGCGCCCCTTGCCGTCAGCCGCAACCCGCCGCCGCCGGTCACTTCGGTGTTGGTGGTGACCCGGTTGCCTTCGAGCTCGCCCTTGGTCGTGACCTGCAGCGCCGGGACGCCCTTGGCTTGAGCCGCCGTGAGACCGGTGATCTTGAAGTCGTAGCCGCCGCGCGGCGCCGAGACGGGGCCGGTGACCTTGGCGCCGCCCTGGAGCCTGCCGGCGAGACCAAGCTCCGGCATGAAGGCGTTCGCAAGAGACAGCGGCAGCTCAGCAATGGCGATGTCCATGTCGAGCGGCCCTGCGCCGATGGGCGCCGACCCCTTCGCCGTGGCCCGAACGCCGCCGCCGCCGGTGATCACCGTGTCAGTGGTGATGCGAACGCCCTGGAGTTCGCCCTTGGTCTCGATCGCGACGGCGGGCACGCCCTTCGCCCTCGACGAGGTGAAGCCGTCGATCTTGGCGGCATAGGTTCCGCGCGGAGCCGCAATCGGACCGGTCACCTTGGCCTCGCCATTAAGCTGACCGGCGAGGCCAAACCCCTCGACGAACCCGTTTGCGAGCTTTAGCGGCAGAGCCCGGATCGCGACGTCCATATCGAGGTCGCCGGCGGCGATCGGCGCGGAGCCGACGGCTGTGAGCCGGAGCCCGCCGGGACCGGTCACGGTGGTGTCGGTCGTCACTCGATCGCCGGCGTAGCGCCCCTTGGTCGCGACCGTCAGCGGGCCGACGTCTGCCGCCCGGGTCTGCGCCACGGAGAGGTCGCGCATCGTCACGTCGAAGTCGGCGACCGGCGCCGTGGCGGGTCCAGTGACCTTGGCCGTCGCGCCCAGCGCGCCGCGCACGCCAAGGTCCGGCGCGAAGGCGTTGGCGAGCGCGAGCGGCAGGTCGCGGATCGCGACGGAGAGATCGAGCGTCTGGCCCGCCTTGCCCGAGAGGTCCAACGCGCCGCCCTGCCCCGCCTTCAGCGCGAAGGACTCGATGAACACGTCCGACCCGACAAGCCGCACTTTGGCGGGGCCGGCAAGGCTCGCGTCCTGGCCGCCGCCCTTCAGAGTCAACGTCGACAGGTCGATGCGGGTCTCAGCCGGCGCATAGACCACGCGACCGGCGGCGGAGGCCGCGGCGCCAAGCGCCGTCACGTCGGCCGTCACGTCCATGCCGTCCGGCGCGCCGTTCGCTTTGATCGCGAGACGCTCGATGAGCTGGCCGCCGGCGGCGATGCCGGAGCCGTTCACGACGCCGTCCACGGTGATCTTGCCGGTGGGATCAAGCACGGTCGCCGCCACGTCGATCTTGCCGACGCGAGCGCCCGGCGCGGCGATGTCCGCGCCATTCGCCGTCACCACCGCTTTCTGCACGCCGTTTTCGACGGAAAGCCCGACATCCGCGGACAGCCGGCCCCCAAGCTCCATCAATGCCAGCGCGCCGACTTCCGCGAGGTCGGGAGCGACGATCGTCATCCGGCCGGTCGCAAGACTTGCGGGAGTGATCGAGACGCCGCCCTTGACGCTCGCCGTCGCGACGACGAGGTCGACGTCTTCGAGCCTGCGCGCGCCGTCGGCCTCGGTGACGAGCCGCGCCTGACCCCGAACGGGTTTGCCGTCTAGGGAGCCGCCGAGACGCACGACGCCGCCGAGCGCGTCGGTCACGTCCGTCGCATCGACGTCGACGGTGAGGTCCTTGATGACCCGGTCCATCGCCCGACCATCGGGAACGGCCAGCTTCGCCGTCACCGCGAGATCGTCGAGCCGGCCCGTGAGCTTGCCGTCCAGCGTGGCGCGACCGGCCGCGCGTGGATCGACGAGGTTGAGGTCCTCGACCTCGGCGCGGAAGGTGACGTCCGCGTCCTGCAGGGTCGCGGAGCCGTCCGCCGCCAGCGAGACGTGCTTGCCGGTGACCTTCAAACCGTTGAAGGCGAACGAGCCGTTTTCGGCCCGCGTCACGCCGCCTGTGATCGCGAGGTCGCCGCCGGTCAGCGCGTCAACCTGCTCGACCCCGACTTTAAGACCCTTGCCCTCGCCGTTCGCCGCGACCGCGAGACGCGACAGATCGAACGCGACGTCGAGGTCGGCCGCGAGGTTGGCGGAGCCCGCCAATGTGCGTCCCGCTAGCGCGGACAGAGGCGAGAGATCGGCGGCCGCAAGCGTCGCTTTGCCCTTCGCCATGTCCGCCGAGACGGCGCCGACATAGGACGCCTTGATGTCGCCAAGCGCGACGTCCGCTTTCGCTATGTCCGCGGCGCCCGCGACGGTGGCGACCAGGTCGAACGCCGCCGTCAGGTCCCGTCCGGCCCCGGCGAGCAACCGGTCGTCGGCGAAGGTGATGCTCTTGGCGTCGATCGTTCCCTTGGCCGCTATGCGGCTCGCATCGTCGGTGAGCGGTCCGTTCGGTTCGGCGTCGAGCGTGATATGCGCGGTCGCCGCGCCGCCCTGAGTCGCGTTCAGACCGGTCCCGTCGACTGTCGCCACGACGTGGGGATGCGTGAACGGCCCCTTCGCGGCGCCGACTGCGGAGAGCGCGCCCCAGGCGATCCCCGGCGGCAGCAGCGCGGCGAAGCGCGAAGCGTCGCCCGCCTTGAGGTCATAGGTGACGTCGAGCGTCTCGGCGGCCAGATCGACCGCGCCTTTGGCCGCGAGGCGGGCCGCCGGCAGATCGAACACGGCGTTTGCGATGCGGATTGCGCCCTCGGTGGGCACGAAAGCGTCGATGCTCGCCTTCGTCGGGCCATCCACGAGCGCGGCGTAGGCGGGCGGCGCGATTCGCCCAACGTCGCCGTCGAGCGAAAGCTTGACCGTTCGTCCGGCGCCCTCGCCCGCAAGCTCCACCACCACGTCAAGCCGGCCGCGGTCTCCGGCCGTCAGCGCCGCCTGCACGCGCAGCGCGTCGAGCGTGCCGCCGCCCTCGATCCCGATGTCGATCGGCGGCTGGCCGGGCATGTCGGCCAGCCGAGCGATCAGGCCGCCAGCGGGCTCGCCGCCGCGGATCGAGATCTGAAACCGCTCGGTCTGCGGCGCGAAGCTCGCGGATCCATTGATCCGACCTGCGACGCCGTCGATGCGGCGCACGTCGAAGCGCGCGTCGACGCCGTCGCGCGGATTGCGGAGCGACGCGGACATGTCGGCGGCGAGGCGCGCGGGGACGCCCATGAGCGCCTGGGCCAGATTGAGATCGTCGACCGCAAGGCGCTTCAGCTCGATCTCGACGGGCAGATCGGGGATCAGCGGCGCGTTCGGATCGGAAACCGGTTCGGGCTCGGTCGAGGCCGGCAGGTTCGGCGCGCGCGCGACGTCCACGCGACCGAGCTCCAGCGCTTCGACCTGCACCTTGCGAGAAAACAGAGCGAGCGGGGCCCAGGCGAGACGCACCCGGTCGATCGTCAGCCAGACGCCGTCGCGGTCGGCCAGAGCGAGATCGCGGACCGTGAGATCGTCGGGAAACGATCCCTCGATCTTGCCGATCGCGATCTTCGAATCCGCCGTGCTGCCGTAGGTCTGGGCGAGGTTCGCGATCGTCGCGAGGCCGGTCTCCGTGCGCGCGAAAACGAAGAGCCCGGCGACCAGAACGACCGGGATCATCAGCAGGACGACGAGGACGATCAGCGCACGCTTCAGAATGGCCATTGGATTCCGTTCGCATGCCGCCGCCCAGGATCGCCTCGCGGCGCCGGTTGGGCGGACTGTTCGTCCATAGAGCCTGCGTCGGGCCCTGATGTACAGGGATACCGCCTACCTGGGCTTCGGTTCGTCAGAACGATTGTCCGACGCTTACATAGAACGCGACCAGCGGATCGTTTTTCGTCTTCCCCATCACCGGCGTCGCCACGTCGAATCGAATGGGGCCGATCGCGGTGTAATAGCGCAGGCCGACGCCCGCGCCGACGCGGATGTTCTCGCCGAAGTCCGGGTAGGTCTTGTCGAAGGCGGCGCCCGCGTCGACGAAGGGCACCACGCCGATGGTGTCGGTGATCTTGATCCGCATCTCGGCGGACGCCTCGAGCAGGCTCCGGCCGCCGACGGGCGTGTCCTTCTTGCAGTCGAGAGCCCGCTTCGGCGTCGGCTGCGACGAGTCGCAATAGGGGCTCGCGCTCTGGTAGCCAAAGCCGCGGATCGAACCGCCGCCGCCTGCGAAGAAGCGCCGGTTCGCCGGCACATCCTCGATCGCGCTCGGCCCGATGATCGAGCCGAAGCCGATCCGCCCCGCCGCGATGAACCGGGCGTCCTCGTCCAGCTTCTGGTAGGCCGAAACCTGCCCCTTAATGATGTTTAGCGAGGGCGCGTCGCCGGTCGTGTTGAAATACGGCGCGGCCGTCAACGTCGCGCGGAAGCCCTCGGTCGGGTCGAGCTTGCTGTCGGTGTTGTCGAATGTCGCGCCGAGCGGCAGGCCGACGAGGAGGAAATCCTTCTCGCCGAACGTGTCCCGGATCGTCGAGGCCTCGACTTCGAGCCCGGCCTGGATCGAGAGGTCGCTGGTGAGGCGGCGGCGGATGGCGACGGCGGCGCGGGCGCCGTCGCGCCAGTAGGCGTCGGGACGCTCGCGCATCGCTTCGACCTCGGCCAGCAGGTCGTCGAAGCCGCCCCAGATCCCGGGCTTCTCGAACGAGGTCTTGACCGCGTATTCGTAGTCCTTCGGGTCGTTGCTGATCAGGCGCGAGGCGCTCGCCTCCACGCGCAGCTTCTCCGCCCCGCCGAACAGGTTGCGGTGGCCCCAGTAGGCGCTGACGCTCGCGCCGTCGGTGGTGCTGTACTTTGCCGCGGCGCCGACGTAGCGGAACTTCTTCTCCTCCACGTCGATCGTCACCGGAACGCGCCCTTGCGCGTCTGGCGCGGTCCCTTCCTTCACGCGGATCGAGGAGAACACGTCGAGCTTCGCGAGTTCGTCCCGCAGTTCGATCATCTTCTCCGGGTCGTAGCGATCGCCGGGTTCGAACGGCACGCGGCCGCGGACCACTGTCGGATCGACGTCCTTCGTGCCGTTGATGGAAATCTCGCCAAACGGCGCACGCGGCCCAGCCGCCACGTCGATGGTCACGTCCAGTTTCTTCGCCGCGTGGTCGGCGATCACCTCCCGGTTCGCGACCTTGGCGAAGGGATAGCCATCGCGTCGCAACTGGTCGACGATCTTGGCCTCCGCGCCGAAGACCGCCGACGACGGCGCCGGCGCGCCCGGCGAGAGGCCAATCTTGGCGGGCTCGATCCGGGGGAGAACGATGGCGCGCTCCGCATTGCGGATGGCGACGCGACCGATCGTGAACACCGGGCCGGGATCGACCTTGATCACCACCGGGACAGGCCGCCGCGACCGCTGCGCCACGTCAGGCGCGCTGGTCGTCGTCACGGAGACGCCCGCGATGGTCACATCGACGGTTGCGCCGTAACGCCCCGTGGCCATGAGCGCGGCGGCAAGCCGCTCTATGTCGACCTTGGCGCGCCCGACGAGCCCGGCGGCGCCGGGCGGCGAGTCTTTCTGAAGAGACTTGAGGGTGGAGGTGTCGTCGACGATCTTCTGAACCGCGGCGTCCGCGCCGACGACGGACACGGTGGTGACGTAGGAGACGCCGGCGACGGCGGACGCTGCGGCGGAGGTTGCGGCGGGCGGCGCGTCCTGCTGAGCGCGCGCTACTCCTCCCACGCACAGCGCGGCCGCAGCCGCGCCGACCAACAACGACCGGCGCACGCCAGGGGGCTTCCGTCTACGCAACACTGAAATCCCACACCATCCTGCGCATCTCCCCTCAGATACCACTCACATTCCGTTAACGGGCGGGGCGACACGTACGCAACCCTATGTGGAGCTTTAAAGCCGTCCGTCGAGCAGACGGCGGCAGGCTTCGAGTTCGGCGAGCGCCGTTCTCAGCCGTTGCCCGTGACCCTCCGGCAGAGAGAATGTCGAGGGCTCCGGAGACGGTTCACGCACAGGTTCCACGCGATCAGGGGTCGCGGCGGGCGCGGGAGCCGCCACCTGAGCGGGAGGCGGCAACTCCGACGACGGACGGCGCTGCGGCGCCCAAAGCTCAGGGCCGGCCTGCAGGCCCAGCAAACCGATCGAGGCTTCGGCCTCGGCGGCGCGGTCGGCGCGCACTTCCGCCAGATCCTGATCCGCGGCTTCGGGCGCTGGCGCGCCGCCGTCCGCGTAGGCTGCAACCTTCCGGCCGCCCTGCTCTCTCAGGATTCGCTGCACGCCACGGATCGTGTAGCCCTCGCCGTAGAGCAGGTGCTTGATGCCGGTGAGGAGATCCACGTCATTGGGACGGTAGTAGCGACGCCCCCCGCCGCGCTTTATCGGCTTGATCTGCGGAAAACGAGTCTCCCAGAAGCGCAGGACGTGCTGGGGAACGCCAAGCTCTTCGGCGACCTCGCTGATCGTGCGGAAGGCTTCGGGGCCCTTCTCCACAGCTCACCTCTTTCCGTCAGACCGCGCCGTTCGCCTTGGCTCTCGAACGCGACTTGGGCTTGGCGTCGCCGCCCGCGGCGCCATTGATGCGATCTTTCAGAATGTTCGACGGCTTGAACACCATGACCCGCCGGGGCGGGATCGGAACTTCCTGGCCGCTCTTCGGATTCCGTCCGACGCGCTGACCCTTGCCGCGCACCACGAACGAGCCGAACGACGACAGCTTCACCGTCTCGCCGCGCTCGAGGCAGTCCCCGATCTCAGCCAGCACCATTTCGACCAGAGACGCCGATTCGGTCCGCGACAGGCCCACCTTCTGGTAGACCGCCTCGCACAGATCAGCGCGCGTCACCGTGCGCCCCGTCATCAATCGCTTCCCCCGGATGGCCGCCCGCCCTCTCGCTTTCGCGGCGAGAGGTTATTGAGGCTAAAGGCTATTCAGCGCGGGAGCGATGGTCAACGTGCGGAACTCGATCGTTCGTCGGACGCTCACCAGCGCACGAGGGCGGATCCCCACGTGAAGCCGCCTCCCATCGCCTCGAGCAACACGAGGTCGCCCTGCTTGATGCGCCCGTCGGCCCGCGCCTCCGCGAGCGCCAGGGGGATCGAAGCGGCCGAGGTGTTTCCGTGGTGGTCGACGGTCAGCACCACCTTCTCCGGCGCGATGTGAAGCTTCTGGGCGCTGGCGTCGATGATCCGGCGGTTCGCCTGGTGGGGAACAAACCAGTCGATGCTGTCCGCGGTCTCGCCGGTCGCCGCAAAGGCGTCCTCGATCACGTCGGTGATCATGCCGACCGCGTGGCGGAACACCTCGCGGCCCTCCATCCGGAGATGACCGACCGTGCCAGTGGACGACGGACCGCCATCGACGAACAGCTTGCTCTTGTGCCGCCCGTCGGAGCGAAGATGCGTGGTCAGCACGCCGCGGTCGCTGCTCTCACCAGGCTGCTCCTGGGCTTCGAGCACCACGGCGCCGGCGCCGTCGCCGAACAGCACGCAGGTGCCGCGGTCGGTCCAATCGAGGATGCGCGAGAACGTTTCCGAGCCGATGACCAGCGCGCGTTTGTGCTGGCCGGAGATCAGGAACTTGTCGGCCGTCGCGAGCGCGTAAAGGAAGCCGGAACAGACCGCCTGCACGTCGAACGCGAAGCCGTGCGTGATGCCGAGGGCCGCCTGAACGGTGGTGGCGGTCGCCGGAAAAGTGTTGTCCGGGGTCGCCGTCGCGAGAATGATGAGGTCGATCTCCGACGCCTCGACGCCGCCGTCCGCCAGCGCTTCGCGCGCGGCGAAGAGGGCGAGATCCGAGGTCATTTCGCCATGGGCGGCGATGTGCCGCTGGCGGATGCCGGTGCGCTGCACGATCCACTCGTCCGACGTGTCGACCGTCTTCGCCAGATCGGCGTTCGTCAGCACTTCCGAGGGGAGATACGCCCCGCAACCACGCACCACGGATCGGATGCGGCTCACGACGCCGCTCCCGCGAGAGACGCCGGCGACGGCGGCGGCGCGTCGGCCCCGTGGTCGTGAAGCAGTCCCTGCCGGATCTTCGTCATCAAATCGTACCGCACCATTTCATACCCAACCTCGACCGCGGAGGCGAAGCCCTCGGCGTCGGTCCCGCCGTGGCTCTTGATCACCACGCCGTCGAGACCGAGAAACACGCCGCCGTTCACCTTCCGGGGATCCATCTTTTCCTTCAGCGTGTCGAAGGCTCCGCGCGCGAGCAGGTAGCCCAGCTTCGACAGCCATGTGCGGCCCATAGCCGAGCGTAGATACTCCGCGATCTGCCGCGCCGTCCCCTCGGCGGTCTTGAGCGCGATGTTGCCGGAGAAACCCTCCGTCACGACCACGTCGACCGTGCCCTTGCCGAGGTCGTCGCCCTCGACGAAGCCGCGGAAGTCGAGCGCGGGGAAATCCTCCTCGCGCAGGATGCGCGCCGCCTCCTTCACTTGCTCGACGCCCTTGATCTCCTCAACGCCGACGTTGAGCAACGCGACGGTCGGCCGATCGACGTCGAACAGGATCCGCGCCATGGCGGAGCCCATCACCGCGAAGTCGACGAGTTGTCGAGCGTCGGCGCCGATGGTCGCGCCAACGTCGAGCACGATGCTTTCGCCCCGGAGCGTCGGCCAGATCGCGGCGATCGCCGGGCGTTCGACGTCCGCCATCATCCGCAGGCAGAACCGGGACATCGCCATCAGCGCGCCGGTGTTGCCCGCCGAGACGACGGCGTCGGAGCGATGCGTCTTCACCGCGTCGAGCGCGAGCCACATCGAGGATTTCCAACGCCCTTTTCGGAGCGCCACGCTAGGCTTGTCGTCCATGCGCACGGCGACGTCGGTGTGCAGGATCTCGCAGCGCCCGGCGAGCCGCGGTTCGGCGTCGACGAGCGGGCGGATCTTCGCCTCATCGCCGATGAACAGGAACGTCATGTCCGGTTTGCGCGCGAGCGCGAGCGCAGCGCCCGGCACGACGACTGAGGGGCCATGGTCGCCGCCCATGGCGTCGAGGGCGAGGCGGACTGTGTCGGTCATGGGGCGCAGAAGACGAGATCTTTCAGCGGGCGCGGCCAAAACGCCCGGGGGAGCGCGGCGCGCGCGGACCATAACGGTTGGCGACGGGGTGGCAAGCCTCGGCGGCGGGTGATCTCAGCCCCCGCCATCGGGACGCTTGAGCTTTCGGAGCTCGGCGAACGGCGATCCGTCGCCGTCCGGGTCCGAAGGTTGCTCGAAGGTCGCGCCGGGTTTGCGGGGATAGGGATCGAGGCCGAGGGTCAGGAACTCGGACACGACGGCGCCGACGTCGATTACGCCGCCTACGAAGGGGTCCGGCGGATCGTCCGGCCCGAGTTCAATCTCCCCGCCCTCTTCGACCGCAGCGACTTCGGCGGCCGGAGCGAAACGGACGTCAATCGGCTCACTGACCGTTTCGACGAACGGCTCCAGCGTTACGACGCAAATGCGCTGGACCTTGGCGTCGACGCGCCCCGTGACCGAAACGCCGTCCTTCCCGAACGGCCGCAGCGTCACCCCCGCCCGAAACTCTTCGACCGCGACCGCCTCATTGGCCTCGGCCAGGGCGGCCCGTTCGGCTTGGTCGGCGATGATGTCCAAGGTCATGCCGTTCGAGCCGACGTCGACCACGGCGATCGGGCGGGACAAGGGCGATGCGGTCAAGATGAAGCCTCCGCCTGCGGGAACGTGGGTCCGGATTGAACGAGCGCGGGAACGGACTGCGCCGCGAGCGCGTCAACCGACGAGCGGAGGTAGCGCGCGAGCGGCCGAGCGCCCGCCGCGTCGGCGCCTTCGAATGGACCGGCCGCAAGCGCCGCGATCAGCTCCGCGTCGTCCGGTGACGTCAAAGCGGCTTCATAGGCCGCGGCGCGCGCGTAGAACACGCCCGCCATACTTTTGATCCGCTTCGGAACCGTGAGGTCGCCGACGCCGATCTCGCGAAGCGCGGAGTCCGTCTCGGCGAACATAAGGTCGAACACCTCCTGAGCCGCGTCTTTCGCGGCGGGCTCCGCTGCCTTTAGCCGGTGAAAATACAGGAAGGCGTGCAGCACGATCATCTCGTAGCGGCCCATGACCGTGTCGGGCACGCCGAGCTCTCGATAAAAGAACGGCGCGCGCGCCTGGGCGACGATCAGCCCGTAGACGCGCTCGGTCGCGGACGGCGTGGGCGCGTCGCGCCGCTGGAACAGACCAAACACCATCGCCCGTCGTCGCCTTCGAACCGCTGCGCGCCTGCGACCGCTGCCGCTTTCGCCTGTTGAACTGGGCCGTTCCGCGGGTTACGCCAAGTGCGGCGGAGGCACAAGTCCGGCGACGGACGCGTCGACCCGTCATGAGTTGCGCGTGCCGCGTTTCGGGAGGAAGTCCAGCACATGCCGATCTCGTTGGGGAAGACGACCGCCACTGGGCGCGCCGCCGCGGCGACGCTCGCTCTCGGACTGGCTTCGGTCACGCTCGCCGGCTGCGCCGAGACGCAGCAGAAGGGCTACGTCCTCTCCGAGAGCTCGCTGCAGCAGGTGCCTGTCGGCTCGAGCCAGGAGCAGGTGCTCGTGGTGCTCGGCACGCCGTCGACGACCGCGACGCTGAAGGGCGAGGTCTATTACTACATCTCCCAGACCACCAAGCGCCCGGTCGCCTTCATGAACCCCACGATCACCGATCAACGCGTGGTCGCTGTCTACTTCGACCAGAATCGCCGCGTCGAGCGGATCGCCAACTTCGGCCTCAAGGACGGACGCCTGTTCGACTTCATCGGCGAAGTCACCCCGACCGCCGGACAGGAGCGCAACTTCCTGGAGCATGTCTTCAGGGGATTGCTTTCGAACGAGGAATGAACGGGAGGGCGACGCAGATCGCCCCTTCGTCCAGAGGACGCCCATGCGAGCTTTTCGTTTCCTGTCCGCCTCCGGTCTGGCCGCGGCGGCGCTTGTCCTCGGCTTCGCCGCGCCCGTCTGGGCTGCGCCGGGCGACGAACAGTACGTGACCATCGAGAACCATGATCCCGCCGCGTTCCAGCGCGCGCTCCGGGCGGGCTCGGACTTCGTCAGAAGCGGACGCGGCCGGAAGTTCAACCTGATCCTCGCGAACCGGGGCGTCATCTCCGTCATCCCCGGCACGACGACCGTCCAGCGCGACATCGGGCGGCTGAGGGCCCCGGGCCTTACGATCATCGCCTGCGCGGAGACGATGCGCGGGCTCTCGGAGGCGAACCGTCGCCGCGTGCCGGTGGTTCCCGGCGTCACGGTGCAGCCCTGCAACGGCCTGCGAAACAAGCTCGACGTCTCCGGCTGGCAGCGCGCTCCGGGCATCTGAGCGTCTCCGTCCCGGCTCTGTTGTGGACGCGGTGAATTCCGCGCTCCGCGCAGGGGCGCGAAGGGCTAAGGTGACGTGGTCGCCGCCTGTGAGAACCTGATGCCGCTCCACCTCCAGAAACTCTGCGTCGGCTGCGATTCGGTCGAGGACCTGCGGTCCTGGATCGCCGAGCGCATGGCGGAGAAGCGGCGTCGCGGGTTGCCCGAGGAGCAGATCCACACCACCCGGATGGCGCCGAAGCGCGCCGCGGAGCTGCTCGACGGCGGTTCGCTTTATTGGGTCATCAAGGGCGTCATCCTGGTACGGCAGCCGCTCGTCGACCTTCGCTCCGCCAAAGGCGCCGACGGGATCGAGCGGTGCGATCTGGTGCTGTCGCCGGAGCTGATCGCCACGCGCGCCGCGCCGCGGCGTCCGTTTCAGGGGTGGCGCTACCTGCCGGACGCCGACGCCCCGATGGACGCGGCGACGGACGAGGCCGCAGCGCCCGGCCTGCCTCCGCATCTCGTGGCCGAACTCCGCTCTCTCGGCTTGCTGTGAGCCCTCCGCCATTGCGCATCCGCCGGGCGCCGCGCTTAAACTCCCGGCCATGACCTTGACCGGCTCGCCGCTCGACATCGTCGCCGTGATCTACTTCCTGATCGTCTGGTTCGGCCATTACACGTGGTCGGAGCGGTCGCGGCGCAGCTTGAACTCCGTGATGGCCGAACGGCGCAGGGACTGGATGCGGCGGATGGCGGCGCGCGAGAACCGCATGCCCGATTCGATCACGATGCAGGGGCTCCAGAACGGCTCGGCGTTCTTCGCCTCGACCTCGTTGATCGCGATCGGCGGCGCGCTGGCGGCTCTCGGCGCAAGCAGCGAGGCGGTCGAGGTGTTCGCCGCCCTGCCCTTCGGCCTCGTGACCACGCGCGAGGTCTACGACGCGAAGATCCTCGGCCTCGCCGCCATCCTGGTCTACGCCTTCTTCAAGTTCGTCTGGGCCTATCGGCTGTTCAACTACGGCTCGATCCTCGTCGTCTGCGCCCCGCCGCGCGAGGAGATCGATACGGCGGAAATGGACGTGGCGCTGGAGCGCGCCGCGCGGATGAACATCGAAGCCGGGCGCCACTTCAACCGCGGCCTGCGCGGCCTGTTCTTCTCGCTGGCCTACATTGGCTGGTTCGTCAGCCCTTGGGCGCTGCTCGTGACGACGACGCTGGTCACGGTCATCCTGCACCGCCGCCAGTTTTCCTCCGAGCCGCTCAAAGCCGCGGGCTACGAGGGCTGAGGGAGCGGCTCACTGCGCCTGCGGAGCAGCGCTAGCTCGCCGGACGAAGGCGGTCTGCCGGCGCGGGCGCGCCCGCCTTCAGCAGCTTGTAGGTCAGACTGTCGACCAGCGCCTCGAACGATGCGTCGATGAGGTTCGGCGAGACGCCGACGGTGGTCCACACGACGCCATCGCCGTCGGTCGATTCTATCAGAACGCGCGTCACGGCCTCGGTGCCGCCGTTCAGGATGCGGACCTTGTAGTCCGTGAGCCTGAGGTCGGCGATGTAGGGCTGGTAGCGGCCGAGATCCTTGCGCAACGCGACGTCAAGCGCGTTGACCGGGCCGTTGCCCTCGGCCGCCGTGATCAGCGTCTCGCCATCCACCGTCAGCTTCACCACCGCCTCGGACATGGTGACAAGTTCGCCCACGGCGTTGTGTCGGCGCTCCACCATCACGCGAAAGCTTTCGATCGCGAAGAAATCCGGCACGCGGCCGAGCGCGCGGTTGGCGAGCAGCGCGAAGGAGGCGTCGGCGCCCTCATAGGCGTAGCCCTCGGCCTCGCGTCGCTTGACCTCGGCGAGCAGCCGGTCGAGCCGGGGATCCGCCTTGTCGACCTCGACCCCGATACGGGAAAGTTCCGACACGAGGTTGGACTTGCCGCCCTGGTCGGACACAAGCAGCCGCCGGTGGTTGCCGACCGATTCCGGCGCGACGTGCTCGTAAGTGCGCGGATCTTTCAGAATGGCCGAAGCGTGAATTCCCGCCTTGGTCGCGAAAGCGTTCGCGCCGACGTAAGGCGCGTGCCGGTTCGACGGCCGGTTCAGCAGCTCGTCGAAGGCGCGCGAGAGCTGCGTCAGGGTGGCGAGACCCTCGTCCGATACCCCGATCTCGAACCGTTCGGCGTAGTCGGGCTTCAGCTTCAGCGTAGGAATCAGCGTCGCCAAGTTGGCGTTGCCGCAGCGTTCGCCCAGGCCGTTCAGCGTGCCCTGGATCTGCCGCGCGCCGGCGTCGATGGCCGCGAGCGAGTTCGCTGCAGCGAGGCCCATGTCGTCGTGAGCGTGAATGCCGAGGATCGCCCCCGGCACGATCACCTTGGCCTTCGCAACGATCGCCGCCACCTCGTCGGGCGTCGTCCCGCCATTGGTGTCGCACAACACCACCCAGCGCGCCCCGGCCTCGTAGGCCGCCTTGGCGCAGGCGAGCGCGTAATCCGGATTCGCCTTGTAGCCGTCGAAGAAATGCTCGCAGTCAATCATCGCCTCGCGCCCCGCGGCGACGCAGGCTGCGACCGTCTCGCGGATCTGCTCGACGTTTTCGTCGAGCGTGATCCCCAACGCATGGACGACGTGGAAATCCCAACTCTTGCCCACGAAGCAGCAGGCCGCGGCTTTCGCCTGAAGCACGCCCTGCAGACCGGCGTCGTTCTCGACCGACCGACCGGCCCGCTTGGTCATGCCGAAGGCCACGAACGTCGCCCGCGCGGTGCGGTTTTCCGCGAAGAACGCCGTGTCCGTTGGGTTCGCGCCGGGATAGCCGCCCTCGACGTAGTCGACGCCGAGCCGGTCGAGCATTGACGCGACCGCGATCTTGTCCGCGAGCGTGAAGTCGACCCCCGCCGTCTGCGCGCCGTCGCGCAGCGTCGTGTCGAACAGATAGATCCGCTCGCGGGTCACGACGCGTCGCTCACCGCGCGACCTCCCAGGTGGTGCCGCCGGCGCCGTCCTTCAGCACGACGCCCTTGGCGAGCAGCTCGTCGCGGATGCGGTCGGCCTCGGCCCAGTTCCGCTCGCGGCGCGCCTCCAGGCGCGCGTCGACCAGGCGCTCGATCTCCTCCTGAGGCACGCTCAGCTCCGGCGCCTTGGCCGCCTGCCAGTCAGCGAGCAGGTCGGGCCGGAACCCGAGGAAGGCGAGCGTCCCGGCCAGCGGCTTTCGGCGGCCGTCGGACTTCAGGCGATGGATCTCGGCGATCATCTTCGGCGTGTTGAGGTCGTCCGACAGCGCCTCGACGACGCTTTCGGCCGGCCGGGGGTCGGCCTCGCCCGCCGCCGCGTCGAACCATTGCGCAAGCGTCCGCTCCGCCTCTTGGAGGCCCTTCAGCGTCCAGTTGATCGGCTGGCGGTAGTGCGCGGAGAGCATCGCGAGGCGGGCGACGTCGCCCGGCCAGTCTGCCAGCACCTCGCGGATAGTGACGAAGTTGCCGAGCGACTTCGACATCTTCTCGCCTTCCACCTGCAGGAAGCCGTTGTGCATCCAGACGCTCGCCATCGTGTCCCCGCCAAAGCAGCAGGTCGACTGGGCGATCTCGTTCTCGTGGTGCGGGAAGATCAGGTCGATGCCGCCACCATGAATGTCGAAGGTCTCGCCGAGCAGCGCGGCCGACATCGCGGAGCACTCGAGGTGCCAGCCCGGACGGCCCTGCCCCCACGGGCTTTCCCACGCCGGTTCGCCCGCCTTCGACGGCTTCCACAGCACGAAGTCCATCGGGCCCTTCTTGTAGGACGCGACTTCGACGCGCGCTCCCGCCTCCATCTCGTCGAGCGAGCGGCGCGCGAGGCGCCCATAGGCGGGCATGGACGCGACATCGAACAGCACATGGCCGTCCGCCTCGTAGGCGTGGCCGCGGGCGATCAAACGCTCCACCAGCTTCACCATGTCGAGCTCGTCCGCGCCGCGGCAGATGAACTCGGTGGCGCGCGGCTCGTGGGTCGGCGTTAGCGTCCCGAGTTCCGCCACGTCCTCGCGAAAGCCGCGGGCGGTGTCCTCGGTCAGCTCACGGATGCTGATCCCGCGCTCCGCGGCGCGGGCGTTGATCTTGTCGTCCACGTCCGTGACGTTGCGGACGTAGGTCACGTGCTCCGGCCCGTAGAGATGGCGCAGCAGCCGGTACACGAGATCGAAGACGATGACGGGGCGCGCGTTGCCGATGTGGGCGCGGTCGTAGACCGTCGGGCCGCACACATACATCCGCACGTTCGCGGGATCGATCGGCGCGAAGTCGTCCTTCGTGCGGGTCAGCGAGTTGTAGATCTTGAGCGCAGACAAGCGCCGTCCTCCTCATCGGCCGGGAGGTCGCTCTTCTCTCATCCAAAGATCAAGAAAAAACCGCCGCGGCCCGCCTTTCAGCTAACCGCAGATAATGACGATCCGGTTGATGCGGGTCGACGGCTCGGCTTCCATGGCGCGGGACAATGGTGAACCCCGCGTGAGGCGTCAAGCGACGCGGTCTCTCAACCCCTGGTCGAGGCAACGGGATGCTTTCGCCTCGCCCGCCCGAGACGAACGTATGACGCGTCGAACGCGCGCGGAAGCGTCGCCGATCGCCGCAAAACGAATGCGCCCAAGAGCACGCTGGGATTACGGCGATACGGCGCCGCCGCGGACCGCGCGGACAGCCGCTAACCTAAGAGGTTCTTGAGAAATCTGCGCCCGGATTACCAAGATTTAAGGCGGCGCTCTATGGCGGCCGATGGGCGCCAAAGCTATATTCCACCTTACGCCAAATCGAACCGGATTTTATCCGACGGCGTGGAAGTCTAGGAAACCCTAAAGGACGCTAACATGGCCATTTGGACCGCTCCGATCGTCTCTGAGACCCCGGTGGGCCTCGAAGTCACGTCCTACAGCCCGGCTGAGCTCTGAGCTTAGTTGGATTGTAGTGAGGATGACAGGCGCAGCGGCGGATTAACATCATGACGTTGCGCCTTGTCGTTCTCGGATCCGCCGCCGGCGGCGGCTTTCCCCAGTGGAATTGCCGCTGTCCGGTGTGCGACCTCGCGTGGAAGAACGATCCGCGCGTGAAACGACGCACCCAGTCGTCGATCGCGGTCGAGACCGGAGATGGCCGTTGGACGCTGTTCAACGCCTCGCCCGACCTGCGCTCTCAGATTCTCGCGACGCCGCTGCTGCAGCCCACAGGCTTACGCGAAAGCCCCATTCGCTCCGTCGTGTTGACCAATGGCGACGTCGACCACGTCGACGGCCTGATCACGCTGCGTGAACGTTCGCCGCTAACTGTTTACGCGACATCTCAGATCTCCGGCATTCTCGACGCCAACCCGATTTTCGGCGTGCTGGCGAAGGATATGGTCGCGCGCGAGGTCGTGGCGCTGAACCAGCCGTTCCGGATCGACGATTCGACGATCGAGTTCTTCGGCGTTCCCGGCAAGGTGCCGCTCTATCTCGAGACCGAGAACCTCACCATCGGCGACGCCGGCGGCGACACGGTCGGAGTGGAGATCACGCGGGACGGCGTGACGCTCGTGTATATCCCGGGTTGCGCGACGGTCGACGACGGAGTGCTCGCCCGTGTTGACGGCGCGGACGCGCTGCTGTTCGACGGCACCGTGTTCGAAGACGACGAGATGCGGCAGGCTGGCGTTGGCGTGAAGACCGGGCGCCGGATGGGGCACGTGCCTATTTCAGGCGAGGGCGGATCGCTTCACGCCTTCGATGGTGTGCAGGTGGGTCAGAAGATCTACATCCATATCAACAACACCAACCGTATCCTGATCGATGGCTCGCCTGAGCGCGCGGCCGTCGAGGCGGCGGGATGGCGGGTGTCGGAAGACGGGCTGGAGGTCGCGCTAGGCGGCTTCGCCTTGGACCGGACGTTCGAAGACCGCGGATCAACCGCGGCGTAAGATCTGCGGAGGACTTCGCGATGGCAGACCTTCTCTCAAACGCCGAACTGGAGGCCCGTCTTCGCGACGTCGGCGCCCGGCGGTACCACAGCCGGCACCCGTTCCAGATCCGCCTGCAGTCGGGCCAGTGCACCCGCACCGAGGTCGAGGCCTGGGCGCTCAACCGCTACCTATACCAGGCCTGCATCCCGCAGAAGGATTCGCAGATCCTCGCGCGGCTGGAGGACGCCGGCATGCGCCGCGAATGGCGCCAGCGCATCATCGACCATGACGGCGAGCGCGAGGGCGAAGGCGGCATCGCCAAGTGGCTGAAGCTGACCGACGATCTCGGGCTCGACCGTGAGACCGTGATGTCCGGCCGGCTCGCCCTTCCCGCCACCAAGTTCGCGGTGACGGCCTACATCTCGTTCTGCCGCGACCGCTCGCTGCTGGAGGCGATCGCCTCGTCGCTGACCGAGCTGTTCTCGCCGTCGGTGATCAAGGTGCGGTCGGAAGGCATGCTGGCGCACTACGATTACGTGACGCCCGAGACGCTCGCCTACTTCAACAAGCGCCCGGTGCAGGCCAAGCGCGACAGCGATTTCGCCCTCGCCTACGTGTTCGAACACGCCAGGACCCGCGAGCAGCAGGAGGCGGCGATCGCGGCTCTCGAGTTCAAGTGCTCGATGCTCTGGACCATGCTCGACGCGCTGGAGCACGGCTACATCTACGCCAAGCCCTGGCCGGACGCGTTCCAGGCCGAGCGCGGCGAAGCCCGTCAGGCCGCGGAATGATCGAGGTCTCCTCGGACGCGGTTCCGAAACTTCCGCGCGGCGTCCGTCTTCGCCGCGACGAGGTCCGCAACGAATGGCTCCTGCTCGCGCCCGAGCGCGTACTGAAGCCGGACCCGATCGCGGTCGCCGTGCTGGAACGCTGCGACGGCGTTCGGACCGTGGCGGCGATCGTCGATGATCTCGCGACCGCCTACGCCGCGCCGCGCGAGACAATCGAGACCGACGTGAAGAAGATGCTGGCCGATCTTCAGGCCAAGCGCGTGCTGGATCTGGACTGACGCGAGCGCGGGGCCGACGCCCGGGTCCCACCGCAGGCCGACCACCCCGCCCCAGAGCGAGAGAAAGGAACGCGCTATGAACGACATGACCGTTCCGAACCCGTCCACGGCGACCCGCGTGCCGCCGCCGGCGCCGCTTGGCATGCTGGCGGAGCTCACGCACCGCTGCCCGCTGTCCTGCCCTTATTGCTCCAACCCCGTGGACCTCGAGAAGCGCTCGCTCGAGCTCGACACCGAGACCTGGAAGCGGGTGTTTTCCGAAGCCGCCGCCATGGGCGTGCTGCACCTCCACCTGTCCGGCGGCGAGCCCACGGCGCGCCGGGACATCGTGGAGCTGACAGCCCATGCGGTGAAGGTGGGGCTCTACACCAATCTCATCACCTCCGGCATCGGCGTCACCTACGACAAGCTCAAAGAGCTCGCCGACGCCGGCCTCGACCACGTCCAGCTCTCGATCCAGGACGCGCTGCCCGACAACGCCGACCGCATCGCGGGCCTCAAGGGCGCGCATGAGAAGAAGCGCGTTCTCGCAGGCCAGGTGCTGGAGCTCGGCCTGCCGCTCACCATCAACGCCGTGATCCACCGCGCCAACATCGAGAACATCGAGGCGCTGGTAAACATGGCGCTCGAGTTCGGCGCGCGGCGCGTCGAGATCGCCCATTCCCAGTATTACGGCTGGGCGCTCGAGAACCGGAACATGCTCATGCCAACGCGCGAGCAGGTGATGGCGGCCGCCGCCACCGTCGAGCGGCTGCGCGAGGAGCTCCAGGGCAAGCTCGTCATCGACGCCGTGGTGCCGGACTACTATGCGCGGCTGCCGAAGCCCTGCGTCGGCGGCTGGGGCAAGCAGTCGCTGAACGTGACGCCCCAGGGCAAGGTGCTCCCCTGCCACGCGGCCGAGACCATCCCGCACCTCGTGTTCGATTACGTCACCGAGAAGAGGCTTTCGGAGATCTGGGAGCACGGCTCCGCGTTCGAGGCCTATCGTGGCACGAGCTGGATGAAGGAGCCCTGCACCTCCTGCCCGCGCAAGGAGATCGACTTCGGCGGCTGCCGCTGCCAGGCGCTGGCGATCACCGGCGATCCGGCGAACGCCGATCCCGCCTGCTCGCTGTCGCCGTTCCACGCCAAGATCACCTCGCTCGCTTTGAAAGCGGCGGATTCGGGCAAGACCGACTACGTCTACCGCAGCTTCGGCGGCGTCGACGGCCGCCCCAAGGTGCAGATCACCCGCAACAACGGCGCGCCGGCTTAGGCCGACGTCGCGGTCGCAGCCTTATGCGATCTCGGCTCGCGCCAGCGAAAAGCGGTGCGCGAATTATGATAGGCAGCGCCCGTCAACGGATGGGAGTTGCGCATTGAAGTTCGAGATCCCCCACAAGCTCGGCCGGGCTGAGGCCAAACGCCGGATCGAAAACGGCCTCCCCGCCTTGGAGAAGCACATCCCCGGCGGCGGGACGGTCACGGCCTCATGGACGGCCGAAGATAGGCTTGCGCTTCAGATCTCCGCCATGGGGCAGGCCGTCGGCGTCGCGATCGAGGTCGAAGACGCGCTCGTGCGGGGCGAAATCGAGGTGCCGCTGATGCTGTCGATGATGTCCAGCGCGATCCGCGACTTCGTCGAGAAGAGTTCGCGCATCATGCTGGAGAAGCCCGGTCCTTCGCGCGCCTGATCAGGCGCTTTGAAAAGTCGCGTCGGCGTTCCGATATTCTCCCAATGATCCAACCCAAGGAGACGGCGATGAGCACGACCACCGAACGCGCGGTTCTGGCCGGCGGGTGCTTCTGGGGCATGCAGGACCTGATCCGGAAACAGCCGGGCGTGGTTTCGACCCGGGTGGGATACAGCGGCGGCGACGTGCCGAACGCGACCTATCGCAACCACGGGACCCATGCCGAGGCGATCGAGATCACCTTCGACCCGGAAATCACGAGCTTCCGGCGGATGCTCGAGTTCTTCTTCCAGATCCACGATCCGACGACCCTGAACCGCCAGGGGAACGACCGCGGCCTCGGCTACCGGTCGGCGATCTTCTATGTGGACGACGTCCAGCGCGAGATCGCCGAGGAGACGATCGCCGACGTCAACGCATCCGGGCTTTGGCCGGGCAAAGTGATCACCGAGGTCGCGGCGGCCGGCCCGTTCTGGGAGGCCGAACCCGAGCATCAGGATTATCTCGAGCGCTTCCCCAACGGCTACACCTGCCACTACATCCGACCGAACTGGCGGCTTCCGAGCCGCGATGAGGTCCGGAAGGCGAGTTGAGGCGGAGCGCGACGCGTCGATCCTGCGGGGATCGACGCGTCCTCCGATCGCTCGGCCTGACGAGCACGAACTGGAGCCGGCGTCAGGGACGGATTTCTCCAGCGTCTTCCCCGTTCCAATAGTGGATGCGCTCGGCGCGCACCCTGATCAGCACGACGCCGGGCGTGTCGACGCCGTCCGGGAACCAGCGGTCGAGATCTTTCGTCCAGTGCGCTTCGAACGCACTCTTGTCCCGGATCAACTCGGCGACCCCCTGAACGGAGACGAACAGGGGCGGCTTGCCCAGAAGCCCCTTGGACCCCTGAAACGACAGCGAGACCTTGGGGTCGCGCTCCACGTCGGACACCGTCCGGGACTGTTCGAAGGTGAAGTAGAACGAGTCGCCGGCATAATCGACGTCGCGGTTGTTGCTCATCGGACGGCCTGCGAGCGCGCCGTTGTCGGTCGTGGTGAAGAGCATCGCAAAATCGATGTCGCGCATCTTTTCCGCGAGGTCGGTGATCGTCAGGTCGCTCATGCACGTCTCCGGTTGAGTGCCCCCGGATCAACCCAACGCCCTGAGGCGGAGAAAGTTTGCCCCAGCGCAGCCGCGCCGGACGACGTCCGGTCGATCTCCAGCGACGCCCCCCGGCCTCGGACGATCTTGCAGAGCGGACTTCAGTAGTTCGCGGCCTCTTCCGGCGACTGACCGCGACGGTACACCAGCATGGTCCGTTCGAAGCTCATCACCTCGGCGCCGTCCTGGTTCACGCCGCGGGTTAGCACCGTGACGATGCCCTGATGCGGCCGACTCTTGGACTCGCGCTTCGAGAGCACGGTGCTCTCGGCGTAGAGCGTGTCGCCGGCGAACACCGGGGCGGTGGCCTTCACCTTGTCCCAGCCGAGATTGGCGACGACCTTCGCGCTCACCGTGCGCACGCTCATGCCGGTGAGCAGCGCCAGCGTGAAGGTCGAATCCACCAGCAGCTTCTTCCACTCGGTCTTGTCGGCGTAGGCGGCGTCGAAGTGAACCTGCTGGGTGTTCATGGTGAGCAGCGTGAACCACACGTTGTCCACGTCGAGCAGGGTCCGGCCGGGCCGATGCTCGTAGACGTCGCCGGGCTCGAAATCCTCGAAGTAGAGACCCGAGGTCTCGCGGAAGCGGCGCTCGCCGACGATCTTGTAGGCGGGAAGGCTGTCGGTCATGGGAGTGGGCTCTCCGGGTGTCGCGCCCACGCCGCGACACGGCGGGGGCGCCAGCAAGAACGATCAGTCGGCGTATTCGCCGGCGGCCTTGATGATCGGCGCCCAGCGGTCGATCTCGGCGAAGTACTTCGCCTTCAGCCCCTCGGGCGTCGCTTCCGCGTCGGACACGGGCGCGGTGCCGAGCTCGGCGAAGCGCCTCACGGTCTCCGGATCGTGGAGCGCCGCCTTAAGCGCTGCGTTGAGTTTGTCGACGATGGGCGCCGGCGTCCCGGCCGGTACGTACATGCCGTGCCACACGCCGACCTCGAAGCCCTTGAGACCGAGTTCGGCGGCGGTCGGCACGTCCGGCAGCACGGGGATGCGCTCGGCGGTCGCGGTGGCGTAGGCCTTCACCTTGTGGGTCTTCACCGGGCCGGTCGCGCCGGTGGTCTGGTCGCACAGCAGGTCGACCTGTCCGCCCATGGTGTCGGTCATCGCGGGGCCGGTCCCCTTGTAGGGCACGGTCGTCAGCTTCACGCCCGTCAGCTGCATGAACAGCATGCCGCAGATGTGGCTGACCGCGCCGGGGCCGGCGTTCGCGAGCGAGACCTTGTCCTTGTTGTCCTTGATGTAGGCGAGCAGCGCCTTGAAGTCGGCCGGCTCGAAGTTCGGCCGGCTCACCAGCAGCATCGGCACGGTCGTGACTTGGCCGACGAAGCCGAAGGAGGTCTTGGGGTCGTAGGCGAGCTTGCGGTAGAGCGTGGCGCTGGTCGTGATGCCCATGTGGTGCAGCAGGATCGTCTGCCCGTCGGGCGTGGCGCGGGCAAGCCGGCCGGACGCCAGGGTGCCGCCCGCCCCCGTCGCGTTTTCGACCAGCACCGGCTGTCCGAGTTCCTTCTCCATCACGCGGGCGACGAGCCGCGCGACGACGTCCGTAGGCCCGCCGGCCGCGAACGGCACCAGCATCGTCACCGGCCCCTTGGGGAACTCCTGCGCCGAAACCGGCGCGATCATCGAGACGCAAGCGAAGGCCGCCGCAGCGGCGAGGCGCCTGAACACCATTCCATCCTCCCATCGGTCCTGTTTCGGACCTGTCACGGGCGCCGGTCGAGCGGCGCCTCGATCTCAAGAGGTAGCGGAAGGCGAGACCATCGAGAAATGTTATATCGCGAACTCAGCTTTAGCTTTCGGCGATAGGTTCCAGGGCATGGACGTCCACCAGCTCAAGACGCTGATCCACGTGGCCGAGCTCGGCAGCCTCAGCAAGGCGGCCGACCGGCTGCGCATCGCCCAGCCTGCGCTCAGCCGTCAGATCCGCATGCTGGAGGACGAGGTCGGCCAGCCGCTGTTCGAACGCCACGGCCGCGGCATGCAGATCACCGACGTCGGTCGCGACGTGCTGGCCCACGCCACCCGCATCATGGCCGAACTCGACGCCATCCGCGCCACGACTTCCGGAAGCGGATCGTCCTACCGCGGCGCAGTCACCATCGGCATGACGTCCACCGTCGCGGAAATCGCGACGGTTCCGCTCGCCGCGCGGGTCAAGCGCGAGCATCCCCAGCTCGCCATCCGCTTCGCGTCCGCCTTCTCGGGCCACGTGCTGGATTGGCTGCAGCGCGGCGAGGTCGACATCGGCATTTCCTACGACCCGCAGCCCATGCGCTCGCTCCGCATCCGCCCGGTGATGACCGAAAGCCTGCTTCTCGTCGGCGCGGGAGCGGAAGGGCTGGACCGGAGCGAGGCGGTCGCCTTCGCGAGCCTCGCCGGCCGCGAGCTGGTGCTGCCGAGCCCGCGCCACGGCCTGCGCGCGATCGTCGAGGACTGCGCGCGCAAGGCCGGGATCGCGCTCACGGCCAGCGTCGAGGCGGACTCCTTCGGCGGGATGATCGCGCTGGTGCGTGGCGGCTTCGGCCCCACCATCCTCCCGCTGGCGCCGATCTACGCGCAGGTCGAGCGCGGCGAGCTTTCCGCTGCTCCGCTCGTCGATCCCGCCCCAACCCGCCGCGTCGTGCTGGCGTTTCCCGCGGACCGTCCCATCAGCCCCGCCGCCCGCTTCGTCGGCGACGCCTTCATGGAGATCGCGGCCGACCTCGTCGGGCGCGGCGTCTGGCTGGGCCACAAGCTCGCGCCGGACCGAGCGTGATACGAGCTAGATCAGGACGCGATACCTCAAAGCCACGATTGCTATTTGTGGGCATGGCTCCGCGCCGCTAACGCTTCCCGCCTCAGGGAGCACGACACGCCATGACCACAGCCGCGCGCGAGACCTATGCCGAGATCCGCGACAGCGTCGCCAAGCTCTGCGCTCAGTTTCCGGGCGAGTATTGGCGCGAGCTGGACCGCGAGATGGCCTACCCCTCCGCCTTCGTTCAGGCCCTGACCGAAGCCGGCTATCTCTCGGTGCTGATTCCCGAGGAGTACGGCGGCGTCGGGCTGCCGCTGTCAGCCGCCGCCGCCGTGCTGGAGGAGATCCAGCTCCAGGGCTGCAACGGCGCGGCCTGCCACGCTCAGATGTACATCATGGGCGCCCTGCTCCGGCACGGGAACGACGCGCAGAAGGCGAAGTACCTGCCCGGCATCGCTTCCGGCGCTCTCAGGCTTCAGGCGTTCGGCGTGACGGAGCCGACGAGCGGCACCGACACCTCCTCGATCAAGACCTTCGCCCGCCGCTACGGCGACCATTACGTCGTCAACGGCCAGAAGATCTGGACCAGCCGCGCCGAGCACTCCGACCTGATGCTGCTGCTCGCGCGCACCACGCCGAAGGAGCAGGCGGCCAAGCGCACCGACGGGCTGTCGGTGTTCGTGGTGGACATGGCGGAAGCTTTGAAAGCCGGCATGACCATCCGGCCGATCCGCACCATGATGAACCACGCCACCACCGAGGTCTTCTTCGACGACGTCCGCGTGCCAGCCGAAAACCTGGTCGGCGAGGAGGGCAAGGGGTTCCGCTACATCCTCTCCGGCATGAACGCCGAACGCATCCTGATCGCCTCCGAATGCGTCGGCGACGCCAAGTGGTTCATCCAGAAGGCGACGGCCTACGCCCGCGAGCGCAGCGTGTTCGGGCGGCCGATCGGCCAGAACCAGGGCGTGCAGTTCCCGATCGCCAAGGCCTACGCCGCCATGCGGGCGGCCGAGCTGATGGTGCGCGAGGCCGCCGAAAAGTTCGAGGCCGGCGTGGATTGCGGCCCGGAGGCGAACATGGCGAAGATGCTCGCCGCCGACGCCTCCTGGGAGGCGGCGAACGCCTGCGTGCAAACGCACGGCGGCTTCGCCTTCGCCGAGGAGTACGACGTCGAGCGCAAGTTCCGGGAGACGCGGCTCTACCAGGTGGCGCCGATCTCCACGAACCTGATCCTGTCCTACGTCGCCGAGCATGTGCTCGGCCTTCCGCGCTCCTACTGAAGGCTCATTCCATGACCCGTCCGCTCGAAGGCCTGCTCGTCGTCGCGCTCGAGCAGGCGGTGGCCGCTCCGACGTGCACGATGCGGCTCGCCGACGCTGGGGCGCGGGTGATCAAGCTGGAGCGGATCGAGGGCGACACGGCGCGGCACTACGACCGCAGCGTGAAGGGGATCAGCGCCTATTTCGCCTGGCTCAACCGCGGCAAGGAGAGCGCGGCGCTGGACCTGAAGTCTGAGGAGGACATCGCGCTCGCCCAGGCGCTGGTCGCGAAGGCCGACGTGTTCGTGCAGAACCTCGCGCCGGGCGCGAGCGTGCGGCTCGGCCTCGGCGCCAAGGATCTGGTCGCGCGCCATCCCCGCCTGATCGCGCTCGACATCGTCGGCTACCGGCAGTCAACCCCGGCGCGGGGCCTGCGCGCCTACGACATGCTGGTGCAGGCCGAGAGCGGCATCTGCAGCGTCACCGGCACGCCCGACGAGGCGGTGAAGGTCGGCGTCTCGATCGCCGACATCGGCACGGGGATGAACGCGCACGCGGCCGTGCTCCAGGCCCTCTACGAGCGCGAGCGCACCGGCCGCGGCAAGGCGATCGAGATCGCGATGTTCGACTCCATGGCCGAATGGATGGCGGTGCCCTTCCTGCACTACGAGCACCAGGGCCGCATCACGCCCCGCACCGGCCTCAGCCACGCGTCGATCTTCCCCTATCACGTCGCCGACTGCGTCGACGGCGGCGTCGTCATCGTGGTGCAGAGCCCGGCCGAGTGGGTGCGCTTCTGCCAAGGCGCGCTGGGGCGGCCCGACCTCGTCACGGACCCGCGCTTCGCCGACAATCCGCTCCGGGTCGAGAACCGCGAAGCCCTGGCCGCCATTATCCAGGAGACGTTCGGTCCTTCGACGCGAGCCGAGATGATCGCACGGCTCGAGGCGCACCAGCTCGCCTGGGCTAAGGTGTCGGACGTGCGGGACATGGCCGCGCACCCCGCCCTCACCCGCATGACAGCGAC
>Ga0256876_1000009_pt1 | contig 31612 bp, 31 predicted proteins | sample MC6MC0419MT_FD_186340 | JGI IMG/M metagenome (GOLD analysis project Ga0256876, IMG submission 186340) | Metatranscriptome of enriched soil aggregate microbial communities from Iowa State University, Ames, United States - MC6-MC0419-MT... | ecosystem: Environmental > Terrestrial > Soil >...
AAACGGGTGCGGCGCACCGCCAATTCACCTGACGAGAATGGCGTGGTGGGACTCGATTGTGGGTATTGGCACCACGTCCCGCCGGGTGCTCAGCCATGCTCGCATTTTTGGGGTGTCGAAGATCTGCCCCTGCTCCATCATCGCCAGAATGAGGGTTTGGGACATGCGATAGCCGCCGCACTCCGTACAATGCCGCTCTTCCCAACCCGTGGCACATTCCACGGTGTGCGCATGCCCTGCGCAAATCAGACACGTCATAAAAGCCCCCTGTTGGTCTTGTTGGTTGGGAGGATTGGAGCTGGGAAAACAACACGCATACCATTGACTGAGAGTTCAGCGGCACCTCGAAATTCCGATTTTCTTCAATCAACCGGAGAGAACGTCCAGGCCGAAGCTGACCGGACTGAGCTTGGTGGCGGCACGCTTCGATGCACGTGCCGCACCGGCTTTTTGAGTTCCAGCCATCAGCGGTTGGGTTCAAGTGTCAGGTATTCATGCGTCACTCGGCCTAGATTGACTCTGCGTCGTCTTGAATGTCTTCTTCCGCCTCTGCTGCATCCGTAGCATCGGCATCATTCATAGGCGGCGACGTAGGCTTTTGCGGGTCGTTGATAAATGGAACATTGCTAGGCCCTTTTTCTTCCGAGCCCTCAGTCTTGGGTTGCATACTCACTCTCCAGAATTGATCGGCGTGGGGCTATGCGCCACCCGCCCCTTCAGCGAACCTCTTGAAATCAACAGGTAGAGTTATGAACTCCGGCTCCGGCCCGCTGATCTCCATTGTCGATAACGTACAGTTGAAGTGCGGACACAAGACCCCCTCCCTGGTTGATGATTTATGGAGGTGTCTACTGCTGGAAAAATTCAGTTGAAAGGCCGAGCGGCGAGTCGCAGGGGCAGCTCTGCTAGAACTCAATGCCCCTTGCACCCAGAGACAGCAGTTGGCTAATCCGCTTTGAAGCCAGTTTCATGCGTTCAACCAGCGAGGGGACGTCACAATCTACATTCGCGGAGGGTAATAAACGGCCTATAGCGCCCCTTCGACCCTATCGCTCGATGAGTGATCATGGCGCACTTCGATACAGACATGGCCCAGTTCGAAGTTAACATCTTGGCCCTGTAGGGCTAGTCCAAGCGTAGGTACAGTGGGCTCCAACAAACATCCACCCACTGCGAGCAACTACCCATGAACAACCGCCTTGATCACTTCAAGCTGTCTCCCCAAGCGTCCAACAAACTGGTGGAACTCACCCTGCAACTGAGCAAGAAGCCGCTAATGGCCGATCTTGCCCACCTGATCATGCTGCGCGCTTCGCAGCTCAACGGCTGTGCGTTCTGCGTGGATATGCATGTGAAAGAGGCCAAGATCCATGGCGAGCGCGAGCTGCGTCTTCACCACGTCGCCGTCTGGCGTGAGTCGCAGCTGTTTTCGCCAGTGGAGCGAGCGGCGCTGGAGTGGACTGAAGCCCTCACCCAACTGCCGCCTCATGGTATCTCCAACACCCTCTATGCGAGTGCGCGCGAGCAGTTTTCCGAGCAGGATCTCTCGGACTTGTCGTTCCTAATCGTCGCCATCAATGGCTGGAATCGCCTCAATGTGGCTTTCCAGGCGATCCCGGGCTCGTCCGATGAGCTGTTCGGCCTGAACAAGGCCAACCTCAACTGAGTAACTTGCTGATCAACGCGCCAAGCTGCTCGCCTGGAGCAGTCGTGGCGCAGTTGGTAAAACTCAGGAGCAGACCTGACTGACGCTGCGATGAGGCAGCCCAGCGCGACAACGCTTGTACCGACATGCCCCTGGCTAGCACCTGCTCGGCCAGGGCGGTGTCGCTTACTCCCTCCGGCAAACGCAGTACCAGGTGCATGCCGCCTGGCGAGGGTTCCACCTGCATACCCTTCGGCAAACTCCGCTCCAGTGCTTCGATGGTCATTGCCCGTCGCTCGTTGTAGAGGCGGCGCATGCGTTGGATATGCCGAGCGAAGTGTCCCTCGGCAACGAACTCCGCCACCAGGGCCTGGGTAATTGACGGTGACCCGGCAGCAAACAAGGCCCGGCCGACGCGCTCGAACGCTGCCACCTGCGCCTGCGGCACCACCAGATAAGCCAGGCGAATACCGGGAAACAGCACCTTGCTGAAGGTGCCGGCATACAGCACGCGCCCATGGCGATCCAGGCTGGCCAGTGCTGGAAGTGGACGGCTGACGTAGCGATACTCGCCGTCGTAATCGTCCTCGACAATCCAGGCACCGGTGCGGGCAGACCAATCCAGTAGCAGTTGTCGGCGTGGCAGCGACAGTGCCATCGACAGCGGGCTCTGATGCCCTGGTGTCACCATGACGACCTGAGCAGTCCGAGAACCCGCGATGGCGTGTTCTACGTTCATGCCTTCGGCATCAACCGGCACCGCTTCCAGGTCCAGGCCGAACTGGCGAAGCACCTGGCGCGTAGTGGGATAGCCCGGGTCTTCCACCCAGGCGCACTCGCCTGGCTGCAACAGGGTATGTGCGACTAAGGACAGGCTATTGCGCCAACCGCTGGTGATAAACACCTGATGGGCACCGCAATCGATACCTCGGGACACCTGCAGATACGAAGCAATGGCGCTGCGCAACGCTGCCAGGCCGTGGGGTGCCGGATAGTCCAGATCTCCAAGACGCATCCCACGGAGATACCGAGCACCGAGACGCGCCCATATCTTGCGCGGAAATGCATCCAGCGCCGGTACCCCCATCTGGAACGGCAACAGCTGCGGTGGACGCCAGAGCGAATCAGGTGCGTCTTCGATCACTTGGCTGCTGACTGGTAATGCGGTGGCCTCCGACACGGGCTTCTGCAGTTCAGGATTGATTACGGTGCCTTTCTGCCCGAGCGCCAGGAGGTAACCCTCGCTGGCCAGCAGCGAATAGGCCAATTCGACGGTGCCACGGGCCACCCCCAGCTCCTTGGCCATGGCGCGCGCCGACGGCAAGCGGTCACCGGGGGACAACGTGCCTGCGGCAACGGCGGCCAGTACGCGGTCGTACAGTTGACGATACAGAGGCAAGGCAGACTGCTCTTCCAAGGGAGCAAAAGGCGGCTTAGGGGAGGTCATCATGGCCTAGTTCATATCCCATTTCTTGGCTCAATCAAGTGGGTCAATGGTAGTCCAATATAGCGCCATCACCTACTCATGAGGGCAACTCCCATGACATCCCCTTTGCACAACTTCATACCCAGCGTGCTCGACCTGGCCGACACGTCCCTGCGCCCCCTGGACAGCACCCATGACCTCTGCAGCGCATTCCCGGTAATGCAGCAATTGCGCCCTCATCTGACGAGCGAAGCTGACTTCGTCAGCCGCATCGAGCGTATGCGCGTTGAAGGCTATCGCCTGATTGGTGCTTATGACTTAGGCGTTCTTGTGGCACTGGCTGGTTACCGCTTACAGGAAAACCTGGTCTACGGCGCATTCCTGTATGTCGATGACCTTGTAACCGCCGAGGCTCAGCGGGGAGGTCAGTGGGGCTCGCGCTTATTGCAAGCCTTGGAGCGACTGGCCCGCGCCAGCGGTTGTGCACGCCTGGTGCTCGACACGGGTTTGGCCAACGCCCGCGCGCAACGCTTCTACTTCCGTGAAGGCCTGTTGACGGGTGCACTGCGCTTTCAGAAACAGTTCGATACGCCATAACCCGCACGCACATCCAAGGAGGCGAACCTCATGACATCGTCACAACAGCCACTTGCTCCTTTGCGCATTCTTCGCCTGGTCGCCAGCCCCAATGCAGAGGATTCGGAAAGTCTGAAACTGTCCCAGCAGATTCTGTTTGCCTTGGCCAGTCAGGCCGGCAGAAGGGGTATCCAGTTGACCGATTTAGACCTCAACTCCTTGGCCCCAGTCGATGCGCCTTACGCCCAGGCGTTAGCCAATCAGCGCGTAGTCATAGCAAGCGGTCAGGAGGGTACGTTGAGCCGTTCCGACGAGTTGATCGACCAACTGCAGGCATGCGACGTACTGCTGATTGCCACGCCGATGCACAACTACAGCGTGCCCGCCCCACTCAAGATGTGGATCGACCAGGTGGTACGCGTGGGCAAAACGTTTCTGGGCACCGCCAAAGGCAAAGTCGGATCGCTGACGGATCGTCCGGTTTACGTCGCAATAGCTTGCGGGGGCTACATCAGCGGCCAGCATGCCCGTCAACCCGACTTTCTGCGACCCTACCTGTCCGCCGTCCTCGCCACCATCGGTCTCAATCACGTGTACTACTTCACCGTTGAAGGTACCGCCAAGGGTGTGGAGTCACTGAATACTGGGAGGGAAACAGGGTACGGTGAGGTGCAGACGTTCTTTGGTAGGGATAGCCATGGTGTGGATCAAGTCTGCAGCCCGCTTTAAGAACATCATCGAATTCAAGCGTATAGGTTTGCACATTAGCTGGGCGGTGTGCCGTCAAGCGGCAATCCGCATGTCACCCTCTTCATTGCTCAAAGACAGGAAAAGAAATCATGAGTCGACTCAATTGGTTTGAAGCTTCGCCTGGTGCAGCCAAGGCCCTTGGCGGGCTGCATCATTTCGTGACCACCGCGACAAATTTGCCAGCCCCGTTGATTCACCTCGTGTTTCTCAGGGTGTCTCAAATCAACGGCTGCGCCCATTGCATCGATCTGCACTCACGCGATCTGATCAAAGCAGGTATTTCAGTGGACAAAGTGCTGTTAGTACCAGTATGGCATGAAGCGCACTATTTGTTCTCGGATCAGGAGCGCTCAGCATTGGCCTGGGCAGAAGAAGTCACGCGGGTAAGCGAGACACATGTATCCGACGAAGCTTACGCAGCAGCATCGGCAATGTTTGCCGAAAAGGACCTTGTCGACCTGACAGCGGCCATTGCCGCAATGAACGCTTTTAACCGTATGGGCGTCAGCTTCCGACTCAAACCTGCCGCTAAAACGTGATGACCTATGACTCAACATGCAAACGCAGTACTTCAGAGACCGCCCTAGTATTGCCTACAGTCTGTTTCAGGCCTTTGCGGCCCCTTCTGAACGACGGGTATGAGCCGAAAGCAGTCTCTGACGGACGTCCGCAATGGGTCGAAGGCGGACGCTCGCGATTGACTGCGTTCAAAATAAGCTGGCATATGTCTCGGATTGAATGAGTGTGACTTACTCCCAGAATGGTGGGCAGACTAATCCCCTTCTCGTATCATTGCTCCTCCTCATCTGGAATGATTTTCGTGAATCCTTCACCTGGAAGTGTCTCGCCGATCCAATCGAATTCTAATGGACCGAAATGGGATGCCGGAGAAGCTGTAAGCCAGCTTTCCTGGGACGACTTGCGTATCATCAAAACGCTGAGTGACTGTAGCAACCGCGCGGCCACGGCCAAGAAGCTCGGCATCAATGTGTCCACCGTCTCGCGCCGGGTCGCGCAGGTTGAGAAGACGCTTGGGGTCGCGCTGTTCGATCATCGTAAGGCGGGGTATCTTCTGACTGCCGAGGGTGCCGAACTGCGTGCACTGGCCGAGCGCGTTGAACTGGACATCGTCAGTGTCACCCGCAGGGTTTCTCGCGCCGGCCAAGGCCCGCTGGGGAAACTGCGAATCACCACCAGCGACTCGCTGCTGCTGTACTTTCTAACGCCTATCATCGCGGACTTCAAAGCCCTCAATGAGGGGATCACCGTTGAGGTATTAGTCGGCAACCAGACGTTGAGTTTGGCGAGGGACGAGTCGGACATTGCGATACGTGCGACCAAAAAACCGGCAGATACCCTAGTGGGTCGCAAGCTCGCCAACATCGCCTGGGCGCCGTATCGCAGCGTCAAGCAGGCAGCGATTGCCGACCCCTTCGCTGAGGGGCAGTCGTGGGTATCCTACTCGGGAGGCCTGTGCGGATTGAAGGCAACGAGCTACGTCGAATGTCGGGTGCCCTCTGAGTTCATCTCCTACCGCACCGATTCCGTGGCGGCTGCGAGCGCGGCTATTGCAGCAGGTCTCGGTTTTGGCTTCCTCCCCTGCATGCTGGGCGACATTACCCCAGGATTGGTTCGGGCAGGCCAAGTAGTTCAGGAGCTTCAGGATGAGCTATGGTTGCTTACCCACCAGGACATCAGGAAATCCTGGCGGGTGAAAGCATTCATGACGTTCTGCGCCGCTGCCGTGGCCGACCTCAAACCGCTGGTCGAAGGTCAGCAGGCCATCCCGGTTTCATAGCGGAAACCGGGAGCACCGTTCATTTGGCGTGGGCGCCGATGACAGCTCGACACACGATCTCAATCAGCTGGGGACGCTGGGCGAGCCGCGATACACCAATGATATTGCTGGCCGCCTGCGGGCGTTCTGTGCCGTAAGCTGCCTTACGCACCTTGCCGACGACCGCAAAAGCAGCGTCCATGTCCAGCACATACAGCGTTTCCTCAACGACATCCTGCATCGTGGCGCCATACAGGGCGAGCAACTTGGCAATGTTGTCGTAGGAAACCCGCATCTGTTCGCCCATTGACGAAAAATCGCTCGGACGACCGTCAGCATCCAGTGGCGCCGGCGCTACCAGGTTGCCTTCTTCGTCATGGTTGAACTGCCCCGAGATGAAAATCTCGTTCCCGACTCGCCGCGCCTGCGGATAGCCGTAGCCCTCTTCCCATGGAACGCCCCAGTAGGCGGTGTCGTCGTTGAAAGGTCGTGAAGCGGCCATTGGATTCTCCTTGGCGAAAAATGGATCGACGTGATCCGACTGGCCGAGATCCTAGCACCGGATTGGACGCTACCTGTGGTGCAGTTATGCTCCCTCAAGAGCGCAAAAATGCGCCACCGTTTCGCTGAGTGTTTCGCTATCTTGTGCTGGCACTCGGCGACAACCCGCCGGGGAAACTCTCGCCACCGTTCAACAAAAGGGAAGAACAATGAGCAATCCACACACTGAAGTCCTCACCCCGCTCAACAGCCAACTGATCTTCATCGATCAGCAACCGCAGATGGCTTTTGGCGTACAAAGCATTGACCGGCAGACGTTGAAGAACAATACCGTGGGCCTGGCCAAAGCAGCCAAGATCTTCAATGTCCCCACCATCTTCACCACGGTCGAAACCGAGAGTTTCTCCGGCCATACCTACCCCGAACTGCTCGCGGTATTCCCTGATGCGCCGTTGCTGGAGCGCACCTCCATGAACTCCTGGGACGACCAGAAGGTTCGCGACGCGCTGAAAAAGAACGGTCGGAACAAGATCATTGTTTCGGGCCTGTGGACTGAGGTCTGCAACACCACCTTCGCACTGTCCGCCATGCACGATGCGGGCTACGAGATCTACATGGTTGCCGACGCTTCCGGCGGCACGACCAAGGAAGCACACGACTACGCCATGCAGCGTATGATCCAGGCGGGCGTAGTGCCAGTAACCTGGCAACAGGTGCTGCTGGAGTGGCAGCGCGACTGGAAAAACCGCGACACCTACGATGCGGTCATGGAACTGGTCAAAGAGCATTCGGGTGCCTACGGCATGGGCGTCGACTACGCCTACACCATGGTGCACAAAGCGCCAGAGCGTGTTCAGCACGGCCCTACCTTGGCGCCCGAGGCCGCATCGATCTGAGACCTGATCAGCCCCAAAGTTGATTTTATGCTCAACAAGCGGGGCCGGAACGAACCGATCCGGGCGATCAGTCATGACGGAGTGCTTGAAGCTTCAGAAGATGCTTCACCGAATAGTGCCGCCCGGATCAATTCATCTTCAGATTTTTTCAGGACGAATTGATCTCCATGAACAGTGCTAAAGGCATCGTTATAGCCTACGTCGCGATTAAGTCGACGGGGCGGCTTAAACCATGGCAAGTCAAAACGGCCAAGCAGCTGATGTTGGATCATCTGGATATCGGCATTTCGGTCACCGCACTTGCGGAAGCATGCGGACTGTCGCGCAGCTATTTCTCGCGCAGGTTCAAGGAATCCACACAGGTCTCTCCTCAGCAGTGGTTGCGTGAGCAGCGGCTGAGGAAGAGTAAAGAACTGCTAGAGACATCGACGATGATGCTCGCCGAGATCGCCCTAGAGTGCGGCTTCTACGATCAGCCACATTTCTGCCGAGCGTTTATGAAATCCGAAGGCCTAACGCCTCAGGCATGGCAGCAACAGGTGGCTTAGCCGGAACTGTGTGCCGCTAAATTCGGCGTGTACTGCCTTCGTAGATTTCGCTCGCTAGCTCTCCTTTCCGGCATAGGTGGGGTACTAAGGTACTACGGCTCTCCAAGACAATTTCCTGAAGGACCGCTATGGGTCGAGACCGGTCATCAACGACTGACAGCTATCGACCCGTAGCTGCCATCGCCGATGGCAGCAAAAACGGCCCAGAGCGAACGGCCTTGAGTGAGCAGACTATCCTTGAGGCTTGAAGGAGTACACGAAACTAGGGCGATTCACCCCTCCGTCGGCTGCCCTCAATCGGAGTGCACTTCTCAATACGCGGGAAAGACTTTCGATGCTGCCGGAGCTCACCACTGCTGACTGGCGAGACGGGCCCTATCAGCACGAGTGGCGTACGGTGGGCCCCCTCCCCCAAAACGGATTTAGGCCGTCATTGCGCGATTGGTAGCAACTATCTGTTCATGCGTAAGCTGGCTTCCTGGAGCCATAAACTTAGCCAACAGCGCATCGCGATTTTTAGGCGCCCTTTCCTTATCTGCCATTTGCAACGCCAATTTCAGCTCAGGCAATGTCAATTCAGTACAGTAAGCAGGCGTACCGGGCTGCTGACGCCAGGAGTCTTCAAGGCTTCCAGCGGCGAGCGCGGTGAAGCCCGTATCCTCAACAAGATCCTGCGCGATTGCTTCCGCGTATGTGTCTCCACCAGCTACAGGCAAGGCAATACGCGTTGGGGATTCGGCTGGTTGGCCTTTATCGGCAAGGGTCGCGGCGAGGACGGCGTTCCAAGCCTTAATAACCGGGTGGCCAATTCGCTTACTTACCCAGATGCTCTCTGGCAAGCCGTCATCGACTTCCTTGATAACTCCATCACGTCCCGGATAATAATTAGAAGTATCAATGACAACTGTCTTCTCTGGAACCTTACTCATGATTGGTTCGAGATCAGGATAATTTGCAAAGGGGATCGAGAGGATAACCACTTCCACCCCGGAAACCGCCTCCTCCTTGGTCACAGCATGCACGCCGATTTCATTAGCAAGAGCTTGAATGCTTTCAGGACCTTTTGAATTTGCCAATTTAACTTCGTGCCCGCACGCAGCAAGCTTTCGTGCCAGAGTAGAACCAATATTGCCCGCACCAATAATTCCGATTTTCATAAATATACCCCTTGAGCTTAAACAAATAAAAATATCTGAATAATTAGTGCTCGACGCCCTGGTAAATTATCGAAAAGTTATCAGGGGCAACAGCACGCACACCGCTAAACAGTTCAAATAACTCGAACCGCCAACATTATATTACATAGTTTTAAAGCTGAATTTTGTCAAACTGATAGATCTTCATTGATACGCTTTAGAATATGCTCATGCATAAATAAGCTTGGAAAGCTGAACGATATAGCTACGACTTGGGTTTGTACCGATCGTGCCGAATCTCTCGTTATAAACTGCAAAGAAAAGGTCTTGCCGTTTTCTTGAGCGCGCCAGATCCGCGTCAGCCAGTGCTTGGGGGAGAGCCTCGGACGTCAGCTCAGTGCAATAGCAAGGCGTGCCACACTGCTGTCGCCAGGACTCTGCTAAGGAGCCAGCATAATAGGCATCGAATCCGGAGTCCTCGATGAGTGCCATTGCCACAATGCGGTCTTGATCACGATCAGCAGCGACAGGGACGGCAATGCGCTCCGGATCGCCAGCAGGCCTGCCCGCTTCATTGAGCGAGGCGGAGTAAATTGTATTCCAGGCTTTTGCGAGGGGACGGCCAATTTGTTCAGATGCCCACATACTGTCGGGCTGACCATTCTCGATTGCGTCCAATCGCTCATCGCGTGCGGGTATGTAGTTGGATGTGTCGATGATTACGACATCTTCAGGCAGGCCTGCAAGTAGCTTTTTAAGATCCGGAATTCGTACAAAAGGTATTGAGAGAATTATGACATCAGCGTCAACTAAAGCCTCTTCTTTTGTGACTGGAATCGCTCCCGTTGAGAGCACATCAGCATCAATGGTGTTAGGTCCGCGCGAATTTGAAACTCTTACTTTATGGCCAGCAGTACTGAGCAATTTTGCAAGCGTTCCCCCGATAAATCCGCTACCGATAATTCCAATGTTCATAGAGATTCCTCATCTCTGGAGGTGGGTGCTCATGGTATAAGGCTCAGCGATTGCAGCCAGGCAGAGCCTCACCCCTAGCGATTGGTTCTACAAATGCATCACAGTTCTGTCAGTCGCTGTTTCATCTGAATCTGGCAATCAGCTTAAAAACTTTGCGTTCGCCAACCGCCTCTGAGGCGGGTACTAACTGATAGCAGGTCGCGCCAAACCCTCAAGCGTGCGATGGAGCTCTTGAAGGCCTTGAGGTGTGAGTTGGCACGCAGTTCTGATCTTGTCGGTGATGCTACGAAGCTCATCCTCCATGCCACGGGCATGCATCGTGAGGTCTATCAGCACTCGACGCTCATCGGAGGCATCACGTGTGCGTGTGATCACTCCGGCAGCTTCCAACCTTTTGAGTAAAGGTGTAAGCGTGCCGGTCTCCATGTCGAGACGTTCACATAAATCGCTCACAGATTGAGGCGACCCATTCAACAGCTCCAGCGTGACCAGGTACTGCGAAAATGTTAGGCCCAGTGGTTCGAGGAACGGCTTGTGCAACCGAACCATCCGGTTCGCGGCAGCGTTGAGCGCGAAGGAAAGCTCTGTGGCCACGCTTCGTTGCGTCAAACTCATATATGTAGCCTGCTATAATGTAGTGTGCTACATAAATTATGCTCAGCCATTGCCGGTGTCAACAGCTTCTGAGGCTGCCGGTCTTTTTCCAGATGAGAGGTCACTAGAATGACAGCGAGCAAATAGCTCTTGAGGACAGAGTTTGTACCTGAAAGCAATCGAGAGGCTTTGCGTCCTTAAGCGGTGAATGAACCGCTACCGTGCAGGCATGAGCTTGTATGTGGCTAGAGCGAAAGCCTCTCAGGTCAAGTCTCTTCGAGTTTTCGCAACGAAACGCCCGTTCTTGAGGTTTATGGCGTTCCCTGGCAACCGTTCTTAGTGTCCAGGGGGGCGGTACCCCAGCAATGGAACCGTTCAGCTTCCAATAGGGCAGGTCTTGTTTGAGTCACTCGTATCGGTCAATGGTTGAGTTAGGGCGCCTCACCAAAGCGTCTAAGCCTTGTGGCGACTGGTCAATTCCCGCCCTGGCCCAGAACATTTCTGCAGACTGACTGAGGGTTGCTTTTGGCCGGGTCAAATGAATTTCCAGGGGAATGTCCCAGCTTTCATCGAGCGCCCGGATCAAACGCCCGTCCAGTATCTCCTGCTCCGTAAGGCTCTTAGGTAGCCACGCCACGCCCTTGCTTTCCAAGGCCATGGACATCAACACCGCTGCAAGGTGGCTGGTGAACAGGGGCTTTAGGTGAAGGTAATCTTCTTTGCCGCGCAGTCTGTGCGCGACAATACGGCCCAGTCCGGATTCATGGGTGTAGGCGAGGTAAGGCAATGCTGCAGGAGAAGTACCGAAGTCAGCGCGAGCACTGGCGAGCGGAACGAGAGTGTCTTCGCCTACCTTCTTGCTGGTGAACTGTTCGGGTGCCAATAGTGGCGGAACGTCGGGGTGGCGGTGGCATAGCAAGAACTGAACCTGGCCATGAATCAGCATTTGCTCACAAACGGCCATGCTATCTGAGTGCAGTTGAACTGCCTCGATTGGCGCACCGCTTTCGGAACTCCGGAGCCACTTCGGGAAAAAGGTAAAAGAGAGCGAGTGGGTCGCCGCGAATTGTAGTGATCTCGCTGCTACCCCTGCGACCTCTTGAGCTTCGCTGCGTAGCCGGTACAAGGATCGGGCCGCTTCTTGGGCACTGGGCAAGATATGCCTGCCAGCCTCGGTGAGCGTGGCTCCATGTGATGAGCGCACGAACAGTTCAACTCCCATCCAATTCTCCAGCGCGCGGACTCTGCGGCTGAAGGCCGGCTGGGTTACGTGTCGCGCTTCGGCCGCCCGCACGAAGCTTCCGTACTCCGCCAGCGCTGAAAGATCTTCTAGCCAAACAAGTTCCAAGGGCCATGCCTCCTGTGCATAGGGTCCGGCATTAATAGCATTGGGCGAGCGCTACCTCAAAGCATAACGTGGGGTCACATACAACAAGAGGAACCCGTCATGCGTATCGTCGACATCCGTGAAAAAACCGTTTCCATTGCCTCGCCAATCGCCAACGCCTATATCGATTTCTCCAAAATGACCTGCTCGGTCGTCGCTGTTGTCACGGATGTGATTCGCGATGGTAAGCCGGTCATCGGCTATGGCTTCAACTCCAACGGTCGCTACGGCCAAGGCGCATTGATGCGCGATCGCTTCCTGGCACGTATCACCGAAGCAGACCCAGAGACTCTCATCGACCACGAAAACAACAACCTGGACCCGTTTGCCATCTGGAAAACCCTGATGACCAACGAAAAACCAGGAGGTCACGGTGAGCGCTCTGTCGCCGTGGGTACCATCGACATGGCGGTCTGGGATGCTGTAGCCAAAATCGAAGGAAAACCGCTGTACCGCCTGCTCGCTGATCGTTACCGCAACGGCGTCGCCGACGATAAAGTCTGGGTGTACGCAGCCGGCGGCTACTACTACCCTGGCAAAGATCAAACCAAGCTCAAAGCCGAGATGCAGAGCTATCTCGACCGCGGCTACGACGTCGTGAAAATGAAGATCGGCGCGGTCCCGCTGGACGAGGACATCCGCCGTATCGAAGCGGTACTTGAAGTGGTTGGCGACGGCCGCCGCCTGGCCGTCGATGCCAATGGGCGCTTCGATCTGCAGACCGGCATCGCCTACGCCGAAGCCATCAAGAAGTACAACCTGTTCTGGTACGAAGAGATCGGTGATCCACTCGATTACGCGCTACAGGCTGAGCTGGCAAATCACTATGAACTGCCTATGGCCACTGGCGAAAACCTGTTCTCTCATCAGGACGCTCGCAACCTGCTGCGCCACGGCGGTATGCGACCTGATCGTGACTATCTGCAGTTCGACTGCGCGCTGTCTTACGGCCTTGTCGAATACATGCGTACCCTCAAGGTGATGGAAGAAATGGGCTGGTCTTCCCGCCGCGTTGTACCCCACGGTGGCCACCAGATGTCGCTCAACATTGCCGCCGGCCTGCACCTTGGTGGTAACGAGTCGTACCCGGATGTGTTCCAGCCGTTCGGCGGCTTCGCGGACGGCATCAAGGTCGAAAACGGCTACGTCGGCCTGCCCGACATCCCAGGTGTGGGCTTTGAAGCCAAATCCGCCTTGTACGCAGTGATGCGTGATCTGGGCGAGGGCTGATCATCCTCGGTGTGCGGTCTCGAAGACGAGGCCGCAGTACCAGGCGGCGTGCAGCGCCGCCAAGCCACATGCCCATCACAAAAATAAAATGAGGTGCTTTCGTGGAAATCTCCAAATCCCGCTGGTACAGCCAGCTGTATGTGCAAGTGCTGATCGGCATCGTGATCGGCGCGGCAATCGGTTACTTCCTACCCGACATCGGCGCCAAGCTCCAACCCTTCGCCGATGGCTTCATCAAACTGATCAAGATGCTCCTGGCACCGATCATCTTCGGTACTGTTGTTGTTGGTATCGCCAAGATGGGCAGCATCAAAGAGGTTGGCCGAATTGGCGTCAAGGCGCTTATCTACTTCGAGATACTGTCGACCATTGCCTTGGTCGTCGGCCTCATTGTGGTCAACATCGTTAAACCCGGCGAAGGCATGAACATCAATGCCAACGCCCTCGATGGCAGTGCCATCAGCAAATACAGCCAAGCCGCGAGTGAACAAGGCGGCACGATTGAATTCTTCCTCAATATCATCCCACATACCTTCGTCGGCGCTTTCTCCAACGGCGTCATGCTGCAGGTGATCCTGCTTTCTGTCTTGATGGGCGTCGCCCTTGTACAGATGGGTGAAACCAGCAAGCCGCTGATCAATACCATCGACTTGTTCCTTCAAGGCCTGTTCAAAATCGTCGCAATGGTCATGCGCCTCGCTCCGATCGGCGCCGGTGCCGGCATGGCATTTACCATTGGCAAGTACGGTATCGGTACGTTGCTGTCACTCGGCCAATTGCTGGTCGCACTGTATATCACCACTCTGATATTCATCGTGGTCGTTCTCGGTGTCGTCGCGAGATGGTCAGGAATGCCGCTGATGCAGTTCCTCCGTTACTTCAAGGATGAAATTCTCATCACCCTCGGCACCTGCTCAACCGAAGCCGTGCTTCCGAGAATGATGGTGAAACTGGAGAAGCTTGGCTGCAAGAAATCGGTGGTCGGCATGGTGCTGCCTACGGGCTACACCTTCAACGCGGACGGCACCTGCATCTACCTCACAATGGCTGCCATCTTTATCGCCCAAGCGACCAATACGCCGCTGACATTCATGGATCAAATGATTCTGCTGGCCGTATTCCTGCTGACCTCCAAAGGCTCGGCTGGCGTTGCGGGTGCGGGGTTTGTAACGCTGGCTGCAACGCTCACAACTATCCATTCCATTCCGCTGGTAGGCCTTGTGCTGCTGCTGGGCATCGATCGGTTCCTCAACGAAGCGCGGGCGGTGACCAACCTGATCGGTAATGGCATCGGCACCATCGCAATCGCCAAGTGGGACAACTCCTTTGATGTCGAAGCTTGTGAACGAGAAATCGCAGCCATGAAAGAGGAAAAGGCGGCAAGGAAGGCTTTGCTGGCGCACAAGTGACTCGCCCTCACTTCCGGTCATCGCGCTTGAAGTCGGCGATGATCGGTCGTGATCTGGTTTCTTTAGCCCCGCAAAGCGTGCTCTGCACCAGCTGAATGAATTTGATGGAGCCGAATATGATCGAACGATCGCATCATGAATTGCGCAAGGCGTTTGGTGATTTGCTTCAAGGACATGTCTGTAAATTTGCTGCTTCCGTATTCGATCCCATCTCGGTGCGTATGGCAGCCGACCTTGGTTTCCAGGTGGGTATACAGGGAGGGTCTGTCGCCTCGCTTCAAGTGCTTGGGGCACCGGACATTGCACTCCTGACGCTTGATGAATATGTCGAGCAGGTCACCAGAGTTGGGCGTGCGAGCCAAATCCCTATCATTGCTGACGCTGACCATGGCTTTGGCAATGCGCTGAATGTCATGCGCACAGTCAGTGAGTTGCAGAAAGCCGGCGTTGCAGCGTTGACTTTGGAAGACACCCACTTACCGGCGAAATACGAAGAGCATTCGCCGGTGCTGATCGGAGGTGAAGAAGCAGCTGCCAAGATATACGCTGCTCGATTTTCCCGCTCGGATGATAGCCTCTGCATCATCGCCAGAACGAACGTGGCCGCAACCACTCTGGAAGATTCTATCGCTCGTACTGCTGCCTATGAGAAAGCGGGTGCAGATGCTATCTGCTTGGTTGGGGTCAAAGATTTCCATCACCTGGCGGCCCTCACGAAACACCTCACCACGCCGATCATGCTTATCAACTACGGTAATCCGGCGCTCAGCGATGTTGAGAAACTTAGCGCTGCCAATGTGCGCATCGTGGTCAATGGGCATGCCCCCTATTTTTCTGCGATCAAGTCGATCTACCAAGCGCTGCGTGAGCAAAGCGGTTCTCAGGGTTGCGAGCTCTCCCTCCCTGAACTGATTTCGAAATACACACGGGTTGAGAGATATCGAGAGTGGTCAAAGACGTATCTGAAGGTGGGGCACGACTCACCACGTTGAGAAACCCAACAAAGATTCTTTGGCACGCTGCCCGCTTAGCTCGGCCATTGATGAAACCACCCATAGCTGCCTGCCGCTTGCCGAGCCCTCTGAGTGGGCATGCAAGCCGTCGTTTCTGGAGCGACAAGTGTAATTCTCTACAACAGGTTGTAACAGAAGCTGCGCAGGCCGCGACCCAATTTCAGCCGCTAGCTCTGGACGATGAAGGTCCGCTAAGGGTCGTAAGCGGTCAGTGATGACGGGCGCTTCTACCCTTAGTGTATGGCCGAGCTAGGGGCAGTTCCCCGCCTGACTTGCGCTGACACCCCAGCATTGTCGTTACGATGACCACGCGCAACCTATGCATCCGAAGCGGATGACGGGCATCCGTGCAGATGCTCTGCTCGTCCCTTGTAAACCACTTTTTTCAATGTTAACCACAGTAGTTAACAGTGAAAAAAGTGGTTTACAGAGACGTCATAAATGTCTCGAGCTGGGCGCTTTTGAGGCTCGCTCACAGGCACTGAAAATTAACGACTGTGACATCACGTCTGGTAAATTCAGTACAGATTCCTCTGTAGCCCTTGAGAATCGGCGCTTCTCGGAAACCGAGAATTTAGCTGCTGCGGAGGAAAGGATTGTAATATTAATAGCGCAGTGTGACATGGAGCACCGATGACCAGCGTGTATGACCGCCTTGAGGAGAATGGTCCCTGCCTTTCAAGTGAGCTCGTCGCTGCAATGGTGGAGGAGGAGGGCATCACTGCCGTTGCCGCGAGAAAACGAGCCAGTCGTGCTGACGAACGTATTGGCCGGGTCTATAACCTTTTCCCGCGTAACACGGTATTCCTGTACATAAAGGCTCATTTCGGCTCTGACCAATACTGGCTGAAGCTTACACAAGCGTTGCTTAAAGCCAATGCTGCGTATGGAAAAGCCCTTGCAGCACTGATGCAAAGGGGCGGCATTGTGGCGGAGCCGTATTTTCACATTGCCTGTGGCGCACCAGATCGGCTGAAAAAGCACATCTCCAGCTCTACGATGATTGAGCAATTGCTCCGCGCCCAGCTTGTAGAGAGGCAGTACCTCCCCGGCTCAGGTAACTGTATCGCTCTGGCAAAAGGCCCCGGCATGTACGATGGAGCGATTTCCACGCTCAGAGCGAGAACCGCCGCGGAGGATATCTTCCTAGCCGGCTTTGAAACCTGGTGTAAAAATCTGGGATTGATCAGCTATGGGCTGGCCCAGCTGAGAAACCTCGAAGCGAAAGCCCAACCCCAGGTGGGTACCTTTTATTGGGATATGACTGCGCCCTGCTACCTGTCCGGAATAAGCCAGAGGAAGGCTGATGGCGGGCAAAAGCCGGGGTTCGTAGTAGCTGACATCCTCTTTGACGTGGAAGTAACCGAAGCTGGCGCCCTGGCTTTTCTGACGAAGGTTGAGACCGTAAAGAGTCTTAACGTGGGGTCCTGCATCTGCTTCTTCATCGCTGAGAGCTATTCGAACGATGCTTTCAATCTGCTAAAAACCAAGGGCATCGTCCCGGCTACACCAACCACCCTTTTCGGCAGAGATGTGGCGACAGCACTGCGACTTTTGATCCAGACCCTCACGGAAGCCGGGCAGCAAGCCATAGATGCCGAAACCTTGGAGAAGCTATTTGCGGGTCTTCAAAAATTTGAAGGCGCTACAGGGAATCTCTGTGGGACCTTATTTGAATATTTCGTAGCGGATGTTGTTGGTCGGACCCGACACTGCCACCGGGTACGTCTGAACGAAAAAATCCGCAATCCTGGTGGGCAGGAAAGCGAGACGGATGTTCTTGTAGAAGGATTTGGCGAAACCTGCTTCATCGAGTGTAAAGGTTACGCGCCTTATGCCGTGCTATCAGAGGATGAAATCACTCGGTGGCTTACCGTCCGTATACCCAATACCTACAAGTACTGCCTGACCCATCATGACTGGAAAAATACTGCCATTCACTTCGAGCTCTGGACCACGGGAAAGATCTCTGAAAAATCCAAGCTGGAAATCGAGAAAATCGCGGGTTCTGTCAAGAAATACACTGTATCAGTCAAGTTTGTGAGTGACATTCAAGCTGAAGTGAAGACGACTGGCGACAAAAAGCTGCAGCAAATCTTCAACCAGTATTTCGTTAACCACCCTCTGAGGCAGTCAGAGAGAATGCATGTTGGTGCAGCAACAAGCCTTTCCAATCTACCGGTTACCTAGTAGCTTTTTGCTATGCGCTTCGCTTTAGAACCCATCGGCATGGGCTTCACAGCAGCCATTTGAACGAGGCCTTAGTTTGGCTTTTGAGACGAGCAACCAAGGGCCTTGAGCTGATACTCAGTCACTGCACGAAACTGTGATTCAGCAATCAGGCGCAACCGCTCAATCTCTTCGCAAGACCTCCCAGAGTCTTGCGACTCGTGGTAATGCTTCATAGCCTTTACAGCGTCAGCGTACATGACGTGGTCAGGATATAGAATCGGAGGCGTCTGCTTCATTTCTTCAACCCGGACCTCAGTGAATGGTCGACGGCGGTTGGCCGGCTTTGACAAGCTGGTAATCAATAACCGCTTGGTAAAGCGAATCTGCTAACAAGCGGAGATGATTCACCTCCGTTTCTGGAAGACCATCAGCTTCGGCTTGCTGGTGTTTACGCAAAGCATCAAGCGCTTACTGCATCAGCGGCTCGCCAGCTTCGATCATTCCAATCAATGTGCGCTTCATCACGGCCGTGTCCGAGCAGTTTTCTGTTCAGTATAAGCTGAGGGAACACAGTGGGCGGCCTGAAGGACAGAGTCGCCATTGGGTTTCCCACCCATTCCCGAGCCTCGTTATCATTGCTGACAACGGCATCAGGCGATGCTTCGCAGGCGCCGGAATGGAGCCAATTTATCTACGTGTTCTCTATGGGCCTCGTGGTCTGCCTCGCCCTGGCCTGTGCATTCATCGGAAGCAGATCGTTCAGCAAATCATGCGCACAATCCAAGACGGAAAAGGCTGCGCAAGAGGAGCGCTTTAATTCGATCTAGCGTACCCGCATGCGGTTGCCCAAGACCTTTTTGGGTAACCGCATCGGCTGAACGGCGGGGCGTCCGATCTTAAAGCAGAGCGAGACGCTTACGATTCAGGTCGCTCATAAACATATCGTAGATATGGTCGTACTCTGTGGCCTTTGTTTCGATTGCCGTTACTTTGTGGAACCTGATGGAGTCAGGCACTACAGCCAACGTTGCCGGATGGAAGGGATTATCCGGTGGCACAGTTTTAGGGACGGGGCCATCCGCTGGGTCATGATCGGCCGACGGCACAAATGAAAGGCGACTCGCCTCTGGGAAGAGGACCACGTTGGTACCCACCTCTCCAGTCTGAACAGAGGGAAATACCAGCCCATCAACGAACTTGCCGAAACGCAGCCGCAAGTACTCGAAAACCACTTGTGTTGGCAGATAGCTCAGTTCGTCGTTCCGCGCCTTTGGCCGAGACATCTTTTTCACCAATGAGCCCAGAAACACTTTCCGATGCAGCGAATCGCGGTAGCCCTCATCGAGCAGGGTCAACGCAGGGGGCACTAGGCGATCCAGGACGGTGAGGTCCAGGAGTTTCAGCTCCGCGATAGGTGTTAGGGCAGCACTGACCACGTGATCGCCGGTGATGGAGCGGATCTCGCTAAGACAGGTTTCGCGTTCCAATGCGCAATACATGGCAGAAATGCCATTTGGCGTCATCCTCTGGCTGCTTGCGAAGACCTTTGGTGTAGGTCCGAACTGTCCCGCTGGGTCACCGATAATTGCTTCGGCGTGTTCCTGATTCGAGGCGTGACGCGCCCTGTAGAGCAGTTCGCCGTTACCGATGGTGCGCACCACCTCTGCTTTAGGCTCATCGCCATCAGCCACCAACACCGTAAAGACAGAATCGAGAAACTTGTGCGCGTCCGTATTGAAATATCGGTGCTTGAAATGGACAGCCTCAACGAATTTGGTCCAGCGATCCTCGTAGAGGTTGAGCTCCAGGGTACCGTCATCAAGGTAGAAATGCGTTACGTTCCCGGCATCGTCGATTTTGAATTCGGGAGGTAAGCCTTCCTCAAGATCATCGAGATAGGGCTCCTCACCAAGGGCAAACCACTCTCCGAGCAGAACATCGATGGTCGAAATTTCGACAATTTCCGCACTGCAATCATAGATCATGCCGATCTCGTAGCTGGACAGGTCATCCTTGCCAGCCACGTTCTCTGTGATGCGGTCGTAAATGTACTCGAATAGCGTGCTCCTAGGGATGGCAGTCCCAGTAGACCCGCAATACTTGCACATACCGTCCGTTGCGTGGGTGTCAAACAGTCTTTTGAGTGGAGCCGGGCTAACGCAATCAATGCAGATCATAGGTGCTTCCTGAAGCTTTTTATTAGTCTGGTTCTGAACCCGATAGGTGCCAGCGCCTGCACCTAGGGCTAAAGCAATCACTGCAGTCGCGTTCGTAAATCGCGAGACAGATCGAGCGTGGCTAGAGCTGACACCTTGTTTCATAGAGCGGCAGCTGACGAACGGTAGGATCGTGATGGCTGAGCCTTCAAGGTAGCGAAACCTGAGGGCTAAACGCCCGCCCCCTATGAGGAATTACCAAGGTAGCGACATCGTATGGTGTCAGCCCGTTGATCCTGCCGTTTGCTAGTGTGTAAACCTAGCTGTAAACTGTCAATCAAAGTGTCAAGCTGAGTAATTGAGATGGGAAGGAAATACGCAAACGCCCCGGTCTATTTCACCATCGGCCAGGTACGTCACAATCCCCTATTGTCGCTGAAGAGCTACCTGCCGGCGATCCAGGAGCGCATGCGCAAGGCTGGTTACCCTGATTTCGTAAGCGCTCAGCAGATGCAATTCTCATTTGGTGCAGTGACGGGTGGCGATGACTCGCAGCCTTTCAAACCAGGCGTCCAACAAATCGAGAGCTACGCATTTTCCAATCTGGAAGGCACCCAAGGCTTCTTGCTCGAACCAGGTGCGCTCTCGTTTCGCTGCACTGAATACGAGACCTTTCCCGACTTCTATGCTGAGTTGGAGCGAGGGTTGAGCATTCTGGATGAGGCAGTCGAAGGTCTCGCATATTTTGAGCGTTTAGGCCTGAGATACCTCGATGCAATCGTTCCTGCAGAAGGGGAAACGTTGCAGCAGTACCTTGCTCGTGAGCTGTGGGGCACACCGGCTTCACTGGATCTCAGCCAGGTTTACCAGTTTGAAGGGCAGCCACTGACTTACAATCATTCCTTTGCCGAGTCGTCGGCCACCATTCCCAACATTGGGCATGTTGTTTCACGAGTGATCATCCAGAACAGCGATCTGCGCTTCCCACCGGATCTGTCGCTCGAACCACTCAAAGTGGGTGAACGTTTCAGAAGCCTGAATGGCCATCACGCAACTGTTGATGTCGACGCCAGCTTTGCTGAGCGCCGAAAGTACGATTCGGCCGAAATTAGAGATAGGTTCCAACACCTGCACGATCTCGTTAAGTTGTTCTTTGACGCGACCGTGACGGACCACGCACGGAAAGCATGGAGTTAACCTATGAACATGATGTACACCCCGTCGCCAAACCCAAGCTTCGCAAATCGATCTTTCGAAGTAGCGAGCCGTCAGCTGGAATGTGAGCGGGAGAAGGTCAAGCGCCCAACAGGCAGTACTGCCCTGGCTTGGGGTTATGGCCTGACTATGGCCTTCGCCCTGTGCCTCGGCACGCTGTCACCACAGCCCCAACCGCGTGAGAACCGAGCCAGCAAGGAATACAAGGAATCGACTCTAGGACTTGCCAAACATGAGCCTGCGGTTGCTCCACGGACGGCTGCAGAAGCCCTGTCTTATGTACGCACCACCCTGAAGCCAGCGGTGACTGAATTGGCGACTATTTTCGGCGTTTCGAGGCAGGCGATCTATAACTGGCAAGCCGGTGAGCACATTTCAGAAGGCAACCAGGCTTTGCTATATGAACTTGCCGCGGCCGCAGACCGGATTGTTGCTCACCCCCTAGCAGGTAAGGTAAGCGCCAAGCGAAAACTCCCAGGCGGGAAGTCATTGTTTGAAGCTGTAGCCGACGGCATGCCAGGTGTAGAGGCTGCTGGGAAACTCATCGCCATGGCTGAAAAAGAAGGCGCACAACGCGCAGCCATGGAGTCGAGATTGAAAACTCGAAACCGAGCTGCTGTAGACCTCGCGTCGGTCGGCTCGCCGCACTTGCAAGACAGAGCATGAGGTAGCAGTTGATGGTGAGCTGGAGACGAACTACACCATGGCGGCAAGGTTACATTGTCGATAGTAAAACCCTCACCCAGCTCGGCATCACCCTCGACGGCGATGACCAGGAATCGATCATCGCTGTCGTTGCTACGCACGACTGTGACCTTGCTCAGCTCGCTCCCGGGGAACCGGAAGTCGAGCTGATCCTGGGCAAAATTCTGGCAGATAAGCTTGATGGGAATTACACCCACTGCAAAACCGCCAGGCGCCTTCACATCGAACTGACTGGTACAGATACGTACCTGAAGTGTGAGTTTGATGCCAGCAAGCGGATTCGAATTCCCAAGGAACATGAGGATCCTTCCAGGGCTTTCGTGTCGTACGATCCCGCTCGCAACTGGGTTATGAACGGTCAAGAACGGAGCATCTTCCAACGCTGGTTGGCGGCAAGGTACCGTCGATCATCGTTCCCTGACGAGTTCGATCGCAGGCTGCGTGACACGAAGGTAGCCGAGCGACTCGCCAGGCTGTTCAAGGAAACAGGCAACCACATCCCCGCAGTATTTTTTGATGTTGACCAGGGAATTGAGAGGACGAGAGAAGGGGCGGAAGACCTCTATGAACTCTCTATCACTGTTCTCTACAAAACGGATGAGGATCCAGAGGCGGCAGAAGAAGCGGCCTTGGGCGCCGCAGAAGCAATAAAAGAGCTATTTGAAAAGCGCTGCAAAAACGCGGCTGGCACTGATTGGGAATGGATCGAGCTTTTAGACATCGACGTGATTTCAGATGAAGCACTGACTTATGGGCAATCACTCAATCTCACCCGCTGGCAGGCAGACTACGTGAGCTTGCGCACTGATCCAGAACAGCCAATTTTTGACGACTGAGCCCGAGCGCGTCAGTTTTTCAGGCAAGGGCCTGAAAATCAACGAGAAAAAAAGAGGAGGGGGTTGACACCAGAATGATATGACAGGATACTTATAATTGCCGATAGTTATTTCTATCGACAAAAAAGCCCACCAATGTTTGCAGCATTGGCAGGCCCTTTGAACCGTGCAATGGGTGTTTTTGCAGAACTCCAAAGCACAATTAGAAACAAACCCGGAGGTCAGGTTTCCATACTCGGAAAGAGATTCTACGTACATCTTTATCTCTTTACAACACCTGCTTGACTAGCGGCATTTGCAGTGCCGCAGGTATCTCCGGGTTCTCTCATCAGGAGACCCCGTATGACCATGATTTGCAGGCCCTTCATTACCCTCCGCAACGGCAAACGCCTTTTCGCACACGAGGTTGGTAAAACCGCGTTCTGCTTTGAGGTAGATGAAGTTCGGAAGGCTAAGCCACCTGAAGGGGCCGGTGAGCAAGGTACGCTCGACCTTGAGGACGATGACGTACCTTCCAAGCCTCACTGATGTAGCAGAAAGCCCGGTAAGCATTCGCTGACCGGGCTTTTTTGTGCGTCGATTTTTGTAGCTGACCATTCTGACGTCAAAGCATAAAGGCTCAGAGAGAATTCTAGGTTTCTGCTGAACTCAGCGACGGTCGATATCGCGAGGGTAGGGGCGTGATCAGCGCTATCCAGAAGCGCTTGGTTGATCCAGTGGAGCATCACACCGCTGAGAATACATGCCGGGTGCTCGCGAAAATATCGTCGAGTCCCAGACTGGGACTTGAGGTATCCCACTACGCCAACCGTCATCCCTACAAAGGCAGGTCTACCCAAAGTCGACACATGCCTGGGTAGCCACTAAATCACTTTCATGAGCCGCTCTCCACGTGAGATATTCGAGCAATTTTTTACTTCGCGACCATACATATTGCCGGCATGAAGCACTCACCAATGTGGGACCAGCGACGGGCCTGAATCGAATGTCCCATAGATGCCTAAGCGAATCCCTTGGCGACATGCCCAAATAAGTCGCGATCTCGGGCCCCAGTATGTACTTGCGCCTGAATGTTTCAATCGCCTTCGGAGTTATCCGATTCTGAGTGCACCGGCCGATTTTCATAGGGATGCTTTCAAGCAGGCCCAACCGGACACACGCGTAGGCAACCTCTTCCTTGATGCCCAGTATCACTGCGGCTTTAGGCACCGATATGCCGGAAAACTCCAAATGGCTGCCTTTGAATCGCTCCTCCATCCAAGACGAGAGTTCGTCTAGCCTCATCAACCACTGACCTAAGGCTGCAGACTCACCTTCATCGAGTCGATATGCCAGCAAGTCGCCAGTATTGATTGCTTGGACCAATTCAACGAGGCCACCACCTGCAGGTAAGTAATGCTTGGCAATAAAGCTGATCGTCACTAGTCCCGATTCCGTAGCCTGGCCGACCTCACCTGGCACCAACTCTTCAAGTGAATCTCTAGCCACCAACCATGGGCTGCGGCCCGCCTTGTGTTCACCAAAAAATTCAAGAAGGCCAGCTGATAGAAGCTGACGAACCCTAGGCATGCTGAGACCAAGTATCTTTGAGGCCCCCTCCAACGTAACCGCCGCATGTCGGTGATGCGACACCTCCTGAAGTTGGCCAAGGTGAACAACCCTTAATAACCGAGAACCTCTCATTTCCTCTCGATGGTCAATGAGCCCGCGCTGGCAAAGCCTCACTACCGCAGCTCTCGATAGCCCCGTCGCTTTAGCACCTGCTTGAAGAGGTACCCAGTGATGGTTCTCTACAGTTTTGTGGCTGAGATAGCGATTGCGATTCGCCAATGGGGCTGCCCATTCGTCCAGGAGATAGGACTCAAACTCATCCCGGACAAAGCTAAAACAAGGTGCATTTAGATCATGATGTATATCCCGGTAAAGCGGGCCGAACGCACTAGCCAATTTCCAGTCGTCGCTGTTGGAATAGATAGTCTTTAGGGTGCTTAGCAACTGTCTGAATGCGTTGGGCCAATCCATGAGGATCCTAGCTGCAGCATCTGCCAGCGTTCTAGCAACACTGACTGAAGCAGCTTCCGGCAGCCTTAACTGAAACAGGGTTTGAGCTCGAGTGCTACGCACGCCCAGCCGACCAGCCAGCTCATGCAGACCGGTATATGGCAATCCCATCAGACCAACAGCACTCGGCATCGGGGGAGAGTAAAAAGCCTTCTCCAATGCCGAAGACAGCCATTGACAGGGCTCGCTCGCTAGACGTGAGCTACCTTCCAAACTCAGACCTGTGATAGGCAGCCCGCATGATTTGCAGCAGTTGTCGAGCATCGAGCTATGACAGGTTGTCGCTCTGCAATGTGGGCAACTGTCTACTAATTCGGTTCGATGGGTCGTGCATGAGGTTACCAAGGTTATTTCCCAGGTTTCCTTCCAATATCCTCTTTCAGCCAAGCATTGTGAGCAGAACTTGACGCTCCGCATCGACCAAGTTTTAAAGGACCTGTTAGTGGGTGAACGAAGCTCAACCGCAGTCTCATTCCAACTGCGCGGCAAACCGAAGCGACCGACCCATTCTTCAACGTCGGATTCATCCGCCCGCCTAAAAGCCTTGAATGCATCTTTTCCAGTTAAGCCGTTCGCCCTAGCGAGCCGTTGCAAATAACCAGAAAGGGCCTCGTTGTGATGGGGCCGAGGATTAATTAGAAGACCGAACATTCCTACATACCCATGAAATCGAAGACATAACGATCAGAGGAGTAGGGCCGGGCTAAGCCGGCCCTCGCGTTAGGATTATTTCTCCTCAAATTCCTCAAATGGCTCATGCTTTCCAATCAATGGTTGGAAATTGAAACTCGCGCTGAAGGGATTACGTTCATCTGCGGCTCTGCTCCAGACCTCATCTTCGAACGCCTCAGCAAGCACAGATAACTCAATGCCTTCTAAACCTCGGGTTACGGCCAACCAAACGGCTCGGTCCACGATCTTCATGAGATAATCGATCAAGCCATAGGAGGCCAGGTGAAAGCGCTTGATCATTGTCGGCTCAGTGAAGCTTATGGCCTGAACTGGCAGTTCGCCTTGAATGACACCAAGAAGCATCACGAAGTGGATTGAGGATTTGCCGGTCAAGGTGAATCGGTCATAGTCCACCGTTGCCGAGAACCTGCGGCGCAATTGCTCGTTCGCTTTCAGCAAGCCCTCAGTACGCTTCAGACCAAGCAAAACGAACGTAATGCCAGTGTCGTTCATGAGGCTCTTGATCCAGTCTGCTGCCTCATAGGCTCCGTTACGGCGATAGTCGACCAGGTGCTGTACCTCATCGAGCGCCACTACCTCGACACCGAGGTTCTTCAAGAGAAGGACCACACGTGCGAACTTCACTTCTGCCGAATGTCCCCGCGCTTCTGCGAATGGATCCTTCAGCGCTGTCAGCATTGCTGCGGCGAGATTTTTTTTGGTGGGAGACGAAGGTATCTCAACATACAAAACGGTCCGCTTTTCAGAATCAATATCGCCGGCTAGATCTAACGAACGGGTGTACTCCGTAATCAATGTGCTTTTGCCCACGCCACTAGGCCCCTGGATAAGCAACCCGTTACTAGCCCCAGTGCGTCGACTATCGTGGTGAACCTCGCTGATACGAGTCAACGCCCGTTCTGCTTGAGGGCTATGGATGAACAGGTGTCTAAGCGTGAAAGTGAACTCTTGCGACTCATCGACGTTCATGGCTTGTTACTCCCAGCAGGCGGACGAAACGAAACTTTGAAGACAGCATCGGGCGGTATTTGAGGAATCGAACCCTCGGTCCATTCCATTTCGCCCAGTACTTTGGGGGGAGGGGCGACCTCGCTCATGCGGCCCTCCTTATCGATCTTCGCCCGGGCAGCTTCGCGTCGCTGTCTCAGATTCTGCGAACGGCGTGCCTCTTCCACATCCTCCATGATTTCCTGGTAGCACTGATGAGTGGCCTCGAAGCTAGGCTGCTCGCCGTTTTTTTCCCGCAGCGCTTTTTCTGCAGCCCTCCACAGCTCCCGACTCTTGCCAACCATGCGTTCGTCTTTCGCTGGTACTTGGAAGAACAAGTTTCTGAAGCGATCATGCACCCAAACATGTCCAGCCTCGTCGCGGTATCGAACGTTGACCTTCTCACCCTCTGCCAGCCGCATGCGCAGTTCCGCGAGCTCTGTGGAGTGATAGAACAGCTTCCCAACCTCGACTCCGTAATGGTGAACCTTCAACGAGGTCCGCTTGGCCAGGATGCATTCCAATGAATCGAGGTCGACGGGGAGAGAGATGACGTGATTCGCCTCACTGGTCGCCCAGACCTGGGCAGGAGTCCGCATCGATAGGCCGCGGTGCGGAGTCTGGTGATAACCATCCACGATCCATTTCACCAGCACCGCTTCCAGCTGGGGCAGCGTGAAGCACGCATTCTTCTCGGAGTCATAGTCCCCACGTTGTTGAATATTCGAGAAGGTAGTCCCAGGTAGGTTATGAATTAGCCCCAGGTTTTGTGTACTAAAAAAACGTTCTACCGCACCTTTCTTCTGAGGAGCCCTGGAAGCAGGGTACATAATCTCAATACCCAGTTCGTTGAACCCCATGATGAGGTCACCAGCGTGAAATTCAGCTGCGTTGTCCGGAACGATCCGGGTCGGTAAGCCTCGGGCCCACCATTCATTCCGCACCTTAGGAAAGCGCGTTAGCAGCTCGGCTTTGGGGCGAATCGCACGCTCGATGACCCGAAGTACGGTCTCTGTGTTTGGCGCCGAAAGGTGAAGCAGGTAGCCCATTACCATTCGGGAGAATCGGTCCATGACAATCGTCAGGTAGGGGCGTCCGATACAGAGTCCGGTGGTTTCATCCACCAGCTGTACGTCTAGTTGAGTGTGATCAATCTCCCACCGCTCCAAAATCTCATGAACGCGCAGCATACCTATGGCCGTGCGGTGTTTTTGCTTGGCAGCGTGCTTCCCCAGCCTTGCTTCATCAACCAAGTATGGATCCAAGGCTGCGATATACCTACGGACAGTCATCCCAGATGGAACCTTGAGCTGATTGGAGGGAAGTCGGTATAGGTTTTCTTGCTCAACTTTGTTTTGGAACTCAGCCACGACCTTACTGACCCCAGGTAGTACATCCTTGAGATAACTATCTTGGATCACACCATCGAGTATCACCTTAAGATCTCCCTGGATCGCAAGGCCCCGCCCTTTTTTGGCATGCTGAGGGATAAGCTTTGTGACATTGTCGCCTATGTATTTTGAGGCCCAGCGTCGAATTGTTGATATGGAAGGTGCGCAGGCATCCCCAATTCTCTTGGCAATTTTCTTAATATCTTCAATCATGTCTTCTTCACTCGGCAGCTTGTTTTTGCCGCGCTCAGTTAAAGCGTTCAGATACTCTCGTCGGCGCAAGGCCTCACCCCGGTACTTTTCGGGGAAACATGAAATATCCGGAGGGATGTTCCGGAAATATGGAACCTTGCCGAGGTACGGCTGATCAGCGGAGACCTCAATCTCACGCCTCTCATAGCCCTCGTAAAACTCTTTCTCGGACAGCTTCGTGGGTTCGCCGAGCTCATCGAAAAAGAGCAGCCTCCGGTCAATAAGCCTCTTCTCAAGGACCATCAGGACGCCACGCACAATGACGACCAATTTCACCTTAAGCGAAAAGGTCTGCATGACGGTGCCCTCCATGAAGGAAGATTGGGGCGTCACTGTCGAGAGGCTTAGTGAGTTCAATACCCACAATGCCCAAACCAAGCAGGCGCCAAGCCGGCCTCTCGCCCACAGCAAACAGAAGATCGGAAACAGTCCTAGGAGCCTGGTCATTGAGGACAATGAGCACTTCCTCATGCCTCTCATTCGAAAGCACCGGACCGCGCCGGTGTGACATCAATCGACGGAGGTTGCTAGCAAGCGGTTCTTCTTCAATCAGCTTGTCAGTGACTACCGAAAAATTACGGCCGGTAGAAATGAAATAGCGTTTAACTGCTGCCATCCGGTCTCTGACACTGGCAATTTTCAAGCGATCGTTAGGCTTTACTTCAAACCACCACTCCCGTCCATCCGCAAGGAAAACCCGTACGTCCGGGTAGTATTTGAAATCCCCCTGCGCTGAAGGAACACGCTCCTCAGTAGGCTGGGCGACGTAACTGATGACGGTCGGCGACAGCTCAAGAAGCCGAAATAAAGAACCCTCCAACTGGGATTCCCAAGGCACGGGCTTTCTATTTTTTAGCGATGGAAAATACCCGCGGTAGTGGTTGGACCGACGTGTGACTACCTTTCTCACCGTCATGAAACACCTCCGAAAATCTCGAAACGAGCGCCACCGCTGCGCCAAAAAGCAGAGGCGCAGGGCAGGCGAAGGGGGGCCTTTCGACAGGCAACACTATGCCGTCGAGTGGCCTCGCTAAGGTCGAAAAGATGGGAGAGGATTGACAGGAGCTTTGAAAAAGCAGACATTGCGGTTTCTCACGTCGCAAGTCCGCTTCGCTAAGCGCGGTCAGAACCTCTCGGTTTTGGTCGCGTTTTTCTACATTTGGGCCTCCTTTGTCTGCTGGAAGAGTCTGGATTTCATGACTAATCAGAATTTCCAGAGGACAGCTTGATCTCTTTCTTTCTAAGCAAGATGCTTAAAACTGCACCTGCAGTTTCGATCTGATCTTACGTTTTAGCTTCAACTGTCTGATTGTTTTGAACATCCAATCGGAAAGCCAAAAAATACGGTCATAGATCTTATTCCAACACTCCATTGAAATCTACATTTAATCCAACTAGCCAGTTTGGAATTTCTTACACTTACATGTTATCTGTATTGAATTAATACAAGTAGATTTAGTGTTATATCATGCGGCGAGTTTATAAAGACTTGACGAATCCGCACTCCCATCCAAATCCATTCGGCGAGCCCTTCGGGCTAATCTTCCTTTACCAATCCATGCGAGCGCGACCCGATCGGTCCCCGACTAGCCGCTGGGAGGAGGTGGACGCAGGAGTTTGAGGCAAAAAAAAGCCCGCTGGTGCGGGCTTGATCGTGACCAGCGGAGACCAAGCTTTGGGCCCGGCCGGTCATCTATTTGTGAAAACGTGCAGCTTTTCTGTGAACCTACACCGAATCAGAAGTCCAGGTTCGATACCGACAGGGCGTTGCTCTCGATGAACTCGCGACGTGGCTCGACCGCATCACCCATCAGGGTGTTGAAGATCTGGTCCGCGGCGATCGCATCTTCGATGGTGACCTTGAGCATGCGGCGCACGGTTGGGTCCATCGTGGTTTCCCACAGCTGGTCCGGGTTCATCTCACCCAGCCCCTTGTATCGCTGGATGGTGTGACGCTTGGTGGTCTCGTTCATCAGCCAATCGAGGCCTTCCTTGAACTCGACAATCGCCTTGCGACGCTCACCGCGCTGCACGTAGGCACCTTCACCCAGCAGGCTAGCCAGCTTGGAGCCGATGTTGACCACAGTGCGGTAGTCATTACTGCCGAAGAAGTCGCGGTTGAAGGTGATGTAGCTGGCCAGGCCGTGGGAGGTGATTTCCACTTCCGGCAGCCACACATTTCGTTCCTTGTCTTCGCGCAGCGTAGCCTTGTACGCCAGGCCAGACTTCTGGCTGTTGTTGAGGCGCTCCTGCAGCTTAGCCAACCAGCTCTCCATGACAGCGTGGTCGCCCAGCTGCTCCAGGGTGACTTCCGGCAGGTAGATGAAGTGCTCGGTCAGCTCTTCCGGGTACAGGCGCGACAAACGCTTGAGCGTCTTCATCACGCTACGGAATTCGTTGACCAACGCTTCCAGTTGTACACCGGAAACGGCTGGCGCCGATTCGTCCAGGTGCAGGCTGGCATCTTCGAGGGCCGATTGGGTCATGTATTCTTCCATGGCCTCGTCGTCCTTGATGTACTGCTCCTGCTTGCCTTTCTTCACCTTGTATAGCGGTGGCTGCGCAATATAGATGTAGCCACGCTCGACCAGCTCAGGCAGCTGACGGAAGAAGAAGGTCAGCAACAAGGTACGAATGTGCGAACCGTCAACGTCAGCATCGGTCATGATGATGATGTTGTGATAGCGCAGCTTGTCGATGTTGTACTCTTCGCGGCCGATGCCACAGCCCAGCGCAGTGATCAGCGTGCCCACTTCCTGGGACGAGATCATCTTGTCGAAACGCGCTTTCTCGACGTTGAGGATCTTGCCCTTCAGCGGCAGGATTGCCTGGGTACGACGGTTACGGCCTTGCTTGGCCGAACCACCTGCGGAGTCACCCTCCACCAGGTACAGTTCGGAAAGGGCAGGGTCCTTCTCCTGGCAGTCCGCCAGTTTGCCCGGCAGGCCAGCGATGTCCAGCGCACCTTTACGGCGCGTCATTTCACGAGCCTTGCGCGCTGCTTCACGGGCGCGGGCTGCGTCGATCATCTTGCCGACAACCGCTTTGGCTTCGTTCGGGTTTTCCAGCAGGAAGTCGGAGAAGTACTTGTTCATCTCCTGTTCCACGGCGGTTTTCACCTCCGAGGAGACCAGCTTGTCCTTGGTCTGCGAGCTGAACTTAGGGTCCGGAACCTTGACCGAAATAATCGCGGTCAGGCCTTCACGGGCATCGTCACCGGTGGTGGCGACCTTGTTTTTCTTCGCCAGGCCTTCCTGCTCGATGTAGCTGTTCAAGCTACG
>Ga0256876_1000011_pt1 | contig 30652 bp, 21 predicted proteins | sample MC6MC0419MT_FD_186340 | JGI IMG/M metagenome (GOLD analysis project Ga0256876, IMG submission 186340) | Metatranscriptome of enriched soil aggregate microbial communities from Iowa State University, Ames, United States - MC6-MC0419-MT... | ecosystem: Environmental > Terrestrial > Soil >...
CCCGCATGCGCCGTTCGGCCCGAACCCACTGGACCACGACGTCCTGCGCGCGGCGCTGCGCGACGCAATCGCCGATTGCGCCCAGCACGGCGCCCACGCCCGCTACGCGGAAGAAGTGGACCCGCTGCTGGAAAGCCTGTGCGATGGCTTCTCGCTGGACGCCTTGCGCCAGATCGCGCCTGACGGCCTGCTGCTGCCGCAAGCCCTGATCACGGAGTTGGGCCGCCACGCGCCGGATTCGGCCTTGCTGCTGCAACACACCATCGCCCGTCTGACGGCCGCTGGCTACGCCGAGGCCTCTGCCGCAGGCGTCCATCTGCCGCCCGACAATGAAAGCGAAAGCGGCACGGGTGATATCTGGAACACGCTGCTGCGCGAGTATCCCGACTACGCCCAGATCGTTCACGCCGTGGGCCGCGTTGGCCTGCACCTGCCTGCCTTGCTGCGCGGTGAAGCCTCGCTGGATGACGTCTGCCCGCGGGCCAGCACGCCCGCCTCGATCAGCCGCAGCGCACTCGGCGCCGCCAGTGGCCAGCGCCTGGGTTCCGCTTTGAACGCGGCCCTGACGCAAGCACAAGCCAACCGACTGCCCGGCCAACGCCTGGCCGTGATCGAAGTCGGCCAAGCCGCGCCGCTGTTTGCCTCCAGCTGCTGCGACGCCCTGGACTTCAACGTCTCGGACTACTGTTACGCGTCGAACAACCGCGACGTGCTGGACCATGTCGTCCACCAGCAGTCGGAACGCTATCCAAACGCGCAGACCGAATTCATCGGCGAAGGCGGCGCGACCGCCACCGCCCGTTGCGACCTTGCCCTATTCCACTGCGAGTTCGACACGCTGGAAGCCGCCCGCGCCGCCCTGCGCCACGCACGCGCCAGCCTGCGGCCCGGTGGCGTCCTGTTGCTGTGCGGCGCCCATCCCGCTGCCTGGGGTGATTTCGTCTTCGGCGCCCGCCCCAGCTGGTGGCAAACCAGCGAAGACGGCGCACAGCTGTCCACACAACAGCCCGCCGAATTCTGGCAGGAAGAACTGCAAGCGATGGGCCTGGATTGCGACAGCCCAATGGCCTTCGCGGATTCGTTCGCCAGTGGCGCTTATCTGCTGACGTCGCGCTTGGGTGAGCAAGCGGATGCGGCGCTCCACACGGCCACGGCCATCGAACCCGCCAACTGGCTGATCCTGGCGGATCGCAACCCTGAGCATGGCGCGGGTCTGGCGCAATCCCTGAACGACAAACTTGCCGCTCTTGGCCACCACGTGCGCATCGCCACTGAGGTTGACGCCGACGCGCTGGACGAACTGCTGCGCAACGGCGCCACCGGCCCGGTGAACCATGTCGTTCACCTGGACGGCTTGGCGTGGGCTGACGCTCACGAAACGCCCGAAGAATTGCTGGCCAAGCAGACGCGGCGCTGCGGCCTGGCCGCCGCCGTCATCCAGGCATGTGAACGTAGCCAGACCAGCGCAACGGTCTGGCTGATCACGGCCGACGCCGTCCAGTACTTGTGCGGCAAGGCCGCTGCCAGCGCCGGCATGCACGCGTTGAACGATGCCTCGCTGTGGGGCTACGGCCGCACGCTCGCCAACGAGGCCTCTAACTACCGCATCCGCTTGGTTGATCTGCCGCTGGCGCAAGCCGGGCAACTGACGGACAGCCTGGCGCGTGAGCTGACCCAACCGGACAACGAGGACGAGATCATCCTCGACACGACCGGTGCGCGCTACGCCCCGCGCTTGCAGCTGGCTGCGCGCCCTGCGCAGGCATCCGACGCATCCCGTGCGTCGCAGGCCATCCGCCTGGGCTTTGAATTCCCGGGCCAGCTGCGCAACCTGCGCTGGGAATCCTGCCCCGCGCCCGCACCGGCGGATGACGAACTTGAAGTCCGCATCGAAGCCACCGGCCTGAACTTCCGAGACGTCATGTACGCCTTGGGCCTGCTGTCCGACGAAGCCATCGAAAACGGTTTCGCCGGCCCCACATTGGGCCTTGAATTTTCGGGCACGGTTATTCGCGTGGGCGCCGACGTAGACGGCTATGCCGTCGGCGACGCCGTCGTGGGCTTCGGCCCCGCCAGCTTCGGCGACCGCGTGCTGACCAAGCCCAGCGCCATTTCCCATATCCCCGACGGCTTCTCGTTCGAAGCGGCCGCCACCATTCCCAGCACCTTCTTCACGGTCTACTACGCGCTGCACCACCTGGCGCGCCTAGAAGAAGGCGAGAAGATCCTGATCCACGGCGCCGCAGGCGGCGTAGGCATCGCCGCCATCCAGTTCGCGCAATGGCTGGGCGCAGACATCTACGCCACCGCCGGCTCCGACGAAAAACGCGACCTGCTGCGCCTGTTGGGTGTGCGTCATATCTATGACTCGCGCTCCCTGTCGTACGCCGATGAAATCCTGGCCGACACCGATGGCCGTGGCGTTGACGTCGTGCTGAACTCGTTGGCCGGCGAAGCCATCAACCGCAACCTGCGGGTGCTGAAGCCCTTCGGCCGCTTCCTGGAGCTGGGCAAGCGCGACTTCTACGAGAACACCCGCATCGGCCTGCGCCCGTTCCGCAACAACATCAGCTACTTCGGCATCGACGCCGATCAACTGATGAACGAACGTCCCGACCTGACGCAACGCTTGTTCGGCGAGATGATGGCGCTGTTCCGCCAGGGCGCGCTGCATCCGCTGCCCTATTCCGTCTTCGATGCGAACGACATCGTCGACGCCTTCCGCTACATGCAGCAGGCGCGCCAGATCGGCAAGATTGTCATCACGTATCGCAACGGCATCAGCGGCGTCCATGCGCCAGCCATCCATGCGGCTTCAGGCTTGACGCTGCCCGCCGACGCTACATACTTGGTCACCGGCGGACTGGGCGGCTTCGGGCTGCGCACCGCGCAATGGCTTGTCGACAAAGGCGCTCGCAACCTGATCCTGATCAGCCGCAGCGGCCCCGCCAGCCAGGACGCACAATCCGCGCTGGCCGCCTTCGCCAGCCAAGGCGTGCAAGTCCACGCCGCAGCCTGCGACGTCACCAACCGCGACGCCCTCGCCCGCCTGCTTAACGAAACTTCCGCCACCCTGCCCCCGCTGAAAGGCGTGGTGCACGCGGCGGTCGTCATCGATGACGGCTTGGCGCGCAGCGCCACCCCCGCTCAAATTCAACGCACCCTCGCCGCCAAGGTGCTTGGCGCGCAGTACCTGCACGAGCTGACCCGCGACTTGCCGCTGGACTTGTTCGTGTTCTATTCGTCGGCCACTACGCTGTTCGGTAACCCCGGACAAAGCAACTACGTCGCCGCCAACACCTGGCTGGAACGCCTGGCCGCCCAACGCCGCGCCGATGGCCTGGCCGCAACCTGCGTGCGATGGGGAGCCATCGACGACGTCGGCTTCCTGGCTCGCAACCAGAAGATCAAGGACGCCCTGCAAGGCCGCATGGGTGGCGGCGCATTGGCATCCCAAGTCGCCCTGGATGCGCTGGAAGACATGCTCGTCACGGACGCCTCGGGCCTGGGCGTACTGGAACTGGACTGGCGCGCCCTCAGCCGCTTCCTGCCCACCGCCGGCTTGCCCAAGTTTTCGGACATCGCACGGCGCGCTGGCGACAGCGGCGATGAAGACGGCGGCGCCGACGACATCGCCCAGATGATCGCCACCTTGGACGACGCCACGCTGCATGAGCGGTTTACGGACATGCTCAAAGCCGAAATCGGCGAGATTTTGCGCGTGTCGCCCGACAAGATTGAATCCACACGCTCTGTTTACGACATGGGCCTGGACTCGCTGATGGGCGTCGAACTGGTGGTTGCATTGGAGAACCGCTTCGGTATCCGGCTGCCCGTCATGGCGCTGAACGAAAGCCCCACGCCCGCCAAGCTGGCCGAGCGGCTGGTGTTGTTGCTGCGCGATGAGCATGACGGCGCGACAAGCGATGCGGTGACCGCCAGCGTGCAACAGGTGGTCGCCAGCCACGCCGCCGAAGTCGGCTCCAGTTCCGTGTCCGAGTTCGTCGACGAAATCAAGATGAACGGCAGTCTTCCCATGCAACGCATGATCCAGTAGGCCAGAATTAATTGAGCACCATGAAGAAGTTGCCCGGCCTAGCGGCCGGCATCAAGGACAAACTCATCCAGCAAGCGCTGGAGCGCAAGCTGCGCCAGGCGTCCACGCCGGCCGGCCAGACGCCCGCGCGCCCCGCTGAAAAGAAGCCCGAGATTCCTGAGGAGCATTACCGCTTCCACCTGCATCCGGGCTACCAACAACTGCGCATCATCAACGACGGCGCCAAGCGCCTGGGCGTGAAGAACCCGTTCTTCAAACTGCACGAAGGCACCGCCGGCGCCGACACGCACATCAGCGGCCGCGAGTTCGTCAACTACGCCAGCTACAACTACCTGAACATGTCCGGCGACCCGGTCGTGGCCGCGGCCGCGAAGGCAGCCATCGACCAATACGGCACATCGGTATCCGCCAGCCGCCTGGTCTCAGGCGAACGCCCGATACACCGCGAACTGGAACAAGAAATCGCCGCCCTATACGGCGTCGACGACGCCATCACCTTCGTCAGCGGCCACGCCACGAACGTATCCACCATCGGCTACCTGTTCGGCCCGCGCGACCTGGTGCTGCACGACGAACTGATCCACAACAGCGTCCTGCAAGGCATCCAGCTGTCAGGCGCGCGCCGCCTGCCCTTCCCGCACAACGACTGGGAAGCACTGGACGCCATCCTGAACGAGCAACGCCATCAATTCGAACGCGTGCTGATCGTGCTGGAAGGCATCTACAGCATGGACGGCGACTTTCCCGCACTGCCCCGCTTCATCGAAATCAAGCAGCGCCATCGTGCGTTCCTGATGGTTGACGAGGCGCATTCGTTGGGCGTAATGGGCGCGCGCGGATATGGCATTCGCGAGCACTTCGGCGTCGACGGTAAAGATGTCGATATCTGGATGGGCACGCTGAGCAAAACGCTGGCGGGATGTGGCGGGTATATCGCCGGGGAAACCGCACTGGTGGAGCATTTGAAGTTTCTGGCCCCGAGTTTTTTGTATAGCGTCGGGATGCCGCCTAGTGTGGCAGCGTCGGCGCTGGCAGCGTTGCGGCGGATGAAGGAATTGCCGGAGCGCGTGGCAACGTTGCAGGCGCGCGGAAAGTTCTTTCTGGAACAGGCGAAGGCGGCGGGGATTGATACTGGGACGAGCACCGGGTTGGCGGTGGTGCCGGCGATTACGGGGAGTTCGTTGAAGGCGACTCGGATGTCAGCGGCGTTGTTTAAGCACGGGATTAATGTGCAGCCGATCCTGTATCCGGCGGTGCCGGAGAAGTCGGCAAGGTTGAGGTTTTTTATTTCTTGTATGCATACGGAAGAAGGCATTCAACGGACGGTGCAGGCCCTAACCGCAGCATTGAGCTAAGCCCAAATCATGTCCTATGTCACCTTTTCTCGAGCGCTATCACTGCTGCCTAACCTGGCGACGCTGGTCGGCGACAGCGTGGAGTATTTGAACATTGGCCAGTGCCTTCGACTTCGGCAAGCGCATGCCATTCTCGGGTGGGGATTTCGGCCTTCCACGCGCTTGCCCCGGGCAATATCACGCCAGTTTGGAATTCCATTCATTGGCCTTGAGGACGGATTTCTGCGTTCGTTTGCTCCCGGCCGAGAATATCCTTCCATGTCGCTCGTTGTCGACCATCAAGGTATTTATTATGCGGCAGATCGGCCGAGCGATCTCGAAACTCTTCTCGAATCTGAATACGATGTCTTAACAGGAGTAGGCGCTGACTACGCAAAGGCAAAGCGGCGGGTTATTGCGGAGGGACTAAGCAAGTACAACCATGCTCCAGACAAAATCGCGCACTTTCAGAACGACGAACGTCCACGCATCCTCGTTGTGGACCAAACTGTAGGCGACGCGAGCGTAAGATATGGGATGGCGGATGCCGACACGTTCCATCACATGGTCGAGACGGCACGTCGAGACAATCCGGATGCAACGCTCTACATCAAAACGCATCCCGAAGTCAGCAGCGGCAGGAAAAGAGGGTACCTTTCGAATCTGCCCCCGAATGAACACACCATCTTGCTAAGAGAGGCTGTGTCTCCCGCCACCTTATTACGCCACGTGCAAAAGGTTTATACCGTTAGCTCGCAACTCGGCTTTGAAGCGCTGCTGCACGGACTGCCCGTCCATTGTTTTGGCATGCCATGGTACGCAGGCTGGGGAGCCACTCACGACACCATGAAATGCAGCCGACGCACGCGGCCGCGTACCGTCGACGAGCTCTTTGCCGCTGCATATCTGCACTACTCGCGATATCTCGATCCAGCAACTGGAACTCTTGGGACGATTTTTGATGCGATGGATTGGCTGCGCCAGCAGCGCAGCATGCACGCAGCGAATTCAGGCCGCACAATCGCTATTGGCTATCGCCGCTGGAAGGCAAAAAACGTACGCCCCTTTTTGCGCTCGAACGGTCGAGAACCGTGTTTTGTACCTAACGTAGCTTCCGCGGCAGACCTCGCACCAACTTCGGCGGACCGGCTAGTATTATGGGGCGCAGATACACCGGAGGCCGTTAAGAACTTAGCTAAGCAATCCGGAGCCCAGCTAATAAGAATGGAGGACGGCTTCATTCGCTCAGTTGGATTGGGATCCGATTTTGTCCCACCTAGCGCCTTGGTGCTCGATAGCCGTGGATTGTATTTCGATCCACGCCAACCCAGTGATCTGGAGCATCTGCTCAATACGCACACCTTCACAGACGAAGAGCGTAAACGTGCGCATGAAATTCGGCACCTAATCGTCTCGCACGGGCTCACTAAATACAACACCGAACCGAATATCGTTCCAAGTTGGCGAGACCCGACCCGCCACGCTTTGCTTGTACCCGGCCAAGTCGAAGACGACGCCTCCATAAGACATGGATGCCGCGGAGTTCGTACCAATCTGCAGTTGCTTCAGGCTGCCCGCGCCGCCCGTCCAGAGTCTTTGATCGTATATAAACCCCACCCTGATGTTATGGCGAACAACCGCTTAGGAGAAGTGCACCAACAACACGCACTCCAATTCGCGGATGTGATCGAAACAAGGGCATCTATTGTCAGTTGTATCGATGCCGTTCAAGAGATTCACACTATGACCTCGCTTAGCGGTTTCGATGCACTCCTGCGTGGCAAGTCGGTGACGGTCTACGGGATGCCGTTCTATGCCGGATGGGGCCTAACGACGGACCTGTCGCCTCTACCTCGGCGCGAACGATCGCTCAGTTTGGAAGAACTAGTTGCAGGCTCATTGCTGCTATACCCAACGTATTTCGACATAACGCTCAATGGTTTTACGACTTGCGAGGCAACGTTACGCGCCCTGATCGCTCGCCGCGACCAGCAACTCTCCCAAAACAGGTCACTATCCGCCTTTCATAGGTACTGGCTAAGGCAGAGGAAGAAAGTGGCTTTGTGGATGCGGGCAGGTTTTGCGGTGACGCGATGAGTCAATCTCAGCGTTTTTTATTCCTGCAAGGGGTCAACTCGCCATTTTTTCGGCGGCTCGCGCGCACACTTCGCAACCATGGACATCAAGTTCGAAAGATCAACTTTACCGCGGGCGATCGCCTGTACTGGCGATCAGGAGACGCGCAATCATATCGTGGCGCGATGACGGACCTAAAGCCGTTCTATGAAAACCAGTTCGAAAAATATAAGATCAGCGATATAGTCCTGTTTGGCGACTGTCGCCCTGTCCACCGACCTGCAATTGAACTCGCCCGTGCCCGAGGCATTCAGGTTCACGTATACGAGGAAGGCTATTTCCGGCCTTTTTGGGTGACGTTGGAGCGCCATGGCGTAAATGCAAATTCAAGCCTGCCAAGAAATCCAGACTGGTATAGGCAAGAGGCAAAGATCACACCGCACTACGGTAACGGTCAATCGTTCAGCGCCCCATTTTGGAAACGCGCGGCCTACGACGTTGGATACAACTTCTGGGCGGGCTTAAACCCTATTCTGCATTCGGGGGTGGAAAGCCATGTTCCTTACAGTCCGATGACCGAATACCTAGGCTATGTCCGCCGTGCCATACGAATCCAGTGCTCGGCTCCACAATCCCGACGCATTGAAAATCAACTGACAACAGAAGCGGCGCACGCGCCCTATTACTTGCTGCCGTTGCAACTTGATGCAGACTCTCAGATCGTCCACCACTCTCCGTTCGAAAACATGGCCCAGGTCATGGAATCCGTGGTGCAGTCTTTTGCGAAACAAGCTCCCGAAGGAACGAGGCTGGCCGTCAAGATTCACCCGCTCGATCCAGGACTGCGAAATTACAGACGCATTCTAAGCCACTTGGCTGAACGCCTTAATATCGAAAACCGGGTCTTCTATCTCGAAAGCGGAAACCTTCCCAAACTGCTAAATCACACAGCGGGAGTCGTCACAGTCAATAGCACAGTAGGGAGTTCCGCGCTAATCCACGGCAAGCCAACTATTGCTCTCGGCTGGGCGCTGTATGGCCTCACCGGATTGACATTTCAGGATGGATTGGATGACTTCTGGTCAAACCCTGGCAAGCCGGATATGAAGCTATTCCGAAATTTTCGTGATGTTGTAATTCATAATACGCAAATCAACGGAGGCTTTTATTCAAAAAGCGGAATTCAACTAGCTATAGCCAACAGTATCCCTAAGCTGTGCGCGGGATCACCTTCCGCTGAAGTCCGCTTAAGCAGCGTCATTGACGTAACGCCTGCCGTTACGCGCGATAGGATATCGCTTTCTGAATAGTGCAAGAAAAAGGGCCAATCAACCAATTTCCGGTCGAAGCAGCCCTGATATCTCAATGATGCCCCTATCAACGCTTAAACGCGATAGGCGTTACCACTACTTTTCTTTCTGCATTGAAAATAACTGCTCAGCGAATGACCAGTCGTCTAGAGTATCAATGTCGACAACCCTGTTCGAGTCGAGAATTACCGGCCTAGCGCCATCCCAAACTCGGGCATCTTCATCGCGCCATGTGTCAGCAAGTGCCCAATAAAATTGCCCTGCATCAAAATACGCCTGCGGTAGATCTTGCGATCTCATCGGCATTGCCTCTAACACCATTGGCACCGCCTTTCCGTCCTTCAAATGATAGGCCCTCTGAATCGGGGATCTATATGGCGCTACAGACAGCACCCATCGCGCAAGCTCCTGCGTCAAAATCTCGTAGCCGGATTTGAGCTCATTCCCGCGCACAAACGCTGCAGTCGGGTAAAGGCAACACACAGCGGCATTTGCGGGTAGGCCCAAACGGGTCACCGCATCTCGAATAACATCCGTAGTACCTGTCATATCATCTGACAGGCTGGTCGCCCGAAGAAATGGTACTTCGGCGCCGTTCGATACCGCAACTTCTGCAATTTCCGGATCATCAGTCGAAACGATAATCCGGTCAAACAATTCGCTCTCCATGGCCACTTGAAGTGGCCAATGAATCATTGGTCTTCCATGGAAAGAACGAATGTTCTTCCTCGGAACACGCTTAGATCCACCACGGGCAGGTAAAATTGCAACAACCGGACTATCCATTATGCCACTCCGCCTGCAGCGCACTCTTTGACGCAGCGAATGACATGAGCGATATCTTCCTCGCTGAGTTGGGGAAAGAGAGGTAAGGTAATTGCCTCCGAATAATAGCGCTCAGCATCGGGGAACTGCCCGACCTTAAAGCCCAGATCTTGATAATAGGGCTGCAAGTGCACGGGAATGTAATGAACGTTGACCCCGACACCCTTATTCCTAAGAAAATCGAACGCTTCACGACGGCTTTTCCCTCCCAATCCGTCCGGCCACCGGATCACATAGAGGTGATATCCAGAGTACTGCTGTTGCAGTTGATCTGGCCTTCCAACTCCCACATTAGAAAATTCACGATCGTAAATCCCGGCGATCTCATGCCGCCGCGCAACGTAGTCATCTACGCGGCTCAATTGGCTAAGCCCCAATGCCGCCTGGATGTCGGTCATGCGATAGTTGTAGCCCAACTCCAACATCTCGTAGTACCAAGGGCCATGCGCCGCTTCACGCATCCGAGTGTCTTCTCGGGTGATTCCATGAGCACGGAACATATCAAGGCGCGACTTGATGCTCGGATCTTTTGTAGTGGCGAGCCCACCCTCAGCAGTTGTAATGATTTTCACGGGATGAAAGCTGAAGATCGTGATATCAGAATAGCGGCAATTACCGACCGGCGCGCCTTCGTATCTCCCCCCGATTGCGTGCGAAGCATCCTCAACGACGAAGAATCCATATATCTTCGCCAACTGGGCGATTTCGCGCATGTTGCAACACTGACCTGCGAAATGTACCGGCGAGACCACCTTCGGCAGCGTCCCCTCCTCCTTTGCACGCTCGAGCTTCGCTCGCAACGCATCAATCGACATATTAAGAGTGCGCGAGTCGATGTCAACGAAATCGACGTCCGCACCGAGGTAGAGCGCTGCGTTTGAGGTCGCGACAAATGTGTTCGGAGAAGTCCAAACCAAATCGCCTTTTCGGACGCCCAGCGCATAGTACGCGCCGTGCAACGCAGCCGTGGCGCTCGAAAATGCGGTTCCGAAAGCAACGTCGCAATAGGCGGTGAGGGAACTCTCAAATCTTGCAATAGCGGGTCCCTGCGTCAAGAAATCGGACGCCAACACCTCCAGTACTGCTGCACGGTCTTCCTCTCGAATGTCTTGCCGGCCATACGGAATCATTCCAAAATCTCCTTAGCCGTCTCTGCAGTAACACGGCCCGCCTCAATGTCCGCCAACGTGAAGCTGATATCGGTACGCGCCAATTGATTGTAGAGACGAATCTCTTCGATCGTGAGAAAACGTTCATTCGTACCGGAGTTGTACTCAAACATCTTCGTCACCAACTTACCGTTTTCGCCAAGCTCGTTCACGGAGTAGTCGTGCTTCCGAGTAGCAAAGCTAATAGAAGGCGAAATGACGAAATGATCGTCAAATTCGTAGGTGAGATGGCTATCATCAGCCGGGCACATAATCTCGTGCAGTTTCTCTCCAGGACGAATTCCGACAATTTCCTGTTCCAGATGAGGCGCCATTGCCGATGCAAGGTCTACGACCCGAGCTGACGGAATCTTCGGAATGAAGATTTCGCCACCCTGCATACGCGCAAAGTTCTTTATGACGAAATCCACACCCTGCTGAAGCGTGATCCAAAAGCGCGTCATCTCCGCATCAGTGATGGGCAAGGATTTAGCGTCTTTTTTTATCAGAGACTCAAAGAACGGCACCACGGAACCGGCGGATGCGCATACGTTTCCATAACGCACGATACTGAACTTGGTGCCAACGTTACCCGCGATGTTATTTGCTGCTGTAAACAACTTGTCGGAAGCAAGCTTCGTCGCTCCATACAGATTGATTGGATTTGCAGCCTTGTCAGTTGACAAGGCCATCACCGCCTTGACTCGATTGGCGAGCGCTGCGGCAATCACATTCTCCGCACCATGGATATTAGTACGAATGCACTCCGTCGGATTATATTCAGCCAACGGAACATGCTTCATCGCAGCAGCGTGAATAACATAGTCCACACCCGACATCGCGAAGATCAGGCGCTCCCGATCACGCACATCGCCAACAAAGAACCGAAGGCGAGGGTCCGAAAATTCCTGCTGCATTTGATAGTGCTTTTGCTCATCTCGGGAAAACACCACTATTCGGGACGGGTTGAAGCGAGACAGCAACGTACGCACATATTGCTTACCAAAGCTGCCCGTACCGCCAGTAATCAAGATGGAAGAATTATTAAGCACACTATTCCTTTAATACAATTATTAACCAACATAACGAACAAGTTCAAACGCTTCAGCAGCCTCAACCCCAATACAAGCGCCACGCCAACGCGCTAGATGATGCAACGCTTCTAGAGAACGTGCGTGTGGCCAAGGGCGCATCTCCATCTCGTAGCAACGGAGAGCGTCTAACTTCGCCTGTAGCGTCGACGAAATATCCTCATACCAATTGGGAACGAACGCGCTAAGAGCCGAAGGCGTGCGCCATTCGGTACTGGATGCAGTCTCGAATGCCAAAATACTAGGTCGCAAGCGGCCAGGCTGGGGCCGTAACGCCGTAAGCACAGACTCGTGCGTCACTCGATGGTCCACGTTCAAATCGTGGGCGTGATGGGTGTACACAATATCTGGCGCGAAAGCCAACAAGCTTTCTTCGACAGCTTGAGCAACCTTTAGCAAGGGAACCGAGTCCATTGCATTGTCAGGGAAATCAAAGGCAGTTGGATTTGGAGCCCCCAACAGCTCACATGCAGCCTCGCACGCCGCCATTCGCGCACGCGCATCCTCATTTGACTGGCCTCTGGCCCCAACTCCGTCGGTCATGAAGAGCACTCGGACCTCATCACCTTTCGCGCGGTGTTTGGCGATAGTGCCGCCACAACCCAGCACCTCATCGTCGGCGTGCGCTGCCACAATCAAAATATTCATACGCTCTTCTCCCGCAACACTCTTACAGCATCCCGCGCCAATTCTGCGTCTCGTGCAACCAATACTCCTGCTGGCTTTTCCATCGCGCCTTCAAATCTATATTCATCACCATCCGGCAGACTCAGGATTGCTCCAACGCCAGCGAGTATCGGCGCCGCAGGAGCGATGTCCCAATCTCGCGTCACAACATCCTTGACGAACAAATCTGCTGTCCCATCCGCCACTAAACAGCACTTTATCCCTAGGGAGCCACTTTCGACATACCCCGTTGACGGCAAATGCTCTGCAACCAACTTTGACGCACGTCGTGGTTCCGGATAGTTATCACATACCAGCAGCCGATCAGACCGATTCAATTTTGGCATGATTATGCCGTTTCGCCAGGCGCCTTTTCCGGCAAGACCGTCCCAGACTACACCCAGCGCAGGCGCGCAAACGACTCCATAAATCACCCTCCCCGCCTCGATGAATGCGGCTTGGGTCGCAAAGCCTGCAAAACCCTCATACCAGCTCGCAGTGCCATCAATAGGATCAATCAGCCAATAAGCAGCAGGCCGGATTCCATTCCACTCGGCCTCTTCCGACAATACAGGCACGCCCGGATATAACTCTATCAGCCTCTCCGATAAAAATTCGTGGGCTCTAGCATCCGCCTGCGTCTTAAAGTCTTTAATTGAGTGGATACGTCGCTGCGTTTGGTCTTCCCTCCAATTGGAAATAAGCTCTCCAGCCGTCACCATCACCTTAGAGACAGGCACAAAATCAGAAGCCATCATTTCCACTCTTCCTTTAATCTCAGAATCGCATTACGTAAATCGCTCTCGATTGACAAACCATGTGATGCAGCGCGTTCAAGGTCGAAAGCAAACTCCGGATGCTTAATGTCATAACGAATATCGACACCATAGGCCTCCGACAGCAAATCAACCAAATGCGACACCGAATGCACACCTGAGTAACCAAGATTAATCGCGGTAAAGCCGACTGGTTGCTCAACGCCGCACAATTTAACCAAAGCCTGAGCTACGTCTCGCACATCAGCACCGGCCCACATGACGGGGTCCTTCGGTAATGTAGGCAACTCGCCTCGCTCTAGCGCGTCGATAGCCGCCCACACCAAACCTGCTTTCCGTTGCCCACCGAAAAGTCCCGGCAACCGAGCGGCAAAACCCTTCGAGCCCCGATCCTGAAACAGGCGCTCCGCACGCCACTTCGCCAATCCGTATGCAGACTCCGGTGCGCCAGCATCTCCTTCGGCACGGACCACGCCGGCTGAATCCTGACCATACACGGTCATCGAGGATGCGTAGATAACTGGAACACGAGTCGCGTCCAAAAGGCTATCGATCATTGACAAGCCTCGTTCACCACTTGAGGCGTCTGCGTAGTCACCCGTTGATTTCGGAGTTTCCCACGCGCAATGGATGACCCATCGAGGTTGTATATCGCGAAGTACCTCGGAAAGACGAGTTCGGTCCAGCAAGTCGCAAGCAACGATGCTATCTCCGGGCCGTCTAGCAAGACCAACGGAATCCATCCCCAGCAACTTAAGCGCTCGCATAACTTCCTGGCCAAGATAGCCCGACGCGCCCGTGACGGCAATCAAGCCCATGGTCAAAACATATCCCACGTGATCCACTCATCGACCTCGATCTTGCGGCGTGCCACGCGGCCTACGATGTGGGGCCGCAAGAACGGGGCCAAACCATGGCCAGGCCGCTTAATAACGAGCATATCGGGGGTAAGCACTTCACCCTCTTCAATATCGCGCGCGGCATGCAAGGAGCGGCGTACTTTCTCCGCCATTTCCATTTCTTCAGGGCGAGGTCCGTTTTTTTGCCCATCTCCCAATGCGCTTTCTATTTCACGGATACCGCGGACCATTTCCGCAAATGGCCCAGGCTCCATGGCGAAATTGTGGTCGGGCCCTGGCAGCCCTCGATCGAGCGTGAAGTGCTTCTCGATCATGCATGCCCCGCGAGCTACGGCCGCCATTGAAACTGCACTGCCTAACGTGTGATCAGAGTAGCCCGTCAACACACCAAAGGCTGCGCGCATGGTTTCCATTGCGCGGAGATTTGAAAGGTGTGAAGGTGCGGGATACAAGGAAGTACATTGCAACAGCACAAGCTGTTCGTTTCCTACTTCAAATGAAGTATCGATGGCACGCTGAATGTCCATCCAATTCGCAAGACCAGTCGAAAAAATCAGCGGTTTCTGTGTCTGCGCGATATACTTAATTAGATCCGTATCTGGCAAATCGAATGACGCTACTTTATGCGCAGGAGCCCCGATCGCCTCAAGACCGTCGACAGCCTCAACATCGCACGGAGATGAAAAGAAAATCGCGCCCTGCGCTTCCGTGTGCGCTTGTAGCCCCGCCTGCCAATCACGATTAAGCTCCAAGGTGCGAAGTAACTCGTGAATGTTCTGATCTTTCAAATACGATGGACTTTTCGCCCTGCTGGAGACATGACGATCGGCCTTGAAAGTCTGAAATTTCACAGCATCGGCCCCAGCGGCCAATGCAGCGTCAATCATGCGCAACGCCAAATCATAATCTTGATTATGATTGGACCCAATTTCAGCAATAATAAAACTCGGCTGCCCATCACCAACGGGACGACCCTTAATATTTATGACTTTATCCACAATGGAGCCTTAATCTATTTCTTTGATATTGGTAAACCAGCTGCGCTGCAATGACCATCTAGATTCCGGCTCAAAGCATCCTTTTTCAGCGCCATCCTCGATCCCGAGCACCATGGGAATAGGATCGAAACCCGTCGCAATAGCCAAGACGAAAGTCGTAGAAATACGCGGATTCACCTCAAACGGAATCACGCGCCCATCTGGGGTCAGCATGCATTGAATGTTATAGCAACCTGAAGCACGGAAATGCGCTTGAAACTGGCGCGCATAGTTTATTACTGCAGGAGCCGAGTCAATAACAGCACGAATCGTAATTCCCCGTTTCTCAATTGCCCGGACGGGTATAACTGCTCTGGGAATTTCTCCGCCATTCGCCGCCACGAAAACTGTGAATTCTTGCCCAGGAATTAACTCCTGCGCGATGTACTCATGAGGTTCACCACCGTGCAAATCGACATATGCGTGAACCTGTTTCGGTGAATCCAATTTCATAACACCGCGAGACCCACGACCCGAGCGCGGTTTCGCGATAAGGGGGAATTCAATTGCCTCTGTCTGCAACAATGGCAATGTTATTGGAACATCCAACCCCGCCCTTTTGATGGCTTCAGCACTAGCGGCCTTGTCAAGCATCGTCTCTACGAAGTTAGCAGCCGGCAGCATGATACGAGGCCATCCCGAAACGTCATGCATTGCTGCCAAAAGCGATAATTCCTCGTCTACCCCAGGTACCAAAACATCAATCTGATGTTGATCGCAGACCTGCTTCAATCGGCCTAGGAAATTAGGATCTCGTGCATACGGAATTACACAGCGACGGTCTTCGGGAATGGTCGGTGGAAAGGAGTCAGGATTCGCATCAGCGAAAAACAACTGATAACGGTCTCTCCACTGCTCATGCAAAGACTGCGAGGCCGAGCCCCCTCCTCCCGTGAACAATATTTTGGGACGGGAGGTAGCTCCGCCTTCTGAAAACACCGTTGAAAAAATCAATTCTCGTTTCCTCTTCCATTCTTCAGCCAGAAGTTCATAAACGTGTAAATCCGACCAAATTTGGTTCTTTCGAATATGCGACTTTCGCACGCCCTGCGCCCGGAAATTCAGGCGCAAATGCATCCTGCAAGATTTTTCATTACCCGCTAAAACCTCTCCAGACACTTTGTGCAGGCCGAATACCGAAAAAATATAATCAAGGGCAAGAAATCCCATTGCAGAACCGGCGCCCGCGGCCTCCAGCCCGGGCTTTAGATGGAACGTCCATTTCGAATGTAGATCACGTTGATTAATATTCGGAAAGCCCACGATACCTGACGGAGTTCCAGAAATCTCGAATACGAAGTACGCGCAGGCCGGATCGGCGATCGTACGCGTCAGCCACACCAAATGATCATCCCAAGCTACGGGGTCGCTCGTGAACATCGCCTGCCGCGTATTCGAATGATTTCTCCATTCGAAAATCATTTCGGCATCACTGGACTCCACCCGTCTAAGCGAAAGGTCGTTGTACCTAAAGTTTATCGGCATATTTAAATCGATCCATTAGCAGAGCAAGACTGTGCAATATTCATGAGCCCCAATATTCTAAACACACCTTTTCCATCAACCTTTTCCTGCCCTCGTAGGGAACTTTGTACAAGCCAATCAACGTCCTCCGCAGCGCTCACAATAGCTGCCCTCAATTCAGACGCATCAATGTCTCCAACGAAACCAAGGTTGCGTGCACATCCATCTCTGTCCAGTTGCGCTGCAAGTTCTCGCTGGTTATCTGCCAACATCAGTATCAAAGAAGGCAGACCGAGATAGCAACGTTCCAGTGCGGTCATCCCTCCGGCTCCAACGCAAAGGTCAGCGGCCGACATGAGCTCGGACATACGGGAATGCTGCACATATGCCGTGACATTATCCATCGCCTCTGCTCTACGCTTCAATACTTCCAGGCGAGGATTCGACGTCCCTAAAGTCACGTCGATAGAGCAATTGCGGAAATTTGCCCCTTCCAAAGCGTCCAATACCATTGACGTAGTATTGAATGGATCATTTCCGCCAAGCGTCACCAAAATTCGCTTCGCCGGACTCCTAGCTCGCATCATTCGAGGGGTTTCAAAGAACTCGCGACGAAGCAGCGTGTAAGCAGAACCGATTGCCCTCTGGCATGACGCAGGAAGCAGGCCATCGTATATCGATGCTCCCAAGGACTCATGACTGCAATCGACGAGCAGGTCGACATCATGTAAGCGATTGGCCAAATCATCGATTGCCGCCAATCGGTAGGCAAACGGACGAACCGCTTTTTCCCATTTGGCGTCCAACAGATAGTGGTCAACTACTAACCACATGACGCTCAGTCTCAAAGACTCAATTATCGAAATAGTGGCTTGTGCATCAGCCTCCCATGACTCGTTTGCTGGAATCAGATGCGCCTCATACTGTCTATCGATCAGTAGGCATTTCAAATTCCCTGGGACATCCTGGCAAACGAAAATGACACGAACTCCCAAAGCCCGCGCCTCGTCCGCCAGTGCCAAACAACGAAATACGTGCCCCGTTCCAATCGTCTGAGAGGCATCGGCGCGTATTAGTATCGTGGGGGCCGTATTATCCATCAATTGCATGGCCCCTCAAACCGCTCCAAGATCCGCGCAGCTGCCCTAGCCATTTCAGGGTCCCCTTCTTTCAAAAGCTGCTCTACCCTCTCCGACCGCCAAGTTGGCACGCCAACGCTGTCGTTAGTGACTGGACGCCAGGCATAATCATTCCTGATGGTCACGTCAGACGTTTCCAGATATGCGATTAAGAACGCAGCGCGGCGGCGCGTTTCTTCATTCGGCTTAGGGTAAACACCTGACGCAACAAAATCCTTATAGTGCAAACGATCATTGGGATAAAGCAGCTCCACAGGATAGTCGTGTTTCCCAAAATGAGATGCCATCATTACAGGAACCCCAAGCGCCGTTAACTCAGCCGCGGAGGAACCGTTCCACATCAGAGCAAGATCCAAATGCGGGGCCAATTGATGGTTGTTTATTTCGCGATGGCCCAAAATTCGGACATTTTTTGGCAAAGGTCCTTCTATCAGATCAGTGAACCCATCCAGCAAATCAAGCGCAATCGAAGGCTGAATTTCGTGCGGATGAGGTTTAACCAAAAGCAGAATGTCGTCATTACCGCGCAACGTATCGATTGTATGGTTCAACCAATCCTTCAAATCCTCGTGAGCGGGCCCCCCGTCATACGGCACGCCGAGGTCGATAGGAATCTTGCCCAAGCAACAAACGATCTTACGACCCTTCGTCCGTTCAGACCGTAAATAAGTCACGAGTGCCTGGCTCAAATCGTTTCCATTCGCGTGGACACGATTGACGTTAATAAGCTGATCGGCTCTATCCTGGAATTTCTGGTTATCCCTTTCTTGTGCATACCAGCGCTCAAAACGGTCTTGTCGTGCAAGGAATGGTGCCCGATGGTTGGGAAACATCGTGTGATCTGTCACGGTCATCGTCGACGAAAACCTTCCACCCAAATTTGTGAAATAGTTTTCGTACCCAATATTGACATTAACGTAAGAAAGCAACGGATGATTTCGAGCGCGACAAAAATCTCGGAATATCGAATGTGGTACGACGTGGCCATCGCCGCTCAGGATGATTGTGGGCAACCCACGTCGGACTACATTCCAATAGATGCGATTACATACGTCCAAGCTGTCATCCGCCCTTACGAGGCGGTAGAAGAAATTCTTTCGAATTGCATCATCGTTTAAATCGACTGCATACTTCCGGAAGAAGTTAGACAACGCCTCATAAAAACCTTGGTAATAATTGACGCCATCGCAAGAGACAATTTTCTTGTCCCAATGGATGTACCACTCGTTTTTATGCGCATCTTTCCGCGAGGCTGAATTTGCCGGCACCGCACCAATAAACTCGTCAATGAAATCCAATCCAGTGGGGGTCTGCTGCAATACGCCATTCATGAGCGAAATAACAGCGTAGCCACGCTTGCGCACTTCCATCAAGACAGGCGCCAGCATCGCAATCGCCTTATAGTCGGTAAATGCGCCCAGGAAAACAACCCCCTTGGGCAAATGGGGCTGTGGAGCCGAATCAATGATACGGCTCGCCTCCAGCGAAAAAGTCAATTTCTCCTGCAGTTCATAGAGCAGAGCGCGCTTTCTCCGGGAGATGGTAGTTAACGCAATGTTCTGCTGTACAAGCCGCCGCGCAGACAGAAAATCCCCCTCCTCCATCATGGCCCGAATGTAAAGATCATTCACATCTGAGCGCGCCTTAAGCTCGTCGGAAGCACCTGAGTAAGTGGCGTGAAATTTAGCAAATTCCCCCTTCTCCAACAGAACTCGCAAGCGCTGCAGCTCCGTGTGCTTAGTGTCAGGATCGCCTCTTTCGAGCGCTGCCATAAGTTGATCGACAGTCTCGTGCATCGACTGCCGTGTCAGATAGCCTATAAGGACTGAAACCTGCGCGGACTTCTTCTTGTACTCCTTCAGCAATATACTCTTCTCGCCTGCTTCCGAATCCGCTTCCAAACGTACAAGAATCTCCTTGCATGCAGCATTGCATGCATGCGGAGCGTCAGCCGCCATGTCGACAAACGCGCGCGCGAAAAGCGGATCCGCATTGCCTTCCGAAAGCAAGCGTTCGTGATAAAGACGGCTTATACGCCCTAAGAGCTCAGCACGTTTGGCCGCATTCCGCTCACTGCGGGCTGGTTTAGCAGACAATAGCGCTGTAAATGCTCGTAATGTCGACGCAGCATATTCAATCGCATCTCGCCGACTGGTGTACTCCAGATTTACGATAATACGTTCCAACACATCGTACTGAAGATTATTGGAAAGGGCTCGGGCGTAGGAAAGCATAAGCCCTTCTGGAATTCCATAGCCTACAAACTGTTTAGGCGCGATCCAATCAGCGATATCGGGAAGGATAATCTCCACTCGTCCACGCAAAATCTTCTCGTTGTCGATGAAGGTCTCCAGCACTCTGGACATAAGGGCCTTACGGCCTTTCAATAAATCGACATCGCGAGCGAATTGTTGTACCGCCCGCCTCAGATACAGCGCCAAAGAATCAAAGCGGCAGGATTTAATCAACAAATCCGAAAATTGCGGAATGTCTTCATAACGGAGCGGGTCACCAGCAATATCCACTACCTGCTCAGCATCTTCCTTCCCAAGTCGACCAAGCTTTATCAAATGAAGAAACAGTTTCGCAGGCGGCGTCAGAAAAGCTTGACATTCTTCGAGCAGCTTCAGATCTAGACTTCCCGCGGGGATTCCATCAAGGACCAAATGCTTGTACTTTTCAACGATGAAGTAACATGCCAAATCAAAGAAACCTGCGACCTCCTCGCTATCCGGATGGACATACATCGGATAGTCAATATATACCGCATGAAATAACGCTGGCACGCTAAGAGGCGCGCCCACTCGAGCGCCCTGCAAATTTCGAATCTGGGCGTTGGAACCATAGAAAGGCAGTCCGATAGCCGTAACTTGCAAACCCCAGATAGCCGCTTCCAAGCCCACAAGCGAGGTCCCCACATAGACATGGTCGACATGCGGGAAGATGGACTGTAGCGCTACGGCTGGTTCCACTACGGTACAAAGGCGAGCTATTTGTTTTTCGTGCCGTGATTTTCTGCCGTTGTAGAACGTGTCTGGATGAGGACGATAAAGCACGCAAGAATCTGGATTATCCTTTACCGCTTGCTTAACTACTTCAAGATTAGAAAACTTCCCGGAATAGCCCAGACGAATAGCGGCATCATCTTCGACCTGGCCAACTACCAAGACCACCCTTTTCCCCCGGGTTGCGGGAGGAGACCAAGCATCATTATCGATCTTGAGCGAGTAGTATTTTGTCAACGAAGCTGCGCGAATAAGCGCGATGCCGGCCACTGCGCGCTCGCTCTGTTCGGTCGTCATACCAGACTTTGCGGCGGATTCAATAATACTTTGAAGATCAGTCGAGTTTTTGGTGTCGTAGTATGGCGCCTGCGAATCCACTGCCAGAGAGTAGGGCCGAGTATGCAACGCGCCTGGATGAAACGAGCGCAAAAATCCGTCCTCAACGAAACGCAGAGCGATCGCGTTCCGGCGCGCATAACGGCTCGCATACGTGGGTAACTTAGTACCCCAAGACACGAACAACAGGTCTCTGTGTGCCGGCAGCCTGTCCAGGAACATCCGAAGGCGCATGAATGAGCGCCCGCCGCGGACGAAAGCCAACTTGTGGCCAGGAAAGAATGCCTGCATGTATGGGCGCTTCCAGGGGTTGAATCCCCATAGAATGGCTATAGGAAGCGCCTCGTCTTTAAACCAATTATCACCTACCAACTCGAATGGTTCCAAAGCCTCGCGCACTACCCCCGGGAACTTATAATCCGGAAGTTTATATATCGCGCCATCTTTCCCAAATCCGTCAACCATCGACTGCAACTTGACAGCGGAATTCGAGATAAATTTCTGAGCAAATTTAGAAATATTTTTTGCCACTGACATTTATAATGCTCTTTAGAATATTTAACTTCAGGCTGTTGGCTTTGTGGTCGGAAAAAAACATCACAATTACCGGCAACAGCTTTTTAAATCAAGCGGTGGCTTTTAGCCTGCATGCCCAAATTGCATGCCTCACATGAGCTTCATATACGCCGCGATTCCCGCCTCGACGTCCTCAAACATTTCAATATGGCCATGATTCACAAGCATCACGAAATTGCACATTTTTCGGACTTGATTCATGCCATGTGTGACCAGAATTATGTTCGCGCGATCAACTCGTGCCTGGAAGGCAGCCGCGGCTTTGGCTTTAAAGTGCGCATCTCCGACAGACATCGCTTCGTCAACGAGGTAACAATCAAAGTCGAATGCCAGACTTAGTCCAAATGCAACACGAGCGCGCATGCCCGTGGAGTAAGTCTTAACAGGCTGATCGAAATATTTTCCAATTTCCGCAAACTCTTCCACGTAGGCGACTTTCTCCCTCATCTGCTCGTACTCAGCGCCGTAGACGCGACAGATAAATTTGACATTCTGCCTGCCAGTGAGAGACCCCTGAAACCCCCCCGACAACCCCACGGGCCAGGAAATACTCCGGTCGGAAATAATTTTTCCTGAATCTGCCGTATCCAGACCGCCGAGCAACCTCATTAAAGTGGATTTTCCGGCACCATTCCGGCCGATTAAGGCGACATTTCGCCCATCCGGAATGCGGAATGACAAATCGCGGAAAACATACTGCCTTCCCTTATTTGTGCGGTAAGATTTGGTGACGTTCTTAAATTCGATCATACCGCCACCAGTCGAAGCCTCTGCGCGCGGTACAAGCCCACCGCGACGAAAAGTAAAACCAATGTCACAGCAGTCGGGTAATACATATTCACACCCGGAGTTTCAGGATAGTTCTCGAATACCGCCCTTCTCAAACCATCAATGATGTGCAAAAAGGGATTCCAGGTGAGCCACGGTAGAATTGTCTGGGGCATAACCCAAACGGGGTACAACACTCCAGCCATAAAGTACAACGGCAAAAACAATAATCGAAAGAATGTCTTCAATTCTGGAACTGCCTCACCAATAATGCAGAACACCACTCCCATACTGAATGAGAACATCACTGCAACAACAAGAACCCCAAGCCATTCCAATGGCTTGGAAATTGCGATGTCATAGCCAAAAAATAATCCCAAGCCACCCATCAAAATGATGTACACGCATGCAGAGATGGTGCACTCAACAATTGTTCGCGCAACAATTGCATCAAAGGGTTTGATCTGGCGATAAGAGAATAATGACTTATTGGACGCAACTGCCTCCATTAACTTCAGGCACACATTCTTCATCATTAGAAATGGCACAACCCCAGTTAATAGAAAAACCGGTACATCATAGCCAGGAGCGCTTCTTCCACGAATAATAGTTATAAATGCAACAATCCCTACAACGTGAGCGATTGGCTCGAAGAGTATCCAAAATGTTCCTAACCTACGCGCATTCAATCTCCCTCTAATTTCCCGAAGAGTGAGAGCAAATATGACTGATTTTGTAATGGTGAGGGACGATCTGGGTTGCATGACCGGGCTACTCTGCATTAAAAACTTTCGATATTTCGACCGAGCACGAGTACCTGGACGATTGGAGAAATTATCTTCTGCCATTCGTAAACTGCGGCATTCGTCACATAAATTGCATCTTCCGGCTGGACCAGAAATTGCTTTGCCAGGAACATGGCCTGCGGCTCTTTCAGGTTCAAGCGGAACACCTCTGCCTTGACACCTTCGGGCTCGACTGACGCTTCTGCATCATCAAGTAAACGGAACACAAATACGCCTGCGGCATCGGCCTTTATCTCGGCAAGACCCTTGACCGCACCCAATACCTCTAGCAGGCTGACATTATTAGAAGGCAAGTCATGAAGACCAGGGTCTCCCACGGCTCCCATGGCAACGAACCTCTTCCGGGCTCGCTCCAACACAACTTCAGCTCCGGGAGGCACTAACTGGTTCTTTCCCGACAATAGATCTTGATAGTTATACTCGTAGGACTTCTGGCCTGTCCTGACCACCACTCTGATCAGGTGAGGTTCTAACAGCGCGCCGCCAGCCCGGTTTATCGCATCCAGCAGCGTCAACGGTCCTTGCAGAGCCGAAAAACGGCCTGGATTTTTTACGGCACCAGCTACGAGTACGGAACCTGAAAGGTCTCCCGTCAAGGCGACCTGAACCTGAGGGTCCGTGGTAATACCTTTTAGCTTCTTACGGATCAGCGCTTCGACGTCAGCAGGCGTCATGTCCGTAACATTCTGACGTCCAACATATGGAAGCGAGATCGTTCCCTTGCTGTCAACGCGAATATTGTCAAATACGGTTCCACCAGTGGCGAGTGGTGCGAACACAGCCCCCTCAATCGCGCTGTCCGCGACCATGATGCGCATGACGTCTCCAGGTACCAAACGGATCTCGGGCACGGCAGGTAAGGCAACTGACGATTCTGGAGCGGCGTCTTTAGGCCGCATATATGGGCCGATGGTCTGGGCGCTGAGATCGATAAGCTTGTACCCTTGCGACTCCTCGCCGTTCATTACAGCAAATCGCGAAGGCCCAGCGGACGAGAGTAAACTTCCGCAGCCAGCAAGCAGAAGAGGAACGCACACCAAAGATGCGCGAAAGGCGGATTTAGTTATTGATCGGATCATGGGGATTCGAATTGCAATTAGTCGCGGTGATCTTCGATAGTAGAGATAACGAAGCGAGCAATCCCGTACAGCAGGAGCAGCACGATGAATAGCGTAATGAGGTTGTATATCCTTTCTGGATAAATCGCTTTGTCGGGCTTGTTGGGAGATACGACAGTCACCAGGCTGCGCAGTTTCTTGCTTGCCTCAATGCGTGCCGACTCCACTGAACTCACCGCAAACTTATAAGCTTCTTCCGCAATAGCTGCATCAATCGTCAGGTTTCGATATTTGGATGCGACTACGTTTAACTTATCGCCCCCTGTTTGTGATACCAGCCGTTGAGTCTCTGCCACCAACTGCTGCTCAAGCGCACGGATTCGGTTTCGCTGCTGGCGAACCTGCGGCGTATCGGCGTCCAATGCTCCTGTCAGACCTTTCAAGGTTGTGCGTTCTTTCGTAAGATTCGCTTCTAGCTCGGCGATCACTACAGCTCTCGCCTTTGCCGTCGCCTCTGCATCCAGCAGGTTGCTGGTGCTTTGAAACGCCAGCATATCGGCTCGGCGATCTTCATATGCAGTCCGAGCTTTAGCCAGCTCGCTTTGCGCGAACGACATTTGCTCGCGTGCCATCTTGTGCGAAAGCTCATTGACGAAGCGCTCGCTTTCGCTCAACATTACTTTTAATACTTTTTCTGCGAATTCTGACTCAAAGGCCTGCACTGTGACAGTAAGAAGTCCAGTTTGTTCGTCAAAATGCGCCGAAACCAAACGGCGATAGAATTTAAGCAAATCTTCTTTCTGCGCATCGGACATTAGCCAGAAAAGTGGATCTTGCCAGCGCTGGCCATAATGCTCTGACCACTGCAACTTTTCTTGCAGGACATTAAGCATATCCTGCGAGGTGAGAAACTCGCGCAAATATAACGTCTCCTCTCTCGAGGTCGGATTCAAACCGCTCAACATCACAGCCAAACCTGGCATCTGAGGCGCTTCGTTGTTTCCAACCTGTCGAACTGCGACCTGGGCAATACTGACGTAGCGGTCCAACGCAAAAAAAGCGTAGTAGATAGTCGCAAGTATCAGAGGAACGCCGACCACAAAAACGACTAGGCGCTTTGACTTTAGTTTTTCTAAGGTAATCATTTATTAAGTTTGAAACCTACAAAATGCTGCAAAGATTGCGCCCAGTATGTAACCAATCATAATTTTCGGCCACCCGTGATGGCGCGGCGATTATACCGGTAATCCTCTACCACTTTGAGGCACAAGGATCCCAACACGGGCAAAAATGCCTATGGATGTGTCTAAATATTCCATTAAGAAACAGATGATGCGAATAGCCGCATCACATTTGCTCTTGGTTAATCTGCGAGCTGTATCCAGAAACAGATAGAAAGTCAAAAGCCAGTTCCCGCGTCGCGCGCTCTTGGATCTGCGGCCTGCTGTGTGACGCTGTGGCCCACAGTAAGTAGTCGGTTCGACCATCAGGTTCTCCCAAGGTCGCATATACGGTCGACATGATGGGAACATGATCGCCGAACACACATAGAGACGCTGGCCATGGGCGGTTAATCAGCGTCGCTCGTAGCGTTCCCAGCATGGTGTCTGCATTACGCAGATGTCTGGCGTATGCCACCAGATCCTCACACCCTGCTGGCATAGGACTGTTCAGCACAGAAGGCGCATCGGTCTCGCTGACATCCTCCAAATGCAATGGCCCATGATTTTCCATGGTGATTACGTGAACGTATAGCGGTTGAGAGGACCGCTGTGCCAGTACGGATTCGAGCTTCCTACCAACAGCGCAGTCCGAGACGTAGGCGCCCACACGAGGCGCTCCCTCGAATTCCTCCAACGATATGAATTCGTCAAATCCCATTAGAGGCAACAATTGGTCGCGCTTATAGAAGCTCCTGTAATATGGATGTATACAGATTGTCCGATATCCCAGACCACGAAGGTGCGAGGCCAACGTCGGAAATCCTTTTGTCGCCAAACGGCGATATGGGTTATAGCGATGCACCCCCATATCCATGGTATTCATACCTGACAAAAAGCCAAATTCGGTGCGCACTGTATTTGCGCCCCAAGCGTCAACTACCAACTGACCGTGCTGCAACGCCTCGGATCTAAGCAAGTCGAAATTTGGCATCAAATCCGTTCGGAGTATCGAAAACTGTCTGCGAGCGTCAAAAAATGATTCACTTTGAATGACGACCATATCAGGCAACGGCCCAGGCAGATTCAGGGGCCGCTCCACGGAAATAATTGCAAAAGGTGCTCTCGCTCTCAGCAGATCACATGATGATCGTTCGTTCCGTGCGTACGCCCAAAGGCTTGCGATTAGCCCCAATTGCGTTAGATCTGCGATGGCAGAGAATTTCACAACGCTTTTTTTTCCGCCCGCAATTGCAACCAGCAACCCGGCAGAGCCTACGCAAAGCGTAACGATAGAAAACAGAGCAAGAGGCACTCCCGACACAAGCCTGCTCTCTCCCGGCAGCTCCGCAAGTGACATTAACCAAATCCCCGTTCCCGCAGAGACTGACTCTTCAAATGTCAACCCCATCCAAAGCGCCATACCATAACCGCCACTCGCGGCTAGCGCTTTTGGCAATCCAAAAAACGGCAAATACAATCTCGGATGCTTTACCGCATCTAGAAAATACTCAAAATCCGGATAAACAAACGGTTCTTTTAATGCGTTGAACTTCGCATTGCTCACCAGCACAATCAACAATTCAATCGCCAGCACGTTCGCCACCGCAAAATACGGCCGTCGAAACAGCATAAGCTCCAACGCAAACGCCAGCGTCCACACCCCCACATGCACGCCCACTGCCGCCAGCGGCCTACGCCACGGCGCGACCGGCCTGGGCGTCAACAACGCCTCGACCGCAAACGACAGCACCAGCCCAATCAAATACGGTGGCAGCAACGGGATCCAGAACGCTTCAATCACCGTAGCCCATCCTCTTCAATATCCATCCAGACACCGCAGGATGAATCACGGACAGCAGAAAGCACCCTAGATTCAATGGGAACGGAAAACTGATCCGAGCGCGGTTACGCTGCAAGCCGCGGCGAATCACCCTCGCCGCCTTCTCCGCTTTCCACAAAAACGGTTTCGGACCCGGCATGTCGAAGCACATTTGTGATTCCACATACCCCGGCATGACCACATTGAACTTGATGCCTTCACCGGCCAGCGCGTCGCGCATGGCTTCGCCATAGACTTTCACTGCGGCCTTGCTGGCGCTATAGCTTGGCGTTTCGGGCAGGCCGCGCCACGCGGCCAACGAACTGATCAATGCAATTTGCCCATGCCCGCGCCGTCGCATGGCGGGCAGCGCGCCATGTACCGTGGCAAACACCCCTTTCACGTTCACGTCCAACAGACGATGAACGTCCTGCCAGGCTTCGCCCTGCCCTTCGGGGCCGGTGTTGATGTTCACGCCCGCGTTTGCAATGACCAAGGAGGGCATCTCTGCTTCACAGACGGCGCTCAACCATGCCATCAGGGCGTCGTGGTCGCGTACATCCAGTTCATGCGTGATGACTCGCGCACCGAACGCCGCGCAGGCCTCCGCCAATTCTTGCAAGCGGACCGCGTTGCGTCCTTGCAAGATCAACGTCTTGGCGCCAGCGTTGGCGTATTCCAACGCAAGCGCGCCTCCGATGCCTCCGGTTGCGCCGGTGATGAGAACGCAGCGGGGAAAGCCGGGTTCCAGGCTATCGGTCTTGTGCATGCTTAGGGGAATGAGTCGGCGGTGTCGCCAGGAAGCGCGCGGCGTCAGCACACGGCGCGCAGAGCCGGCGCTTGAGTAGCGCGGCAAGAGGAAAGAAAGCGGAAATGCGATCGAGTTTGGGCGTGATCTGTGGCACGGTTACATGGACATGGCCGCCTTTCGGCGGCCATTATCGGGGTGTTCACAAAGTTACGGCCATCTCCCCGGATGGGAAGATGGCCGGCCATTGTAAGCGATCAATCGATCGATTTATTGCAATAAGCTACGCAACATCCACGCATTCTTCTCGTGCACATCCAAACGCTGCGTCAACAGATCCGCCGTCGGCTGGTCATTGGCCGCATCCGCCTTCTCAAAGGCGGCACGCGCGGTCTTGGCGACGGATTCGTTCGCGCTGACCAGCAGGCGGACCATTTCCAGGGCTTCCGGCACCGATTCCGGCTCGGCAATCGACGACAGCTTCGAGTATTCGCGATACGTGCCCGGCGCGTAGTGACCCAGCGCGCGGATGCGTTCGGCGATGCTGTCCAGCGCGTTCCACTCTTCCGTGTACTGCGTCATGAACATCAGGTGCAGCGTGTTGAACATGGGCCCCGTGACGTTCCAGTGGAAATTGTGCGTCATCAGGTACAGCGTGTACGAGTCGGCAAGCAGCTTGGACAATTCGCCGGCGACGGCGGCGCGGTCCTTGTCCGAAATGCCGATGTTGATGCGCGGAACGCTCGGGGTCTTCTTGGTGGACTTGGCCATTGCTAGCTCCTTAGTAAAAGTACGAGTGAAGATACTACTGCATCAATCTTGCACGGCCGCGACTTCGTCCGCCAACATTTTGACGCCAGGCAATTCGCATTCATAAACCGCTTGCGCCAGGGCTTCGATGGCGGCCAGGCGGGGGAAGCTGCGGCGCCACGCAAGCACCACGCGGCGCTCGGGCACGTGGCCCTCAAACGGCAGGTAGCGCAGCAGGCTGTTGCTGGGCGGATGCTCAGGCACGGCAGTCACCGGCAAAACCGTGACGCCGATGCCGGCAGCAACCATGTGGCGGATGGTTTCCAGCGACGAGCCTTCGAAGGTGCGTTGGATGCCATCGCTGGCTGCCGAGAAGCGTGACAGTTCCGGGCACACTTCCAGAACTTGATCGCGAAAACAATGGCCGCTGCCCAAGAGCAGCATGGTCTGCTGCTTCAGGTCTTGGGCGTCGATGGACTTGCGCTGCGCCAGTTCGTGGTCGTTGGGCACGGCGACGATGAAGGGTTCGTCGTAGAGCGGCTGCATGACCAGGCCGGCTTCGGGCAGCGGCAACGCCATGATGGCGCAGTCGATTTCACCCTGGCGAAGCAGCTCCACCAAGCGGACGGTGAAGTTTTCTTGCAGCAGCAGCGGCATTTGCGGGGTGCGGCCAATTTGCACCGGCACCAGCTTGGGCAATAGATACGGCCCGATGGTGTGGATGACGCCGACGCGCAAGGGGCCGGCCAGCGGATCGTGGCCCTGCCGCGCGATCTCTTTGATACTGGCGCTTTCTTCCAGCACTTTCTGCGCCTGCGCGACGATGCGCTGGCCGATGGGGGTGACGCCCACCTCGGCGCCGCCGCGCTCAAACAGCGTCACGCCCAGTTCGTCTTCCAGCTTGCGTATCGCCACAGACAGCGTGGGCTGGCTGACGAAACAGGCCTCGGCCGCCCGGCCGAAATGCCGTTCGCGTGCGACCGCGACGATGTACTTGAGTTCGGTGAGAGTCATGGTGGACTACGCCCCCGGGAGTTGTGCGCGGGCGTTTTGGCCCGCGCTTAAATGATTCAGGTGATGGACGGGCCGCATGGCGTCAGGTCCGTAAGAAGTCTTCGCGGCCGCGCATCCAGCGCGCCAGGTGCGCCTCGACGGCGGCCGGGTGTTCCGCGCGCAGCCAGACGGCGGCATCGCGAGCGTCTTCGGCAATGGCGGCATCCGTTTCCAGGTCAGCAAAGCGTAATAGCGCCATGCCGGATTGACGGGTGCCCAGGAATTCGCCGGGACCGCGCTGTTCCAGGTCACGCCGCGCAATCTCGAAGCCGTCCGAGGTTTCGAACATGGCGCGCAGCCGTTCGCGCGCGACTTGCGACAACGGCGTTTGGTAAAGCAACACACAGACCGACTCGGCGGTGCCGCGCCCTACCCGCCCACGCAGCTGGTGCAACTGCGCAAGGCCGAAGCGTTCGGCGTGCTCGATGACCATCAGCGATGCGTTGGGCACGTCGACGCCCACTTCGATGACGGTGGTGGCAACCAACAGGTCGACCTCGCCTTCGCGAAACGCCTGCATGACGGCGGCTTTTTCCGCTTGGGGAAGCCGGCCGTGGACCAAGCCGATGCGCAGGTCGGGCAAGTCAACGCGCATGCCTTCGTAGGTGTCGACGGCGGTTTGCAGTTCCAGCGCCTCGCTTTCTTCAACCAGCGGACAGACCCAATACACTTGCTGCCCGCCACGCGCCGCCTGCGCGACGTGGGCGATGACTTCTTCGCGCCGCGCGTCAGACACCAGCTTGGTCAGCACGGGCGTGCGTCCCGGGGGCAGTTCGTCGATGACGGA
>Ga0256876_1000014_pt1 | contig 29690 bp, 26 predicted proteins | sample MC6MC0419MT_FD_186340 | JGI IMG/M metagenome (GOLD analysis project Ga0256876, IMG submission 186340) | Metatranscriptome of enriched soil aggregate microbial communities from Iowa State University, Ames, United States - MC6-MC0419-MT... | ecosystem: Environmental > Terrestrial > Soil >...
CGGCCACGCTTCCGCCGCGTTTGCGCCTTGATCGAGGCCGATGGCGTAGCCGCGCAGGGGAGCCGCCCGCCCGACGTGAAAGCCTCGCCGATCTGGTGAGCGTTTGTCGCGCGCAGGCGACAGCGGTCGTCGCCCGGACGTGCGAAGACTGTTGCGTGACGCGTCAGGAACGAGATCGCATTTGCGTACCATCACCGCTTCCGCAAAGGCCGCCGCGATCCTCGTCGGAGCGCTCGCTCTGTCGGGCTGCGCCGACAAATGGGACCGCCCCGCGCTCGGCGTCGATGCGCCCGGGCGGTGGAAGGACGATTCGGCGAGCCGGCCGGTCTGGCCCGCAGCCGACTGGTGGCGCGGCTTCGGCTCCGCCGAACTGACCCGCCTGATCGAGGAGGCCGAGCGGTCGAACCAGGACATCGCCCAGGCCAAGGCCCGCATCGAGCAGGCGGACGCGCAGGTGCGCATCAACGGCGCCTCGCTCATTCCGCTGATCAGCACATCGGGCGACAGCAGCCTGCAAAAATCGGCGGGCTCGGGCCGGCTCATCGGCGGCCTCCAGGCCCAAGGCTCGGCCAGCTACGAGATCGACTTCTGGGGCAAGAACCGCGCGAGCGTGATCTCGGCCAAAGCCTCCGCGCTGTCGAGCCGCTTCGCGGCCGAGGTCATCGCGCTCTCGACGGTGACGAGCGTGGCCGACACCTACTTCGCCCTGATGGGCGCGCAGGAGCGGCTGGCCATCGCGCGCGGGAACGTCAAGAGCGCGCAGACGATCTTCGACGCGATCCAGGCGCGGGTGGAGGTCGGCACCGCGAACGCGCTCGACCGCGCCCAGCAGCGCAGCGTCCTCGACCAGCAAAAGGCGACGATCCCCTCCATCGAGCAGGAGATCCGGACCAACGAGACCGCGCTCGCCCTGCTGCTTGGGCGGCCGCCGGTGCGCGTCGACGTCAAGGGTGGGCGGCTCGTCGCCCTCAAGACGCCGAAGGTCGCGCCGGGCATTCCTTCGCAGGTGCTGACTCGCCGGCCGGACGTGCGCGAGGCCGAGGCCAACCTCACCGCGACCGACGCCGACGTCACCGCGGCGCGCGCCGCCTTCCTGCCGTCGTTCAACCTCACGGCCCAAGGCGGCTTCGAGAGCGTCGCGCTCCGCACGCTGTTCGCCTCGCAGTCCGCCTTCTACTCCGTCGGCGCCGGGCTCACCCAGCCAATCCTGAACCCCGAGCTGCCGGGCAACCTCGACCTCGCCAAAGGGCAATACCGCGAGAACCTGTTCGCCTACCGCCAGACGACCATCCAGTCCTTTGTCGACGTGGAGAACGCGCTGATCTCGGTGCGCAAGACGACCGAGCAGGAGCGGCTGCAGCAGGCGGCGGTGAAAAGCGCCCGGGAAGCCTACGACATCGCGCAGGCGCAGCTTCGCGAGGGCGCGGTCGACATCACCACCGTGCTCGCGACCCAGCAGACGCTGTTCTCCGCGCAGGACACGCTGGTCAACGTGCGGCTGGCCCGGTTCCAGGCCATCGTCTCGATGTTCTCGGCGCTCGGCGGCGGCTGGGCCGCCTCCGGAAAACCGCCCGGCGCGGGTCCGGTGATCGCGGCGGCTGGGACCGCGGGAGTTTCGGCGCGATGAAACGGCTTTTGACGTTCGTTCTCGTCGCGGCGCTCGGCGTCGCCGCCTGGATCTACTGGCCCACGCTCACCGCCCTCATCGGCGGCCAGGGCGAGCAGGAGCAGGCGGTGCGCCGCGGCGGCCGGCGGGGCGGCGACCAGCCGACGCCCGTGATCGCCGCGATCGCCAAGCGTGAGAACGTGCCGGTGACGCTCGACGGAGTCGGGACCTTCCAGGCGCTGAACACCGCCACCGTGCGCGCCCAGGTCGACGGCATCATGGTGGAGGTCGCCTTCCGGGAAGGGCAGGACGTGAAGGCCGGCGACGTGCTGGCACGGATCGATCCCTCGACCTATCAGGCCCAATACGACCAGGCGGTCGCCCAGAAGGCACAGTACGAAGCCCAGCTCGCCAACGCCGAGCGTGATTTCGAGCGCTACCAGAGGCTCGCGAAGAACGATTTCGGCTCGCAGCAGCAGGCGGAGACCGCGAAGGCGAGCGTCGCCCAGCTGCAGGCGCAGGTGCGCTATTACGCGGCGACCATCGACCAGGCGAAGGCCACCCTCGACCGCACGGTGGTGCGCGCGCCGATCGACGGCCGCACGGGCGTGCGGGGCGTCGACCAGGGCAACTACGTCACGGCGGGCGACGCCACGGGCATCGTCACGATCACGCAGCTGAAGCCGATCTCCGCCGTCTTCACCCTGCCGCAGCAGAACATCCCAACCGTCGTGCAGGCGATGGCGCGGGGAAAGGTGGCCGTGGAGGCGGTCGCGGGCGACGGGACGTCGCTCGACGCCGGAACGCTCGACGTCATCGACAACCAGGTCGACCAGACGACGGGCACCGTGAGGCTGAAGGCGAGCTTTCCCAACGACAAGATGACGCTCTGGCCGGGGCAGTTCATCACCGTGCGGGTGTTCGCGGACGAGCTGAAGGACGTGGTCACGACCCCCGGCGCCGCTGTCCAGCAGGGACCGGACGGGCCTTACGTGTTCATCGTCCAGCCGGACGCGACGGTGACCCAGCGCGAGGTGACCGTCGGCCGGCAGAACGCCGAACTCGCCGTGATCGAAGCCGGCGTCCAGCCCGGCGACAAGGTGGTGACCACCGGTTTCACCCGCCTGCGCGACGGCTCGAAGGTGACGCTCGGCGACGGCGCGCCGGTCGCACCGTCCGCCTCAGACCGCAAGTCGAACCGCCGGGCGGCGGCGGGCGAGCCGTGACGGGCGGCGGCGCGCGATGAGCATCTCCGCGCCCTTCATCTCCCGGCCGGTCGCGACGACGCTGCTCGCGATCGCCGTGTTGATCGCCGGAGCGCTCGGTTACTGGAAGCTGCCGGTCTCGTCGCTGCCGCAGGTGGATTTCCCGACTATCCAGGTCTCGACACGCCTGCCCGGCGCCAACCCCCAGACCATGGCGACGCTCGTCACCGCCCCGCTCGAGCGTCAGCTCGGACAGATCCCGGCGCTGACCGGCATGACGTCGACGAGCTCCTTCGGCCTCAGCCAAATCACGCTGCGCTTCAACCTCGACCGCGACATCGATGGGGCCGCGCAAGACGTGCAGGCCGCGATCAACGCCGCCAATTCGACGCTGCCCAAGACCCTGCCCTATCCGCCGGTGTTCTCGAAGGTGAACCCGGCGAACGCCCCGGTCCTCACGATCGCGCTCACCTCCGACACGATACCGATCCGCGACGTCTCGGACCTCGCCGACACCCTGGTCGCGCAGCGGCTCGCAGAGGTGACGGGCGTCGGGCGGGTGACGGTCGGCGGCGGGGTGAAGCCTGCGATCCGGGTGCAGGCGGACATCCCGCGTCTCGCCTCCTACGGGCTCGGTCTCGACACGGTGCGAACCGCGATCGTCGCCGCCAGCACCTCGGGGCCCAAGGGCTCGATCGACGGCGTCCGGCAGTCCTTCACCATCTCGGCCAACGATCAGATCACAACGGCCGCCGCCTACCGCGAGATCGTCATCGCGACCAAGAACGGCGCTCCGGTGCGGCTGAAGGACGTGGCGGAGGTCGTTGACGGGCTGGAGGACAACGCGGTCGCCGCGACCTACCAGGGCAAGCCCGCGATCGTGATCGACGTGCTGCGCCAGCCCGGCGCGAACACCGTCGAGACCGTGACCGCGCTTCGCCGCGCGCTGCCGCATCTCCAGCAGGCGATGCCCGCGGGCGTCCTCGTCCACGTGGTCGACGACCGCACGGACACCATCAAGGCCTCGATCCACGAGGTGCAGCTCACCCTCGCGCTCTCGGTCGGCCTCGTTGTGCTGGTGGTGCTGCTGTTCCTGCGCACCTGGAGGGCGACGCTGATCGCGGGCGTCGCTCTGCCGCTGTCGCTGATCGCGACCTTCGCGGTAATGTGGGCCTTCGGCTTCTCGCTCGACAACCTGTCGCTGATGGCGCTCGTGATCGGCGCCGGCTTCGTCGTCGACGACGCGATCGTCATGATCGAGAACTGCGCCCGCCACATCGAGGAGGGCGCCTCCCCGATCAAGGCGGCCTACGACGGCGCGCGCGAGATCGGCTTCACCATCGTCTCGCTCACCGCCTCGCTGATCGCGGTGTTCATTCCGCTGCTGTTCATGAGCGGGCTGATCGGTCGGGTGTTCCGCGAGTTCGCGGCCACGCTGTCGATCGCGGTCGTGGTGTCTATGGTCATTTCGCTGACGCTGACGCCGATGATGTGCGCGCGGCTGCTGAAGCCGCATGCGCCGTCTAAGGTCTCGCGCATCGGCCGTTGGGCCGAACGGGCCAACACAAGGTTAATCGAAGGTTACCGCCGCTCGCTGCTGGTCGTGCTCCGCCATCAGGCCCTGACGCTGCTGGTGACGCTCGCGACCCTCGCCGCGACCGCCGGCCTCTACGTCGTCGCGCCGAAGGGCTTCCTGCCGGAGCAGGACTCCGGCCTGATCACCGCGACGCTGGAAGCGGGACAGGACGTGTCCTTCGCCGAACTGAAGCGGCTCGACAGCGCGGCGACGGCGGCGATCGAGAGCGACCCGGACGTGCGCAGTGTCGTCTCCGTGCTGGGCGTCGGCGAAAACATTCCGACGCCCAACGCCAGCCGTCTGAGCATCGTGCTGCAGCCCTTCGGCGAGCGGGACGCGCGCGCCACGGAGGTGATCGCCCGGCTGCAGGAGGCGGTCGCGCCGATCGCCGGCGTCTCGGTCGTGTTCCAGCCGGTGCAGGACCTGGAGATCACGACGCGCGCCAGCCGCGCGCGCTATCAGTACACGCTGACCGACGCCGACGCGGCTGAGCTTGCGCGCTCCGCCGCGGCGCTGGTCGATCGGCTGCAGGACGAGCCGGCGCTCCGCAACGTCGGCTCCGACGCCCGCTCCGGCGGCGTGCAGGCGCGCGTGGAGATCGATCGGCTGGAGGCCGGGCGTCTCGGCGTCACCGTGCAGGCGATCGCCGACGTGCTGAACGACGCCTACGGCCAGCGCCAGATCGCGACCATCTACGGCCAGTCGAACCAGTACCGCGTCATCCTGGAGGCCGCGCCCGGCCAGCAGAAGGACCCTTCCGCGATCGGCCGGCTCTACGTCGCAGGCGCGGAGTCCGTCCCCGTGCCGCTCGCGTCCGTCGCTCGGATCACGCTGGAGCCCGCGCCGCTCGTGGTCTCGAACGAGGAGCAGTTTCCGGCGACGACCATCTCCTTCGACCTCGCCGAGGGCTACGCCCTGAGCGACGCGGTCGCCGCGATCGAACGCTCGGAAGCCGAGATCGACCTTCCCCCCACGGTGGTCGGCGCCTTCTCGGGCGACGCGGCGGAGTTCTCGGAGTCGCTCGCGGGCCAGCCCTGGCTGGTGCTGGCCGCGATCGTCACGATCTACATCGTGCTGGGAGTGCTCTACGAGAGCTTCATCCACCCCTTCACGATCCTCTCCACCCTGCCCTCCGCCGGCGTCGGCGCATTGATCGCGCTCAAGCTGTTCGGGCTCGACCTGTCGATCATCGCGTTGATCGGCATCATCCTGCTGATGGGCATCGTGAAGAAGAACGCGATCATGATGATCGACTTCGCGCTCGACGCCGAACGCGAACGTGGGCTGTCGCCGGAAGACTCGATCGTCGAGGCGGCGGCGCTCCGCTTTCGCCCGATCATGATGACGACGCTCGCCGCCCTGCTGGGCGCCCTGCCCCTGGCGCTCGCCACGGGTCCCGGCGCGGAGCTACGCATCCCGCTCGGCGTCGCCATCATCGGCGGCCTGCTGTTGAGTCAGCTGCTAACGCTCTATACGACGCCGGTGGTCTATCTCGCCATGGAGCGCCTGCGCGCCGCCATGACGCGCCGTCCGGCGCCCGCCGCCGAGCCGGCGGAGTGAGGGGAGACACGTAATGTCCTTCTCCACGCCGTTCATCCTGCGGCCCGTCGGCACGACGCTGCTCGCCATCGCGCTGCTGCTCGTCGGCCTCACCGCCTACATGCGGCTGCCGGTCGCGAGCCTGCCGAACGTCGAGTTCCCGGTGATCTTCGTCACGGCGAGCCGCCCAGGCGCGGACCCGAGCACGATGGCCTCCACCGTCGCGGCGCCGCTCGAACGGTCGCTCGGCGCGATTGCGGGCGTGACGGAGCTGACCTCGGCGTCCTCGCTCGGCTCGACGCGCATCGCCGTGCGCTTCGACATCGGCCGCAACATCGACGACGCCGCACGGGACGTGCAGGCCGCGCTGAACGCCGCGGCCGCCGACCTGCCTTCCGACATCCCGACCCTGCCGACCTTCCGCAAGATCAACCCCGCGGCGGCGCCCGTGCTGGTGCTGGCTCTCACCTCCGAGGCGCTTCCCGCGAGCCGGATCTACGACGCCGCCGACAGCGTGCTGGTGCAGCGCCTGTCCCAGGTGGACGGCGTCGGCGAGGTCAACGTGCAAGGCGCGGAACAGCCGGCGGTCCGCGTCCGCCTCGACGCCGAACGTCTCGCCGGCATGGGTCTGTCGCTCGACGACGTGCGAACGGCGATCGCAAGCGCCAATGTCCTGTCGCCAGTGGGATCCCTCGAGACCGACGAGCGCACGATTGCGATCTCGCTCGACGGCGAGCTCGGCGCCTCCGCCGCGCCTTACCGCGACGTGGTGGTGCGGGTCGCCAACGGCGCCACCGTGCGGCTCGGCGACGTGGCCGAGGTCACCGAAGGCACCCGCAACGCCCGCACTGCCGGCTTCTTCAACGGCAAGCCGGCCGTGCTCGTCAGCATCACCAAGCAGCCCGACGCCAACGTCATCGAGACCGTCGACGCCGTGAAGGCGCTGCTGCCGGAGCTGTCGAACTGGGTGCCGGCGGCGATCGACGTGACCGTGCTCGCGGACCGCACCACCACGATACGAGCGAGCGTCGCCGACATGCAGCTGACGCTCGCGCTGTCGATCGCGCTCGTGATGCTGGTGGTCTTCGCCTTCCTGAAGCGGGCGGCGCCGACCTTCGCCGCGGGCGTCACCGTGCCGCTGGCGCTCGCCGGCTCCTTCGCCGGCATGTGGGCGTTCGGTTTCTCGATCGACAATCTCTCGCTGATGGCGCTCGCCGTCGCGGTCGGGTTCGTCGTCGACGACGCCATCGTCATGATCGAGAACGCCTACCGCAACCTCGAGCTTGGCCTCAGCCCGCGCGAGGCCGCGCTGCGCGGCGCGCGCGAGATCGCCTTCACGGTCGTCGCCATCTCGGTCTCGCTGATCGCGGCCTTCACGCCCTTGCTGTTCATGGGCGGACTCGTCGGCCACCTCTTCTACGAATTCACGATGACGCTGGTGTTCGCGATCACCGTCTCCACGGTGGTCTCGCTCAGCGTCACGCCGATGATCTGCGCCCAGCTCCTGAAGGCGGAGCCCGCGAAGGAGGCGCGAGGGCTGATCACCCGGATCGCCGACCGCTACGCTGCAAGCCTCTGGCTGTCCGTGCGCGCGCCGTGGCTGATGGCGCTGCTCGTGGTGGGCGCCATCGCATGGTCGATCCACGCCTACATGGTGATCCCGAAGGGGTTCTTCCCGCAGGACGACACCGGGATGCTGAGCGCCTTCACGCAGGCCTCGCCCGACATCTCCTTCAGCGCCATGGTCGCGCTCCAGCAGAAGGCCGCCGACGTCATCGCGGCAGATCCGGCGGTCGAGTCGGTGGCGCCCTCGGTCGGCGGCGGCCGCGGCTCGGTCAACGAGGGCCGCATCCAGATCGCGCTGAAGCCGCTCGGCGACCGCCCGGCCGCGCAGGTGGTGATCGAGCGGCTGCGCCGGCCGCTGTCGCAGATCCCGGGCCTGCGCGTGTTCGTCTCCGCCCAGCAGGAGATCCGCGCCGGCTCGCGCGAAGGTCGTTCGCCCTACCAGTTCACGCTGTGGTCGTCGGATCTTGATCTGCTGCAGGAGACGGCGCCCAAGGTGGTTGCGCGCTTGTCCGCCATTCCCGCGTTGCGCGACGTGGCGACCGATCGGGAGGCGAACGGCGTCGAACTGCTGGTCGACATCGACCGCGAGCTCGCCTCCCGCCTGGGCGTCTCCATGTCCACGGTGGACGCCGCGCTGAACAACGCGTTCTCGCAGCGGCAGATCTCCGTCATCTACGGCCGGCGCAACCAGTACCGCGTGGTGATCGAGGTGGATCCCCACGCGGCGAGCGACCCCGGCGACGTGCTGAAAGTGCATGTGCCGACCAGCTCGGGCTCGGAGATTCCGCTCTCGACGATCGCGACCATGCGGCGTCAGACCGCGCCGCTCGTCGTCAACCACCAGGGCCAGTACCCCTCGATCACGGTCACCTACGACATCGCGGACAAGGCGTCCGCGGGCGAGGCCATGGCGGAGGTCGAGCGCGCGGTCGCAGACATGCGCTTGCCGGACGCCGTGAACGCCGCCTTCGCCGGCGACGCGGCGGAGTTCGCTTCCTCGGCGGGAAGCCAGCAGATCACGATCCTCGCGGCCCTCGTCGCGATCTACATTGTCCTAGGCGTGCTCTACGAGAGCTACGTCCACCCTCTCACCATCCTGTCAACGCTGCCCCCGGCCGGCCTCGGCGCCCTGCTGGCGCTTCAGATCACCGGGACCGACCTCAGCGTGACCGCGCTGATCGGGATCATCCTGCTGATCGGCCTGGTCAAGAAGAACGGCATCATGCTGGTCGATTTCGCGCTCGAGGCGGAGCGTCACCGGGGCCTGTCGCCGCGAGACGCCATCGTCGAAGCGGCGCGCGTGCGCTTTCGCCCGATCCTGATGACGACCTTCGCCGCCCTGCTCGGAGCGCTGCCGTTGGCTTTCGGCGAAGGGCCGGGATCGGAGCTGCGCCGTCCGCTCGGCATCACTATCGTCGGCGGGCTGATCGTCAGCCAGGCTCTGACGCTCTACACGACCCCCGCGATCTACTTGCTGCTCGACAAGCTGCGGCGGCGACGGAGGACGCCTGAAAGGGCGGCGCAGCCGGCGGAGTGACCGGTCTTCGCCAGTCTGCTGAAGCCCGGTGCGGGCCGGAAGACGGCGGTGCGTGCTTCGAGATGCCGACCTACGGTCGGCTCCTCAGCATGAGGAGCTTTGCGGTTCGATAGCAAAGAGCTCCTCACGCTGAGGAGCCCGCCTTCGGCGGGCGTCTCGAAGCACGCACCCGCTCGAGCGGCCCGTTTCTTGTCTTTTAGAGGGCTCTCAGGTCTTCGACTGCTTCGTTTCCGGCCCGGCCGCCTCCTTGTGGCCGCCGAATTGGAAACGCATCGCGGAGAGCAGGCGGTCGGAGAACGGATGGTCGGTGCGCGAGCGGAAGCGCGCGAACAGGGCGGCGGCGAGCACGTCGGCCGGCACCGCCTCCTCGATCGCGGCCTCGATCGTCCAGCGGCCCTCGCCCGAATCCGCGACGCGGCCCTCGAAGCCGTCGAGGCCGGGGTCGCCGGCCAGCGCCGCCGCCGTGAGGTCCAGCAGCCAGGACGACACGACGCTGCCGCGCCGCCAGACCTCGGCGACGTCGGCGACGTCGATGTCGAACCGCCGGTCTTCCGGCAGTTCCTTCGAGCCCCGGTTCTTGATGATGTCGAAGCCCTCGGCGTAGGCCTGCATCAGGCCGTACTCGATGCCGTTGTGGACCATCTTGACGAAGTGGCCCGAGCCCACCGGCCCGCAGTGCATGTAGCCTTCGGCGACGCGGGGATCGCGGCCCTCGCGTTTCGGCGTGACCGGGATGTCGCCGGCGCCGGGCGCGAGCGCCTTGAAGATCGGATCGAGCCGCTCGACGACGGCGGTCTCGCCGCCGATCATCAGGCAGTAGCCGCGCTCGCGGCCCCAGACGCCGCCGGAGGTGCCGACGTCGACATAGTGCACGCCTTTGGGGCGCAGATCCTCGCCGCGACGGATGTCGTCCTTATAGAAGGTGTTGCCGCCGTCGATGATCACGTCGTCCGCCGCGAGCTTGCCCGCCAGGGCCGCGATGGCGTCCTCGGTGATCTTGCCCTCGGGCAGCATCACCCACACGGCCCGCGGCGCGGACAGCGCGGCGACGAGTTCGTCGAGCGAATGAGCCGGCGTCGCGCCCTCGCCCGCCAGCGCGTCGACCGCTTTCGCGTCGACGTCATGCACGACGCACGTGTGTCCGGCGTCCATCAGTCGCCGCGCGATGTTTCCGCCCATGCGGCCGAGGCCGATCACTCCGATGTTCATTTTGCGATCCCGCGTCCGTCCGAAGGAGGCCCGCGGACGGGCCCGGCGACGAGTTGCGACATAATCCCTTCGACGCGGGCGCCAAGAGGCCAGCGGCATGGCCGCCATGCGACGCCGAGGCTCGGACTACGACGGAGGTCCGGGATTGACGCCGACGCGTAGACGGGGCGAGATCACGTCGAGCGATAAGTAATCAAAATAATAAGCGACATCGGAGGATTCATGCCGTCGGCTCATTTGACGGGCGAGCGCTTTCGCGCGCGTCAGGCCCACCGTTCATGAACGTGCAGGACACGACGATCCGCGCCCAGCAACCTGCGACCGACGCCGCCCTCCAGGCGCGCGTGGGCGAACTGCAGGCCGGTCTGGAGCACGGACTCATTGGCGCCGGCGCTCTGATCGAGCGGTTGCTGATCGGTCTTCTCACCGGCGGTCATGTGCTGATCGAAGGCGCGCCGGGCCTCGCCAAGACGCGCGCCGTGAAGCGGCTGTCGGCGGGCCTCGACGCCACCTTCGCGCGCATCCAGTGCACGCCGGACCTGATGCCCGCGGACCTGACCGGCACGACCGTGTGGCGTCCGGACGAGGGCAAGTTCGAGTTCCTCGCGGGCCCGCTGTTCCACTCGCTGGTGCTGGTCGACGAGATCAACCGCGCTCCCCCGAAGGTGCAGTCGGCGCTGCTCGAAGCCATGGCGGAACGGCAGGTCACGGCCGGCGCGAACACCCACGCGCTGCCCGATCCCTTCATGGTGGTCGCGACCCAGAACCCCATCGAGCACGAGGGCACCTTCCCCCTGCCCGAAGCGCAGCTCGACCGCTTCCTGCTGCACGTGGTGGTCGGCCTGCCGGACGCTGTGTCCGAACGGCGCATCCTCGACCTGGTCGAGCGCGAACAGGTCTCGGGCGAGGACGCCATGCCGCTGCGTCTCTCGGCGGACGAGGTCCGGCGCGCGCGACGCGACGTGGCCAACGTGCATCTCGCACCGGCCTTGAAGGACTACATCGTCCGGATCGTCACCGCGACGCGCGACGCCGACGCGGCGCCCGAGGTGCGGCGAGCCATCGAGTACCCGGTCTCGCCGCGCGGCACGCTGTCCCTCGCCGCGGCCGCAAAGGCGCGCGCCTATCTCCACGGCCGCGACCACGCCACGCCGGACGACGTCGCCGAACTCGCCGCCGACACGCTCGCGCACCGATTGGTCCTGACCTGGCGGGCCGCGGCTGACGGGCGCACGGCGCGCGACCTCGTCGCGCCGCTGCTCGACGCGGTGCGGCCGCTCTAACGGGGCGAGACCGGCCATGGACGCGCTCCCTGTTCCCGGCGTCGACCTCGACGCTGCGGCCCTGCTCGGCTTGCGCCATCTGACGCGTCGGGCGGCGCCGTCGCGCGCCACGAGGCTCGCGGCGCGCCCGGGCGGGATCGTCACCCGCCGCCGCGGCCGCGGCAGCGAGATCGACGACGTCCGCCTCTGGGCCGACGGCGACGACATCCGCCACATCGACCGCAACTCGACCGCCCGCACCGGCGTGCCGCACGTCCGGACGTTCCGCGACGAGCGTGAGCGGGCCGTGCTGCTGGTCGCGGATTTCCGGCCGTCGATGCTGTTCGGCACCAAGCGCGCCTTTCGCTCGGTCGCGGCGGCGGAAGCCCTGACGCTCGTCGGCTGGCGCGCGTCCGGCGAGGGCGGGCGCATCGGTTTGCTCGCCGCGACCGCCGACGGCGAGCCGGATTTCGTGCGGCCGAAGGGCGGCGAGCGCGCCATGACCGGCATGGTCGGCGTGATGGCCCGCGCCCACGCACGCGCGCTCACGCAGTCCGACCGGGCCGATCCGCCGCTCGACGCGCTGATCGAGACCGCCGTCGGCGCGCTGCCGCGCGGCGGCCATCTCGTGCTCGCGAGCGGCCTGGATGCTCCCGGTCCGCGGTTCGACGAGGTGGTGAAGGCCGCCATGTCGCGGGTTTCGGTGAGCGTGCTGCTGATCGCCGACGCGTTCGAAACCCGCGCGCCGAAGGGCGTCTACGCCTTCCTCACCCGCGAGGGGCGCAGCGGCTGGCTCACGGGCCGCGACGCGCGCCCGGCCGGGCCGGACCCGCGGGTGGAGCGTCTGAACGCGCTGGGCGTCCCCGTCTTCCCGATCGACTCGGACCTTGGCGCCGAACGCGTCGCCCCGCTGTTGGAGCGTCTCGATGCCGCCCGCTGACGAACTCGCGAATCTGCGGGGCATTCGCCTTCCGCCGATGGAGACTTGGTTCTGGGCGGACATCGGCTTCGCGGTCGCGCTTGGGCTCGCCGCCGCGCTGTTGGCCGCGCTGCTCCTCCGGCTCCTCCGGCGACCGAAGAAGCCCTCCCTGCGAGCCGCGGCCCTGGCGGAGCTCGCCGCGGCGAAGTCGCTTCCCGTGCCGGAGCGGCGCGCCGCCCAGGCGGCGTTGCTCCGCCGGATCGTCCGCACCGTCGAAGGCGACGACGCGGCCCGCGCCACGGGGCCCGCCTGGGCCGCGACGCTGGACCGCACCCTCGGCGTCGACCTGTTCGAACGCCGGTCCGGCCGCGTGCTGGTGGACGGGCTCTACGCCCGCCAGCTGCCCGACGACCCGGCGCTCGACCGCGACCTGGACGCCGCCGTCGCCAAGGTGGGCCGCTGACGCCATGTGGACCTTCGCGACGCCTCTCGCCTTCCTGTTGCTGCCGCTGCCGTTCCTGGTTCTGCGCTTCGCCCGCGCGGATCGCCGTTCCGGGGGGGCGATCAAGGTGCCCGGCACGATCGTCGGCGCCGGCGGAGAGGCGCCGACCACGGCCTCCGCGACCGGCGGCCGCAAGATCTTCGCCTGGGTCGCCTGGGTCGCGCTGGTCGCGGCTCTGGCCGGTCCCCAGATCGTGCTGCCCGTGCAGGCGCTGCCGACCACCGGACGCGACCTGTTCCTGGCGCTCGACCTCTCCGGCAGCATGGAGCGCACCGACTTCTCGATGGACGGCGCCACGCGTCGCCGGCTGGACGTGGTCCGCAAGATTGGCTCCGACTTCGTCCGCCGCCGGGCCGGCGACCGGGTCGGCCTCGCGGCTTTCGCCGACCGGGCCTATGTGGCGGCAGAGCCGAGCTACGACGTGGAGGCGGTGGCGCAGGCGCTCGACGCGCTCGCCATCGGCCTCGTGGGCCGCTCCACCGCCATCGGCGAGGGCCTAGGCCTCGCGCTGCGCCGGCTGGCCGACGCGCCAGGCAAGAGCCGCGTCGTCGTGCTGCTTTCCGACGGGGCGAACAACGCCGGCGCCGCCACGCCCAAGGATGTGGCGCGGCTGGCGAAGGAGCTCGGCGTCCGCGTGCACACCATCGCCATGGGTCCGCGCGACACCACCGAGATCACCGGCTACGACCCCGACGTGGTGGACGCCGAGACGCTGAAGGCGATCGCCGACGCCAGCGGCGGCCAGTTCTTTCGGGTGCGGACCACGGAAGATCTTCAGGCGGCGATCAACTCCATCGACGAGATCGAGCCGACGCGCACGCTGGCGCCGCCGGCCAACGCATGGCGCGAGCTCTGGCCGTGGCCTGCGGGGCTCGCGCTTGTCGCCGCGGCCGCCACCGCGATCGGCGGGAGGCGCTTCTCATGATCGAGCTGGATGGCTTCGGCCTGCTCCGCCCGCTCTGGCTGCTGGCGATCCCCGCCGCGCTCGCGCTCGGCTTCGTCGCCGTGCGCCGGGCCGGCGGGGTCGGCGATTGGCGCCGCGCGATCGATCCGCACCTGTTCGACGCCCTCGCCCGGCGCGGCGTCGTCGTAGCGGGCCGCGGCCGGAGCGGACTTCTGGCCGCGGCCGCGGCGGCCCTCATCGCGCTCGCCCTCGTCGGGCCGGCGATCGAGCGGCCCGGCGTCCAGAACTTCCGCAACCTCGACGCCGCCATCGTCGCGGTCGACGTTTCGCGCTCGGTCGCCGACAGCGGCGAGTTCCAGGACGCCAAGATCGCGGCGCTCGGCGCGGCGCAGGCGGCGGGCTCGCGCCAGGTCTCGGTGCTGGTGTTCGCCGGCGACGCCTATCTGGCGAACCCGCCCACGACCGACCGCCGCACCATCGAGACGACGCTCGCCGCGTTGGACGCCCAGACCGTTCCCGACGTCGGCAGCGCGCCGTCGCGCGCGCTGGCCCTCGCCCACCGCACGCTCCGGGACTCCGGCGTGGTTGGCGGAGATGTGGTGCTGATCAGCGACGGGGGCGGGCTCGACGAAGGCGCGCAGAACGAGACGCGCTCGCTGGTCGCCGATGGGCATCGGGTGAGCGCTCTGTACGTCACGTCGGCGGCCGCGACGCCGAAGCGGGCGATGGAGACCGGACGGCCGGAGCTGGAGGCTCTCGCCGCGCTCGGCGGCGGCGCCTTCGCGACCGTCGGCGCGCCGGACGCGGTCTACGCCGAGGTGCAGCGCTCGACCGCCGGACGGCTCGGGCCCAGCCCCTACGCCTCTCTGGCGTGGCTAGATTTGGGCCGCGCGCTGTTGCTGTTCGCCGCTGCGCCCCTCCTGCTGATGTTCCGGAGGGGCGGATGAAGCGCATCCTCGCCGTGCTTGCGCTGATCCTGGTCGCGATCGTCGCCACCGACCCTCGGGAGCGGATCGGCCGCGCGCTCTACCATGCGGGGCTTCCCACGCTCGCCGGCATGACGCTCGACGGGCCGGCTTGGCGCGCGGCGATCTATTATGCGCAGGGGCGCTACGCGGAGGCCGCCGAACTGTTCCAGGGCGAGACCTTCCGCAGCGCGCACTACGATTTCGGCACCGCGCTCGCCAAGGCCGGCAGGCTGAAGGAAGCGGAGACGGCGTTGAACGAGGCGCTCATGTTCGATCCCAACGACGAGGACGCGCGCTACAACCTGGCGATCGTCGAAGCCCTGCGCGCGAAGCAGGAAGACCAGAAGCGCGACGCCCGCAACGCCGCCAACGCCAACGCGGCCAAGCAGAAGCGTGGCGGCGAGGCGCCGACCGACGCCGAGAACGACGTCAACTCGACCGGCGACGGCATGGCCGGCGACCGCGACTCCGGCCGCGAGGCCTCTACGCCCGGCGGCAGTCAGGTGGCGCGCGTCGGGCGCGCCGAGCAGACTCGCATCGATTCGGGGCGCGGCGCGGCGCGCGGTTCGATCGGCGCGGCCGAGGGCGGCGGCCGCACCGGCTCCGAACAGGCGAGCGTCGCGAAGCAGATGGAGCAGCCGTCGCTCCGCCTGCAGAAGAGCTACCAGCAGCAGGCGGTGAGCGCCTCGCGCCAGTGGCTGGAAACCGTACCGGACGATCCCGGACGCTACCTCAGGCTGAGGCTCGCCGCCGAACGCGCCCGCCGGGCCGAACGCGGTCTCGCGGCGCCCAGCGGAACGGAGCAGTGGTGATGCGCCCCCTCCTCGCGGTTCTCGCGGTCTCGGTTCTGCTCGCGCTCCATCCCGGAGCGGCGGTCGCGGACCCGTCCGAGTTCGACGACGTGCGGCTGGAGGTCACGCCGCTGAACAAGGCGGCGCCCTACCCCCGCGAGCTGGTCCTGCTGCGGATCCGCGGGGTCTATCGACCGCTGGTGAACCGCGAGAAGCTCGTCCAGCCGCCGCTGACGAACTTCGCCTGGCAGGAGCTGGGCAAGGACACCGTCTCGGTCATCGAAGACGACGGCTACACCAAGCGCCTGTTCGAGCGGACGATCGCGATCTACCCCGAGAAGAGCGGTCCGCTCGTCATCGAGCCGTTCGTCCACAAGCTGACCGTGGTCGACGGCGCGCGGCAGCGCGAGATCGAGGTGAAGTCGAAGCCGATCACGCTCGACGTGGCGGAGTGGCAGGGGCCGCGCGGGCCAAACGACCAGAAGTTCTGGTGGCTGCCTGCGGGCAAGGTCGAGGTGATCGACGACTGGTCGATCGACCCCGAGCGGGTGCCGCGCGGCGTCACCGCCAAGCGCACCGTGACGATCCTCGCCGAGGGCGTGCCGGCCGACGCGCTGCCGCCCACTCCGCTGATGACCTCCTCAGGCATCATCAGCTTCCGCGGGCCGGAGACGCGCGAGACGAAGATTACCGAGAAGGGCCCGGTATCGCGCGCGAGCTACAGCTGGGAGATGCGGCCGATCACCGCCTACCCCGCGACGGTGCAGGAAATCCGCTTTCAGTGGTTCGACACCGGCGCCCGCACGATGCGCGAGGCGGTCATCCCCGCCCGCCGCATGGCCTGGGCCGCCGCCAACGTGACCGACGCGGCGCCCCCGCCTCCGCCCGAACGGCCGTCCATCGCGCTCATCGCCGGCGCTGGCGGCGCGGCCTTTCTTGCGGGCCTCGTCGTGATGCTGCTGGGCGTCGGCCGCGAGACGCTGCATCTGCCCACGCGGCCCCCGCGCGACGCGCGCGCAATGAAGCGCGCCGCGCGACGGCAGGATCCTTCCGCCTTTCGCGCCGCCGTGACGGCGCTCGCCCGGCACGACCCGGGGCCGTGGCGAACGGCGCCCGAGGTGCGTGAGGGACTGGCGGCGCTTGACCGGCATCTGTTCGCCAGCGCAGGCTCCGCGCCCTGCCCCGATCTCAGGGCGCTCGCCCGCGCGATCCTTCTGGCCCGGCGGGCCGCCGCCGTCGAGGCGCCCAAGGCGTCCGCCCTCGCCCCGCTCGACGGGCCGATCGCGCGTTAGCTTCAATGGGAGCGCGTGCTTCAAGACGCCCGCGAAAAGCGGGCTCCTCAGCATGAGGAGGTTCGTGCGTCTTGAAGCACGCCCCCTCTGAAACGCCTCAGCGCTTCGGCAGCCAGCGCGCGATGCGGTCGAGCGCGTCGGCGACCTCCGCTTCCGCGCCCGCAAACGACATCCGCACATAGGCGTGGCCCCGCTCGCGGTCGAAGTCGACGCCGGGGGTGAGCGCGACGCCCGCTTCCGCCAACAGCGCTTTGGCGAAGGCGGTGCTGTCGTTCGAGAAGCGGCCGACCCCGACATAGGCGTAGAACGCGCCGTCAAGCGGTAGAATCTCGTCGAGCCCCATGCTCGGTAGGCGCTCGAGCAGCATCGCGCGGTTCACGGCGTAAGCCCGCCGGTAGGTCTCGCAGGTTTCCCGGTCGTCGAGCGCGGCCTCGGCCGCTCCCTGGCTGAGCGTCGGCGCGGAGATGAACAGGTTCTGGGCCAAAGGCTCCACCACGCGCACCAGCCGCTCCGGCAGCACCAACCAGCCGACCCGCCAGCCCGTCATGGCGTAGTATTTCGAGAAGCTGTTCACGACGATGGCGTCGTTGTCGAAGGCGAGCGCGGTGGCGGCCGGCGTCTCGTAGGTGAGGCCGTGGTAGATCTCGTCCGACACCAGCCAGATCCCGAGCCTGCGGCAGGTCTCGGCGAGATCCGCGAGATCAGGCGCGAGCGTCATCACGCCGGTCGGGTTCGCGGGGCTCATGGCGAGCACGCCGGCGAGCGGCGCCTCGGCGTGCGCCGCCGCCACCATCTCCGCCGTCAGCGCCCAGCGCGACGCGGGCCCGGTGGCGAGCTCCACGGGCGTGAGGTCGAGCGCGGTCAGGATTGCGCGGTAGGCGGGATAGCCGGGCGACGGGATCGCGACCCGCGCGCCGGGCTCGAACGCCGCGAGGAAGGCCAGCGCGAAGCCGCCGGAGGACCCCGTGGTCACCACCACGCGCTCCGGCGCGACCGCGACGTCGTAGGTCTCGCGGTAATGCCGGGCGATTCGCGCGCGCAGCGAGGGCCGGCCGAGCGCCTCGGTGTAGCCGACGTCGCCGGCCGCGATCATCCGCATCGCCGCCTCGCCGGCGGCCTTCGGCGCCGGGGCGCTCGGCTGTCCGACCTCGAGATGGCGGATGGTTTCGCCCGCCGCGACGCGGAGGCGGGCGTCGCGCATCACCTCCATGGCGAGGAACGGCGGCACGGCGAGCGCGCGGCGCGACGGCGCGGTGAGAGCCGGGCGGCGGTCGGGAATGGTCATCGGGTCGGCGTCGCTCGTAGGTCTTGGGTCATGGCTTGGCTCGGGTCACGGCTCGGTGACGGTCGGCGCGTTGACCCGGCGTCGGCGCGGCCCTTAAGTGGCCGGCGCAACAATCGGTTCTCCTCATAGCGAGGCGCCTCGCCGCATGGAACCCCGCCCGCAGACGACCCGACCCGCGCGTTTCCGGCGGCTGGCGCGCGCCGGCATGGCCGCGCTCTGCGCGATCGCGCTGTTCGTATCGTCGCTGCCGCAGCCGGCGCAGGCCCAGGGGCTTGGCGGCTCGATCATCCGCGACGCCGAGATCGAGGGCCTGCTGCGCGACTACATGCTGCCGATCTACCGCGCAGCCGGCGTCGATGCGGGCGCGGTTGAGATCGTGCTGATCAACTCCAAGGTGTTCAACGCCTTCGTGGCGGACGGACGGCGCATCTTCGTCAACATCGGCGTGCTGCTGGACGCAAAGACGCCGAACGAGGTGATCGGCGTGCTCGCGCACGAGACCGGCCACATCGCCGGCGGCCACCTGGCGCGGCTCAGGCAACGTCTCGACAGCATGCAGACCATGGCGATCGTCGCCATGCTGCTCGGCGCCGGCGCGATCGCGGGCGCCGCCGCCGGCGGCGGCCTGAACAACGGCTCCGGCGGCGCGGCGATCGGCGCCGCCATGGCGCCGCAGGAGATGATGCGCCGGACCCTGCTGTCCTACCAGCGCGCCGAGGAGCAGGCGGCCGACCGCGCCGCCGTGAACTACCTCTCCAAGACCGGACAGTCCGCCAAGGGCATGCTGATCACCTTCAAGCGCTTCGCGGACCAGACCGCCTTCTCTCAGCGCTTCATCGATCCCTACGCCCAGAGCCATCCGATGCCGCAGGACCGCATCGCGAACCTGGAAGACCTGGCGAAGAAGAGCCCCTACTACGACAAGCTCGACCCGCCCGCCCTTCAGGCGCGCCACGACCTGATGCGCGCGAAGCTCGTCGGGTTCGTCGACGGCCCGTCCGGCGTCATGCGGCGCTACCCGATGTCGGACCAGAGCCTTCCCGCGCGCTACGCGCGGGCGATCTCGACCTACCGCTCCGCCGCGCTCGGCAGCGCGATCTCGCAGATTGACGGGCTCATCGCCGCGCAGCCGCAGAACCCGTGGTTCCAGGAGCTGAAGGGGCAGGCCTATCTCGAGAACGGCCGCGCGGCGGAGGCTGTCCCCCCGCTCCGCCGGGCGATCGCGCTCGCGCCCAACGCAACGCTGATCCGGACGATGCTGGGTCAGGCGCTGGTCGCGAGCGGCTCAACCCGCGACGGCGACGCCGCGATCTCGGAGCTCGTGCGCGCGACCGCGCGCGACTCGAAGAACGCCGACGGCTTCCGCCAGCTCGCCCTCGCCTACGCCCGCAAGGGCAAGATCCCGGAAGCCGACCTCGCCTCGGCGCAGGCCGCCTTCGCCTCCGGCGACTTCGGCACGGCGCGCCAGATCGCTGAACGCGCCAAGACCGGCTTCAAGCGCGGCACGCCCGGCTGGCTGAAGGCCGACGATATCGCGAGCTACACGCCGCAGAAGATGAACTGAGGACCGGACCCGGCGGTGGACCAAGAGATTCGGCGGGCCGTCTGCTGGCTAACGCGGTTGACCCGTTTTCTGTACGAGGCCGCGACTGGGCAGCTGAGCCTCCGTAAGACCCGACGCCGCGAACTTGGCCCGCGCGACGACCGCGTCGCTGATGCGCTCGTCGCCCGCGATGGCTACGTTCCCGAGGGGAGCGTCTCCGCGACGCAGATGTCCGTTGCGCCGACGCCCTGGCCTGCGGACGTCGCCCCGAAAGTCACGTTTTCAGCCAGGGCGCCTCTCGGAGCCTGGCCCTTCCGCCGTCGTTCCGCCATGGATTCGACCGACAAGGGTCCGAACGGGCGCCTAACGCGTAAGCCCTGAGAACACGACCGAGGACGCCCATGCCCCGCTCTTTCCGCAGCATCGCCCTTGCCGGCGCAGCGCTCGCCGCCCTCGCCGGTCTCGCGCTCGTCGAGCTGCCTTTCGAGACGGCGACGGCGCAGACCGCGACGACCACGCTGGACAAGCCCGCGATCGAAAAGATCGTGCGAGACTACATCGTCAACAATCCCGAGATCCTGATCGAGGCCCAGAAGGAGCTGACGAAGCGCCAGGAGGCCGCGCAGGCCGCCGCGTCGCGGCAGAAGCTCGCGGAAAAGCCCGCGACGCTCGAGAATTCGAAGCTGCAGGCGGTGCTCGGCAATCCGAACGGCGACGTCACGCTCGTCGAGTTCTTCGATTACAACTGCGGCTACTGCAAACGGGCGCTCGGCGACGTCAACGCGTTGATCGAGGCCGACCCGAAACTGAAGGTGGTGCTCAAGGAGTTCCCGATCCTCGGCCGCGGTTCGGCGGAGGCGGCGCAGGTGTCGGCCGCGGTCAACGTGATCGCTCCCGCCAAGTACCGCGCCTTCCACGACAAGCTGCTGGCGGCCCAGGGCCAGGTCGACGGGGCCGCCGCGATCCAGGCGGCCAAGGACGTCGGAATTGATCAGGCCGCGCTGAAGAAGGCGTTCTCGCATCCCGACGTGAAGGCGACGCTCGAGGAGAGCTACGATCTCGCGAACCAGTTCGGCGTCGAGTCGACCCCGACCTTCATCCTCGCCGACGCGATCCTCCCCGGCGCGGTGGGCGTCGACGCCCTCAAGAAGCGCATCGCCGCCGTGCGCGAATGCGGCAAGGCGTCCTGCTGAGGACCTGTCGAGAGTCCGAAGACCGTCGTCAATCCCCGGTTTATCCGGGGACTCCAGGCGAGATCGTCGAGCGTGACCTCGGACGGTCTGGATGCTCCGGATGATCGGGGCACGACGCTCGGAGTGGCTGACCGGCCCCGCAAGCCGCCGCTCTGGCCAAAGCCCTCCGATCTTGCGAACGCCCCGCCCCCGCACCACGTTTTTAGCGCGGCGCTGACGCCGCGATGCGAAGTTCTGCGAGGCGCGCCGTCCTGATGTCGACCACTCCGCTTTCTCCCACCCAGCCGATACAGCGCGAGGCCTTCGACCCGCTCGCCGATCCGCGTCTCTACGAAGGCGTGCTCAGCCGGCGCGTCCTGGCGTTCTGCGTGGACTTCGGCGTCGTCTTCACGCTGACGGCGATCGCGTGCGTCGTGATCTTCATCCTTGGAATCGTCACGTTCGGCCTCGCCTGGCTGCTCTACGGCGGGGTCTTTCCGGCGATGGCGATCCTGTACTCCGGCGCGACCCTCGGCGGCGACAAAGCCGCGACCTGGGGCATGCGTCTCACCGGCCTGACCGCGCGCATGTTGGACGGCGCGAAGCCCGGTTTCCTGATCGCCGCCGCCCACGTGGTGTTCCTCTATGTGTCGTTCACGCTGCTCACGCCGTTCATCCTGCTGGTGGGCCTGTTCACCCGCCGCAAGCAGCTGCTGCACGATCTCGTGCTGAGCACGGTGCTGGTCGACCGCGGCCGGTTGGAAGGTCGCAGCTACTGACCGACTTGCCGCGCGTCGCGCCGCTGCTATCCTGATCTGGAAGGCGGCGGCCGGCCGCTTCGCAGGGGCCCCCCGTGACCGCCCATTCGCGCGACACGCCGCAGTTCTACCTCACCGCTCCGTCGCCCTGCCCCTATCTCAAGGGGCAGTTCGAGCGAAAGGTCTTCACCCACCTCGTGGGCGAGAACGCCGCGCACCTGAACGATCTTCTGACCCACGGCGGCTTCCGCCGGAGCCAGACAATCGCCTATCGCCCGGCCTGCGAAAGCTGCCGCGCCTGCGTCTCCGTGCGGGTGCGGGTCGACGACTTCGTCTGGACCAAGGCCTTCCGCCGGAACCGCGCGCTGAACGCTGATCTTGTCGGGGCGGACGTCGGCGCCAACCCGACCTCCGAGCAGTACTCGCTGTTCCGCGCCTATCTCGATCACAGGCATTCCGATGGCGGCATGGCCGACATGACCGTGCTGGACTACGCCAGCATGGTCGAGGACAGCCACGTCCGCACACGGCTGACGGAGTACCGCCGCCGCGGGCCGGACACCGCCATCAACGGCCGCGGAGCCGGCCCGCTGCACGCCGTGGCGCTCGTGGACCGGCTCTCGGACGGGCTCTCGCTGGTCTACTCGTTCTACGATCCCGAGCAACGGGACCGCGGCCTCGGCACCCACGTGATCCTCGACCACGTCGAGCGCGCCAAGACGCTCGGCCTGCCGTACCTTTACCTGGGCTACTGGGTCTCTGGCTCAAACAAGATGGACTACAAGCGCCGCTTCCGCCCGCAGGAGCATCTGAGCCCGATCGGCTGGACCCTGATGGCCGATTGAGCGCCGGCGAATGCCGCTCTCGGCCACTTCTGTTGAGAAGCCCCGCCCGAACGTTCGCGCGTCATGCCCCGGTTTACCCGGGGCATCCAGGGACGTCCCCTGCACTCTCGCTGCGCCAGCGGGCCTGGATTCCTCGGGTAAACCGGGGAATGACGACGTTCTTGCGAACCGCTTCGAGGTCTCCAACTGGGTCTGGAGCAAGTTCCCGCTGCTCGCCGTCTTGACGCCGCGCCTGCGCTTCAGTTGAGTGCGCCGCGCTGGAGACCCCGATGACCGCCGTCACCCTGATCGACAACTACGACAGCTTCACCTGGAACGTGGTGCACGCGATCGGATCGCTCGGCGCCGAGGTCTCGGTGCGCCGCAACGACAAGACGACCGTCGACGAGGTGATGGCGACGCGGCCTGACGCCATCGTCATCTCGCCCGGTCCGTGCACCCCGCACGAAGCCGGCGTCTCCTGCGCGCTGATCGAGCGCGCGGCGGCGGAGAACGTCCCGGTGTTCGGCGTCTGCCTCGGCCATCAGGCCATCGGCGAGGTGTTCGGCGGCACGGTGGTGCGCGCGCCGGCCCCGGTGCACGGCAAGCTCGCCCGCGTGAACCACGCGAACCGCGGCGTCTTCCGCGGCATCAACGGTCCGTTGCGCGCCACCCGCTACCACTCGCTGGTGGTCCGGCGCGACGATCTGCCGGAGGTTCTCGAGGTCACCGCCGAGACGGACGACGGCCTGATCATGGGCCTGTCGCATCGCACGCTTCCGATCCATGGCGTTCAGTTCCACCCCGAGTCCATCGCTTCCGAGCATGGCGCGACGATCTTCGCGAACTTCCTCGAGGACGCGCGCCGCTGGAACGCTGAGCGCCGCCCGCCCGCCCGCCTCGCCGGCTGAGGGGCTCCGGGCCGATGGACAACTTCAAGGCGGTCATCGCCCACGTCGCCGATGGCCGCACGCTGGATCGCGCCGGAGCCGAGGCCGCCTTCGACCACATCATGTCGGGCGAGGCGACCCCGGCGCAGATCGGCGCCTTCCTGATGGCGCTGCGCCTGCGCGGGGAAACTGTCGACGAGATCGCCGGCGCCGTCGCGACCATGCGCGCCAAGATGACGCCCGTTGCGGCGCCCGCCGACGCCGTGGACGTGGTCGGCACCGGCGGCGACGGCGCGGGCTCCGTCAACGTCTCCACTTGCGCGGCCTTCGTGGTGGCGGGCTGCGGCGTCGCGGTCGCCAAGCACGGCAACCGCGCGCTGTCGTCGAAGTCCGGCTCGGCGGATGTCCTCAAGGCGCTCGGCGTCAATGTCGACGCCTCGCCAGAGCTCATCGGCCGCTGCATCGCGGAGGCCGGCGTCGGCTTCATGTTCGCGCCGAACCATCACGCCGCCATGCGCCACGTTGGCCCGGCCCGCACCGAGCTCGGCGTGCGCACGATCTTCAACCTGCTCGGACCGCTGTCGAACCCCGCCGGCGTCCGGCGCCAGATGGTCGGCGTGTTCGCGGCGAAGTGGGTGGAGCCGATCGCCGAAGCGCTCGCGAGGCTTGGATCCGAGCGCGCCTGGGTGGTGCACGGCTCGGACGGGCTCGACGAGATCACGACCTCGGGCGCGACGCTGGTCGCCGAACTGCGCGACGGCGCGGTGCGGAGCTTCGAGATGTCGCCCGAGGACGCCGGACTGTCGCGGCATTCGCCCGATGCGCTCAAGGGCGGCGACGCCGAGGCCAACGCCGTAGCGCTGCGCGCGGTGCTCGACGGCGCCAGGGGCGCCTACCGCGACGTGTCCATCCTCAACGCGGCGGCGACGCTCATCGTCGCCGGCCGCGTGAACACCCTTGCGGACGGCGCGGCGCTCGCGGCCGACGCCATCGACAGCGGCGGCGCCTACTCGCGCCTCGACGCCCTTGTGCGGGTGTCGAACGAAGTCTGAGCGCGCAGCTCTTGTCCCGGCCTTGAGCCGGAACCCAGAACCGGCGCGGTTCAGGATCTGACGCGCCGACGCAGCGTCTCTTTTTCTTGCGTTTGGCGCGTCTGGGTCCCGCCTCAAGGCCGGGACAAGTGCAGAGTGGCTCGATCGCTAGATAGTCATGCCTCTTAGCGCCGGCTTTCGAGCGCGAGCCGCACGGCGAGCCCCCCGAGCACCAGCCCCATCAGCCAGCGCTGCGCCGCCACCCACAGCGGATGGCGCGCCAGGAACGCCGCGATGCCGCCTGCGCTGAGCGCGAACATGGCGTTGCCGGCCATGCTGATCGTGATCTGGATGGCCCCCAGCGCCAACGTCTGCGTCAGCACCGAGCCCGCCGCGGGATCGATGAACTGCGGGAACAGCGCGAGGTAGAACATCGCGACCTTTGGGTTCAAAAGGTTGGTCACGAGGCCCATGAGGAACAGCTTGTGCGGGCTGTCCGGCGCGAGCGTCCGCACTACGAACGGCGAGGCGCCACCGGGCTTCACCGCGTTCCAGGCGAGCCAGGCGAGGTAGGCGGCCCCCGCCAGCCGCAGCGCGTCGTAGGCGAAGGGCACGGCGAACAGCAGCGCGGTGATGCCGAAGGCCGCGCACAGCATGTAGACCAGGAAGCCGAGCGCGACGCCGCCGAGCGAGATCAGGCCCGCCTTCGGCCCCTGGCAGAGCGAGCGCGAGATCAGGTAGAGCATGTTCGGGCCCGGCGTGAGCACCATGCCCAGCGAGACTGCGGCGAAGGTGAGAAGCGTCGCGGTGGAGGGCATGGGCGACCTCTCGGGCAGGCCGGTTGCAGGGGCGTTCGGATCGGCCCATAGAACGTCGCCGATCCTGCCGCTCGCGCCTAGACGTCGTTGCGGGGGTTCAGGAAAAATCATGGGGCATCAAGGGCCTTGATATGACCGACATCCTCGCCCGGATCGAAGCCTACAAGCGCCGCGAGATCGCGGAGGCCAAGGCCGCGCGGCCGTACGACGTGGTCGCCAGGGCCGCCGACGCCGCCTCACCGCCCCGCGGGTTCGAGGCTGCGATCCGCCGCCGCGTCGACGCCGGCGGCGTGGCGCTGATCGCCGAGATCAAGAAGGCGAGCCCGTCCAAAGGCCTGATCCGCGCGGACTTCGATCCGCCGGCGCTCGCCCGCGCCTACGCCGAGGGTGGCGCGACCTGCCTCTCCGTGCTGACGGACGGACCCTCGTTCCAGGGCGCGCCGGAGTATCTGGTGGCGGCCCGGGCGGCGGTCGATCTGCCGGTTATCCGCAAGGACTTCCTCTACGAGCCCTACCAGGTGGCGGAGGCGCGGGCGCTCGGCGCCGACTGCATCCTCGTCATCATGGCGGCCGTGACCGACGCCGAGGCCCGCGATCTCGTGGCGGCCGCCCGCGACTTCGGCATGGACGCGCTGATCGAGGTGCACGACGGCGAGGAGCTCGACCGCGCGTTGCCGCTCGGCAGCGCGCTGATCGGCGTCAACAACCGGAACCTGCGCACCTTCGAGGTGACGCTGGAGATGACGGAGCGGCTGAGCGCGCGCGTGCCGGACGACCGCATCCTCGTGGGCGAGAGCGGCATCTTCACGCCCGACGACGTGGCGCGGCTTGGCGCGGTGGGCTGCCGCACGCTGCTCGTCGGCGAAAGCCTGATGCGGCAGGCGGACGTGGCGGCGGCGACGCGCGCCCTGCTCGCCCCTGCGCACGCCGCAGTCTGACCCGTCCAACAGCAAGGCCTTCAACCATGACCGACCACGCCTCCGAGGTGCAGGCCGCCGCCCGGCGCTGGTTCGGCAAGGCGACCGAAGCGCTCGAGGAGAGCGAGGCCCGGGCGTTGCGCCACGCGAAGGCGCGCACGATCCTTTCGCGCGACCCGAACGAGGGTTTCGACGACCGCATGTCGTTCGGCGAGCGCCTCGCCGACCGGGTCGCGACTTTCGGCGGCTCCTGGACCTTCATCGTCCTGTTCTGTCTCTTCCTCGCAGTGTGGACCGGGCTGAACGTCTGGCTTCTGACGCTGCCGTTCGATCCCTACCCCTTCATCTTCCTCAACCTGCTTCTGTCGATGATCGCCGCGCTTCAGGCGCCCGTGATCATGATGAGCCAGAACCGTCAGTCGGCGAAGGACCGGCACAACGCGCAGCTCGATTACGAAGTGAACCTCAAGGCCGAGATCGAGATCATGGCGCTGCACGACAAACTGGACCGGCTGCGTGACGAGCACCTCGTCTCGCTGCTTGCGAAACAGCAGGAGCAGATCGATCTTCTCACCCGCCTCGTGAGCGAGGATCGGGGGCGGCGGGGATAGCGCGATGGACATTGACCGCGAAGCGCAGGCGGGCTCGGCCGGGAGCCGCGGAGAGCAATTGATAGAGGCCGTCTTCCGGAACGGCACGATCACCGCATTCGGCATTACGGTGTCGTTCTCGCTCGGGTTCCTGTCGCAGTGGGCCGCGAGCCCTGGGATGTGGCGTCTCTACGACCTGCCGCCGGTGATCGCGATCTTCGCCGGCGCCCTCCTCCAGATCCGCGCCCTCGCCCTTCTGCTTCCTCTCGAAGGGCTGTTGAAGCGCGTCTACGACCGGGCGACCCGGCTCTATCTCATCGGCTTTGGGCTTACGGGCTGCGGCGTGTTCGCCGCCGTCGCGCTCGACATCGGCCACGCCCTCTCGATTGGAACCGTACAGTGACCCCGTCCGACGCCTCGCTCACCCATCTGTCGTCCGCCGGCGAAGCCAACATGGTCGACGTCGCGGACAAGGCCGCGACGTCGCGCGAGGCGACCGCCGAGGGGCGCGTCGTGATGGCGCTCGAGACCTTCAAGCTGGTGGAGGCAGGCGACGCCAAGAAGGGCGACGTGCTGGGGACCGCCCGGCTCGCCGGCATCATGGCCGCCAAGCGGACGCACGAGCTGATCCCGCTGTGCCATCAGCTGCTGCTGTCGAAGGTGTCGGTGGAGTTGACGCCGGATTCCTCGCTGCCGGGCGTCGTCGTCACGGCCACCGCGCGCACCACCGGCCCCACCGGCGTCGAGATGGAGGCGCTGACCGCCGTCACCGTGGCCTGTCTCACGATCTACGACATGACCAAGGCGGTCGACCGCGGCATGCGGATCGACGGGGTGCGTCTGGTCGCGAAGTCCGGCGGCCGCTCCGGCGACTTCCGCGTCGAGGAGTTTTCGTGAGCGATCTGCTGCCCGTCACGGAGGCGCGCACGCGGATTCTCGCCGCGGTCGCGCTGAAACCGGCGGAAACCGTCGCGCTTGGCGAGGCCCTCGGCCGCACGCTCGCCGCCCCGGTCGCCGCCCTGCGCACCCAGCCGCCCTGGGACTGCTCGGCGATGGACGGCTACGCCGTGCGCGCGGACGACGCCACGCTCGGCGCGCGGCTCACGGTCGTTGGCGAATCGGCGGCGGGTCGAAGCTTCGGCGGGACGCTTGAGCCTGGGCAGGTCGTGCGCATCTTCACCGGCGCGCCCGTCCCCGCAGGCGCGGATGGCGTCTTGCTCCAGGAAGACGCGAGCCGCGACGGCGACGCGATCGTCGTCGGCGAGGCCGTCCAGCGCGGGCGGCACATCCGCAAGGCCGGCATCGACTTCACCGCCGGCGAGGCGCTTCTGCGCCCCGGCCGCAGGCTCGGCGCGCGGGACCTGGCGCTCGCCGCAGCGCTTGGGCATCCGACGGTGCAGGTCGCTGCGAGACCCAGGGTCGCCATCCTCGCCACCGGCGATGAACTGGTGCTGCCCGGCGAGCCCGTCGGTCCCGACCAGATCGTCGCGTCGAACGCCTTCGCGATCGCGGCCGTCGTGGCGGGAGAAGGCGGGATCGCGCTCGATCTCGGCGTCGCGCCCGACGATCGGGCGGCGATCGCGGCCGCCGTCGGCCGCGCCTTCGCCGACGAGGTCGACATCCTTGTGACGCTCGGCGGCGCGTCGGTCGGCGACCACGACCTCGTCCGCCCCGTGCTGGAAGAGACCGGCGTCGCCCTCGACTTCTGGAAGATCGCGATGCGGCCGGGCAAGCCGATGATGGCGGGCCGGCGGGGCGGAACGCTGGTGCTTGGCCTTCCCGGAAATCCCGTGTCGGCGATCGTCTGCTCGCTGCTGTTCCTGACGCCGGCGCTGCGGCGGCTCTCCGGCCGAACGGACGTCGAACCGCCGTTGGTCGTCGGCCGCCTTGGTCGCGACATGCCGTCGAACGACCGCCGCGAAGACTACCTGCGCGCATCCATCGAGGTCGGTCCGGACGGGGTCGCGGTCGTCACCGCCTTTCCGCGTCAGGATTCCTCCATGCTGAGGCCGCTCGCCGAAGCCGAAGGGCTGCTGATGCGCCCGCCTCACGCGCCCTCGGCGAAGGCCGGCGACCCCTGCCGGTTCCTGCCGCTGCCGCATCCGTACTGACGCGAACGGAAACGGGTCGCCTGCGCTACCGCTCCGGGCGCTTGTGGATCGGGTCGACCCAGTAAACCGCCTCCGGCGTCTCGGCGGGCTCGACGTCGGTGATGTTCACCACCACCGCCTCGTTGTCGGAACGCACGAGAACGCACTGAAGGGGCTGCTCGGGATCGGCGTTGATCTCCTGGTGCGGCACATAGGGCGGGACGAAGATGAAGTCGCCGGGACCGGCTTCCGCCACGTATTCCAGCCGCTCGCCCCAGCGCATCCGCGCCCGGCCGCTGACGACGTAAATCACGCTTTCAAGGGCCCCGTGGTGATGCACGCCCGTCTTGGCGTTCGGCTCGATCGCGACCGTGCCGGCCCAGATCTTCTGCGCCCCGACGCGGGCTTGGTTGATTGCGGCTTGGCGGAACATGCCCGGCGTCTGGGCGGTGTTGGGATCGAGCTGATCGCCCTTGATGACGCGGACGCCATCGTGCTTCCAGCGTTCGGCGTGCGAATGGCCGTCATCATTCATGTCTCGCTCCCTAAACGCCGAACGCCCCTGCATCCGGGAGGATGCAGGGGCGTTCGCATGCGTCAAGACGACGGCTGGCTTACTCGACGACTTCGACCACCGTGCGGTCGTCATCGATGATGTAGCGTCGATCGTTGACGACGGTGTAGCTGTAGTCGCTGTCGGGCACGCGATAGACCTCGACGGTCTTTGGCAGCGGCTTCCCGACGACGACCTCGCCCTCGTAGGCGATCGATGGGCGCTCATCGCGCACCACGTATTCCTTCACCTGCTTGGGGGGCGCCATCAGCGTGCCCGCGACGCCGCCGGCGACCGCGCCTGCCGCGGCGCCGACCGGTCCGCCGAGAACGGCGCCCGTGGC
>Ga0256876_1000016_pt1 | contig 27179 bp, 27 predicted proteins | sample MC6MC0419MT_FD_186340 | JGI IMG/M metagenome (GOLD analysis project Ga0256876, IMG submission 186340) | Metatranscriptome of enriched soil aggregate microbial communities from Iowa State University, Ames, United States - MC6-MC0419-MT... | ecosystem: Environmental > Terrestrial > Soil >...
CTGAACGTCACGTCGCACCTGTCGGCAGTCGGCGCCACGCGCACGTACCTCTACGCCGGGCAGGTCTTCTTTGCATCGGCCAGCCGGTTCGCCGCCACCATCGACTTTCATGAGCCGGTCAAGACGGTGGTAATGGATCTGTCGGCCGCGCACTTCTGGGACATCTCCGCCGTGGACGCCCTGGAGAAAACCGTGGCCAAGCTGCGCCGTGCGGGCCGGAACGTGGACGTCATCGGGCTGAATGAAGCCAGTGCGACACTGGTCGGCAAGCACGGCGCGCCGGCAGCGCCGGGCGCGCATTAAGACGGCTCGGCTTCAGGCAATTCAGATTCAGGCGGCCAGGCGCAGAGCGACTTCAGCAGGGTTCCACTTCTTGCCCGGCACCGCCGCCAGCAAAGCCTGCGTATAGGGGTGGGCGGGCTGGCGGAATACGTCGGCGCACACGCCCGATTCCACCACGCGGCCGCTCTTCATGACCGCGATGTGGTCGCACACCTGGGCGGCCACGCGCAAGTCGTGCGTGATGAAGACGATGGACAAGCCCAACTGGTCGCGCAGCCGCGCCAGCAAGGCCAGTACCTGCGCTTGCACCGACACGTCCAGCGCCGAAACGGGTTCGTCCGCTATCAGCACGCGCGGCTGCATCGCCAGCGCGCGCGCCAGGCCCACGCGCTGGCGTTGCCCGCCTGAGAATTCGTGCGGGTAACGGCGGATGGCGTCTGCCGACAATCCCACCAGTTCAAATAATTCGGCGGCGCGCGCCATGGCTTCGCGCCGAGGCGTGCCGTGCACCATCGGGCCTTGCGCCACGATTTCACCCACGCGCTGACGCGGGTTCAATGAGCCATACGGGTCCTGGAACACCATCTGCACGCGCCGGGCATGCTCCTGCTTTGCGCTCCCGCCCTTGAACACCAACGGTTTTCCCGCCAGCGTGATGGCGCCTGCGTCGGGCGGCACCAGGCCGAGCAAGGTTCGCGCAAGCGTGGATTTTCCAGACCCGCTTTCCCCCACGATGCCTAAGGTGCCGCCTTCGCGCAGCGTGATGGACACGCCGTCGACCGCATGCGTTACGCGGCCCGCTCGACCCAGCCAGCCGCGCTTGCGGTAAGTCTTCGACAGCGCGTCGGTGCTGAGAATAACCGGCGCATCGTCGACGCCGCCCGCTCTTGCCGCGGCCGGTTCCAACGGGGGCACGGCAGCGATCAGCGCACGGGTGTAGGGGTGGCGCGGGTGCTCCAGCACTTGTTCAGCCGTGCCGCTTTCCACCAGCACGCCGCGCTGCATCACGGCCACCCGGTCAGCGATCTCGGCCACGACGCCAAAGTCGTGCGTGATGAACAGCACCGCCGTGCCTTTGCGGCGTTGCAGGTCATGGATCAAATGCAGAATCTGCGCCTGCGTCGTGACGTCCAGCGCGGTCGTGGGTTCATCGGCGATCAGCAGCGCGGGTTCCAGCGCCAGCGCCATCGCGATCATGGCGCGTTGGCGTTGTCCGCCCGACAATTCGTGCGGGTACGCCTCCAGCGCCTGCGCCGGCTCGGGCAGCCGCACCGACTCCAGCAGGGCCAGCGTACGCGCGCGGATCTCGGCGCGGCCCAGGCGGGTGTGCGTGCGAAACACCTCGGCAATCTGGTCGCCGATGGTGCGCAGCGGATTCAGCGCCGTCATCGGTTCTTGGAAGATCATGCCAATGCCCTGGCCGCGCAAACGCCGAATGGCCTCGGCAGGCAGACGCAACAGATCATGTTCGCCCTGCCACACAATCTGGCCGGCGCTCGCGCGCACGTCCTGTGGCAGCAGGCCAAGGATGGCGCCCGCGGTCAGCGATTTCCCCGATCCGCTTTCCCCCACCACGCAAAGGATTTCGCCAGCGTTGATCGTCAGGGATACGTCTTTCAACGCATGTTGGCGGTCGGCGCCCGGAGGCAGGTCTACCGTCAGGTTCTCGATCCGCAGCAACGGGTGCGATGACGAGGGGGACAGCTGGGACGGGGTGCGCATGGGGCGGCTCGGCAGTTCGGATAAGACAAGCTGCCGATGATAGGACTGCGCCCCAGCGCCGGGAAATGCCGATTCCTCATTTGCTCATGCGGCCCGCGCCGCACTTCAGGGGCTGAGCATGTCCGATAGGGCGTCGCCCAGTTCCTTGACCGCGCCGCTCACCCCTTCCGCCGCGCCTTCAGCGCCGATACCGATCGCACGCCCGAAGCCCCGCGCCACTTGCGCCGCGAAGCCGCGCGTCACCGAGAATTTGGGGTTGTCCAGGCTGCCGCGCAATGCGAACTCGAAGCGCAGCACGCCGGACTTGTCCTTCATGGCGGTCAACACCGCTTTGCGCGGCAACGAAAACAGCGAGCCATCGCCACTGAATTGCAGACTGCGCAACGCCACCGTGCCTGAGGCGCGCAGTTCGCGTTTGGCGATCTTGGTGGTCATGTCCAGATCCATGACGCCGCCCGTCAGCGTACCGGCGCCGTTTGCCGACAAGTACGGCGCGGCATGGCGGATATCCATATTGCGCACGGCCACCTTCATATCGGCGTCCGTGCTGCCCACGACCAGCCAGCCCTGCGCACGGACCGTGGATTCGCCGTTACGGTTGTCTTCCACGACGCCGTTGAATTCAAAGTCGCTTTGCGTGCCTTCGCCCGGGATTGCGACCGGGCTCAACCGGGCCTGCACATTTTTGAAGGGGATGCGATGCGGGGGCTTGGCGACTGCGGCGTCCAGATAATCCAGGCGGCCATCGCGCAGAATGAGCTCACCCATGTGGATCGGCATGGGCCGCCGCGATTTACCATCGCCGCCGTCGCCCGAGTGCAGTGCGGTTTGCAAGGCGGGGGCAATCTGCATGTCGCCGTCCGCGCCACGTATCACCGAAAAATCGAACCCTTCCACCACCACCGACTTGAACACCGCTTCATGCCGCAAGAAGGCGGACCACTCCGGCTCCAGCACTACGCGCGCTGCGCGCACAGCGGTCTGATTGGCCGAGCCGGGCACGTTGACGTTCGTCAGCACGACTTGGCGAAATCCCACCTGGATGTCAGCGACCTGGCCGCGCGGCCCGAGCATGCCTGCAATGCGCTGCTCGACAATGCGGGTTGCCGCGAACGCCAGCACGGCAGCCAGCGCAATCAGCACAAGCAGCACAAGCAGCACCCCCATCGTGGTGCCCAAGGCGGATCGCTGGCGAGGCGCAACGGCGTTCGTGCTCATAGAGTTCCTGGATGGATGGGGGTGGATAGGTGCAAGGTCAACAGCGCATCGTCAGAGATCGCGCGGCAAGTTTCAATGGCCAAAAAGGATGATGGCAGCTAAGCCGTCCCCAATGCAAACGGCCCCGTCCGCGCTTGCTGGCACGGACGAGGCCGTCGGGATACGCGCTGCCGGTATGCGGACTCAAGGCGCGATCAGGATGCTAGCGTTGGGTCTTGTTTTGCTGGCCCGGATTTTGGCCCGCTTGCCCTTGGCCCTTGTCGGCGGTCTGGCCGGCTTGACCGGGCTGCTGACCCGGCTGGTTGCGGTCCTTGGGATTTTCCTGGGCCTGTTGCTTTTGGGGCTGCTTTTGCTGGTCCGGCTGATTCTGGTTGGACATTACGAGTCTCCTAGTAGGCGGAAAGGACTCCGCTATACCAGGGGTAGCAACTGACGTGCCCAAGCGCTGTCCAGAGGCGGTAAAGGAATGGGGTTTTTAGCGTCCCCGTTTCCACGGGGTGACGAGCGAGCTCAAGCCGGTAAAAATTACCGCCCGGCTGGCAAGCGCTGAGGCTTACTGTGTGACGACGTGGGACGGCGCGACCGGTTCGGCTTCGCTGCCGTCAAAGGCCTCGAGCCAGGACGAGGCGTAACTGGCCGGCGCTGACAACGGCTCGACGCCGTCGCGTTGGCTGCGCAGGCGCAGCATCAGCGCGTCCAGCGGCATTGGGCGGCCTAGTGCATAGCCTTGCCCGTAACGGCAGCCCGCGGCGCGCAAGGCAGGCACGTCGGCCACATTTTCCACGCCTTCGGCGACGACGCGCCAGCCCATGCGGGTGGCCAGTTCGGCCGCCGAGCGCAAGACTTCGAACGCCACGGCGCTGCGCCGCATGCGGGTGACGAAATATTGGTCGATCTTTACTTCAGACAACGGAATGGCCGACAGCAGCTTGAGCGACGCGTGGCCAGTGCCAAAGTCGTCCAGGCTGACCTCGCAGCCCGCCTCTTCCAGCTTCAACAGCGAGGCGCGCAGCACATCCAATTCTTTGATGGGTTCGTCTTCGGTCAGTTCGATACGCACCAAAGACGCCGGCAGCTCGGCCGAGCGAATGCGGTCAAGCAAAAAATTCACGGCGTTTTCATCTGACAAGGTGGTGGCGGGCGCATTGACGGCAATCGGCACGGCCACGCCGGCGCGGCGCATCGTCAACAGCATGTCGATGACTCGCAGGCAAACGCGTTCGAACAAATGCCTGTCCAGGCCCATGCGGTTGATGGCGGGGATGAATTCAGCCGGCATGACCAGCCCCAAGCGGGGATGCTGCCATCGCGCCAGTGCTTCAGCCGACACGATCTTGCCGGTCAGCAAATCCATCTGCGGCTGCAAAAGCACCCGCAATCCCTCTTTACCTGCCACCATGGCCGCGATTTCGTCATCGCTGACCACCGAGCTCGTGGAAGCCTCGTGATTCGGCGTCATGTCTACGCTCCTCGCGCGCCTCTGATACATGGCCTGCGCTGTCCGGGCGCAGATAGAGGCACATTGGGACATGAGTATTCACTTCGGGCTTACCGCAAGCGCGCCGACGAATAATTCGGCGCGCTGAACCGCTAGTGCTTTTTTATGCCATGTTGCGCAATTGTTCCAGCCAATTTTGCACAAATGATGTCGTAAGGACACATGGATGTAACCATACGTTATGGCGACGTCCACGCACACGCCTTGTCGACATGGTAGGGTTTGCGTCTTTCGGCCTTCGGGCCTAATTGCTGCTTCAAGATCAGCGTGACGAATCTGCTTTCCCGTTGGCGCGCATCGCTGCGCAACGTCCTGTGGCTGGACGCCCTGCAAGCCGCCGCCATCAGCGCGGCCCCTGTCATTCTCGCCGTGCTGGCGCACGAACCGCGCCTGGGCTGGACCGCCATCGCGGCGTTCTGGGCCTGCTTCGGCGACCCCGGCGGCCCGCTGCGGCAACGCGCCGGCTCCATGCTGGCGTTGGGGCTGATTGGCGCCCTCTTCTGTTTCCTGGCCAGCGCCAGCGCCGGGCATCTATGGCTGCTGTTGCCGCTGACATTCATCTGCTGCACCTTTGGCGGACTGCTGCGCGTGCTGGGGCCGGCGGCCGCCATTGTCGGCACGCTGCTGTCGGCCGGCTTCGTCGTCGCCGCCGAGTTACCCGCGCCGACACTCGCGGAAAGCCTGTCGTACACGCTGTTCTTTCTGGCCGGCGCCGTCTGGGCCATTCTGATGACGGCGCTGGTCTGGCGCCGCCGCCCCTGGAAGGACGCCACCCATGCCGTTGCGCATTGCTATCGCGGCCTGGCCGATTTTGCCGACGCGCTGGCGCGCATGTATTCCGGCCTGACGCCCGCCGCCGGGCCGCAAGCCTGGACGGCCGTCACCAAGCCCCAGCGCAGCGCCCAGCGCGCGGCCTTGGAAGCCGCCCGCGTTCGTATCCGCGAAGTGCAGGACGCGCGCCCGTCGCGGCGTGCCCGCGCGCATCAGCTGATGTATTTACTGGACAGCGCGGAAGACAGCTTCATCGCCCTGGTTGCGGCGGCGGACCTGCTGGAATCCAACGCGCCGCGCTGGCTGGGCCGCAGCGCCGGCGCGCACTTGTCCCATGCGCTGCACCGCTACGCCAGTGTCTGCAACGCCATCGCCAGCACGTCCGACGTCAGCGACGCCAAGCAGGCGGAGTGCCTGCGCGAACGGCTGGCCCATTACAGCGCGGGCCTGCACGACTTACGCGGCGGCGCCATGGCGTACGCGCCTGATCTGGCCACCGTGGTGCCGGTGCTGGACCGCCTGCTGCACACCGCGCAATCCGTGATGCAGGCGCTGTTCGACCAGGGCGACGCCCCTGCCGCGCCCGCGCAAGGCCCCGCCGTGGGCAGCCGCGCGCGTCAGGCCTGGCGCACGTTGCGCCAGAACCTGGGCGTTGAATCCGATGCGTTCCGACATGCGTTGCGGGTAGGCATCGGCGCGACCATCGCCGTGGCCTTGTCCAAGACGTTCGCCGTCAACCATGGCTATTGGATGTCGCTGACGCTGGTGTTCATCCTGCAACCGTACTTCGCCACCACCTGGCAGCGCACCGTCGAACGCGTGATCGGCAGCGTGGCCGGCGCCATTGGCGCGTCGCTGCTGGGCCTGTTGCTAAGCACACCGTTGTCGGTTGCGCTGGCCGTGCTGCCCATCGCGCTGGGCACATTCGCCGCGCGCACCATCCACTACGCCCTGTTCACGTTCTTTCTGACGTCGCAGTTCGTGCTGGTCAGCCATATTCAGCAGCCGGATATCTATGAACCCATGCTGGCCGCGCTGCGCGCGTTCAACAGCGTGCTGGGCGGCATCCTTGCATTGCTGGTGGGCTTTTTGGTGTGGCCGGAAAAAGAACCCCGCCAGCTGGCAGGCGCCCTGACCCGCGCCCTGGAACGCCACGCCGCCTACGCCTTGGCGCTGATCCGGCAGAAAAGCGGCGAGCCCGACACGCCGGATATCGTCGGCCTGCGCCGCCTGGCCTGCCTGTCTGCCGACAACGCCGAGGCGTCGTTGCAACGCTTGCAGCAAAACCCCGTGCATCGCGACCGCAACGTGGACACCGCCGTGAATTTGCTGAACGCCATGCGGCGTATCACCGCGGCAGGCACCGTACTGGAAATCCAGCCAGCGCTTCCCGCGCAGGCGCCGGCTGCGGACGCGCTACGCGATTACGGTCTGGTACTGGCGCATGCCCTGCATCCGCAGGACGGCGCCGAGGACGCGCCACCACGCCAGCTGGCGGTGCCGCCCTCCATTGCAGCGGCCGACCCGGCGCTGGCCGGGCCGCTGGACCGCATCGCCCAGCAGGCGCGCCAGGTGCGGCAACTGCGGGACCGCATCGAAAAAGAACCCGCGCGATAGCCAAACCTGCCCCCGAGCCAGGCGATCCCTTGCGCCAGCGCCGGCTATATCAAGACGGCTTGATACGCATCAATAGCGGCCTCGTTGATAAGCGCAACCATGCAGACATGGAACGCTTACTAAGGAGGCCGCCATGTATCGCCGCATTTCCGTCCATCTGGACCACGGATTCGATTGCACCCGCCGCACGGCATTGGCGCTGTCACTCGCCAAGCGCCACAAGGCCGAACTCGTCGGCATCTACGCCAGCGCCGCGCCGCCACAGTATTACTACGGCGAGTCCGTGCTGATGTCGCGCACGCTGAGCGTGATGAAGGAAATCCAGGCGCAAAATCGGGGCGCGGTTCAGAACGCATTCCTGGAAGCGGCCGCTGCGGCCGATGTGCCAGCTGTGGTGCGCGCCGGAGAGGCCTCGCCCAGCGCCAGCGTGGCGCTCTACGCCCGCACGAGCGACCTTGTCATCGTCAGCCAGTTCAACCCGGACGACGTGGAAGCCGCACACGAAACCGAATTCGTCGAACAGATGTTGCTGACCGCGGGCCGCCCCGTGATGGTGCTGCCTTCCAGCGGCGAATTTTCCACTGTGGGCAACCGCGTGCTGGTGTGCTGGGACGGCAGCCGTGAAGCCGCTCGCGCGCTGGCCGACGCCGCGCCTGCGTTGCGTCTGGCGTCGCACCTGGTGGTGCTGACCATGGACGAAGGCGGCGCCTCGTCAAAAGGCGAAACCGTACCGTTTGAAGACCTGGCCACCTACTGCGTCGCTCAGGGCATGCCGGCGCCCGACCACGTGCGCCGCGACATCAAGGGCGTGGGGGTGGGCAGCACCATCCTGAACGCCGCGGCCGACCATAGCGCCGACCTGATCGTCATGGGCGCGTATGGCCACAGCAAGTTCCGCGAATGGGCGATGGGCGGGGCCACCGCCTCTATCCTGAAGAGCATGACCGTGCCGATCATGTTCTCGCACTAAGCCCGCGATCAGGCGGCTTCGGCCTGCGCGTCCAACACGGGCGTCAGCACGGCTTGGCCGCTGAAATGCGCCGTGGCGTTTTGCAGGAACAACGTCACGGTGGCCTCGACCGCTTCGGGCGAACGGCCGGCGCTATGCGGCGTCAGCACCACGTTCGTCAACGCCTTGAGCGCGTCGGGAACGACAGGTTCGCCATCCACCACGTCCAGGCCTGCGCCCGCGATGCGGCCGTCGGCCAACGCGGCGATCAAGGCGTCGGTATCCACGACGCTGCCGCGCGCAATGTTCACCAGGTAGCCCTGGGGGCCCAACGCGTCCAGCACCTGGGCATCCACCAGATGACGCGTACCCGCGCCGCCGGGCGTGGCCACCACCAGGAAGTCTGACGCCGCCGCAAGATCGCGCGCGTTATCGAAATAGGTGTAGCCAGATTCCGGGCGCGCGCGCCGGTTGTAATAGCCGACGCTCATGCCAAAGCCATTGGCGCCGCGCTTGGCAATTTCCAGGCCGATGGTGCCCAGACCCAAAATGCCCAGCCGTTTGCCGGTGACTTGCGGCCCCATGAACCCGCTCCAGTGGCCTTGACGCACCCAGGCGTCGGCTTGCGGCAGATGGCGCGCAGCGCCCAGCAGCAGCGCCATCGCGTGGTCGGCCACCGACACCGCATTGGCCCCGGGGCCGTTGGTGACAATGATGCCGCGCGCGGCGGCGGCCGCCAGATCAATGTTCTCGTAGCCCACGCCCAGCGAACAGATCAGCTCAAGCTTGGGCAGCGCCGCGATCTCGTCGGCGCGAAAACCCGTCGCGCCGCGGGTCAACACAACGCGGATGTCGTCCGCATGTTGCGCAATGGCGTCCGCGCGAGCCTGGGCGGTGGGAGCGTACACGGCGTGAAAGCCGCGCGCTTCAATGGCGGGCAGATAGTCATGCACGCTGTCGATCAAAATCAATAAGGGAATGGTCATGTTGGCGTAACGGGGTGAGCGAAGGTCGGTATCAAGGCGGGGAAATCTTACGCCTCGTCCCGCCCCTTCGCTACCCGGTACCGCCACCCGCCGTCCAGCGGGCGACCATTCCCCTATCAACTCAGTTGGCTGGGCGTACTTGCCGCAAGGCAAGCCGCCGTCAGGCAACCGTCAGGCGCTTATATTCGCCCCATCAGCAGCATCACGATCAGCACGATCACGACGATGCCGAGCAAGCCGCTGGGGTAATAGCCCCAGCCCTTGCTGTGCGGCCAAGCGGGCACGGCGCCGATAAGCAGCAGGATCAGAATGATCAGCAGGATGGTCGACATGATGACTCCTCGTCTTGTTTGATTCGATCTTAGTGATTCGATCTTGGTGATACGAATTCACGGACTTCGATCTTGTTGATTCGTTTTATTCAATGGCGAGAACCAGCATCACTGGCATCAACGCTTGGGCGGATCGATTTCCTTGATCGGCGGAGACAGCGGCGGCAGATCCACCTCCGGCTCATCGGTATCTGGCTCCACCGGCAAGTCACCCGGCGGCGATCCCGGCGGAATCGGATCGGGCTTGGGCGGCACATGTAGTTGCATTGCGTCTTGCATGGCACTCTCCTTAAAGGTCTTCGGGTCTTTGTCTTGCTGCCCGACCCTTCAGCAAGCGCCGTGCCCAAACCCCGCCGCCGTACGAGAAAGCGCTCCATGGCACGCCGCTTGCTATGGGAAAACTTGCCTCATCAGCCGTTCGTGCAGCCGGAGAATGAATGGATACCCGCCTATCACCCGCCGAGCCGGCCCTGTGCGCCGCCGTCGAATCGCCGCTGGTTTACGTGGACGACACCCACCCCGGCTACCGGCGCGTGCGCGTCAACGGCAGCACGTTCCACTACGTCGATGCGCACGGGAAACGTGTGAAGGATGACGCCGAAATCGCCCGCATCCACGCGCTGGTCATCCCGCCTGCCTATGAAGATGTGTGGATCTGCGCCCTGCCCCATGGCCACCTGCAAGCCACGGGCCGCGATGCCCGGGGACGCAAGCAATACCGTTATCACCCCGCCTGGGCCGCGATGCGCGACGCGGGGAAATATCAGAACTTGCTGGCGTTCGGCATGGCGCTGCCGCGCATTCGGCGCCAGGTCGCACGCGACATGCAGGCGCCCGGCTTGGCGCAAGAGAAAGTCATCGCCACCTTGGTGCGCTTGCTGGAAACCACGCTGATCCGCATTGGCGCCCGTGAGTACGCACGCGAAAACAAATCGTATGGCTTGACGACACTGACGCGCCGCCACACCACCGTCGCCGGCAGCCAGTTCCGGTTTCGCTTTCAAGGCAAGAGCGGCGTGCCGCATGACGTCACGGTCAGGGACCGCCGCGTCGCGCGCATCATCAAACGCTGCCTGGAAATTCCCGGGCAGCAGCTGTTTCAATATCTGGATGAAGACGGCGGCAAACATCCGGTGGATTCGGGGGCCGTGAATGCCTATCTGCGCGCGGCGGGCGACGGCGATTTCACCGCCAAGCACTATCGCACCTGGGCCGGTTCCGTGATGGCGTACGCCGCGCTGCAAGCGCGGCCGTATGAAAACGACGCCCAGGCCAAGCAGGCGGTGGTCGACGTCATCAAAGACGTGTCCAAGCGTCTGGCCAACACACCCGCGGTATGCCGCGCCTGCTATGTGCATCCCGCCGTGCTGGACGCGTATCTGGCGGGCGACTTGCCGGCCAAGGCCCGCGCCCCGGCCGGGCCGCGCGGACTGGACGCGAGCGAGCGGCGGCTACTTGCGTTTCTTGAAAAACTGCCGGTTGCCGCCCTGGCTCAATCAGAACAAGGATGAGCGCGCGTTCTTCGCGCGTGGCTGCGGCGCGGCGCCGTCGGCCCAGTTCGATTCAGTCTCGTCGTCCACCACCACGCGCTTGTCGCGCGCGGCTTCGTCGGGGGTCGAGGCGTCTGGTTTAACCGGTTGATTTGGCACGTCGACGGGACCTTGCGGCGGCAGTATCTTAGCGTTGTCCGGTAAAGCTTCCGCCTTGCTTGGGGAAGCTGCGGGTTTCGAATCGGATCGGGATGTCATCGGGGTCTCTCCTGCCTGGTTTCGATGTTTCATCCTACGGCCAACGCCCGCGTCCAAGCACGGGGAACAACTTCAAATTGCAAGCGGATGTGGCCGGGCGACCTCGCGCACGCCGTGGCCGGCCACCCTGGGCACTCACAAGGAGATGCAATGCGAGACCCAAACTTCGAGCAATGTGTGCAAGCCTGCTACGAATGCGCGGTGGCATGCGACCAGTGTGCCGCGACCAGCCTGGAAGTGAACGCGGCTCGCATGAAGCGCTGCATCAGCCTGGCCATTGATTGCGCCAGCGTGTGCCGCTTGTGCGCCGCCATGCTGGCGCGTGACGGAGAATTTTCTACCGCGCTATGTACTTTGTGCGCCTTGGTCTGCGATGCCTGCGCCCGCGCATGCGCCCCGCACCAGGACATGGAGCATTGCCAGATTTGCGCCGGGGCTTGCCTGGCGTGCACACTGGCTTGCCAAGACATGCTCGAGGCTTGACGCCTCGGCACGCCACGCGGCCGCACGGGCCGGATCGCGCTGGCGGATATTGCGCCCGACTGCCAGGAGCTTTCAGATGGCCTCTACGAACACCCCTCTGCCTTCCGATTTCCCCGAGAATGGCCCGGATAATCGTGGGTTGCGCAGGCGCGCACGCCATCCGGAAAGTTGGATCGATGAAATTGAAGCGACCTTGCGTGATGCCGATCCCGGCGATCTTGATGCGCTGAAGGCGCGCCTGGCGGATCAGTTAGCCGCGACGCGAAGCAGCTTGCGCGAGGCCTCTGAAAATGCCGGCGATCTGATGCGCGAAACCATCGACTGCACCGAAGAATACATCCACGCACGCCCCTGGCAAGCCGTCGGGCTGGTGGCGGGTGCGGCATTCCTGTTCGGCGTGATTGTCGGACGGCAGTAAGTCCGCCGTCGCGCACACAAAAAAGCCGGGGCAGTCCCCGGCTTTTTCATGTTGGCCAAGTGCGTCTTACGACTTTTCGACCTTGTCCTTGGCGTCACCGTAAGCGGCCTGCGTCTTGCCAGCCACCTTTTGCGCCGTCCCCTTCAACTCGGTGGACGTGCTGCCAGTCGCCTTGCCGGCGACTTCTTTCGCCTTGCCGACAGCTTCGTTGACTCTGCCCTTCACTTGGTCCTTGTTCATGGCTCTCTCACTTTTCATCGCGTTGATGGTTGGTGGCGCTGTCGCCAGCACCTGCCCTCTTACAGCAAGCCGCGTGCCCAAACCCGCCGCGGCGTAAATGCGGATGGCGGCGTCCGCCGATGCGCGCTGGGCGACCTGCCTTCAGGACAGCGTGGAGGTTTCTTCAACCGGGTGCGGCGGCTTGAGCGGGTCAAAGTCTTCCCACTTGCCTGCCTGCCACCGGCCTTGCGCGCGTTCGATGTCGCGCCCGCCAGATTCTCGAAGCACCCGCCGCGCCAACGCGTCCTGGCCCGGGGCCACGTGCAATGCCAGCATCACGCCTGCCGGGCGCACGGCCGGATGGGCTTCCTGCGCGCGCGGCGTGTTGGCGGCCCGGCGCTTGTTGCGGCCGATGATCCATAGCGCACCCACCAGCGCACCCAGATAGGCGCCCACGCCTGCCGCCGCAATGGCGATAAAGATGGATGACGCCAGACGCGCCGCGATCAACCCTCCCAAGAGCGCGAACACCAGCCCCAGCACCGCCGCGCCCGCCACCGCGCCCACATGCCCGCCCCTGGAGTCCGGGTCCGCGAGGCGGTCGCCGCCCAAGGGATAGCGGCCGTGCTCGCCCGCCGAGTTGATGTAAAAGGTGTGCACATCGTCTTCGGTAAAGCCTTCCGCAAAGAGCTTCTGCGCGGCCACCGTGGCCTGATCAAAGGTCTGAAACCTTGCAGCAACGATTAATGACATAGCAATCTCCCGGTTTGCCTTCCCGTTTTGCCTTCCCATCGGCCTGTGCGGGAGGGGGCAGCAAATGCCATACCTGAAGTGTCAGCCTCCTAGCGCGGCACGACGGTTGCTGGGCAAGCGCCAGCACGGGCGTTCCGCCCTGCCATGCCGCCACACGCACCGGAGACCGCCATGTCGCGCACCCCTTCCCCCGATTTCCCCGAGCTGGACACGAGCGGCCGCCCCGATCTCGGCCCCAGCGATTCTTCTGATTCCGCCAGCGATCTGCCTCCCGGCCTGGCCCACACCGACAGCGATTCCCAAGCCACGGGCGATCGCGAAAGCGTTGACCTTGAACTGCCGGATGAAGATGGGCAGGACATTGCGCCCGACCGCGTTACCGGCGAAGACGAAGCCGGCGTCTCGCATTCGCCGCCCAACCCCGTGCGCAATGGCGGAACCGCTGATTAAAAAAATGCCGGGCAGCGCGCCCGGCATTTTTTACTTCCCCTCGGGCCGCTTGCCCGGGTACTGGCCGCCTTCCTCGTACTCCGCCCCTTGCTGATTGGGATGTTTGTCGGACGGGCGCTTGGTGGCGGGAGGCTCCTTACCAAAGCCGGGCTTATCCGCGCCGAACTGGCCGCTGCGATGCGCGGTGTCCGTGTCGTCCGTGGGCGTGTTGGCCTGCGGCTTGGCCGGATCTTGATCCTTGCTGTGCTCATTACGGGTGTGCGCTTCCATCTTTCGTTCTCCTGATGACGCGATGCCCAGACCTTGGCGCAAGCGCCGTGCCTGAGCGAAGCCGGGAACGGCGCTTGCTAAGGGCTGTATGAGGTCCGGTTCAACCCGGACCCTTACCCAAAGGAGTTAGTCATGAATCTGTCCAAAACCGTTTGCCCCGCCATCGCCCTCTGCCTGTCCGCCGTGGCCTTCCAAGCCTCCGCGCAAACCACGCAAGGCAGTTCGCCGCCCGTGCGCACGAACGATCAGATCGACAGCCAATACAAGATGGATAAAAAGGCGTGCGACGGTATGAAGGGCAATCAGAAGGACGTTTGCCAACAACAGGCCGAAGCCAATCGCGATAAGGCGAAGGCGGACGCCAAGGCCGGCAAGGAAAAGGCCGAGGCGAACCATGACGCCGCCAAGGTCAAGAACGATGCCGACTACAAGGTCGGCAAGGAAAAATGCGATGCCATGTCCGGCAATGCCAAGGACGCGTGCATGGCTGACCTGAAGACTCGCCACGGCAAGTAATGCGTGCAGAGGCGGCGGACAATGTCCGCCGCCTTCTCGTTGGCCGCCTGTTTAAGCAATAAGCAAAGCGGCAGTAGCCAAAACCTTATGCCGCATTGCGTGAATTGCGCGCGCCGCCAGCGTCTTCGCCTGGCAGCGTATACCCGGCCGCGGCGTACTCTTCCAGCCGGTTGTAGAGCGTCTTCGGACTGATGCCCAGCATCAACGCCGCCTGCTTCTTCACGCCATTGCAGCGTTCAAGCGTGGCCAGGATCAAGCGTCGGTCCGCTTCGGCCAGCGTTTCGCCCACCGGCACACTGACCTGCGCAGCGTCCGCATTGCCGCCCGGCGATACGTGCGGCGCCAGCATGTCCACGTCCAGCACGTCGCCATCGGCGAGGATGAAGGCGCGGCGCACGAAGTTCTTCAACTCGCGCACGTTACCCGGCCATTCGTATTGCTTGAGCACCTCGTCGGCCTGCGGCGAAAACGCTTTGTTCTTGCCCGATTCCTGGTTCTGGGCCTGCAGAAAGCGCCGCGCCAGGAACAGGATGTCGTCGCCGCGCTCGCGCAGCGCGGGCAATTGAATGGGGAACACGCTAAGCCGGTAGTACAAATCTTCGCGAAGCTTGCCTTCCTGCACCGCCTGTTCGGGGTTGCGATTGGTGGCGGCGATGATCCGGATGTCGCAGCTGATTTCGCGATTGGTTCCCACCCGCATGAACCGCCCGGTCTCCAGCACGCGCAGCAGCTTTACCTGCAAGTCCAAAGGCATTTCGGTCACTTCGTCCAAGAACAAGGTGCCGCCGTCGGCGCGTTCGAAATAGCCCTTGTGCTGACGATCGGCGCCGGTAAAGCTGCCCCGCTCGTGGCCAAACATCTCGCTTTCGATCAGATTCGGAGAGATTGCGCCACAGTTCACCGCAATGAACGGGCGTTGGCGCCGCGTGCTCAGTTCGTGAATCGCATGGGCGGCCAGTTCCTTGCCGGTACCGCTTTCGCCGATCAGCAGGGTCGTGACATTGGTGGGGGCCACGCGGCCCAGTTGCCGGTACAACTCCAGCATGCGCTCAGACTGGCCGAACAGCTTGCCAAAGCGTCCCGGCTCTTCAAAGGGCATGCCCGGCAAATCACCGCCGGCATTGGTGACGACGCGGGTCAGGATGTCATTCAGACGTTCCATGCAGATGGGCTTGACCAGGAAATCGCTGGCGCCCAGGCGCAATGCCTGCACCGCGTAGTCGACCGAGCCATGACCCGTCATCACAACGACTTCGGCACTGGCGATCGCCACGTTGTTGAAAATGTCCATACCATTGCCGCCCGGCAGGCGGACATCGGTCAGGACCAGATCCGGCGCTTGGCGCTCGAGCTGAATCAGCGCGTCTTTGACGCTGCCCGCGACCGCAACCGAAAAGCCGCTGTCGCGGCCCATCTCGGCCAGGGTTTCCCGAATCGCATCATCGTCGTCGACGATTAGCAGGTGTGGCATAGCTTCTCCGTATTGCCTTGCGCGGCGCGACATGTGCGCGCGCGTTTGCATGAGATTGAGAATAGTCACTCTGACGGCGAGAGGCGTAAATTTTCGATACCGTCCACTAAAGTTTTCGAATACTTGCAACTGGTCGCAATCGGCGCAGCACCGCACTACTACCATGGAAACATCGCGAGCAGGCCCGGCGGGCCGAGGTATCAGCATGGTAAATCGCACCACCACCGGGCGCGAGGATGCGGTTGCGTCCCCCCCGACCCGTATGGACGTGACGGGGCTGTCTCCCGTCATGCAAAAACTAGGGGCCCAGTTGCAACTGGCCGCCTCAACCGACGCCAGCGTGTTCATCGTTGGCGAAAGCGGCGCGGGCAAGGAAATTATTGCGCGCGCGATTCACGACGCCAGCGATCGGCGCGACCAGCCCTTCGTGGCGGTTAACTGCGGCGCCATTAGCGGCACGCTTGCCCATGCCGAACTTTTCGGCCATGAGAAAGGCAGCTTTACCGGCGCGGTGTCGCAGAATGCAGGCTACTTCGAATACGCCAGCGGCGGCACCCTCTTTCTGGACGAAGTCACCGAAATGCCGCCGGACATGCAGGTGCATTTCCTGCGCGTGCTGGAAGCCGGCACCTATCAACGCGTTGGCGGCTCGGACTTGCTGCGGGCGAACGTGCGCATCATCTGCGCCAGCAACCGCGACCCGGCCGCGTCGGTAGCTGAAGGCCGGCTACGGCAAGATTTCCTGCATCGGCTGCTGGTTGTGCCGCTGCGCGTGCCACCGTTGCGTGAGCGCGGCGACGATGCGTTGATCCTGGCGCACCGGTTCCTGGATACCTTGAACGCCCAGCACAGCACGGAAAAGACGTTTTCCAAAGCCATGCTGGACGCCATTGCGCAGCACGACTGGCCGGGTAACGTCCGCGAATTGCGCAACGTCGTGCAGCGCGCCTACATCCTGTCGGACGCGCAACTGGATACCCCATTGCTCACCCGCACAACCGCGCACTCGCAAGCCGAAGTGCGCGACGGCGCGTTGAACTTCCCGGTAGGGATGCCGCTGGGCCGCGCGCAACGTGCGTTCATTCTGGCGACATTGGCGCATCACGATGGCGACAAGCGCTTGGCGGCCGACACCTTGGGCGTCAGCCTGAAGACCTTGTACAACCGCCTGGACGTGTACGAAAAAGAAGGCGCAGCCGGGCACTGAGCAGTTCTTACCGCCCGCTTGTAATACGGTCGCGCACACAGGCGGTCCGCGCCGCGCTTGCCGCCCGGCAGCTCAGTTGGCACAGTTCTTGCATGAGTACCAGGATGCGCCGCCCTTTGGCGGCTTCCATTCAGGAGACTCGTTTGGGCCACCCTACGCAAGAATTGCGCCTGCGCCAGCAAATGACGCTGGCTCCCCGCTTGCAGCAGTCCGTCAAGCTGCTGCAAATGTCAGCGCTGGAGTTCACGACTGCGGTGGAACATGCGCTTGCCACCAATCCGTTTCTTGAGGACATCGACGAGCTCGATAACGATCAGCCGTCCATCGGCGCGGTCCCCTTGAGTAGCGTCCATGGTGGCGGCGAAACGGAACAAGCTGCGGAGCCGGCCAGTACGGCAACCGCCGACGCCGATGACACGCCACCCGACGCGCCCGCCTATTCCGGCGACTACCCCACGCAATCTGCCAGCGGCGCAGACACCAAGGACATGGGCCAATGGGTCAGCGCATCGGTATCGATGCGCGAACGCCTGTCGGCGGATTTGGGCAACTATCATCTGCAGCCGCGCGACCGCCTGCTCGCCGAATTCATCATTGATGCGCTCGACGACGACGGCTATCTGCGCGCGCCGCTCACCAGCCTGTGCAGCACAGAGCGCCCCGAGTTCAGCCCCCCGCCCGACGAAGGCGAATGGCTGGCGGCGCTGCGTCTGGTGCAACAGCTGGATGCCCCCGGCCTGGCCGCGCGCGACCTGGCGGAGTGCCTGTCGCTGCAATTGGCGACCGTTCGCGCCGTGGATGCGTCGATCCGCGATCTGGCGTTGCGTATCGTGAATGAACATCTAGATCGCCTGGGCAAGAACGACTGCGTTGGCCTGCGCCGCGTGCTTGGGTGTTCGGACGACGAGGTGCGCGACGCCTGCGCGTTGATCCGCAGCCTGAACCCCAAACCGGGGTCGCGCTACAGCGTGGACGAGCCGGTCTATGTGGTGCCTGATGTGTTCGTGGATAAGTGGCAGGGCCGTTGGCGCGTGCTGCCCAATCGCAACGCCATGCCGCATGCGCGGCTGCACCGCACCTATGCCGACCTGTTCCGCCGCGCGCGGCTGGATGACCGCAGCCCCATGGCGCAGGAATTGCAGGAAGCGCGTTGGCTGGTGCGCAATGTCGAGCAGCGCTACACCACGATCCAACGCGTGGCTGAGGCCATCGTCAAACGTCAGCAAACCTTTTTTGAATACGGCGAGGTGGCGCTGCGCCCGCTGATGTTGCGCGAAGTGGCCGACGATTTGAACATGCACGAATCCACGGTCTCGCGCGCGACGGTCGGCAAATACATGGTGACGCCCCGTGGCGTCTTCGAATTTCGCCACTTCTTCTCGCGCGAGCTGGCGACCGAGTCAGGCGGCTCGTGTTCCGCTGCCGCCGTGCGTGCGCTGATCAAGGAAATGGTGGATGCGGAAGATCCGTCCATGCCCTTGTCAGACGTGGCGCTGACGCAGCAATTGGCGGCAAGCGGCATTCTGTTGGCGCGGCGCACGGTATCGAAGTATCGCGGCCAGCTGCGCGTGCCGCCGGCGGAGTTGCGCCGGCAGCACTAGCAAGCAGGCCAAGCAAAAAAGGCTTCCCGAAGGAAGCCTTTTTCATGGATGGCCGATTACTTCGAGCCGCCCGAGTTCGGGTATCCCGGAGGGGGAGCCGCACCGGCCGCAGGCGTGCGCGGCACGTTGTCGTTCGCTTCGCGCGGACGCTTCGGCGTTTCATCGGAGTGCTTCTTTCCCGACGACATCGTGCCACTGTGCTGCGTGCTGGGCGGCGTGGTGCCGGTGGACGGCGTCGCGTTGGGTGCGGGCGCCATCTGCCCCGGGGGCAGCGCACGATTGGGCTGCGCGGCGGACGCATCGTTCGGCGTGGAAGACGGCGTGGTCGGCGCGGCGGATTGGGCCAACACCGTGCCGGCGGACGTCAGGCCGGCCATCAGTACAAAAGCGCAAGTCAGGGCACGAGATTTCATGGTCAGGCTCCTAGGTTGGAATGCACTTCCCATTAAGCAAGCCCCGTTCCCGGCCCTGCCGCCGGACGTCCTACCCCAGAAAACTGGCCGAGCAGCATGAACAGGTATTTTTTACCTGCCTTTGCAATGGCGTCACCCCGCCGCGCCATCACCCTCGTTGGAATCCAGCATCTGCTGCACCCGCTCGCCCAGCACGTCCAGCGAAAATGGCTTCACGATGAGTTCAAGTCCGCGCTCCAGGAAGCCGCCATCGCGGGCCGCGCTTTCTGCGTAGCCTGTCATCAGCAGTACCTTCAGGCCAGGGTGCGCCGCCCGCGCGGCATCGGCCAATTGCCGGCCGTTCAGCGCAGGCAACCCGACATCGGTGACCAGCAAATCGATGTCGGCCGTGCCCAGCACCAGTTCAAGTCCCGCTTCGCCGTCTGCGGCCGTCAGCACTTGCATGCCCAGCTCGGCCAGGCACTCGTGAACCATCTCGCGCACGTTGTCGTCATCTTCCACCACCACCACCCGCGACTGCCGCCCCACGCCCGCTTTCTGCGGCGCGGACGGTTCAGACAACTGTGCGGCGTCCGGCGCGCCGTCGAACCTGGGTAAAAGCAGCCTGACGGTGGTGCCTTGGCCCACCGCGCTTTCCAGCGTGGCCATGCCGCCAGCCTGCTTGGCAAAACCGTAGATCATTGACAAGCCCAGGCCCGTGCCCTCGCCCAGCGGCTTGGTGGTGAAGAAGGGATCGAAGGCGTGGGCCAGCACGTCTGGCGGCATCCCGCAGCCAACGTCGGTGACCGACACCTCGACGAAGTCGCCCGGTTTCACGCCGGGATAGGGGCGCAACGCCATCCCATCCAACGGCTTGTTCAATGCCGATACCGTCAGCGCGCCACCGTTGGGCATGGCATCGCAGGCGTTGATGACCAGATTCAGCACCGCATTTTCAAATTGATTCCTGTCGCAACGCACCGTCCAAAGCGTGGGTTCCAAATTGAATAGCAGGCGCACGCGTTCGCCGGTGTAGCGATGGAAAAGATCCGCCATGGATTGCAGCGTCGAAGCCACGCTGAAGGGCTTCGGGTCGATGGGTTGGCGGCGCGAAAACGTCAATAGCCGCTGGGTCAGATGCGCGGCGCGATTCGCCGAATCCATGGCGACATTGATGAAGCGTTGCGCCTGCTCCGGCGTGCCTGCGGCCAGCTTGCGCTGGATCAGGTACAGGGCGCCCGTGATGCCCTGAAGCATGTTGTTGAAGTCGTGTGCAATACCGCCGGTCAAGCGGCCCACTGCTTCCATCTTTTGCGATTGGCGCAGCGCCTGTTCGGTTTCGCGCAGGGTTTCGGCCTGCACTTTCAAATCGGTATCGTCCCGGCCAGTCATGTACAAGCTGTCTTGCGACCACGACATGCTCCACGTGATCCAGCGGTAGCTGCCATCGCGTTTGAGCAGCCGGTTCTCCATGTGCTTCACGGCCTGCGCGGGGTCACCGCGCGAAGCTTGCGCAATGGCGGCGCGCGTGGCGGCCTGATCGTCAGGGTGGATCACTTCGGCCAAGCCCATGGACAGGAACTGTTCCGGCGTCCAGCCAAGGATCGGGCGCACAGCCGGGTTCACGCTGACAAAGCGTTCGGCGCCATCGACGACGGCAAGCAGCTCAGGAGACAAGCGCCATATCCGATCGCGCTCGGCGATGGCGTGTTCCACGCGCTGCTCAAGCATGCGCGCATACTGCGAACGCTCGACGGCGTCGCACAGCCGCTCGGACACCTCTTCGATGAACGCAATATCACCCGCCTTGAGCCGGCTGTTGACCAGCGGGCGAACCAGCAGCGCGCCACCCTGCCGGCCCCATCGGCGCATCGGCACCACGATCGCAGACGGGCGGACTTCCCCGCCCGGCTCCGCCACCAGCGGTTGCAGATACGCCGTGCGGCCCTTGCGGAGCGCATCGGTAAAATCACTGCCCAATTTTTCGGGCGCCAGGGCTTGCTGCGCAGCCAAGTCAGCTTCCGAACGCCAGGAGGTGGACACGGTGGCCGGCTCCGCATCGCCCGACCAGTCCAGCACGGCGACCATGCCCAGCGCCAGATGTTGGCCCAGGCCCTCGCAGGCCGCCTGTTCAATCTCTTCCTGAAAATGCAGTTCGCGCATGCGGTCGCCCAGCGCCAGCAGGAAATTCTTGCGGTGTTGGCCTTCCCACAGCTCGGTCTCGGCCGCCTTGCGCGCGGTAACGTCCAGGAACAGGGCCATCATGCGATCGGGCCCATCCTTGCGCGCACGCGCTTCGTACCACGACTCTTTCGGCGCGGGCACGGCAAATTCAAACTGGGTCGGCTCGCCCGTTTCCACGACCTGCGCGAAGGCATCCATGATCTGTCCGGGTACACCGGGAATCATCTCGCGCAAGGTGTGGCCCAGCGTGTCGCCCTCTTTCATGCCGGTCTGCCGTTCGAAGGCCGGGTTTACCTCTAAGAAACGGAAGTCCACGATGCGGCCGTCTTCATCGCGCAAGGCCTCGCTAAGAAAAAATGCTTCCTGCATGCCATCGAACATGGCGCGCCAGCGTTCGCCGCTGCTGCGCAATGCTTCTTCGGTCATATGGCGCTCGATGGCCAGCGCCGCGCTGCGGGTCACCAGCGCAATCGCGTCGATGTCGTAGGCCGAGGGTGAGCGCACCGCGGTGTAGTAGTTCGAGAACACGCCCAATAAGCGGCCGTCCGGCGCCTTGATCGGGGTGGACCAGCAGGCCCGCAATCCATGCGCCAAGGCCAGGTCACGCCAACGCGCCCAATCGGGGTGCGATGCGATGTCGTCCACATAAACGGGGCTGCCGGTGTAAGCGGCCGTGCCCCACGACGCGATATTTGGCCCAATGGGCGCGCGTTGCACCGCTTCACTGAACTCCACCGGCAAGCTGGGCGCGGCGCCATGCAGCAGGAACGTTCCGGTTTCATCGATCAGGGCGATGGCGGCGCGCAGTTCAACGCTGGACTGGGCCTCAATGGCATTCAACACATGTTCAAGCACGTGCGCCAGCGGCATGCCCGCGGCAATGCGCTGCAACATGATGCGCTCATCTTCCAGACGCGCAAGCGTGTCCGTCCAGGGATGCGCCACGCGGTCCCGCTTTTTCAACATGTCTGCCCCTTTGCCAACGCCTACTGTATTGCGGGGGGACGCCATGATGCGGAAACGCAAGGTAACGCGACGCTACCGTTCCTGCTCGGCTTCCAGACGCAAGGCGTTCAGGGCTTCGGGTTTGTCCACCAGCACGCACTGCTTGCCGGTGCGCGTGCAATGGTCCTTTACGCGCCAGTACGCGCCGTGGCTGACGCATCCTGTCTGGCAGATGACCAGATCGGCCTCGACAAGGCTGGCTTCCAAGGTGGCGCCGTCGTTGTCATCGCCACCGCTATGTCCCAGGTACCGGCCCCCTGCCATTTCCACGACCTTGCGCGTCAGCATCAACGCCATCGCGTCTTCGCCGACGCACAGCACGGATTTTTCGCGGAGCGCCACCGCCGCCACCGCGGTCTCCGACGCTCGGACCGCTGAGGTGTCCGCAAGGGGCGCCGTAGACTTGGCGCGCGCCAGGCTGATCCCATCCTGCCACGCGAGCCGTTCGCGCATCAGCGTCTGGACGCGTTCCACCAGTTGGGCCACGCGGCGCGCCAACGCAACGCGTTTAGGCAAGCCAGGAATCGACGCTTCCAGCGCCGCACGGTCAGCACGCGACCACGCCAACGCGGTGTCCCTGACGATAAGCGCCGCACGCAAGCGCATCGCTTCTGCTTCCAGATGCACGATGCGCGCGGCCTGCGCGCTCAGCAGCTGGCTGCAATGCGTCTGCGCGTGCCCGTACGCGGCAAGCAGCGCGGCATGCTCGCGCTGCAACGTTTGGCTGTCTCGAAAAGAAGATGTCATCGCGCGCCTTGGGTTGAAACGAGAAACCGCGCGCCGGCATTCTTCGGCGCGCTCCACTTGGCATGCGGCGAATTATAAATGAGAATGCTTCGTTTTTAGAATATGACGTTATGCCCGGAATGCGTACAGGGAAATCCATTACTGACGCGTTCAAGTCGATTAAATATGATCGACAAACCATATCGGCACGCAAGCCCCTTCCGGGCTTGGAATAGACGTCCCCCTGAGGACGCCGCGCGCCATTCCGCCTTGGCCGCGGCCAGGTCGCGGAATCAACGAAGTCTGGGGTGCCCGATGCCGAGATCCACCGAACTTCTGCGCGATATCCACGAAATCAATCTGATGTACCTGCTGCTATTGCAGCGCCTGGCGCGCGCCGGCGAGGCTAGCGCCATGGAGGCGGGGGTGCCGCTATCGCCTAACGCCTGTCTGTGGCTGGCGGCCTTGCCACCCGAGGCGCTGGTGAAGCTGGCCCAAAACAGCCTGCTGCTGGCGCAACTAAATCTGGCGCCGCATCTGCTTCTGTCGGCGCTTAGCCAGGGCATTGACACCACGTTGTCAGCGCGCGCTCGCACTGAATTGCCCAGCGAGCAAACTGCCCCGGCGTCCGTGGGCCAGATTTGACTCGGTCGGGCCAGTTTTGGCCCGGCGCAAGCTATTGATTCATAAGCCCTTATTTTTATTCGGGTCAAATGTGGCCTGATCTTCGGCTGAAAACCCGCTATTCGCGGGTTTTTTTGCGTTTTCGTTTTTTCGTAATGGTCTTAATTTCCTTCCATCTCAATGATTTCATTGCTCTTTTTTTGACTTCGCAACACCTGGCACGGATGTTGCATATGTCTTCGTAGCGCCTCCTTCGGGAAGCATCCCGGCCTTAGACGGCCATTCATTACTACGACGACAACGGAGTCTGTCATGCCTACACCCGCCTACATCAGCATTTCCGGCAAAACCCAAGGCAATCTCACGGAGGGCGCCTTCACCGCTGATTCGGTCGGCAACGTCTATGTAGAAGGTCACGAGGACCAAATTCTGGTCCAGGAAATCGAGCACCGCGTCAACACCCCGACCGACCCGCAAAGCGGTCAACCGTCGGGCCAGCGCGTGCACAAGCCCTTCACGTTCACCAGCGCGCTGAACAAGGCCACCCCGCTGCTGTATCAAGCCCTCGCCTCCGGCGAAATGCTGCCCGAAGTGGAAGTGAAGTGGTACCGCACTTCTATCGACGGCAAGCAGGAACACTTCTTCACCACCGCCTTGGAAGACGCCACGATCGTGGACATCACCAGCGTGCTTCCGCACGCGCAAGACCCCAGCAAGGCGGAGTTCACGCAGCTGATCAAGGTAGCCATGGCCTACCGCAAGATCACGTGGACGCATGAGATCGCCGGCACGGAAGCCTCGGACGACTGGCGCAAACCGCTGGAAAGCTAAGGCATGCCGCCGCGGCTGCGAATGGGCGCAGCCGCGGTTTTGCTGTCCGTCCGCGTTATCCGTCATCTGCCCCGATCTTAGAGGCCGCCATGCCCCGCCAATCCGATTTGCGCTTCACCTTCACGCCTTCCGGCCGTGGCCTGGAGTTCGACGTCATCGAATTCACGCTGGACGAGGCGCTGTCCGAGACCTATCGGCTGGAGTTGGACCTATCCAGCTTCAACCCCGCCATCGATTTCGGCGCCATGCTGGATGAACCCGCGCTGTTCACGATCTGGCGCGGCGATCAGGCGGTGCGCCATGTGCACGGCATCGTCACCGCGTTTCAGCAAGGCGATACGGGCTTTCGGCGCACGCGCTATCGCGCGGTGGTCGAGCCATCCCTTGCACGCGCAGCGCTGTGTTCAGACTGGCGGGTCTTTCAGCAACTGTCCGTGCCAGAGATTCTGGCGGATGTATTGAAGCGCCACGGCATCACCGACTACGAACAGGTCACGACCAACGAGCATCTTCCCCGCGAATACTGCGTGCAGGCCGGCGAAACTGACCTGGCGTTCTTGAACCGCCTGGCCGCCGAGGAAGGCTATTTCCATCGCTACGAGCATAGCGAGAAAAGCCATCGGCTGATCCACGGCGACCGCGTCTACATCCATGGCGAAATCGCGGGCGGCCCCGTGGTGTACGTGCCGCTTGCGGGCGGTGACCCGGCCCAGCCCGCGCTGCATCGCTTCACCTATACCGAGCAACTGCGCACGGCTCGCCAGACCCAGCGCGACTACACCTACACGCACCCGCAGTACGAACAAGAGCACACGCACGTCGCCTCCGACCTGCAACACCAAAACCGCCGCTACGAACGCTACGACTACCCCGGCCGCTACAAGCGCGACGAAGCCGGCAAGCCTTTCACGCAAAGCCGTTTGCTGGGCCTGCGCCGCGATGCGCGCATGGCGCAAGTGGAAGGCGACGACGCGCGCTTGATACCCGGCGTGGCGTTTGATTTGACGGGGCACCCGCGTGACGACTGGAACCACGGCTGGCGGCCCGTGCGCATGCGCCATCACGGCGTGCAGCACACCAGCCAGGAAGAAGATGGCGCGGGCGCGGAACACGGCACGCACTACCGCTACACCGCCGATATCGTGCCTGACAAGGTCGATTGGAAGCCCGAGCCCAGCTACAAACCGCTGATCGACGGCCCCCAGATCGCCAGCGTGGTGGGGCCACCCAACGAAGAGATTTACTGCGACGCCTACGGCCGCGTCAAAGTGCAATTCCCGTGGGACCGCCAGGGCCAGCACAACGAACACAGCTCCTGCTGGATACGCGTGTCACAAAACTGGGCGGGCGCGGGCTGGGGCCACATGGCCATTCCGCGCATCGGGCAGGAAGTCATCGTCAGCTTCCTGGATGGCGATAGTTCGCAGCCGATCATCACGGGCCGCACGCACCGGTCGATCAACCCACCGCCGTATGAACTGCCGCGCCACAAAACGCGCATGACGATCAAAAGCCAGACGCATAAGGGCGATGGCTACAACGAACTGCGCTTTGAAGACGAACGGGATCAGGAAGAGATTTACGTCCATGCGCAGAAAGACCAGAACATTCATGTGAACCACAACGAAACCACCTTCGTCGGCCATGACCGCAGCGAACAGGTGGAGCACGACGAGACCATCGTAGTCGGCCACGACCGCAAGGAAACGGTGGGCAATGACGAACACGTGAACATCGGGCACGACCGGCGTCACGACATCGGACAGGATGATTTTCTGACGATCGGGCGCAATCACACGGTGATGACGGGCAAAGACCGCACCGAACACGTCGGCAACAACCGGCGTGACAAGACCGCGGCGAACCACTGGATTGACACCGGCGGGAATGTGGAACACACCGTGCAGGGGCATCATCAGCTGCATGCGGGCCAGCGGATTGCGCGTAAGACGGTGGTGTATGAATTGCAGTCCGCCCAGCGCGCTGTCATCAAAGGGCCGGGCGGGACCATCACGATTGATGGCGGCGGCATCACGATTGAAGCCGTCGCCATCAAATTCAAGGGGCCGATCAGCCAGCAATCAGGCGGAGCCAGCGCGCCGTCCATGGCGGGCGCGCCCAACCCCGGCCTTGCCATGGACCGGCTCTGCGCCATGCAACCGGATGGCAGTTGCCCACGGGTGCCCTGCCCTTGCGGCATGGGAGCCGCGTGATGCCGCCCATTACATCGCATCCCGGGTGGCCGCGCCGCATCGTGCAGCCCGCGCAGGCGCCCGGCATGGAGACGCTGGCTGAGGCTGGTCACGGGTGGCTCTGGCTGGATGGCGCACAAGACGCCGAACTCGAAGAACAGGTAGTGGCGTCGACGCCCGGATTCGATCACCACTGGCTATGGCGCGATACCGCTTGGGCCTATACGTCTCCGGGCTACCGCCACGGCCCGCTGCTGACGCGAGTCAACGCGGGTCTGCTGCAACGGTTCGTTGACGACTGGGCGCCGCGGCAAATGGGAGTCCTGATCTTTGCGCCCGATGAGGCGCACGCCTGCCCCCACCTGCAAGGCTTGCACCGGATGAACGCGCGCGACGGCCTGCCGCTGCGCTTCAACTTGACCGCGACCCGCCAACTGGAAGAGCTATGCGAAGGGTTGGCGCCCCATCGCTTGTCTAAATTATTGGGTCCAATTCGCGGGGTGACGTGGCGCACGGCCGATGCGGACGGCGCGCAATGGCTGCGGGTTGACCTGCCGGATCGGGACGCTGTCGCGCCGGTGTCCACTTACGAGGATATCTACACCCTGCATGAAGCCGACGAAGACGCGATCAACCAGGCGAGCTTTGAATGGTTCATGCGCGAGACAGCCCGGCGCACCCTTCCCCCAGACCTCGCGGCGACCGATCCCGCAG